>Ga0181593_10000013_pt1 | contig 155016 bp, 131 predicted proteins | sample 071ome_19_FD_133756 | JGI IMG/M metagenome (GOLD analysis project Ga0181593, IMG submission 133756) | Coastal salt marsh microbial communities from the Groves Creek Marsh, Skidaway Island, Georgia - 071413AT metaG (megahit assembly) | ecosystem: Environmental > Aquatic > Marine > Intertidal... | reverse complement strand
CTTTTAACCAATTGGTCGTAGGTTCGAATCCTACACGACCCACCAAATCTGAAGGGAAGCACTTGCTTCCCTTCTTGCATTTAACCTTGTGGGGTTCTTTCGAACCGTTAGAGGTTCGACAGCTGCGTAGCAGCGCAGACAGCGCGAAGCGCTGCCCCGAAGGGGTGAAGTCTTTGGCTCAGCCAAAGACTGAATCAATCCTACACGACCCACCATTTTTGCAAAAATCAGCACTGCACATCTCGCGACTCTGGTGCTCCTTTCGAGTTGATTCGAACCTAGGGTTCGCCAGAACCCCGGTTCGAAAGCTGCGTAGCAGCGCAGACGGCGCAAAGCGCCGCCCTTACAACCGGTGCTGTCGAGTAGCATTGGGGTGGTCCACAACGAGAAGATCATGTGGGCAGCGAACTCCTCCGGGTGAAGTCTTTGGCTCAGCCAAAGACTGAATCAATCCTACACGACCCGTGCTCCGATCAACTCAGCAACAGATTCTCTTAAGCCGCTGAGAAGTGCACGCGTCCCGCTTTATGCGCATAAGCGGAGGAAGTCCTCTTAAGCCAAGAGAGTCCTCCCAGTCGTTCGCCACACAAGTCCATGTTAAAATACCCGAACATAACCCAAGTCCAACCCAGTCATGCCCCAATCCCCTGACAACATCCCATTGGCCTCCGACACCAAGTTAGTCAAAGACTATCTTGACCGTGCTGCTTTGCCTCCAGCAATGAGCGGTGCCGACAAGGCCGAGCTCGAGCAAAAGATCAAGGCCTTGATGCTCGAGAAAAACGCCAAATTGGTAGCGCATTACTATACCGATGGGGATCTGCAGGAACTGGCAGACAAGACAGGCGGATTTGTTGGTGATTCCCTGGAAATGGCGCGCTTTGGCAAAGAGTGTGACGCTGATATTCTCATCGTTGCTGGCGTGCGGTTCATGGGCGAGTCAGCCAAGATACTCAGCCCGGATAAAACTGTGCTCATGCCCACTCTGGAAGCGACCTGTTCACTGGATATTGCCTGTCCTATCGACAAGTTTTCTGCCTTCTGTGACGCTAACCCGGATCGCACTGTAGTGGTTTACGCCAACACGTCTGCGGCAGTGAAAGCCCGCTCGGATTGGGTAGTGACATCCAGCATTGCGCTGGATGTGGTTGAGCACCTGATGGAGCAGGGCGAGAAAATTCTCTGGGCGCCAGATCGTCATCTGGGCCACTATATTAAAAAGACAACTGGCGCGGATATGCTGTTGTGGGATGCCGCCTGCATCGTGCATGAAGAATTCAAGGCGCGTGGGTTGCAGGACATGCGGCAGATGTATCCGGATGCGGCTATATTGGCGCACCCGGAATCACCGGACGCGGTGCTGAATATCGCCGATGTAATAGGTTCCACCACGCAGATAATCAACGCTGCCCGAGACTTGCCTCAGATGGATATTATCGTGGCCACTGACCAGGGTATTTTCCATAAATTACAGAAGGTGGCGCCTGACAAACGCTTTATTATTGCTCCGACAGCAGGCAACGACGCTACTTGTCGCAGTTGTGCCCATTGTCCCTGGATGGCCATGAACTCGCTTCAGAATCTGTACGATTCATTAAGTCATGAGAGTGATGAGATTCTTGTTGATGCCGATTTGGCAGAACAGGCCATGATACCACTGCGTCGCATGCTGTATTTTGCCGCGACCCACCAACTCAAGGTCCGGGGCAAGGCCTAGAACACGAACTAGCGATCTTCCAGTTCGCGCTGCAGTTCTTCCACTTCATTAATCTTGTGTTGCAGGCGAGTTAATTCCGCTGGCGCACTACCATTTTCGGTTTCGATGCGCAGGGCATAGCGCAATTGTTCGCGCGCCCGTCGAAAATCACCAGTCAGCGTAAAATACTCGGCACGGGCCTGGTGTACTTTGCTGATATTGCCAGCCTGGCCCTGGGTTTCTGCCAACTGATACCACAGGTGATGATCAGTGGGTCTGATGCGTGTGTGCTTTTCCATCACTTCTGCGGCCTGGGTATAGGCTCTGGCTTCAAGCATCGCATCGATATATGCCATGGTCAGCGGATGATTGTTGGGATTTATTTCCAGGTGGCGACGCAGATAATTAATGGCCTGTAGTGGCTCGTTTTGCTCGGTGTAGATTTCTGCCTGCGTTACAACATAGCTGATACGGTTGGATTCTTTTGCCAGCAAGGGGGCAAGTGTCTCACTTGCAAGGTTGTACTGCTCATCTTCCCAGTAAGCAACTGCCAGGGCGTAACGATTGGCATCACGAGTGAACTCAGATGTACTGTTTTCAAGCGCCCGCTGGTGTTCGGCGATCAAAACTTTCTTGTCGGTGGCGTAGTGCGCAACCACACGTGCCCGCATGATCTGATATTCGAGATTCTGGTCATATTCACGATTTGGAAAGCGCGCAGCGCGTCCCCGGCTCTCTGCAACACGAGATTCGCTTAATGGATGCGAGAGAAGAAATTCCGGTGGGCGAGACGTAAATCGGCTGGCGGCTACCAGGCGTTCAAACATGGCAGACATGCCATTAGGATCGAAACCGGCGTTGTACATTGTGTCCTGGCCAATGCGGTCCGCTTCAGACTCATTGGAGCGGCTAAACCGCAACTGATTCTCCAGCGCCATGCCTTGCGCTGCTGCAACAGCGGCAGTGCCGTGCCCGCCATCGGAAGTGGCCATGATCAGAACGCTGGCCAGCAAAGTGGCGATTTGGGGAATTCGACCAGCCTGGGCTTCGTCGATGCCGCGTGCAAAGTGGCGCTGACTCACGTGAGCTATCTCGTGGGCCATGACGGAGGCAAACTCTGCTTCTGTGCGCGCGTTAAGGAAAAGGCCGGTATTGACACCGATAATTCCGCCTGGTGCGGCGAAGGCATTGATCTCCTGGCTGTCGATGATTACGAAAGACAGCCGGTGGTCCTGCAGTTGGCTACGCGAAGCCAGTTTGTAAGTGACATTCTCCAGGTAATTATTGAGCAGCGCATCGGGTATGGTGGGAGCGCCTCTGCGTATGTCGCGTAGAAATTGCTGTCCCAACTCGTACTCCTGCTCGAGAGAGACTGTGCCCGACATGCGGTCTCCCAGGGATGGCAAAGAGGGCTGCGCAAAGACAGATTGACCCGCTCCGAACAGGAGCAGGAGTATCAGCACTTTGGGAAGATATTTTGGCATGCAGGCGTATTTCACTGGATATGTATGCACAAGACCCAATTTAACACAAATAATTGCGCAAGTTTGCCCATTTGGCGGTCATTTAAGTGGTTGTATCGTAGGCAGAAACCCGTCCGTCTTGATACCATTGGCATATGGATATTAGCGCAGATATTGAACTGGACCTTAGCGGCTTGCAATGCCCCATGCCTTTGCTTAAAGCCAAGTTGGCGCTGAATAATATGGAGTCCGCCCAGGTCCTCAAAGTGGTTGCCACGGATCCCGGGTCAGAAAAAGACTTCCACATGTTCGTCAACCAGAGTAATCACCAGATTCTGGATTTTCAGAAAGACGAATCATCTTATTTTTACTGGATTCGCAAGGGATAGAATCCGGAAACTGTGAGCGACTGCTGCAGTCTTCGAAACTCATCATGAAAAAGCTGTTATATGATTTCTATGATCGATACTTCCATGACGAAGAATCGGTCATCCTGTTAATTTTGCTCACCAGCGGGCTTATTGTCCTGTTGTTTCTTGGCGGCGTTCTCGCCCCTGTGATTACTGCCGTGATCATTGCTTACCTGATGCAGGGCCTGGTCGATCTGCTGCTGCGGCGCGGCGTGCCACAGCGCATCGCGTTCGTCCTGGTCTATACGCTGTTTATCAGTTTGTTCCTGCTATTGCTGTTGTATCTGATGCCACGCGCATGGAATCAGTTACGCCGTTTCGTGAATGAATTACCCAATCTGCTGAGCCAGTGGCAACAGTCGCTTATGACCCTGCCCGAGAACTACCCCAATCTTTTTTCCGAGCAGCAGATACAGGATTTTATCGCAGGCGTGCGAGGCGAGCTTGCAACTTATGGCCAGTCGATTCTCGAGTACTCCCTTGCCAGTATTCCCAGCATTCTTGCGTGGATAATCTTTCTGGTCCTCGTGCCTATACTCGTGTTCTTCATGATGCGGGACAAGGATCAACTGGTAATCTGGTCGGGGAATTTCTTGCCGCGTAACCGACCATTGATGTCGCGTATCTGGCAGGAAATGGATCAGCAGTTGTCCAACTATGTGCGCGGCAAGTTTGTCGAGATCATCCTGGTGGGCTGCGCCAGCTATGTCATTTTTGTGATTCTGGGTATCAACTACACCTTGTTACTGTCGGTGCTTGTCGGGCTTTCAGTCATCGTGCCTTACATTGGGGCGACAGTTGTCACGATACCGGTTGCGGCAGTGGCCTATGTGCAGTGGGGGATTGGCGGAGAGTTTTACACAGTCCTGATTGCCTACGGCGTGTTGCAACTCGTTGACGGCAATGTCCTTGTGCCTATTATTTTCTCGGAAGCGGTCAATCTGCACCCGGTGGCGATTATCGCCGCGGTACTGATATTTGGTGGTATGTGGGGCCTGGCAGGGGTTTTCTTCGCCATCCCGCTGGCAACGCTGGTCAAGGCAATTATTAATTCGTGGCCGGGCAGGGTGCAGACTATGCGCGAAGAGGATACGCCGGCCTGACGCCGGTTCATGCGGTGATGCACTTTGGTTGGCACCAGCCCGATGTGGTAAAGTCTGCCGCTTAATTACAGGTTTTTATTATGGCATTCGATATCAAAGGCAGTATTGTTGCGATCATCACTCCCATGGGTGATGACGGTTCGCTGGATCTGCCCGCATTCGACAGTTTGTTGGACTGGCACGTGGCAAGCGGCACCAATGCCATCGTCGTGGTGGGTACCACTGGCGAATCCGCCACACTGACAGTTGAAGAGCACTGTGATCTGGTGGGGTATTGTGTGAAAGCGGTGAACGGCCGCATCCCGGTTATCGCCGGCACTGGGTCCAACAGCACCGATGAAGCCATCTATTTCACTCGCTCGGCAAAGGAACATGGTGCAGATGCCTGCTTGCTGGTGACACCTTATTACAACAAGCCCTCCCAGGAAGGTTTGTATCAGCATTTCCGTGCAGTAGCCGAAGCGGTAGATATTCCCCAGATACTTTACAACGTGCCAGGCAGAACAGCTTGCGACCTGAAACTTGAGACAGTAAAGCGCCTGGTGCCATTGCCGAGTATCGTGGCGATCAAGGATGCAACCGGCGATATACCGCGCGGTATCGAACTGATAAATAGCTGCGGAAGCGAAATTCTGGTTTACAGCGGTGAAGACGCTGCAACACTGGCGCTGATGGAAGCAGGTGCCCACGGCACGATTTCTGTCACCGCCAATGTGGCACCGCAACTGATGAGTGAAATGTGCGCCAACGCGCTGGCTGGCGACTTCAACAAGGCAGGCGAGATCAATCAACGGCTGGATGCACTGCACCACGACCTGTTCCTTGAGGCCAATCCAGTGCCCGTGAAGTGGGCTTTGCAACAGATGGGGCGCATCGGGCCAGGATTACGGTTACCGCTGGTGGAACTCAACAAGCAATTTCACGTCAAAGTTAAAGCAGCCCTGGCACAGGCTGGAATTGAATTGGCAGCAGATGCTGCTTAAACAGGTAGTGAGGCATTGATCAGATTGACTAGATTTTCTCTGGCACTAATATTCATAACGATTCTTACCGGTTGTAATTATCTCACCGGCGACGAGGGTATTTTCCGTGATCGCGTAGGCGATTATCAGGATGCCCAGATACTTCCTCCCATGCAGGTGCCACAGGAGCTCGACAGCTATACACTGGATCAGTTGTATGTGATTCCAGAAAGAATTACCACGGCATCGGCACCGTTCGAAGAAACCCCGCTTCCCAAACCTATTGAGACCAATCGCCGCGAAGGTGTGATCATCCAGAACCTGGGTGACCGCCGCTGGATCGTCATTGACGCCAACCCGGGGCAGGTGTGGCCATTGGTGCGGGATTACTGGACGGGCTTGCAAGTGGTGCTGGAGTACGAGAATCCCGGTATCGGGATCATGGAAACCACCTGGCTTGAAGTCGACAGCGACCAGGAAACCCGGCACAAGTATCGCGTGATTATTGAGCCTGGGTTACACAGCGGTTACTCGGAAATTTATATTCGTCACATGCAACAACTGCGGAGTGAGGCAATTCCCGTCGTGGTCTCCTGGCCAGATGAATCTTCTTCGCTGGATCGCGAACTACAGATCATGAATTCTCTTTCGCAATACCTGGCGGATCGCAACGATATCTATCAGGCCTCATCGGCGAGTCTTCTGGCAGGTAGTATTGAGGCCGAGCGCAAGGCAAATATCATCGAGTCCCAGGACGGCAGTAACCTGTTGCAGTTGAGAATCGATATTGAACGTGCCTGGGTGCAGGTACGTCAGTCGCTGGAGCGTGCCGACGTTAACATTATCGATACCGACCGCGATGGATCATTCTATAGCGTGCGATTCGCAGGCATTGTCGATGAAGAGGATGAGGCAGGATTCTTTGGACGAATCTTTGGTGGCGGCCGGGATGAGTCAGAGCGCGAGGAGCGTAGTTTTCTGGTGATGCTACGTGAAGAAGGACAAAACGTAGAGGTGGTCAGTGAAGCCGTCGACGATGATGAACTCAGCGCCGAACTAAGCGCTGAGCTGCTACAAGTCATTAACGACAACCTCAGTTAAACCTGTCGACTGAGCCGTAATACGGCATACCTGTTATAAAACTATGACATCAACTTATCTGGTAGTGGTGGCGGTGCTGTTTCTGGTAGCTGCCATGACGGCCATATTTTTGTTATTGCGCCTGCAACAGGCGCGCCTCGAAAGTTCACGTGCCCAGGAGCGCCTCGAAGGCAAGGAACAGGAGAATGCGGCGCTGGCCAATCGCATTGAGACCCTGCAAACAGAACTACAAACCTCTCAACAGGCTCTGCAAACTGCGCGAGAAGATGGTGTGCGTCTGCAGACTTCGCTCGACTCGGAGCGCAAACAAACCGAAGAAAAACTCAAGATTTTGCAGGATTCCCGTAATGAGCTAACGGCTTCATTCAAGAATCTTGCGAACGAAATTTTTGATGAGAAGAACAAAAAGTTTACCGATAGCAGCAAGGAAACGCTGAACTCGATACTCACTCCCTTGCAGGACAAGATCAAACATTTCGAAAAGCGCGTGGAGGAAACCTATGACAAGGAGTCGAAGCAGCGTTTTTCTCTGGAAAAGGAAATCAAGAATCTGCAGGAGCTTAACTCCCGAATCAGTGAAGACGCAGTCAACCTCACCAATGCCCTGAAAGGCGACAACAAGGCGCAAGGTACTTGGGGTGAATTCGTGCTCGAGTCAATACTGGAGCGCTCCGGCCTGGTGAAGGGCAGGGAATATGAAATTCAGGTCAGCCTCAAGGCTGAGGAAGGCGGCAAGTCTCAACCTGACGTGGTGGTTCACTTACCGGAATCTCGCGATATTGTGATCGATTCGAAAGTGTCACTGAAAGCCTGGGATGCCTACAGCAGTGCCGATGACGCAGCAGCGCGGCAGGATTGCCTTAAACAACATATCCAGTCTATTCGTAGCCATGTGCGCGGGCTTTCCGCCAAGGACTACCAGAATCTTGCGGGCATCAACTCCCTGGACTACGTTTTGCTTTTTATGCCTATCGAGGCCGCCTATTCGGTTGCTATCCAGGAAGACCCGGACCTTAACCAGTTTGCCTTTGAGCGCAATATCATTTTTGTTGGTCCAACCACCTTGCTGACGACGCTCAAGACTGTGCAAAACCTCTGGCGTCTGGCGCAACAGAATCAGAACGCCAACGAAATAGCACTGCAGGCCGGCCGGCTGTATGACAAGTTCGTTAACTTCGTCACTGACCTGGAGAAAGTGGGGCAAAGTATCAATACCACGCAAGAACGCTACAACGATGCTTTCAAGAAGCTTAGCGAGGGCAGAGGAAATCTCATCAAGCGTGCCGAAGACCTCAAGCAGCTGGGCGCAAAAACTTCCAAACAGCATAAGTCCGAAGTGGTAGGCAGTGCGCTGGAAAACGATGAGCAATCATCGTTACCCGGTCCCAAGGACAAAGGTGGGCAGGACAGCCTGGATGATGCTGATAAAAAGACGCGTCACTGATTGTTCCGCAAGACTCACATGCTTGATCAAATAGAAAAATTTCTCCTCTGCAAAACTCCTGCGCAATGGATCGAAGCTGCATTGCAGAATGAGCACGTGCTGCTGATCGATCATGCCAACTGTGAAAAGAAAGCGGCCGCTACTGCCATGAGCCTCATGTATCGGCACACCCGCAAAACAGATCTGTTAGCGAAGATGTCGCAACTTGCGCGGGAAGAGTTGCTGCATTTTCAACAAGTGGTCGAGATAATGGCTGGCCGAAGCATCGACTATGTCAGACTCAGTCCTTCGCGCTATGCTGGCAAAATGCGCGAACATATCAGGCAGGAGCCTGAACATGAGTTGACTGATACCTTGCTTGTCGGCGCATTTATTGAGGCGCGTTCTTGTGAACGATTTGCATGCATTGCACCGCACCTCGATGAGCAATTGCAAAAATTCTATCGTGGCCTGTTGCGGTCAGAGGCGCGCCACTACGAGGACTATCTTGCCCTGGCGCAGGCATATACTGATGAGGATATTCATGCCCGGGTGGCGATACTGGGCGGGGTCGAAGCAGAATTGATCAGTTCACCAGACACTGAGTTTCGTTTCCATAGCGGCATTCCCGCCTGAAGACTTTATTAGATTAGCGGCAATTATCCGGTCGTGCCAGATTGTCGCCCAGGCGCTGTTGCAGTGTTTGTAACTGGCTGCAGGGAATGTTGTCGTTACCCACCAGGCTTACCGAAGCCAGTCCGGGTATATTGAGAAGTGGGCCAATATCTTCGATGGCATTGTTTGTCAGGTTGAGGCCGCTGAGTGCAGTCATGCCTTCCAGTGGTGTGATGTTGGTAATCGCATTGTTGGCCAAATCGAGAAAGCGCAGTTGGGTCAGCGTACTGATGTTTTCGAGATTGCGGATCTCACTATTGGCGCAGGACAAGACCGTTAGCTGAGTGGGGTTTTGAATGCCTTGCTGGCGCAATGCAATGTTTATACAACCCTGCAGGTCTGCTTCTACTGCACCGGCACCGAGCAAACGCCTTTTAGGGTCGTACACTGCCTGACTATTGACAGAAACAGCATAAGGCTGTGAGCAGGCTGAAAATACCAGTGCAGCCAGTAATAAAAACGATGAACCTGATCTTCTCTGCGACATGATAGTGGTACTTTTATTATGCGTTCAGATCGATATTCTGCGTGGCCGTGGCCTAGCAATTCAATCATATCCCAGTTAGTATCTGCTTCACATCGTATCCTGCGGGCTGGTCGATTTTGCCCCCGTAACTATCTAATAAATCAAAGGAAAATTTTATGTCTATGTTTTCTCGAAAGGCGTTTGCAGCGCTTTTTGTGTCTCTTTTGCTTGGCTCCAGCCAGGTATTGGCACAAGCCGACCTTGACCTGGAAGATGAGGATCAGCGCGTCTCTTATTCAGTTGGGGTAAGCATTGGTCAAACACTGATGCAGCAGCAGGTCATTGAGGGTCTCGATACCGGAGCATTCTTTACCGGTATGCGTGATGTTGTTGACGGCGCGGCACAACTGTCTGAAGACGAAATCATTGCCACATTGCAGGCTTTCCAACAGCGCATGATGGAAGAGGCACAGTCGGCCCTGAATGATAACCTGGCTGCCAGCGAGGCTTTTCTGGCTGAAAATGCCACGCAGGATGGGGTGGTCGCACTGGACTCTGGTCTACAGTATCTGGTGCTCGAATCCGGGCCCGCCTCAGGCGCATCCCCGGCCGCTTCTGATTCAGTACTAGCGCACTATCACGGCACGCTCACCGATGGCACGGTGTTTGATAGCAGTGTAGAGCGCGGTGAGCCAGCCCAATTTGGATTGAATCAGGTTATTTCAGGGTGGACGGAAGCGCTGCAATTAATGAAAGTAGGAGACAAGTGGCGTTTATTTATCCCGCCTGACATGGCCTATGGTACCAGTTCTCCCACACCAGCTATCCCACCAAATTCCACCTTGATATTTGATGTAGAGCTACTGGAAATTCGATAAGCAGCAAGATTATTTGTCTCAGAGTTATAACGAGTAATGGATAGCACGGCATTTAACCGCGAGTTACTCGCCTTCCTGCAACAATCCCCGACACCATTCCATGCCGTAGCCAATATGGCTGCGGCGCTGGATGCTGCCGGTTTTACCGCGCTCAATGAGAAGTCGCGTTGGGAGCTTGAACCCGGCAAAGCATATTATGTTGTGCGCAATCGTTCTGCGCTGGTTGCGTTTCGCACAGGTAAGCAGGACCTGGCAGAATCGGGTGTGCATATCATCGGCACTCACACCGACAGCCCGTGCCTCAAGGTTAAACCTACCCCGGAAATTTCCAGCAACGGTTACGTACAATTGGGTGTTGAGGTATACGGTGGCGCATTGCTTGCCCCATGGTTTGATCGCGATTTGTCGTTGGCAGGCCGTGTTGACTACTTGGACAAGAATGGCGCTGTATGCGCTGAGCTAATCAATTGCGAACAGCCTCTTGCAACGATTCCGAGCGTGGCGATACATCTGTTTCGTACTGTGCACGAAAATCGCACCATCAATCCTCAAAAGGAACTGGTACCGATTATTCTGCAGCAAGATGATGCGAACGATTTTAAACTCGACAACTTCCTCGCCGACCAGCTCGCAGCCTCGGGTGTCGACATCGACAGGGTGCTGGCTCATGAATTGTATTTTTATGATGTGCAGCCGCCGGCGCTGGTTGGGCTGCGTCAACAATTCATCGCATCAGCAAGACTGGATAATCTGCTGAGTTGCTATGCCGCTTGTCAGGCCCTGATCAATGGCGATCCTGATCAACCCGGCGTACTGGTTTGCAACGATCACGAAGAAGTAGGCAGTATGACAGCCAGTGGCGCGCAGGGACCCTTCCTGAAAAGCGCGTTGCGTCGCATTATTGACAGTCAGTCGGGTTCCAGTGACGCGATGACGCGCATGATTGCAAATTCGCTTATGTTGTCGGTGGATAACGCCCATGGTGTACACCCCAACTACCAGGACAAGCATGATGACCAACACAAGCCGCTGCTTAATAGTGGTCCTGTCATCAAGTTGAATGCCAATCAACGCTACGCCAGTAACAGCGAGTCAGTAGCACGCTTCAAGGCGCTGTGCGAAAGTTGCAATGTGCCGTATCAGTCTTTTGTCATGCGCAGTGATATGGCATGTGGCAGCACCATCGGTCCACTTACCGCAGCCGAGCTGGGTGTTACGACTGTGGATGTGGGTGTGGCCACTTTCGGCATGCACTCCATTCGCGAATTGGCCGGTGCTGACGATCCGCACATGCTCGCCACAGTGCTTACGCAATTTTATTCCTGAGACTTGCGTGCTGTGCGGCGTGCAAAACGCTGCGGACTCAATTCTTCGCGCTCCGCATCACTCACAGGCAAGGCCTCACCGCAGATTTCACTCGCCAGTAGTTCGCCGGCGATGGGAGTTGTGGCCAGCCCCGAAGAGCCATGAGCGATAGATACATACAAACCTTGTTGGGTCGTCGCACCAATCAGCGGTAGATGATCCAGCCCGTTACTGCGTATGGCGACACGGCTGGTTGTGGCAGGGGAGCCGAGTTTGCATTCGGGCCCGATAGACTCGCCCATTAGTGCGAGTGACTCCGCATCCGCAAGCTGATCCGGTAGCAGATTGTCATACTTGCGTTGGTAGCTGGAACCCAGTACATGGGTATCTTGTCGCGCCGGCAATAAATTTCGCTTGCCACAGATTATCGTCTTCAGTGCTGCACTGGTAGCGGTGGCAGGGATGGTGGAAAGCTGACCGCGTACGGTTTGGAGTGGAAGTTCCATTGGCAGTCCCAGATCATTGGCGGCGACGCTGTTGGCAATGATGACTGCCTCGTAGTCAATGGGTGGCGATTTATTTTCTGAAATTAAGCGCCAGGTGTCATTCTCCGGGATTAGCTTCTTGATTTCCGCATTGGTGTGCAGATTGATTCGTTCATGATTTATTAATGCGGTAGCGAGTGAGCCCGGATCGAGCCAGCCGGAGCAGGGCAGGTAATACCCCGCCTCAAGCAATGGCAAACCAGCGATCTCGCTGGCTGCGTTCAAATCAACCCGGCGCAGGATCTGCTCGGGGTAATGTGTGTCGAATTGATGCCCCGGGCGAGGGAAAGAACTATCAAGTAAAAGTGCGCCACTTTCATACCAATCCAACTTGTCGTGTAACGCCAGTTGGCGTAATTGTCGTAGCGCAAACAGATAGGCACGCACATAAAATTCAGCCAGTGTGCCAGAGGTCTTGAACAGGCGACAACGCAGTATCAGGGAGCCGATACCGCTGGCATAGGTCATTGGCTTCGGTCCACGCTCATAGATATCTACAGCGGCGCCACGACGCGCTAATGCTGCGGCAGAGAACAGGCCAGCCAGGCCGGCGCCGATGATGGCAACGCGCCCGGGTTTGTTCTGTGCAGGCACAGGATCGTGGTCGGTATGTGTGGCATGCAACATATGACGCTTTGGTCCATGTCCAGGCCGCTTTTCAACCGTAAAGCCTGCTTCGAGTAGCGGTTGCCTAATTGCTGCTGCCACGGAGTAAGAGCTGAGTGTAGTGTGAGCGTGACTGCACCCGGCTATGAGGTGGACCAGATCTGCATTCCACAGCGCCGGATTCGATTGTGGTTTGAAGCCATCCAGATACCAGCTATCGATGAGCGGTCTGTGCCCGGGATCGCAACTGCCCAGATACTCCCTGGCATCAGCAAACACCAGGTCGAGGCACACGTCATCGAGAATGATGCGATGACAGCCTTTCAGGTTGGCGGGATAGTTGGCTTGAAGCAGTTCAGCAAGGGGTGCCAATTCAGGCCATTGGGCGTGAATGCGTTGCAGGTCGGTCGGCCGCAGAGGGTGTGCTTCGAAGCTGAGATAATAAAGTCGAGCCGGTTTATTGGTAGCCTGGCGCCAGGCATGCCAGGTAGTCAGGAAATTCAGGCCGGCGCCGAAGCCCATCTCGGCAATGGCGTAGTCTTCGCCAGGGTGTGTACCCCAGCGCTCGGGCAGGTCATTGCCAGCAAGAAACACGTGCCGGGACTCGCCGGGTGCATCCACGCGCGAGAAATACACGTCGTCAAACGTGCGCGAGCGCAATTGTCCATCCGGTAACCACTCAATATCCGCATAGTCCAGCTTCATGACTCAATTACATCAGCATGAGATGAAAACTGAAAGCAGGCATTTGATCCTGTTTTAGTATCGACATTGGCCATGGAGGTTCGCTGTACAGGGGCGATTAGGCTAAAATGCGCACTTTTGATGAGGCAGGACCCACACAATGCTGGAAATTAATACTCCACTGGCAACTCTCAAGGATATGGAAGAGCGTACCGCAAGCCTCAGGGGGTATCTTTGACTACGAGGTGAAGAAGGACAGGCTCACCGAAGTCGAACTGGAACTGGCTGAATCAAGCGTGTGGGAAAAGCCGGAAGTTGCCCAGGAGCTTGGCAAGGAGCGCTCGGCACTGGAAATCGTGGTTCATACCATCGACTCTCTGACTGAAGGTGTGCAGGAAGTTGAAGAGCTATTAACGCTCGCGCATGATGAAAATGACCAGGAGTTATTTGATTCCGCATTAAAGGACCTCGCCGCACTTGAAGCGCAGCTGGAAAAGCTGGAATTCCGTCGTATGTTTTCTGGCAAACTGGATGATGCCAGTGCCTATCTGGACATTCAGGCCGGCTCCGGTGGCACCGAGGCCCAGGACTGGGCGGAGATGCTGCTACGCATGTATCTGCGTTGGGGAGAAGACAAGGGCTTTGACACCGAACTGGTAGAAGTATCCGGCGGTGATGTGGCTGGCATCAAGAGTGCCACCATTCATTTTTCGGGTGAGTTTGCCTTTGGTTGGCTAAGAACGGAAACGGGTGTGCATCGGCTGGTACGAAAATCTCCCTTCGACTCGGGCAACAGGCGTCATACATCTTTCGCTTCGATTTTTGTTTCGCCAGAAATTGCCGATGACATTGAAGTTGATCTCGATATGTCCGATGTGCGAATTGATACTTACCGCTCCAGTGGCGCGGGTGGGCAGCACGTCAACAAGACCGATTCGGCAGTTCGATTGACTCATGAGCCTTCGGGTATCGTCGTGCAATGTCAGAGTCAGCGCTCGCAGCACAAGAACAAGGACATGGCGATCAAGCAGTTAAAAGCGAAGCTTTACGAGCTTGAAGAGTTGAAGCGCAAGGAAGAGATGCAGTCTGTGGAAGATGCTAAGGCTGATATTGGCTGGGGTAGCCAGATCAGGTCTTACGTGCTCGATGCATCCCGCATCAAGGATTTGCGGACTAATGTGGAAGTGAGCAATACCGGTGCCGTACTGGATGGTGACCTGGATAAATTTATTGAAGCCAGTCTCAAAGCTGGGCTGTAAGAAGTAGCACTATGAGTGAAGAACACCAGGACGAAAATAAGTTGATTGCCCAGCGCCGCGAGAAGCTGGCAGCGCTGCGTGAACAGGGTAATGCATTTCCTAATGACTTCGCGCGCGGTGCATTGGCCGCTGCACTGGAAGCCGACTACGGCGAGAAATCAAAAGAAGAGCTGGAAGAGATGGCAGCGCAGGCTATTGTGGCCGGGCGTATTGTGCGTATGCGCGGGCCATTCGTTGTTATTCAAGACAGCAGTGGCCAGACGCAGCTCTACATGAATAACAAACAGTATACGGATGCGCAGAAAGAACTGCTCAAGAGCCTGGATCTTGGCGATATCATCGGTGCCGAAGGAGAAGTGTTTCGTACGGGCAAGGGTGAATTGACTGTTCGCGCCAACACATTTCGCTTGTTGACCAAATCCCTGCGACCGCTGCCTGACAAGTACAAAGGGCTAACCGATACCGAGATGCGCTATCGGCAACGCTATGTTGACCTGATTGTTAACGAAGAGTCTCGCAAGGTCTTCAGGACACGCTCGCAAATTGTAAGATTTATGCGGGGATACTTCGATAATCTGGGCTTCATGGAAGTGGAAACACCCATGATGCAAATCATCCCGGGTGGTGCCACTGCCCGACCCTTTATCACCCATCACAATTCCCTGGATCAGGATATGTATTTGCGCGTTGCGCCGGAGCTGTTCCTGAAGCGCCTCGTGGTTGGTGGCTTCGACAGGGTATATGAGCTCAATCGAAACTTTCGCAACGAGGGACTCTCGACCCGACATAATCCTGAATTCACGATGCTGGAGTTTTACCAGGCCTTTGCGCGCTATCAGGACCTGATGGATTTGACTGAAGATCTGTTTCGGCAACTGGCGCTGGAAATTAATGGCACAACAGAATTGAGTTACCAGGGCAGCAGCTATGATTTTTCACAGCCATTTGCCCGATTGACTGTTACTGAATCCATACTGGCCAATTGTGAAGGGTCCACAGCAGCGGATTTCGCCACTGTTGAATCGCTACAAAAATTGGCAGAGCGTATTGATGTGCAGTTTGACCCGAAATGGACCAAGGGCAAGCTCACCATGGAGATATTTGATCAGTGTGTTGAGCATCAACTGGATCAACCTACTTTTATTACTGAATATCCAATCGAAGTTTCGCCTCTGGCGCGCCGCAGTGAAAGCAATCCGGAAGTCACCGACCGCTTCGAATTGATTATTGGTGGGCGCGAACTGGCGAATGGTTTTTCCGAGCTCAATGACCCCGAAGACCAGGCCGAAAGATTTCGCATGCAGGCTGCACAAAAGGATTCGGGCGATAACGAGGCCATGCATTTTGACGCGGACTATGTCACAGCGCTGGAATACGGCATGCCGCCGACAGCAGGTGAGGGCATTGGTGTCGACAGACTGGTAATGCTGTTTACCGATTCAGCCTCTATCAAGGACGTGCTGTTATTCCCTCATATGCGTCCTCAGCACGAAGATGGCTGAAGCGGACAGGGAAATCGAACTGGATGAATCCTGGCTGTCATTATTGAAGCAGGAGTTTGAGGCAGACTACATGCATCAGTTACGGGCGTTTTTGCTTGAGCAGAAACGGCGTGGCAAGCGCATCTTCCCTCCGGGTCCCGATATTTTCAATGCATTGAATTCAACCCCGTTCGACGCGGTCAAAGTGGTGATACTGGGGCAGGATCCTTATCATGGTCCCAATCAGGCCCATGGCCTGTGTTTTTCAGTCAAGCCCGGTGTTGCAGTACCACCCTCACTACTGAATATCTATAAAGAGCTGGAAGCCGACGTGGGATTCAGTCGCGTCAAGCATGGCTACCTGCAAAGCTGGGCGGATCAGGGTGTTTTGCTGCTGAATTCAGTGCTGACAGTGGAAGCGGGTAACGCTGGCTCACACCAGGGCAAAGGCTGGGAGCGCTTTACCGACCAGATAGTGCATTTGCTAAATGATGCTGGCTCTGGCCTGGTGTTTTTGCTGTGGGGTAGTTATGCGCAGCGCAAGGGAGAGTTCATCGATCGTACGAAACATCTGGTGCTGGAGTCGCCACACCCGTCGCCATTGTCTGCCAGCAGGGGGTTTTTTGGGCAGCGCCATTTTTCCCGGGCCAATACCTATCTGGAACAACAGGGCAGGTCGCCCATAAACTGGCAATTACCTGAGGAGGTCACAGAGTTTGTCGCAGGAAATTCCTCTTAATCAAGCAAGTGACGATGGCGCGTGTGTCATTGTCGGTGCCAGTCATGCAGGTGTGAGTCTGGCGTTGCAGCTTCGTCGCGAAGGTTGGACCGGCCCCATACAATTGTTAAGTGCCCAAGCAGACATACCGTATCATCGGCCACCACTGTCCAAAGAATTTCTCACCGGGAATAAACAATTCGAACAAATCCTGTTACGCCCGGGAAAAATGTTCGCCGACCAGAATATCGAGCTGAAACTGGGCGCGCGTGTAACCGAAGTCGATGCAGTAAACAAACTGGTGCGACTGGAGGGAGGCGAGAGTCTCGACTATGCAGCCCTGGCGCTGTGTAGCGGTGCGCAGGTCAGAAAGCTTGAACAGTTCAACGACTACGAAAACGTCTATTACCTGCGTGATATCGCCGATGCCAGACGCTTGCAGCAGGCCATGCAGCCCAAGTGCAACGCGGTTATTGTGGGTGGCGGTTATATTGGCCTGGAAGTCGCAGCAGCCATGCGCCTGGCAGGCATGAATGTGACAGTGCTGGAAAGGGAAGATCGCATTCTTAACCGCGTGACTGGCGAGGCCATGTCCGGGTATATGTCTGCATTACATTCCTCACATGGAGTTGAGCTCGTTTGCAATACGGAAATTAGTGAGGTGCACGGCGCAGCAAACGTGGAAGGCATTACCTGTAGCAATGGCGAACATTATCCTGCTGACGTGGTGATTGTGGGTGTGGGCGTTGTTCCCGAAACAACGCTGGCAGAGAGTTGCGGGATTACGGTGGATAACGGTATCTGTGTTGATGAGTATACGGCCACGAACATAAGCGATATTTATGCTGCGGGCGATTGCAGCAATTTCCCGAGTGCCTTATACGGCATGCGCTTGCGCCTTGAATCTGTTCAGAATGCCAATGACCAGGCCAGAGCGGCAGCAGCTAATATTTGTGGCAAGCAGCAGATTTACAATCCTGTGCCATGGTTTTGGTCTGATCAATTTGGCATCAAATTGCAGATGGCAGGGCTCAGCAGTGGTTATGAAACCTGTATCTGCCGCGGTAATCCTGAAGATATGGACGTGAACAGTTTCGCTCTTTTCTATTTATCTGGAGGTCGGGTTATTGCGGCAGATTGTGTAGGCAGGCCAAAGGAATTTATGGCCAGCAAGCAATTAATTCAGTCAGGGGTTGAAGTGAATCCCGAGCGCCTCGCAGATGAAACTGTGGACCCAGCGCAATTTCAGAAAACCTGAATTGCTTGTTTAGTCACCGCGATACTTGCAACCACTGGTGCAGGTTTCGCGTATTTCTATTTCTGCCAGGGCCGGCAAGCCGGGTTTGAGTTTGGCCCATATCCAGCGCGCCAGGTTTTCACTGGTGGGATTTTCCAGACCTTCGATGTCGTTCAGGTAATAATGATCCAGCTCGGCGAAGACTGGTGCGAAAGCCTTGCTGATATCTGCAAAGTCCATGACCCATCCGCTATCGTCTCCAACGTCACCTTCCACCGTGACTCGCACGGCAAACGAATGGCCGTGAAGACGCGCGCATTTATGGTCTGCGGCTACATTGGGAAGTCGATGCGCAGCTTCGAAGCTGAATTCCTTGAATATTTGCACAATATTATCTGCTGGTTGCCCGTTGTTCAGAGGCGCCACATACTAATGCCAGAGCCAGATGATGTCCATTTTAGCTGCTTCTCGGGCACCCAAATTACAACTTGATTCGGATGTGCTGCCATATACGTCCTGACACTAAGCCCTGGGGAGATGTGCGGATGTCATGCGCCCGCCCTATGGCCTATAATCATCAGAACCTAATAAAAACAGAATCTTAGTCATAATTTGCCCATGCCCTATCGAGCCATAGTGCGGTTTCTTACTCAAGGCAAGCGTCTGCCGATATTGCTGGGCGTTGTCACCACAATGCTGGTGCTGTGGTTACAGGTATCTCGGCCAGCGATTTTTTCCAGCATCATTGAGCGGGTAGAGTATCTGGTATATGACGCCAGGCTGGACATCATGCCCAAGGCCGAGGTACCGCCGGATAACAAGATCGTGATCGTCAACCTTGATGAACGCAGCTTGCAGGCGGAGGGTCAATATCCCTGGAATCGCATCAAGGTGGGGCAACTCACTGAAAAACTGCGTGACAATGGTGTATTGGTGCTGGGTTTTGATATTACCTTCCCCGAACCCGATCGCAGTATCCGCGACTTGCTCGAACCCATCGATCTGGCCAGCCTCAACAGCGAGTTCACCACTACACTGGAAGAGATTGAGCCGATCATCAATTCTGACCAGTATTTTGCCAACGCCATGCAAAGTGGTATTGATGTGGTGCTGGCTATTAATTTCAATCCGCAAACTGATGCGGCATATAACGAATTACCGGAGTCCATAGTTGATGTCAGCCCGGAACTGGCGCGCTCCCTCAGCCTGGTAGATATGTCCGGCTATACCGGCAATATCAAAACCCTGCAGGATGCGGCCATCGGCAACGGCAGCATGAATCAGCAACCCGATGCTGATGGTGTAGTGCGCAGGGTGCCATTGGTCATTCGATTTGGTAACAGACTATATCCAACATTGTCGCTGGAAATGATCAGGGTTTATAACTTTGCCGAAAATTATGAACTGGTGACGCAGCAGTATGGTGAACTGCAGGTTGTGACAGGCATTCGCATCGGCACTGGCGCAGGGGCCTTTGAAATACCGACAGATGGATTGGGCCAGGTGAATGTGCCATATGTGGGTCGTTCTTCTCTATCTACGAATGAAGATTTCATGTATATCTCTGCCACTGATGTGTTGCGTGACAATCTGTCGGATGAAGAAAAGGCTGCTCTGGAAAACAGCCTGGTTTTGATAGGCACGAGTGCGCCGGGTCTGGCAGATATTCGGGCGATGCCTTTGCAGCGTGTGTATCCTGGTGTCGAAGTGCATGCCAATATGCTCAATGCATTGCTCAATAGCGTATCGACTATCGAAGTCAGTTCGGGAGACTCTTCTACAACCTCGGTATTTGCAGACTTTCAGGCGGCTGATTCAGTGTATTTCCCCTATAAACCGGACTGGGAAGCTGGAGCGTTGTTCGCAGTAAATGCCTTGTTGGGCATTGCCATGGCTTTGATATTCCCGCACCTGGGCGCAGCCTCCATGGCCGCATCCGCGCTGACTCTTATAGCAGTTAGTATATGGGCAAATTTTGAGCTCTGGGCGGTTTTCAAAATGGACTTCGCGCTGGTATTGCTCCTGTTCCTGATTCTGGCTGTGACAACTGTAAATATGATTTACGGATTTTTGAGTGAGAGTATGACTCGCAAGACAATCAAGGGCATGTTCGATCAATATGTACCGCCTGCCCACATTGATTCCATGCTCAAGGATCCAGACAATTACAGCTTCGACGGTGAGAGCAAGGAGCTGACGGTACTGTTTTCCGACATACGCAGCTTTACCTCCATATCAGAAGCGCTTAGCGCTACCCAGTTGAAGAAATTGCTGAATGATTTTTTTACGCCCATAACGGGCATTATTTTCGATCACCATGGCACTATCGATAAATATGTTGGCGATATGGTGGTAGCGTTCTGGGGTGCTCCTCTGGACGATCCAGATCATCGTGGTAATGCTGTGCGAGCAGCGCTGGATATGCTGGACAAGCTCGATGAACTGGCAGACGTGTTTGAGGAGCAGGGGTTTCCAGAGGTCAGGATCGGAATCGGCATCAATTCCGGCATGATGAACGTGGGAGACATGGGGTCCAGCTATCGCCGTGCCTATACGGTATTGGGAGATGCGGTAAACCTGTGTTCACGACTCGAGAGTCTGACGAAGTTTTATGGCGTGGAACTGTTAGTAGGTGAGGATACAGTCGATGGTCTCGATGGTATTCTGCTGCGACTGGTGGACAAGGTAAAAGTAAAAGGCAAGGATGAGGCCGTTAAGTGTTACGAACCCTTGTGCAGAATCGAGAGCGCCGGAGCACAGCTTAAACAACGCGTGGAAGACTTCCATGCCGCGCTGGATGATTATTATGCGCAGCGCTGGGACCAGGCAGAGCAGCGCCTGAAAGAACTGGCCAGTGAAGCACCTGACACGCTGTTGTATCAAATCTATCTCGAGCGCATCAGCGACAACCGCGAGATGGAATTACCCGCAGACTGGGATGGCGCCTTTACGAATACCAGTAAGTGATAAGGCCGCCAGAGGCCCGTTATTTATTGACAAGGTGACTTAAGTCAGTAAAATGCGCTGTCTCCTTTGAGGGTGGTTAGCTCAGCTGGGAGAGCATCGCCCTTACAAGGCGAGGGTCGCAGGTTCGATCCCTGCACCACCCACCACAATAAGCATGTCGCGGACCGGTAGTTCAGCTGGTTAGAATGCCGGCCTGTCACGCCGGAGGTCGCGGGTTCGAGTCCCGTCCGGTCCGCCATTTTCTGTAGTTTCAATTCTCTCTCAAGTACCCTTGGCACTATGAACCTGTCCAGCACTTCGGATATGGGTGCCCCGCCCATACAAGCGTTGCAGCTGCCCGGGCTGGAGAAGTCCGGCGTTAACCTGCATGTGCTGCGACTCGACCTGATGCATCCGGCCATCGGCGGCAACAAGTGGTTCAAACTCAAACAGAATATCGCGCTACTGCAAGATGGTGGCTATCGCCACGCACTCAGTTTCGGTGGCGCTTACTCCAATCATCTGGCGGCACTGGCGGCTGCAGGCCGTATTTATGGCTTCGACACAGTAGGAGTCATTCGGGGCGAACTGATCGAACCGCTTAATCCCGTATTGCAGTTTGTGCGGGAGCAGGGCATGGCGCTGCATCCCGTGAGCCGCTCAGATTACAGACGCAAAAATGATGACGAATTCGTCAGACAGCTACGTGAAACATGGGGCGAGTTTTATCTGATCCCTGAAGGTGGCAGCAATGGGGCAGGCGTTGTCGGTACCGAGGAAATTGGCAAAATCTGCGCGGATTTTCGTGCTACCTCTACCGCCGAAAGGCTTTTTGTCGGGCTGGCCTGCGGAACTGGCACCACAATGGCCGGATTGTTGCGAGGCATGGGTAAGTCCGGAGCCATAGAGAACTGTATGGTGCTCGGTGTCGCGGTGCTACGGGCCGAGCACTGGTTGCAGGACGAAGTTGCGCGCTGGTTGTCCCATGACGAGGCGGTGCCTGACTGGCGCATCCTGGGGAACTATCATTGCGGCGGTTACGCCCGGCAAAATGATGCGTTAACCGGTTTTCTAAGACAAACAATGGCTATCAGTGCGGTGCCGGTAGAACCGGTCTATACCGGAAAGCTGTTCTTCGGCATCTATCAGGAAATACTGCAGGGTGCTGTGCCGCGAGGGAGTGATGTTTTGCTGATCCACACAGGCGGGATACATACCCAGATAAACGTAACAAATACAGTAGATTATGGCGCATAATTGATGTGAAGCCTGCCAGTATTCCCGAAGGTTTCTGGTAAATATTCCCACAAAACTTTACAATGCCCCTCTCTCTGGCGCATATGGATGTAGCCAGCCATGCGGGGGCAGCAGCGAATGTACTCAGCTATTGCAAGCAGTCGGATTTTGCGACTGGTCAGCGGCGCATGCCTTGCGCTGCTGGTTAGTGCTGCCGCTGCACAAGGCAATCGGCTGGTCATTTCTACGGTAGATGCGCATTCCGGGTTGCAAGCGCCCGCTTATATTGAAAATCCCACACCTGTTGAAATCGGCGCACTGGCCCTGTTGTGGGCGGCGGTGGGCGAAAACATCGAGTTGCACCTGAATGGCACAAATGCCGCACAACTCACTACCAGCGCAGTGGGCAACTATCTCAACGGCGATCGCTGGTTGCGGGCCAATGGTCAGTACGAGGGGCAATACATCTCCCTCAGCCTGACTTTCGGCAATTCCACATTGTTTGCCCATGTTTATGGTGAATTTGGGACCCGGCAGATCTACGCGCTGGCCCGGCAGGACACCTATAAGGGGTGGCTGTTCGCTCCGGACTTCGATGTTTCCAGCACAGGTGGAATCAATAATGACTACCGGATTGTCGATACGACGCTGCCAACGGCATTCGCCAATGACGTGCAGGCGCTGAAATCAATTGCTGAACCTGCGGCTGTCAGTGACTCTGGCGCAGTGATGACATCAGAGATTGACGCCTCCAATTTCGCCATCACCCAGTCTTTCGGCAATTCTTATGTCATAGCAGGCGGTGTAATCGATGCGCAGGTAACGCTACGCAATATCAGCAATGCCACACACACAAACCTGCAGGTTGAGTTTTATTTTATGCTGGAGAATACCCAATTGCTCTCGGCGCCGGCGTATTGCATTGAGACAACCAGCGCAAGTTTACAGACCGTATTGCAGTGTGAGGTAGGGGACTTCAGTCCAGGCCAGGAGAAAGTTTTTAATTACACACTGCAAACAAATGCGAGTTCCAAACCGTCGGTAGCAAGCACGGCCATTATAGGGGCGCTGCGACAGGATTCGGCGATCAACGTGGTAGCAGATATCCGAAGTGATGCGGATCTTGATGGCATCAGTGATTTTAACGAAGGCATTCTGCGGACCGATCCCGCCAATGCAGAATCAGTTTCATATGCTACTTCCACTATTGATGTGCTCGCGCTGTATTCAAGTGGCGCGGCTGCAATTTACAGCGAGGGAGTTGAAACCCGCATTAACCAATTGTTTGGTGTGGCGAATCAGGTATTTGCAGACAGCCATGTCGGCATTGAACTCAGACCAGTACATATGGCAGCGACAGGCTTTGCCGACAGTTATGATATGGATGCCGCCCTTGACCGGCTGCTGTATCGTTCCGACCCTGCATTTGCCAGTCTCGACGCCACTCGAGCGTTCTATGGGGCCGACCTTGTAATGTTGTTTAGGCCACTGGAAGACCAGGCAAGTGCCTGTGGGCTGGCTCCGGTCGGAGGCTTCAATACGCAGGGTGACTTCAGCAATCCGATTGAGCGTGAATATGCAGTTTCGGTAATTGGCATAGATTGCCCAATTGATATTGTGGTGGCTCATGAGGCAGGTCATAACCTCGGCCTTACCCATTCGTATGTGGAAGATGGCATGGGTGGCACTTTTGATTTTGCCACTGGTTATGGTGTAACTGGTGAGTTTGCAACTGTGATGGCTTACCCGGAGGCATTTAATACCTCGACGCAACTGGCACGGTTCTCAGATCCGGATGCGGATTGTGTCGGGCTACCTTGTGGTATTGAAGAGAACCAGGAGCAACCAGCCGATGCAGTAACGGCGCTGAATCTTGTCAGGCACCAGGTTGCGGCATTTTACCCTGCCACCGTTGCCAAATTACCGTTCGCCGAGGTGAGTACGTGGTCGGGCGTGGCGACTGACGCACGCGTTGCCGCGGGAGCCCGGGTAGAAGGTGAACTGGGTCTTTCAACGAACTGGCAAATCAATCAGTCAGTCGATCTCAATGCGGAGATCTATGTTGACAGTAACCATGTGGGGCTTGCTGGATCAGTGCACGTTTTAATCGATGCCGGGGAGCAAGACTACTATCTGCTTGATGGTGCCAGCGGGGTTGTGAAATGGGATGGTGATCCGGGCAGTTTTGCGGCACTGAGCCCACTGCATACGCTGGCCGCTGTCGAGCGTGTTGCCATCCTCGATGATTTTCTGGTGAATGCGGCATTGACCGGACGCAGTTTGAACATCTATATCGCCTACCTGGTGCCGGAATTGGAAGAGCTGGTTTATACGACCACCCCACTTAACATCGACATCGGGAATTAAGTGAGCGTTCTTATTGAATCAGGTGCCTCTAGACCTGGTAGTAATCGCGGTACCATTGCACAAATTTCGCGATGCCTACCTCAATAGACGTGTCGGGTTTGTAATCCACATCTTTTATCAGTGCATCTACATCGGCAAACGTCGCCGGCACATCACCTTTTTGCATGGGCAGGAAATTTTTCTCGGCGGTTTTTCCCAGGCACTGCTCCAGTATTTCTATGTAACGCATTAACTCCACCGGGCTATTGCTGCCGATGTTGTAAATACGATAGGGGGCGTTACTTGTTGCTGGATCTGGACTGTCGCTATTCCACTCAGGGTTCGGAGAGGCGACATGATCGAGCGTACGAATAACTCCCTCTACGATGTCGTCGATGTAGGTAAAGTCACGTTTGTGTTTACTATGATTGAAGACGTTGATTGGCTCGCCAGCCAGAATTGCCCTAGTAAAAAGGAATAATGCCATATCAGGCCGGCCCCAGGGTCCGTAAACCGTAAAGAAGCGCAGTCCCGTGGTAGGCAGGTTGAACAGGTGACTATAAGTATGAGCCATTAATTCATTGGCTTTCTTGCTGGCAGCATAAAGGCTCACTGGATGATCAACATTATTGTGTACGCTGAAAGGCATTTGAGTGTTGGCGCCATATACCGAACTGCTGGATGCATAAACCAGATGCTCAATGTCATTATGGCGGCAGGCTTCAAGAATATTGACGAAACCCTCCAGGTTGGCGCTCACATAAGCCTGGGGATTCTCCAATGAGTAACGCACACCGGCCTGGGCGGCTAGATGTACCACACGTTGGGGATTGAACTCAGCGAAAGCCTTATTGATCTGTTCTCTGTCTTCGAGATTGCAGCGCAATTCTGTGAAGGCAGTGTTGGGTGTTATTCTTGCCAGTCTGGCTTCTTTCAGGCTGACATCGTAATAATCATTGACGTTATCCACGCCCAGCACTTCGTCGCCACGCACCAATAATTTCAGTGCGAGTTCGTTACCGATGAAACCTGCGGTGCCGGTTACCAGGATACGCATTTAAAATAGCTCCTATAAACTGCCGTCGACATCTGAGGCAGGGAACATGTGCTTCACATCGAAGATCACACACTGCTCCTTGCCCATTGCCCGGACATCCTCGATAGAAAGCTGCTTAAACTGTTTGTGCGCTACCGCAATGATAATTGCATCATAAGCGCCAGTCTCGGCTTCTTCTACCAGCAAGTCGCTCTCTGCAGTATCTACCCAGGGGTCGAGTACCGATACTTGCACGTTATATCCCTGGAGTGTGGTGATGACATCAATAACTCGAGAGTTTCTGGTATCAGGACAATTTTCCTTGAACGCCAGGCCCATGACGAGAATTTTGGCATCAATAATATGAATGCGCTTGGAGAGCATCAGCCGAATGACGCGCTCCGCGACATATTCGCCCATGGAGTCATTGATGCGGCGACCAGCCAGTATAACGTCTGGATGATAACCAACCTGCTTCGCCCAGTAAGTCAGGTAATACGGGTCTACACCGATGCAGTGCCCACCAACCAGGCCGGGGAAGAATGGCAGGAAATTCCATTTGCTGCCTGCAGCATCGAGTACTTCCTTGGTGTTGATGCCAAGCTTCTCAAACAGGATAGCAAGTTCGTTAACCAGGGCAATATTCAGATCCCGCTGGGTATTTTCAATAACTTTTGCCGCTTCGGCTACCTTGATGCTGCTAGCCCTATGGGTACCAGCGGTGATGATGGTGCCGTAGAGCTTGTCGACTTTGTCTGCTGCTGCGGATGTAGAGCCAGATGTCACTTTTACCACGTCTGGTAGCGAATGTGCTTTATCGCCTGGATTAATTCGTTCCGGGCTATAGCCCACATAGAAATCCTCGTTAAAACGCAGGCCCGACACTTGCTCCAGGACAGGGACACATTCCTCTTCAGTAGCACCCGGATAGACAGTAGATTCGAAAATCACCAGATCGCCTTTCTTTAACATGCCAGCGATTAGTCTGGCTGCGCCAAGGACTGGCTCGAGGTCAGGCTGGTTCTGCTTATCCACGGGAGTCGGGGCGGTCACGATGTAGATATCGCAATCAGCCAGCGCACCTATCTCTTGCGAATATTGTGTCTTGCCGGATGCGAGAATTTCTTTGCTCAGGTCGCGATTGCGATCAAAATTCTGCTGAATTTCAGTAATTCGCTGCTCATTGATGTCGAACCCTGACGTCCGAAAATGAAAGCCGAATGCATGGGCCAGCGGCAAGCCAACGTAGCCCAATCCCAATACGCCGATGTGGGAGTTTTTATTCAGTGGTGACAAACTCATCCTGTTATCCTGTTAATCCCTGATCGAGCTGGGCTGATTTTGATATAAATATTGCCTTGATACCTGACAAAAACACTATGGCGGCCACATGCTACAATAACCGGCTGGAAATTAGCACCGGGGCCTGCGCAATTGGCCGTAATAACTGGATTTCATGACTAAATTCACGAGTATTGGAGTAGTGGGTCGCAAGGGCCACGCGGGAACGGTCGACACGCTTAATCGCCTGTTGCGGTTTCTCGCTGCGAAATCGCTTCCTGTGGTTATCGATGACCAGACCGCAGCGTTGGTGACTGACGATTCTGCTACTCAATACAAACTGTCTGAATTATCCAAACACTGCGATTTGTTAATTGTTGTGGGTGGGGATGGCACCATGCTGAATACGGTCAAGCATGTTGTTGCCGATGAAATACCAGTCATCGGTGTAAACCGGGGTCGCCTGGGATTTCTAACTGATATTTTGCCAGACGAACTGGACACGGCACTGGAAAGGGTGCTGGCGGGTGAATTCGATCTGGAAAAGCGCTTCTTGCTGGATGTGTTTGGCCCAGGGCCAGATTCGGAAGCCTTTCTTGGTTCTGCACTGAACGACATTGTCATTCACCCGGGTCCTGCTGCCCAGATGATAGAGTTTGAATTGTTCATTGATGACAAGTTTGTCTACAGCCTGGAGTCAGATGGCTTGATCGTTGCCACACCGACGGGCTCAACGGCCTATGCCCTGTCGGCGGGCGGACCGATTATGCATCCGGGCCTGCATGCCATGGTGCTGGTACCCATGTATCCCCATTCGCTCAGTAGCCGCCCGATTGCGGTTGGTGGTGATAGCGAGATTCGTCTGGTAGTTGCAGAACACACGCGACGCAATCCATTGATCAGTTGTGATGGGGAAGTGAAGTACACAGCATCTGCTGGCGACAGTTTCCTGATTCGGAAAAAGCCTATCCCGCTCAACCTTATTCATCCGTCCGGGCACAGTTTTTACCAATCCTGCCGTAGTAAATTGGGATGGGGTAATCGCCTCATCGGGGAAAATGATTAAGGCAGCGTCTCTCCCAATCGAAGCAAACCTGCTTGAATTCAGCCATTTTTTGTCACGGCGCGGGATTGCTCATCGCATCAACGAAGAATCCGGCAGGCAGGTAATCTGGGTGAACGATGAAGCCGAAGCCGCGCTCGTGCGCGAAGAACTGGAGACATTTCGACCGGGCCAGCGAACCGCGCGACCCGAGTGGGAAACCGGAGATTCAAGCCCACGCAGGAAGCGCTCATTTCTGACAACCGCAGTCTTTGAAATCCAGCGCAGCCCTGTCACGCTGATTCTGATTCTGGCATCGATTGTCGTGGCCGCAATAAGCGCTCTCGGCAGCCAGCCGCAGAGGGTGGATGAGCTGTTCTATCCGTTATTGCCAGCCAACGATATACCCATGTTGCTGAGCAATATCGATAGTGTGACCGAATTTCTGCAGACGCTGACTCCGATGTTTTTGCACTTCGGGGAGCTGCACCTGATCTTTAACATGCTCTGGCTCTGGTACTTTGGGCGTCAGGTTGAGTCGATTCAAAGCAGTTTTACGGTGGCAGCGCTGGTAGTATTTACGGCCTTTGTCAGCAATACGGCACAGTACTACACCAGCGGCTACAATAACTTCGGCGGTATGTCGGGCGTAGTATATGGCCTGGTCGGTTATGTTTGGGTGGTGCATCAGTTCATGCCACGCAGCTACCTGATACTGAATAGCAATATGTTTGTATTTTTTGTCATCGCGCTGGTGGCAATGGAAGTCCTGGCATCGTCATGGATAGCCACCGGGGCACACGTCGGCGGGCTGCTTTCCGGTTTGTTGGCGGGTGTGCTGATGGTTGCGTATTATCGTATTCTCTTGCAGCGTGATGTTGTGGGTTATTACAAAGGCAGACGAGGTTAAACCAGGTCATGACTGAAGAAGTAATGCAATTGCCCGAGCGTCCTGAATCATTGGCGCAATTGCTTTCAGATATTAATCCGGCGATTTATGAGCGGCTGAAAACGGCAATTGAGCTGGGTAAATGGGCGGATGGCACCCGACTCACCGCGAACCAATTAGAACACTGCCTGCAGGCCATGATTTTGTACGAAGCTGAACACTTGCCACCTGAGCAGCGCACCGAGCAACAATTACCCAGGGGTTGCGGTCAATCTAATCTGGCATCTCAGGCAGGCAAGGAGCAAGCAGGATGAAAGCCCAGGCCACTGGAATAATTCGCAAGATGCGCTCGCGCCTCGAGCAACCAGTAATCTATAGTCTGCCGTTGGGAGATAGCCTGCTGCCGCTTAATCAATTGCTTGAGAAAAAAATAAAACTGGAATACTCCGGTGCTATTTATTGCGTGGCTTGTGGGCGTAAAACCAGCAAGAGTTTCAATCAAGGATACTGCTATCCCTGCTTTCAGAAACTGGCGCAATGCGATTCCTGTATTATCCACCCGGAAAGATGTCATTTCGACCAGGGCACATGTCGTGAGCCGGCCTGGGGTGAAAAGTTTTGCATGCAGGATCACATTGTTTACCTCGCCAATTCTTCCGGGCTCAAGATTGGAATAACCCGAGCAACCCAGGTCCCGACACGCTGGGTTGATCAGGGCGCGACACAGGCACTGGCAATTATTCGAGTACGGAGCCGCTTACAATCCGGCACACTGGAAGTGATGTTCAAGCAGCATGTTGCAGACAAGACGAACTGGCGCGACATGCTGAAAGGCGATGCCACAGAGCTGGACATGGCGAGTGAGGCACAACGGCTGCTTACTGAATGCGAAAGCGAAATCAAGGAACTGGAAGAACGCTTCGGCTTTTTTGCTATTAGTGTGCTCAACGGCGTTGAACCAGTCAGTATCAGTTACCCGGTAGTGACTTATCCAACGAAAATCACTTCCCTGAATTTTGACAAAGACCCGGTAGTAGAAGGCACCCTGCTGGGCATCAAGGGGCAGTACCTGATATTAGACAGTGGCGTGATTAATTTGCGCCGTTTCTCTGGCTATGAAGTCACAGCCTCTCACTGAACTCTGTATTATTTTGAATAGACCGCAAATATGAAGAATGCCCAGGCCAGAACGACCTACCTGAAAGACTATCGTCCGCCGGACTTCCTGATTGAAACAACCGAATTGTTTTTCGACTTGTTCGAAGACCATGCACTGGTAATTGCGAAACTTGCCATGCGCCGCAGCACAAAGGAGGGGGCTGATGTGAATGCAGACTCCCTGACTCTGAACGGTGGTCAAGCTCTGCAACTTAAAAAACTTTTGCTCAATGGCAAACTGCTGGGCGCAACCGACTACCTGATTGATGAGGAATCCCTTACGATCCCGGACCTGTCCTCACACCTCGGGGGGGATGGCGATTCGTTTCAACTGGAATGTCACACACGTATCGAGCCGCAGAACAATACGACGCTGGAGGGTTTGTATAAATCCAAACGCATGTTCTGCACACAGTGTGAAGCGGAAGGTTTTCGCCACATTACGTATTACCTCGACAGACCTGATGTCATGTCGCGATTCGTTACCACCGTGTGTGCCGAAAAGGCACGCTATCCGATACTGCTATCGAATGGTAATTCCATCGCCAGCGGAGTTTCGGAAGACGATCCGAGCCGACATTGGGTTACCTGGGAAGATCCGTTCCTCAAACCCAGTTACCTGTTTGCATTGGTAGCAGGTGACCTGGTCAGCCTCGATGATACTTTTACCACCTCTTCAGGACGAGAGATTGCGCTACGCCTGTTTGTCGAGGAAAAGGATCTGGACAAGACGGCTCACGCCATGGACTCCCTGAAACGCTCCATGCGCTGGGATGAAGAAACCTACGGGCGGGAATATGATCTGGATATCTTCATGATCGTTGCTGTTGATGATTTCAATATGGGCGCCATGGAGAACAAGGGGCTCAATATTTTTAATACATCTTGCGTGCTGGCGAATCCTTCTACAACGACGGACCTGGCTTTTCAGCGCGTTGAAGCAGTCGTGGCGCATGAATATTTCCATAACTGGTCTGGTAATCGGGTGACTTGCCGCGACTGGTTTCAGCTTAGTCTGAAAGAAGGCTTTACGGTTTTCCGTGATTCCGAGTTCTCGGCTGATATGGGGTCACGTGCGGTTAAACGAATAGAGGATGTCAGTTTTCTGCGTACAGTTCAGTTTGCGGAAGATGCCGGGCCAATGGCACATTCAGTGAGACCTGACTCTTATATGGAAATTGCCAACTTCTATACGGTGACCATCTACGAGAAGGGCGCTGAAGTGGTCAGAATGATTAGCCTGTTATTGGGCCCGGAGAAATTCCGCGAGGCAACTGATCTCTATTTCGAACGCTTTGACGGCCAGGCAGTTACGACAGAAGATTTTGTGCGCACCATGGAAGACGCCAGTGGAGTCGACCTGGGCCAGTTCCGGCGCTGGTATAGTCAGGCCGGCACGCCCCGGCTCGAGATCAAGGGTGACTACAATGCTGAGCAGCAACAATATACGCTGACAGTGCAGCAGTCATGCCCAGCCACTCCCGGGCAACCCGATAAAGAGCCATTACATATCCCCCTGCGGGTTGGCTTGCTCAATACCGAGGGTGAAGAGCTGCCGTTGCATCTGCATGGAGTGGACCATAACGAGACCGCCGGTCAATCCGACCTGGTGCTCAATGTAACCCAGCGCAGCCAGCAATTCATATTCGATGATATCGCATCTCCGCCAATTCCATCGTTACTGCGGGGGTTTAGCGCGCCGGTCAAGATGCATTTTGACTTCAGTCTTGAAGATTTGTTTTTTCTGATGGTGCACGACACTGATGGATTCAATCGCTGGGACGCAGCACAGCAAATGGCAATTCAGGTGTTGACCGGGCTTGAAAAGAATCCCGCGAGTGAACCGCCACAACTGATACTCGAAGCCTTTCGCGGCGTGATCAAGAAATCGCTGGTAGCAGATGATATTGAACAAGCCATGACAGCACAGTTGCTGATGCTGCCCGCGACAGGAACACTGATCGAGCGTGCTGATGTTGCAGTGGTAGAGCGGATTCACGGGGCGCGGGAACAATTATTGAATTACCTCGCCGAGCATCTGCAAGGGGACTTCGAAAGATTGTATGAGGCAAACCAGCCATCTGGTGAATTTGAAGTCACGGCGGCGGCAATGGGAGTCAGGGCGGTGAAAAATCTGGCGCTGGGATTTCTGGTGCGTTCTGGCGATGCAACGTGGCTGGAAGCCTGCCACAAGCAGTTTCAGACCGCCGATAACATGACCGATCAGCTCGCAGCATTACGCTTGTTGGTGAATGCGGGCTCAGCAGCAGCGCAGCCGCTGGCAACCGAAGCGTTAGAGTCTTTCTACAAGCAGTGGCAGCACGAGCCGCTGGTCGTGGACCAGTGGTTTATCACCCAGGCCTGTTGTGCGCTGCCGGGGACACTCGAGCGAGTCAGGGCTTTGCTGGAACACGAGGCGTTCGACATCAAGAATCCGAACAAGGTGCGCTCGCTTATCGGTGCATTCTGCGGTCAGAACCACGTGAATTTTCACGCGGCTGATGGCGGCGGATATGAGTTTTTGGCAGATCAGGCACTGGTTCTGGACAAGTTAAATCCCCAGATCGCGGCGCGACTGCTGACGCCGCTTACCCGCTGGCGCAAGTTTGAGCCTGGCAACCAGGCGCTGATGCAAGCCCAACTGCAGCGTATCAAGGCCAGCGACAAGCTTTCGAAAGATGTGTTTGAAGTGGTAGAGAAGAGTACGCTCTAAAAAATGCCACATAAAAAAAGGCGCACATTGTGCGCCTTTTTTGTTTGTTGTAACCGGGTTTTAATCAGGCTACTTCCTGGATATTGGTCAGGGGGATCTGTTTGGCACGATCTGCCGCATCCTGATATCTCTTGATTTCATTGAAATTCAGATAGCGATAGATATCGCCTTTCATGGTATCCAGTGACTTCATGTACACCATATATTCTTCCATGGTGGGCAATTTACCCAGGGCCGAACTGACTGCAGCAAGCTCTGCCGAAGATAAAAACACATCTGCGCCTTGTCCCAATCGATTTGGAAAGTTCCTGGTCGAAGTGGAAACCACAGTGGAGTTGGGTGCCACTCGAGCCTGGTTACCCATACACAGGGAACAACCAGGCATCTCGGTACGCGCACCGGCCACGCCAAAAATATTGTAAATGCCTTCTTCCTTTAACTGGAATTCGTCCATTTTGGTAGGTGGCGCAATCCATAGTTTGGTGGGCAGAGAGCCTTCCACCTGTTTCAGTACTTCTGCTGCGGCGCGAAAATTTCCGATGTTAAGCATACAGGAGCCAATAAAGACCTCATCGATATTGGTGCCAGCCACTTCGGAGAGGGGCTTGATGTCATCCGGATCATTCGGACATGCCAGCAGTGGTTCCTTGATTTCATTGAGGTCGATTTCGAGTACTTTGAAATACTCGGCGTCTTCGTCGGCTTCCATGAGTACCGGATTTTCCAGCCACTCTTCCATGGCACGGGCACGACGCTCCAGTGTGCGGGCGTCCTGATAGCCATTGTCGATCATCCAGCGCAACAAGGTGACATTGGATTTGAAATACTCAATGATCGGTTCTTTATCCAGACGAATGGTACAACCGCCTGCAGAGCGTTCGGCCGAGGCATCAGCAAATTCAAATGCCTGCTCGACCTTCAGCTTGGGTAAGCCTTCGATCTCCAGTACGCGGCCGGAGAAGATGTTCTTTTTGCCTTTCTTTTCGATAGTCAGGTCGCCTGACTGAATGGCGGCGTAAGGGATTGCGTTTACGAGGTCGCGCAGCGTAATGCCGGGCTGCATTTCGCCTGTGAAACGCACCAGTACCGACTCCGGCATATCCAGAGGCATCACACCTGTGGCTGCCGCAAAAGCAACCAGCCCGGAACCAGCCGGGAATGAAATGCCAATCGGAAAGCGTGTATGTGAGTCGCCGCCTGTGCCTACTGTATCGGGCAACAACATGCGATTAAGCCAGGAGTGTATAATGCCATCGCCCGGTCGCAAGGAAACACCGCCTCGAGTTTGAATGAAATCCGGCAGTGAGTGTTGGGTTTCGATATCCACCGGCTTGGGATAGGCAGCGGTGTGACAAAAAGACTGCATGACCAGGTCGGCTGCAAAGCCGAGGCAGGCCAGGTCTTTCAATTCATCACGGGTCATGGGGCCAGTAGTGTCCTGACTGCCCACGGTTGTCATTCTTGGCTCGCAGTAATTGCCCGGGCGTACGCCTTTAACGCCGCAGGCCTTGCCGACCATTTTCTGGGCGAGGGTGTAGCCCTTGTCTGATTCTTCGGCGGCAAATGGTGTGCGGAACAGGGTGCTGGGCTCCATCCCCAGTTCTTCCCGCGCACGTTGTGTCAAGCCGCGGCCAATAATTAGCGGAATGCGGCCACCGGCTCGGACTTCATCGAGCAGCACTTCAGTTTTGAGTTCGAATTCGCTGAGCACTTCATCGCTGTCGTTTCTGGTAATCTTGCCGTTGTAGACATCGATATCGATGATGTCTCCAGTTTCCAGCTTGTCTACGTCACATTCGAAAGGCAGTGCGCCAGCATCTTCCATTGTATTGAAAAATATTGGGGCCATCTTGCTGGCAATACATACACCCCCACTGCGCTTGTTAGGAATATAGGGGATGTCGGTGCCGATATGCCATTGCACGGAGTTTGTTGCTGACTTGCGTGATGAGCCGGTGCCCATGACGTCGCCGACCAGGGCAACTTGCAAACCTGTTTTTTGCTCCAGCTCCTCGATCTGTTCCGGTGCATTGGTTACGCCGTCGCGAGGGTTCTTGTACATGGCGAGTGCGTGCAGCGGAATGTCGGGGCGCGACCAGGCATCCTGTGCAGGGGAGAGGTCATCTGTATTGGTTTCACCTGGCACTTTGAATACGGCGAGCGTGAGTTTTTCGGGAATTTCGGGCTTGGAGGTAAACCACTCGGCTTCGGCCCAGGACTGCATAACGCTCTTGGCCTGTTCATTGCCGTTTTTGGCCCTTTCTGCCACGTCATGAAAGGCATCAAACATTAGCAGTGTGTGATTGAGTTCCTTCGCGGCCGATTCTGCCAGTTCGTCATCATCCAGCAGCTCCACCAGAGTAGCGATGTTATAGCCCCCGAGCATGGTGCCCAGTAGTTTGACTGCGTGCTTTTTGTCGATAAGCGGGGATTCAGTTTCACCTTTGGCCAGTGCTGAGAGGAAGCCCGCCTTGACGTATGCCGCTTCATCCACTCCGGCCGGTACGCGGTGGGTGATGAGGTCGAGAATAAACTCTTCTTCGCCGGCGGGTGGCGCCTTGAGTAATTCCACCAGCTCAGCAACCTGCTCAGCATTAAGGGGTTTGGGCACAATGCCCTCGGCAGCGCGTTCTTCTGTGTGTTTACGATAGGCTTCTAGCACTATGGTTTACCTCTTACCTCTTACCTCTGATAATGGGGTTGAGTGAATCTCAGGGGGAGCGAAAACATGGCACCCTTTAATGGATGCGTCTCACTGGATGCGTCCGTGTGCGTCAGGCTCTTCGCGGGAATCACTCTATATTTGGATTTATCGGCATTCTGCCTGCCTGTCGGCGCGAGGGTCGCATGCACGTGTGCGGTATCGAGAAATCATTCTTCACCAGATGCACTTGCGCTGCGACTTACCAGACCCCGGATTGAATAAACTGTAAAACCGTACTTCTTGTCAGAAACTTCAAGTCTATCTTCAAGTCTATTCAGGGCGGTGCAGATGCTTAAAACGTGGGCGTATTTTATTGTAAATGCTACAAAATATCCAGTTGGAACAGACGTCATAGCGGGGCTGCCCGGGCGCGGTAACGCCCGGCTAATCAGCCAGAGACGGGGGATTACCAGCAGTTTACAATTAGATGAAACTTGTTAAAGTCTGTACAACTTCAAACGACTGTATAGTCATTACAACCGGCATCGCCCTTGGCGCGATCGTAGTAACCGCAAAGATGAGCTCTGTAAAAACTCCTTGCATTGGAATTTGTTCCACCACTTCGCTGGGGGACATTGTGTGTCGGGGTTGTAAGCGTTATTCGTTCGAGGTGATCGACTGGAATGGCTATGACGCTACCGCGAAACAGGCGGTGATGAAGCGGATTGAAAAACTGACTGCCCAGATTCTCGAAAGCAAGTTCCGCATATTTTCAGTCCCCAATCTACAATTGGGGCTGGCTCACTTCAAGATGCCATTTCATCCAGATCTGTCGCCATATTGCTGGTTACATAATCTGCTCAGCAAGCACCACCTGAAAATCGACAAGCTCGAGGATTATGGGGTTTATATTCAGCCCGAGTTCGCGCATATGGATCTGCACGGGATATGTGAGTTGGTGGAGCAGGAAATGCTGGTGCTATGCGAGGCGCATTATCGGCGCTACATCGATGTAGGCTGCGAGTCGAAGGAAGAGGCAGTTTAATCGGCGCGGTGCTATTTAATTGGTGCGGTGCTCTAGAGGCCGTTGCTCCAGGCTGATTCCTTCGGCATTGATCTCGACGAACCAGACGGCTTCATCCCAGCTTCCCAAAACAATACGACTGGCGGTACTGCCATCTCCCAACACCAGGCTGTGCTCCGCTGGCCGGTGAGTGTGACCATGAATCAGGATGTGGTGACCACTGTCAGCCAGAACGGAGGCAACCTCTGCCTGATTGACGTCCATGATGTCTCCGGCTTTCATGCTGGTGGCTTCCTTGCTCTGGCTACGAGCCTGTTCGGCGAAGGCGCGGCGCTCTGCCAGTGGACGGGAAAGGAATTGTTCCTGCCAGGTGTCGCTGCGCACCAATTGTCGAAATTCCTGATATTCCTGATCGTCTGTGCACAATTGGTCACCATGCATCAGCAGAACTGGTCCTGCAGATGTTGCAATCGCTTGTTGTTCAGGTAGTAACTCGGCCCGGCAGGCTCGGGCGAAACTGGCGCCGAGCAGGAAATCCCTGTTGCCGTGCATCAGGTAGATCTGACTGCCGCCAGCTGCAAAGTCAGCCAGTATGGTACTGATCTCCTGACCCAGGGGGTGGTCATCATCGTCGCCGATCCAGGCTTCGAACAGATCACCGAGTATATACAGGCTCGTGCAGTTGCCGCGATTATTGGCGAGAAACTGATTCAGGCTATAGGTGATTTCAGGCCGACTGGCTTGCAGGTGCAGGTCTGATATCAGCAATATCCGTGGGGCCAAAACTACTCCGCTTCTCCGACGATCTCAGTGGATTCGATAATAATTTCAGTAACAGGGACATCCTGGTGCCCGTTCTGGGAACTGGTCTCCACCTGCTTCATTTTATTCACCACATCCATGCCATCGACTATTTTTCCGAATACCGCATATCCCCAGCCCTGCGCCGATTCGATGCGGTGGTTAAGGAAATGATTGTCACTGACATTGATAAAAAATTGCGAGCTGGCTGAATGGGGGTCGGGCGTGCGCGCCATCGCTACCGTGCCGGTGAGATTGGGCAGGCCATTGTTGGCTTCATTGGCAATCGGTTCACCCTTGGGCTTTTCTGTCATGCCGGACTCGAAACCACCACCCTGGACCATGAAATCATCGATTACGCGGTGAAATATCGTATTGTTATAAAAACCATCGCGTGCATATTGCAGGAAATTAGCCGCTGATACTGGCGCTTTGTCGAAATCCAGCTCAATCGATATGGACCCATAATTTGTCTTGAATACAACCATCGTGACTTCTCTTGGAGTGTGATTAACGTGGTGAATGAAATTAATTTTCGAGGAATGCCCGTGAGCCGCTATAATACGCGGTTTAGCGTTTTCAAAATAGCCTTTCGCCACCGAGATTAGACAAGAATTTCCCGCATGAGTGAATCCAACAAGGATAGCAACGCCCTGTCAAACTTCATCCGCCAACTTATCGCCAGGGATCTGGCCGACAATAAGCATGGTGGCCGCGTGCATACCCGATTTCCGCCGGAGCCCAATGGTTACCTGCATATCGGGCATGCCAAATCCATTTGCCTGAATTTTGGTGTAGCCAGTGAGAACAATGGACTATGTAATCTGCGCTTTGACGACACCAACCCGGCGAAGGAGAGCCAGGAATTTGTCGATGCGATCAAGGACAATATTACCTGGCTGGGGTTTAAATGGGCCGGTGAAGTCCGGTATTCGTCCAATTATTTTCCATTGCTGTACGAATTTGCGGAACAGCTTATCGAAAAAGGCCTGGCGTATGTAGACAGCCTGAGCGCAGATGAGGCGCGGGAATACCGTGGCACGCTGACAGAGCCCGGCAGGAATAGCCCGGATCGAGACAGGCCGGTAGCAGAAAACCTGGATTTGTTCGCGCGCATGAAAGCCGGTGAATTCGCAGACGGCGAAATGAGTCTGCGCGCCAGGATAGACATGGCATCCCCCAATATTAATATGCGTGATCCGGTGCTATATCGAATCCGGCATGTGACACATCATCAAACTGGTGATGACTGGTGTATATATCCGACTTACGACTATACCCACTGCATTTCTGACGCACTGGAGAATATAACGCACTCCCTGTGTACGCTGGAGTTTGAAGACCATCGTCCGTTATATGACTGGATTTTGCAGAACCTGGATATTGCGAGATTGGCCGAAGTCAGCGATCTGGGTAGTCAGATTGATAAATATGTACTGCCGGAGCAAACCGAATTTGCCAAACTCAAGATCAACTACACCATAGTAGGCAAGCGCAAGCTGAAAGAAATGGTGGAAGAGGGTGTGGTCAGTGGCTGGGACGATCCGCGTATGCCGACATTGGCCGGCATGAGACGCCGTGGCTTTACGCCAGCATCGATCCGCAATTTTTGTGAGAGCGTGGGTGTAGCACGCAGTGAGAGCGTGGTTGATGTGGGCATGCTGGAATTTGCTATCCGCGATGATCTGGATAAAAACGCCCCGCGTGCCATGTGTGTCCTGCGTCCACTAAAAATCATACTGGAAGATTTTACAGAAGATCACCTGGAACACCTGAGCATGGCAAATCATCCCAAGGAGGAATCCATGGGCAGGCGCGACGTGCCACTGACCCGGGAAATCTATATTGATGCCAGTGATTTTGAGGAAGAACCTCCCGCTGGCTTCAAGCGCCTGGTACCCGGTGGCGAAGTCCGGCTTCGCGGTGCTTATGTGATCAAATGCGAAGAGGTGTTAAAAAATGCCAGCGGTGAGATCGAGGCGCTGCGTTGCAGTGTCGATCGCGATACGCTGGGCAAAAAGCCGGAAGGCCGCAAGGTTAAAGGTGTAATCCACTGGGTATCTGCCACCCATGCCCGCGCCGTCACTGTGCGCTTGTATGACAGGCTGTTCAATGTGGAATTTCCTGAAAGCAAGGACATCACCGATTATCACGAATGCTTGAACAAGGAATCACTGATTGAACTAACAGGCTGTCTGGTAGAGCCGGCAGCACTTGCGGCAGGCGCCAGCACCAACTACCAATTCGAGCGAGAAGGATATTTTGCGCTGGACTCGAAAGACTCAACCGATGAGTCGCCGGTCTTTAATCGCACAATTACTTTACGCGACTCGTGGGCTTCCTGAGCCTGCTTATTTACCAAACAAGAGATTTTTAGGTTTGTTTTCCCTCTACAACACATTAACGCAACGTAAAGAAGAATTTGTGCCCATGGAACCGGGCAAAGTGCGGATCTACGTGTGCGGACTTACGACTTACGATTACAGCCACCTGGGTCACGCGCGAATGCTGATCGCGTTCGACGTGATCGTGCGGCATCTGCGCGCGCGCGGGATGGATGTAACGTACGTACGCAACATCACCGATATCGATGACAAGATATTGAACCGGGCAAAGGAGAACGGTGAATTGTTCTCTGATCTCACCGCGCGATTCATCAAGGCCATGCACGAGGATGAGGCTGCGCTTGGTATAGCAAGGCCAGATCAGGAACCCCGGGCTACCGGCCATATCGAGCAGATCATCGACATGATCAAAGTGCTGGTAGAGAAGGATTGCGCCTACCGGGCCACCAATGGTGATGTGTATTTTGCAGTGGATCAGTATGCAGATTATGGCAAGCTGTCCAAGAAGAAACTCGACGAATTACTGGATGGGGCTCGCATTGAAATCGGTGAGCTCAAGAAAGACCCCAGAGACTTTGTGTTATGGAAATCTTCGCCGGATGACGGGGTAGGTTGGGACTCACCCTGGGGGTACGGTCGACCAGGATGGCATATCGAATGTTCTGCCATGTCTACTTCGGCTTTCGGCAACACGTTTGACATTCATGGCGGAGGCTCCGATCTGATGTTTCCGCATCATGAAAACGAGATCGCGCAGTCTGAAGCGGCAACTGGTTGCAAATTCGCCCACTACTGGATGCACAATGGTCCACTGCGCGTCGATGACGAAAAAATGTCGAAGTCGATCGGCAATTTTTTCACAATCAGGGATGTTTTGAAGCACCACCATGCTGAGGTAGTGCGTCATCTTATGGTGGCTAGTCACTACAGAAGCCCGATCAATTATTCGGAGGACAATCTGCAGCAATCAGCCAGTGTGTTGGAGAGCTTCTACCATGCACTCAAGGGCCTCGATATCAGCAGCGCCAAAACCCTGGCCAACAGCAGCTATGAGAAGGCGTTCATGAGTGCAATGGATGATGATTTCAATACGCCACAGGCTATTTCAGTGCTGTTTGATATTGTGCGGGAACTGAACAAGCAGCGGGGACAGGATGATGCCCGTGCGGCCCAGCTTGGCGGCCTGCTGGTGCGTCTGGGCGCGACCCTTGGCTTGCTGCAATGTGAGCCAGAAGCGTTTTTGCGCTGGTCTGCCGATACAGAGGTCGATGCGGCCGAAATAGACGAATTAATAGTTGCCCGGGAACGCGCCAGGGCAGAAAAAGACTGGAAGACGGCCGATGAAATTAGGGATAAACTAACAGCCATGAAGGTAGTGGTTGAAGATGGATCTGGCGGCAGTAACTGGCGTATAGAGCGGTAGCCGGGGTCGCGCAGCAGCGAAGTGATTGACTGGCTGGGGCGACATCAGTATTATGCCGGGCTCTTTGATCAGGTGGTTTTGTCGGGGTATAGCGCAGTCTGGTAGCGCGCTTGCTTTGGGAGCAAGATGTCGTAGGTTCAAATCCTGCTACCCCGACCAATTTCCTCAATGATTAATGGTGACTGTAGCTCAGCTGGTAGAGCCCCGGACTGTGACTCCGGTTGTCGTGGGTTCGAGCCCCATCAGTCACCCCATTTCTCTCCTGTAACTCAATCCCCTTATCTGCGGTTCTGTTAATTACAAAGGCAGGCTGGCAGGATATTCGTTATGACAAGTGATAATGACAAAGTGCCTACTCTGGATGGACGTCGTACACCGGTTTCTGATTTAAACACCGGCGTTGATCTTAAAGAGCAGCAACCCGAGGACACGGGCGGGTTGCGTGGTTTCTTCAGGAAACTCAATCTGGTGATGGCGGGTATGTATACCGGGCTGAATTGCTATGGAACGCCACATACGCATCACAGTTATAAGAAATAAGATGGAGATGCAGCTGCTGATATGAGTGAGCCGCAAGATCGGGGTAGTGATAAAGCAGGGTAGTGGTAGAATACGCGCCGCAGTTGGGGGTTGAGCCGGTTCTTTTCGAGTTTCAACCGGTGCCATCGAGAAGCAACTGTGGGGTACCACAACGGCACCATCTAGCGAGTTTTTGACATTGCGCCTGTAGCTCATCTGGATAGAGCATCGGCCTTCTAAGCCGGCGGTCCGAGGTTCGAAAGCAGCGTTAGCTGCGCAGACAGCGCGAAGCGCTGCCCCGGAGGGGTGAGTATTTTGCCTCAGGCAAAATACGAATCAATCCTGCCAGGCAGAGTATGACGAATATAGGAATAAAGAACTAAGCTATTAACATTGCGCCTGTAGCTCATCTGGATAGAGCATCGGCCTTCTAAGCCGGCGGTAGCAGGTTCGAATCCTGCCAGGCGCGCCATTAAATAGAAAAGGGGTCCTTTGGGACCCCTTTTCTATTTAACGGTTCACTGCATGGTTGAGCACCTGCTGTTCGAAAGTCGCGCAAGCGACGCAGACAGCGCGCAGCGCTGCCCCTCACTTCGGTGCTGTCGAGGAGCATAGTGGTGGTCCACAACGGAAAGTGAGAGAGGGCATCTAACTCCTCCTGGGGTGAGGAATTCAGCTTAGCTGAATTTCGAATCCATCCTGTTCGGCATTGCTCCTCGTGATCCGCTGACCGCGTTAATACACCCACTTCTTTACAAACCCCATTCCAGTCACGGAATATAGGTGCCAAACAAGAATCTCAGGTTGCCGCCCATGTCCCCCAAAGCCAGGAAACTCATCAAGATTCCCGCCATCGTCCTCGTGGCATACATTGCCATCGTAGTTCTCTTCGAAACCCTGCTGGGCTTCTACCAGCCCGCCAACCAGAGCATGATGATAATCACAACATACGGAGAAAGCGGTGAGCCCCATCCGCGCGTAGTTGCCCGCTTGGAGTCAGGTGAAGAGTTGTATGTGGCGGCCAATCACTGGCCCCGTGCCTGGTATCGTCAAGCCATCGCCAACCCCAGGATAGACGTGGAAGGTGAGGGGATAACTGGCACCTATACCGCTGTGCCCCTGGCAGGTGCTGAATTTGACCGGATCAACGCAGAACATGCGCTGGGTCCGATATTCCGCTTTATCACGGGGTTTCCACCGCGTCGATTGCTGCGGCTGGAGCCACAATAGCAGGCCTGTAAATCTCGGTAATAACGCTATAAAACAACAATTTACTAAAGATACTTATAGTAAAGCCGATCAGAAGAATAGCAGTTGCAATATGGGGCCTGGGTTAGGATTGGATTCTTAGCACCAGGCCTTTTTCTTGCTCATTCTTTGGCGGCAAGACCCGGCAATATGCCGAGCATTTCCCTCGGGCAAGCCACTACATCGTCCTGGCCGGACTCGCGCCATGACGCCATTGGTATGAGTCGATAATCGCCGCTGCGTTTGGCGCGCGAACCGCGTCTTTTTGCTTTGCTGCCGTCGGCACGGCGGGTGTCGAAGGTATACAAATCATAGTTTTCGGGAAGATATCCCTGCAATTCTTCGAGACTGTCGAAAGATAAACCAGCGCCGTATGTGATCTCGCAGACCAGTAAGGGTCGCCAGCGTCGCAGCGTTGCTTGAAGCCCTTCGAGTGCGTGCCGCTCAAACCCTTCTACATCAATTTTCATGACTGCAATATTCTCAACAGCCTTGGCTTCAAAGTAACTGTCGCCTTCAACGACTTCCAGAGTGCCTGCCGAGGCATTGCCTTTGCGTAAACTGGCAGCATCAAACGAGCCAATGCCCTGATTGCGGCCAGTTGGCGCGTAAAAGGGCAAGCTTTCATTGCGCGAACTTAAACCCACGGGGTGCACCTGAATATTGTCGAGATTATTCAAAGCGATGTGATGCTCGAGCCGGCTACGCACAACCCCGTAGGGCTCAAAGGAATACACCTGGTGGGCGAATTGCGACATGAACAGTGAATGCTGGCCAATGTTGGCGCCGACATCGACAAACGCCGCATTATCGCGCCCGCTGCTCACGTTCTGCATGAAGTCACGCAGGAAGAACAGCAGGGGTTTTTCAAAAGCGCCGTAATAGTAGATGCTGAATTCAATACTGCTATTGAGGTTGCCTTCATACTGCAAACCGAAAAACGAAGTAGTAAAAGGCGCATCGGGAGCGGGCTGTAGTTTGCACAATTTTTTATACACACTCTTTTTCCAGCCCAGTGGTAATGGGCTGGCCCAGAGTGCGCGCAGCACTGAAAGGTTCAATTTTTGCAGCAGTGGCATGGTGCCGTCATTTAACCTGTGAGTAAGACATGGGCATAGGTTTCAGATTAGCACGCAGGTATAGCGGGTGTCTGGGTTTAAGATCTTTGCTCAGTGCGATGCAGTGTAATTGCGGTAGAGAGTTGAGTACATCCTCGTCACGATTGTTATGACTGCCGTGTATGCCCCAACAGGCTATTGCCAGATCAGCTCGCGCAACGGCTTTGGCGATCCAGCGGTCGTTTTCGGGACCAACTGGCTGATCGTGGTTTTTAAGGTCTTCAGGATAGGTGGCCCGCAGCGCGAACAGGTTGACCACCTCCAATTCCTGAAATCCCCAGGATCGGGCAAACCCGATGCAGCGGCGGATAGTAGGGTCATCGCGCCGTGCATCGGCGCGCGATGGATTGAGTCCGACGAAAACGACTCGCCCGGCACCAAAGTCCCACTTTCTGTAAAGCGAATATCGGTAGCGTCCACAAGATGAAAAACGGGCTTTTTGTGAAACATATAGCAAATTTGTCACCGGGTGGTGCTTGAACACTGGTAATTTCGGAATATTGCAGAATAATACAATTGCTACTCTAAAAAATCTTCGCCAAGCCTTGATTGGCTAGCCTGGATTAAAAAAGCGCCAGGAAGTGCGGTTTACTTCCTGGCCAGGTAGCCTCTCCAAGCCTTCCTGTTCCTGATTCCTTCACTGTACCTGCCTGGGTGATTGCCACCCCGGTGATGCTGGTTTATGGTTGCGTCACATGGTGTCGTGATAGCAGGAATCATTAAATCGATGTTGGCAATAATTGGCGGGACGGGCTTGTACGCCCTCGAAGGGTATGAAGAGAGTGGCGTGGAAGCTGTCGAGACCGAATACGGCGCACCTGTTCAGCTGCATCGATACAGCGGCGCAGACGGTGAACTGATTTTTCTACCGCGCCATGGTGAAAACCACCAGTTACCTCCTCACAAGATAAATTACCGGGCCAATATCGCTGCCTTAAAAAAAGCCGGTGTGGCACAGATTCTGGCTATCAATTCAGTGGGTGGCATTCATCCGGATATGGCGCCCGGGTTCTTCGCTGTGCCAGAGCAGATTATTGACTACACATGGGGCCGCGATCATACATTTGCCGATGGCAGCGGACTCGAAAATCTCCACATGGATTTTACCCAACCCTACACTGAAGGATTGCGTCACTGCATACTTCAGGCATTCAGCACACTGGATACTCAAAGTGGCCGTATGGTGCCTGTTATGGGGCATGGAGTTTATGGCTGTACGCAAGGGCCACGGCTGGAATCTCCTGCCGAGATAAATCGCATGCGTAAGGATGGTTGCGACATGGTGGGTATGACGGGTATGCCTGAAGCCGCGCTGGCGAGCGAACTCGGAATGGACTACGCGGCACTTTGTCTCTCGGTTAACTGGGCAGCAGGATTTGGAGATGAACCTATCAATATGGATTCCATCCGCGCCGTAATTGAGCAGGGTATGGGTACTGTAATGCAGATTATTCGACTCGTGGCCAGAACCCGCTGATAAAAATTTCAGGCGGATTATTGCGTAAGCTGGTCTTCTTCCGGCGGAAATAAGTCAGGCTGGGGTAACGGTGGCACTTCATAGGGCTGCACCTGGATCACGAGTCCCATAGCGGGATGATCCAGAAAATGAAATTCATCGCTGCGCATTTCACGCGACTGTTCCATATGATAGATAACGGTTGGATAGTACTCTGGCGCATTTAATTCTGAGCGCGGTGCGTTGGTCTCTGGTGCGATTGCGGGCCTGCTGGGAATTTCCCAGTTTGATTGTTCTGGTTCGAAGGTACTGAACTGGGTTAGCCACAAATCGGCTTCGATAACTACCCGGTCCCGCTCGCTATTAAAGCCAAGCTTCAGGCTGCCTTCCAACTCCGAGTGATCTCCATACTCTGCACCACCCGATACGAATACTGCTGTTGCGTTGTCGATACTGGCCATCGGTTGTCGCCATAATCCATGAAACAACAAACGATATTCGCCAGCCTGGTTGATAGTGCGGTTGGTTTGCTGAAAGTCGCTGAGTGCAGGTGGCAGTTGTACAAAAGCATCACGGTCAAGATCCGGCAAGCGGAATTCACCCGGTGGGTTTGCTGGATGCGGGCCGGTAGCGGCAATCTGTGCCCGCAGCTCGGCAGCTTCAGGGTCTGCATCATCATCTGTGATTGCATTGCCTGGTGCTGTGTTGGCGGGTGAGGGGTGATCCGGCAGAAATTCCTGAAGCATAAACAGGTCCACAAAACGTGTCAGGTCAGTCAACCGGGAAGGATAGTCCAGGGCCAGCTTGTGCGCTGACCAGGTTTCTTCAATGCGATCTACTGCGGATTCGTTACTGAATACAGAGACTTCAACTGAAAACCAGCGCTCGCCAGTTTGTGCTGCCACGGGGGAACACAGCACTGCAGTTAGCAGCGCTGTAAACAGGGTCAGCTTATAAGATTGGGTCAGGTTGTTGCCGGATTTGGACATCACACTGTAAGTATTGCGGAGTTCCAGCCTCTCCGCAATGGTATGCCTGTGAGCAGACGCCTCATGCTGCCGCGGGGCTGGCAAGTTGAAAACGTTCAAGCAACTGCTCCACGGCCTGCAATCGATCTGCCGGGACGGCGCCGCTATGTTTGAAGTGCAGTTGATTTGCGTCTGTTAAGGAGTAGGTGGTGGGGTCATCCTGAATCAGCTGCACCAGCGAGGCTGGGTCCACGCGTGTGTCCTGTTTAAATTCTATGCGACCGCTATTGACGGTGGCATCGATACGGCGAATACCATAGTTTTGCGCTTTCAGTTTTACTGTGGTCAGTTTGAACAACAGTTTCAGTGGGTCCGGAAGCAGGCCAAACCGATCAATCATTTCGACTTGCAGATCCTGCAATTCTTCAGCATCACGAGATGAGGAAATACGTTTGTACATGATCAGGCGAGTGTGAACATCAGGTAGATAGTCTTCAGGGATTAGCGCCGGAATTCGCAGATTAACTTCGATAGTCTGATCCAGGTCGAGATCCGGGTTGGGCATGCGTCCGGACTTGATCGCTGCAACAGCTTCATCGAGCATCTCGGTATATAAAGAGAAGCCAATTTTTTGCATATGGCCGCTTTGTTCATCGCCAAGCAATTCCCCTGCACCGCGGATCTCCAGATCATGACTGGCCAGGGTAAATCCGGCACCAAGGGTCGTGGCCGATTGAATGGCTTCAATGCGTTTTTCTGCGTCTCGTCCCAAACGGGTTTGCGATGGCAGTAACAGGTACGCATAGGCCTGGTGATGAGAGCGACCCACACGACCACGCAACTGGTGTAATTGTGCCAAACCAAATTTATCGGCGCGGTGTATGAGAATCGTGTTGGCGCTCGGGATATCAATTCCGGTTTCGATGATGGTAGTGCACACAAGAATATTAAAACGCTTGTGGTAGAAGTCCGCCATGATCTTCTCCAGTGTGCGTTCCGGCATCTGGCCGTGGGCAATGGCGATGCGTGCGGTCGGGACAAGCTCTTCCAGGTGCGCCGCCGCCCGGTCAATACTTTTTACTTCATTGTGCAGGAAAAATACCTGGCCACCTCGAAGCAGTTCCCGTGAGATTGCCTCTCTGATCAGGCTGTCCTGTTGCTCGCGTACGAATGTCTTGACTGACAAGCGGCGTGCCGGTGGCGTGACGATGAGCGACAGGTCGCGTATGCCGGATAGCGCCATGTTCAGTGTGCGTGGTATCGGTGTAGCTGTAAGCGTCAGTATGTCGACGTTGGCGCGCAGGGATTTTAGTTTCTCTTTTTGTCGCACACCGAACCGGTGCTCTTCATCAATGATGAGCAAGCCAAGATTGCTGTAGTCGATGCTGCCGTTGAGTAGTTTGTGGGTGCCAATGAGGATGTCTATCTTGCCTGCGGCCAGCGCTTTCAGGCTGGCGGCCTGTTCACTGGTGGATTTAAAACGCGAGATTACTTCGATGACAAATGGCCAGTCTGCAAAGCGATCGCGAAAGCTTTCATAGTGCTGTTGGGCGAGCAAAGTGGTGGGCACCAACATTGCCACTTGTCGATTGTTATGGATAGCGATAAAGGCCGCGCGCATGGCAACCTCGGTCTTGCCGAACCCCACGTCTCCGCAGACGAGGCGATCCATTGCACGTCCGTTTATCATATCGGTTTTTACTGCTTCGATGGCCTGTTCCTGGTCTGGCGTTTCCTCAAATGGAAATCCGGAGGAGAAGCGGGCGTATTCCTGCTCATCCAGCTTGTATTGAAAGCCTTTTCTGGCTTCGCGCCGTGCATAGATATCCAGCAATTCTGCCGCAACATCGCGAATTTTTTCTGCTGCCTTGCGTTTAGTTTTGCGCCAGTGGTCTGTGCCCAGGTGATTCAGTGGTGCAGCATCCTGGTCTGCACCACTGTAACGGCTAATCAAATGCAGAGAAGTGACAGGCACATAGAGTTTGTCCTGATTGGCATATTCCAGCATCAAAAACTCGGCGGATTCACCATCAGTACTGATTGTCTGCAAGCCGCGATAGCGGCCAACCCCATGATCTACATGCACGACAGCATCATCCAGATGCAATTCGGTAAGACTCTTGACGATGAAATCGGTGTTGTGTTGCGTGGTGCGGCGCCGACGGCGCTGGGCCACACGATTGCCGAATAACTGTGCTTCAGTGATGAGTACGATCTTCTGCTCAGTCAGCCAAATACCTTTATCAATTGGTGCAGTGGTGATGCCTGTGGGACTGTCCGACTCTACAAATTCCTGCCAGTGAGTGTATTCCTGCGGTTGCACATCGATCTGTCGCAGCAGTTCCAACAGGGTCTCGCGGCGGCCGGCGGACTCTGCACAGAACAGAATGCGCAAATCATGGGATGACATGAAATCCTGCAAGGCACTGAATGGTGAGCTGAGCTTGCTGTCGGTGGCCAGATTCGGCAAATCTGCAGTGCAGAAGTCGACAGCAGAGGGATGGTCACGGAATTCGATGCGGCGATAGGATTTAAAACCTGCCATGACCTGATCGATCGGCAGAAATATCTCTGCTGGTGGCAGGATAGGCCGAAAACGGTCGATCTGGCGATCTTCATATCTGGCGTTAATGTCCTGCCAGAATTTTTCGCCCGTGGCCTGAAGTTCCCCGAGAGTGCAACACACTGTGTTATCAGGCAGATAATCGAACAGGGAATCGAGTTCGTCGAAAAACAGTCGCAGATAATATTCGAGCCCGGGCGTGCTCAGCCCATCACTCACGTCCTGGTATATGGGGCACTGGCGTAAATCTACATCAAAACGTTCCTGGCATTCGCCTCGAAAACGGGTGATGGCTCGGTCATCCAACGGAAACTCCCGGCCTGGTAGCAGGCGCAAGCTATCCAGATGTGTTTCTGAGAGTTGTGTTTCCGGATCGAAAGTGCGCAGCGTGTCGATTTCGTCGTCGAACAGATCAATACGTATGGGGCGGGGGCTGCCCATCGGGAAGATATCCATGATGGCGCCGCGCACTGCAAATTCTCCGTGCTCATACACGGATTCCACCGCCTGGTAGCCTGCCAGAAGCATTTGCTTGCGCATTTGATCTATGGAGAATTTTTCACCTTTGGCCAGCACCAGGCTGTTGGCCAGGATGTAGCTGCGTGGTGGCAGTCGATGCATGAGGCTGGAGATTGACACCACAAGAATGCCACGGGTGAGCGTAGGCAGGCGAAAGAGGGCGGAAATACGATCGGAGATGATGTCCTGGTGAGGCGAGAAGGTGTCGTAAGGCAGGGTTTCCCAATCTGGCAGGCTTAATACTTCCAGTGACTGCCCCGGTTCGTCGCCCGCACGGCAAAAGTAGGTCAGTTCGCGCCGATACTGTTCGGCACTTTCATTGTCTGCGCAAACCAGCAGCAGCGGGCCGTCGCATTGCGCGGCAGCATTGGCAATAGCCAGGCAGGTGGCAGCTCCCTGCATTGGCTTCCAGTAGCTGGAAGTCATTTGTGCGTCTGGCAAAGGTGGATTGAAAATCGAGTTCATGATTGCAGGCAGAAAACTTGGGACGAAAGTGCCGATATCCGGGGGCGGGCATTGTATCCTAATTCAGCATTGCTGGCAGACGTGCGCATCTGGAAATTGTACCCATAAAGACCCCCGTACTCTGTTGCATGGTCTATACAGGTAACCGATAATACCGGCCTTTTTAAAATCGACAGATTTGCGAGGACCAAGCGTGCAAAGACCCAGCGTAGACGACTATTTCAGTGACTGGAAACAGCGAGAAGCACTGGTGCAGGAGATGATCCCGGTGATTGGTCGCTTGTTCAGTCAATGTAACGTAGGTGTGTTTATCTACGGCCGTCCTCTGCATAACCGCTCTGTGACTTTCATTATGAAATCCCATCGCTATGTGCGTCAGGTTGAGCGTAATGAGATGTCAGAATTCGAGAGTCATCCGGTTCTCATGGCGATGGCCAAACTGGATCTGTCGCACGCCCAGATCGATCTCGGCAAACTCACTGTGAAATGGATGCAGACTGTGGCTGCCGAGGGTGATTCTGCACCTGATGTGGACACATTTGTGCGAGAAGAACTGGCCTACCTGGACGGCGTCAAACACAAGCCGGTAGAGAAATCCCAGGATGTGGTGCTTTATGGCTTTGGCCGTATCGGCCGTCTCATGGCGCGATTACTGGTGGAGCGAACCAGCACCGGTGAGGTCATGAAGCTGAGAGCCGTGGTTGTGCGCCCCGGACCGGAAGGCGACCTGGTCAAGCGCGCCAGTCTGTTCACCAATGACTCCGTGCATGGTTCATTCCAGGGTACGGTGCGCATCGACGAAGAGCGCAATGTGCTGGTGGCCAACGGCAACGAATTGCAGTTTATCTATGCCAATTCTCCGGAAGAGATCGACTATACGGAATACGGCATTAATGATGCGCTGATTATTGACAATACAGGCGCCTGGCGCGATGAAGAAGGGCTTTCACGCCATCTGAAATCCAAAGGTGCGGCCAAGGTCATCCTGACTGCCCCGGGCAAGGGCAATCTGCCCAACATCGTTTACGGCATCAACGATGAGCAAATCACCCCTGAACACAAAATCATCACCGCGGCGTCCTGTACTACCAATGCCATCGCACCAGTATTGAAAGTAGTCAACGACAAATTTGGTATCGTGCATGGTCACATCGAGACGGTGCACGCCTATACCAATGACCAGAACCTCATCGACAATTACCATAAAGGCGCCCGTCGTGGCCGCAGTGCTGCATTGAATATGGTGCTCACTGAAACTGGAGCCGCCAAGGCGGTAGTCAAAGCAGTACCGGAGCTGGACGGCAAACTGACTGGCAGTGCAGTGCGGGTGCCAACGCCGAACGTGTCCATGGCCATCATGAGTCTCCAGTTGGAAACCGCTACCTCGAAAGAAGAGTTGAACGAATTCCTGCGCCAAATCGCCTTGCATTCCGAACTGCAGAACCAGATCAGTTTCACCCAGGACCCGGATGCGGTATCTACTGATTTTGTGGGTACGCGGGAAGCGTCAGTTGTGGATTCCAACGCGACAATAGTGAATGGCAATCACTGTGTGCTGTATCTGTGGTATGACAACGAATTTGGCTATTGTTGCCAGGTTGGTCGCATGGTTTACAAGATGGCTGGAGTGGATTTCCTGCAGTATCCGGTAAAAGAGCCAACGGTGTAGCAAAAAAACCGCTACAGCGCCCGGTTTCACTAGAAATTTTAACCACTTAAGTCTATAATCTGCACCGCTCGAAATCATCCCAGTTTGGGCATATATCGGGGGTTCAATTCCACCATTCACACGTCAATCTGTTATGAATTTGTTCATGGCAGGGGTGCGTTATTATTTTTTGCGTTGCGGATGGGGTGCCGTTCAACGCACAGATTGGGCTCATGATCAGAATTAAACGTGGTCTGGATCTGCCGATAACCGGTACACCACAGCAGGTTATTGGTAGCGTACAGTCTGCCCGCACAGTCGCAATTCTTGGACGCGACTACGTGGGAATGAAACCTACCATGGCAGTCAAGGTGGATGACCGGGTGCGCCTCGGTCAGGTACTGTTTACTGACAAGAAAAATCCCGCAGTTAAATACACCGCTCCCGGCAGCGGAGTGGTTACCGCAATTAACCGTGGTCATCAACGTCGCTTGCTTTCCGTTGTCATCGAACTGGATGGTGACGATGCAGTCGAATTTCCCAGCTACAACAGCACCCAGCTCGCAGAGCTTGAGCGGCAGACTATCGTCGACGCCCTCGTAGACAGCGGGATGTGGACATCATTGCGTACCCGACCTTTCAGCAAAGTCCCGGATCCCGCGGCCAAGCCAGCTGCACTATTCATCACAGCCATGGACACCAATCCATTGGCTGCCAATCCGGAATTGATCTATAGCGCCGAGGGAGAAGCCTTTCTCAACGGCATCAATACACTGGCTAAATTAACAGAAGGCCAGTGCTACCTTTGCATATCTGGCAAATCGGCACTGCCATTTGCTGCAGGGAAACTGGCGCGCAATGTTTCCGTGCAGCAGTTTATGGGCCCCCATCCAGCAGGTTTGCCTGGCACGCATATTCATTATCTTGATCCGGCCGGTCCCAACAAGCAGGTCTGGCATATTAATTACCAGGATGTAATTGCCATTGCCCAATTTTTCGCAACAGGTGTCATCGCTACCGAGCGTATCGTGGCGTTGGCCGGGCCGCAGGTAAGGGAACCGCGTTTGGTGCGCACCCGCATCGGAGCCAATCTGGAAGAGTTGGTCGCTGGTGAACTGTTACCACATGAATCTCGTATCGTTTCAGGATCAGTTCTTGCGGGTGATAAGGCCGAAGGCAGCGAAGCCTATCTGGGTCGATATCATCTGCAAATATCCGCAGTGCGTGAGGGCAGGGAGCGACCCTTGCTGGGATATCTGTCGCCCGGCGCCAATCGTCATTCAGTGATGGGAATTTATGTTTCGGGACTGTTCAAGGATCGTCGCTTTGCCATGTCTACCAGCACCCAGGGTAGTGAACGTGCCATGGTGCCTATTGGCGCCTATGAGAAAATAATGCCCCTGGATATTTTGCCAACACAATTACTGCGGGCATTGATAGTCGGTGATATCGAAACCGCATTGAATCTCGGCGCCCTGGAACTTGATGAAGAAGACCTGGCACTTTGCAGCTATGTTTGCCCCGGCAAATACGAGTATGGTGCGATCCTGCGTGACAATCTGACTCGTATAGAGAAGGAAGGGTAACGCTATGGGATTGCGCAGAGTACTTGATGACCTGGAGCCACACTTTACGGAAGGTGGCAAATACGCTCGTTTCTATGCCCTGTACGAAGCCGTAGACACGATTTTTTACTCTCCCAGTAAAGTCACTGTGGCAGAGCCGCATGTACGGGATGGTATCGATTTAAAACGGGTAATGATCACGGTGTGGATTGCCGCGTTCTTCCCCATGTTCTATGGCATGTACAACCTTGGCTTCCAGGCCAACAGCGCCATCGTGGCAATGGGTCTGGACGGCAGTGGAGATTGGCATGAGCCCCTGATCAGTCTCGTGGCCGGACATGATCCGGGTAGCCTGTGGGATAACTTCTGGTTTGGTGCGATGCACTACATTCCCATCTATGCAGTTGTATTTATTGTAGGTGGATTCTGGGAAGTGTTGTTCGCCATCAAGCGTGGACATGAAATCAATGAAGGCTTCTTTGTCACTTCAATCCTGTTCTCGCTGATCGTTCCACCCGATATCCCGTTATGGCAGGCAGCGTTGGGAATCAGTTTTGGCGTAGTTGTTGGTAAGGAAGTATTTGGTGGCACCGGCAAGAATTTTCTGAATCCGGCGCTAACCGGGCGAGCCTTCCTGTTTTTTGCCTATGCACCACAGATGTCAGGTGATTCGGTATGGACGGCGATCGATGGATTTTCCGGAGCCACACCTTTGAGCCAGATCGCCGCCGAGGGCCTGCCTGCGATTGCGGTAGCCACTGGTAGGGAGCTCACCTGGCTGGATGCATTCTTTGGCCAGATGCAGGGATCCATCGGTGAAACTTCCACAGTGGCCATACTGTTGGGCGCGGTGTTGTTACTGGCAACCCGTATTGCTTCGTGGCGCATCATGCTCGGGGTTTTTCTCGGCATGTGTGCAACCGCAACGCTGTTTAACTGGATTGGTTCAGACACGAATCCCGGTTTTGCCACTCCCTGGTACTGGCACTTCGTGTTGGGTGGCTTCGCATTTGGCATGGTCTACATGGCCACCGATCCTGTTTCCGCCTCAATGACAAATACAGGCAAATGGATTTTCGGCGCACTGATCGGATTCATGATCGTATTGATTCGAGTAGTTAACCCGGCTTATCCCGAGGGCACGATGCTGGCTATTTTATTTGCCAACCTGTTCGCGCCTCTGATCGATTATTACGTGGTCAAAGCCAATATAAAACGCAGGAGGGCGCGCGGTGTCCTCTAGAGAATCCATCCGTAAAACCCTGCTTGTTGCGTTTAGTCTCTGTGTGGTTTGTTCAGTAGTGGTGTCGGGCACCGCAGTCGTGCTTAAACCCATGCAGGATGCCAACCGTGTACTGGATCGCAACAAGAACATCCTCAATGCCGCAGGTTTGTTTGAACCTGATATGACGAACGAGGAAGTGGCTGAAGCGTTCATGCAATTTACCCCGCGCATCGTCAATCTCAATGCTGGTCGTTTTGCCACGGATGACGAGATTGCAGCTGCCGGCATTGACCCGGTCAGCTATGACCAGCGCCTGGTAATCAATGACCCGGCACTATCTGAAGCGATTCCGGCCGAAGATGATATCGCTGATGTAAAGCGCAGGGCGCTGTACCCGATGGTCTATCTGGTAGAGTCCGGAGATCAGTTCGAGACGATTGTCCTGCCCGTTAAAGGTTATGGTTTGTGGGGCATTATGTATGGTTATCTCGCCCTGGAAGGCGATGCCAATACGGTCAGGGGTCTGGCGTTTTATGAATTGAAAGAAACGCCCGGGCTGGGAGCCGAAGTGCGCAACCCGAACTGGACTGCTCTGTGGCCTGGCAAAGAAGTCTATCGCGACAATGGCGAAGTGGGGCTGACTGTGGTCAAGGGTGCCGGGCAGGGTGATTATCAGATTGATGGTCTGTCGGGTGCGACCCTCACCAGCCGGGGCGTTGCCAATCTCGTTCAATACTGGATGGGCGAGCAGGGCTATGGTCCATTGCTGGAGGAATTGCGTACGCAATAACAGGAATCATTATGTCTACTGCAAAGAAAGTATTACTAGCGCCGCTGTTTGAGAACAATCCAATTGCCCTGCAAATCCTTGGGGTATGTTCAGCGCTGGCAGTAACAACACAACTCTCGGTTACGCTGGTGATGTGTGTGGCACTGACTACCGTTGTGGCGTTTTCCAATCTGTTCATTTCGATGATTCGTCATCACATGCCATCCAGTATTCGCATCATCATTCAGATGACGATTATCGCCTCATTGGTAATTGCAGTTGACCAGTTCCTGCAGGCTTTCGCTTACGAAGTGAGCAAGAGCCTGTCAGTGTTTGTAGGTCTTATAATTACCAATTGTATTGTCATGGGGCGCGCTGAAGCCTTCGCCATGAAAAACCCGCCGGGTATCAGCTTTCTCGATGGTGTCGGTAATGGTCTCGGTTACAGCCTCGTATTGATCGTTGTGGCCAGCGTGCGCGAATTGTTCGGATCCGGCAGCTTGTTGGGTTATCAAATCTTGCCGCTGATCGAAAACGGCGGGTGGTACCAGGGCAATGGTCTGATGCTACTGTCACCCAGCGCTTTCTTTATTATTGGATTTTTTATCTGGGCACTGCGCAGCAAACGTACCGAGCAGGTCGAGATCCGCGAATATCGCATGGCACCACATAATTCCAAAAAAGGGGCGTTTTAATGGAAGCCCTGCTAAGTCTTTTCGTCCGGGCAGTTTTTATCGAGAACATGGCGCTGCAAATGTTTCTCGGTATGTGCACGTTTCTGGCAGTTTCCAAGAAAATCGAGACGGCCATCGGGCTTGGTGTCGCCGTGGTGGTTGTACAACTGATTACGGTGCCGGTTAATAACATCATCTTTAACCAGTTGTTGCGCGAAGGGGCGCTGGACTGGCTGGGCCTGCCGGATGTGTCTCTGCAATTCCTCGGCTACTTGTGCTACATCGGCGTGATTGCTGCCATGGTGCAGATTCTGGAAATGTTTCTCGACAAGTTTGTACCCGCACTCTATAACGCGCTGGGTGTGTTTCTTCCCCTGATTACAGTGAATTGCGCAATTCTTGGCGCCACTTTGTTTATGGTCGAGCGTGATTATTCCTTCTCGGAAAGCGTGGCATTCGGATTAGGCTCCGGTTTCGGCTGGGCACTGGCAATCGTAGCGCTGGCAGGTATCAGAGAAAAACTCAAATACAGCGACGTGCCCGATGGGTTACGCGGACTGGGTATTACTTTTGTTACTGTTGGACTGATGTCCCTCGGTTTTATGTCACTGAGCGGTGTTTCACTTTAAGTATTAAGAATTGAATCTGAGATGATTGATCTAACAACCATTTTTGGTGGTGTAGGCTTATTCACAGTAGTGGTCATGCTGCTGGTTGTCGTAATTTTGTTTGCGCGCTCCAGGCTCGTGAGCAGTGGTGATGTACACATTGAAATTAACGGCGACCCGGAGAAGTCGATCACGGTACCAGCCGGTGGCAAGTTACTCAATACACTGGCAGACGCGGGCATTTTCCTGTCTTCGGCCTGTGGAGGCGGCGGCACCTGCGCGCAGTGCAAGTGTCAGGTGATCGATGGTGGTGGCTCTATGTTGCCGACTGAGGAAGGGCATTTCACCCGCGGTCAGGCACGGGATAACTGGCGGCTTTCGTGTCAGGTAGCTGTCAAGCAGGATATGAAAATCCAGGTTGCGCCGGAGTTCTTCGGTGTCAAGCAATGGGAATGCACGGTGCGCTCAAATGACAATGTAGCGACCTTTATCAAGGAATTGGTATTGGAAATACCCGAGGGGGAGAGCGTCGATTTTCGGGCTGGCGGCTACGTGCAGCTCGAAGTGCCTCCTCATGAAGTTTTCTTCAAGGACTTCGATATTGCGGAAGAGTATCGGGGAGACTGGGAGCACTTCAAGCTCTTCGATCTTAAGTCAAAAGTTAACGACACCACGATACGTGCCTATTCGATGGCCAACTATCCGGATGAGAAAGGTATTATCAAATTCAATATCCGCATAGCAACTCCTCCGCCTGGTACAAATTATCCTCCGGGAAAGATGTCATCTTATGTATTCAATCTGAAACCCGGTGACAAGGTAAAAGTGTTCGGGCCTTTCGGTGAGTTCTTTGCCAAGGATACTCAGAATGAGATGGTATTCATTGGCGGTGGTGCTGGCATGGCGCCCATGCGTTCCCATATTTTCGATCAACTGCGGCGTTTACACAGCAAGCGCAAGATTTCATTCTGGTATGGTGCTCGTAGTCTGCGTGAACTGTTTTATGAAGAAGACTACAACGAACTGGCCGCTGAAAACAAGAATTTCGAGTGGCACCTGGCACTATCTGATCCACAGCCCGAAGACAATTGGGAAGGTATGACTGGGTTTATTCACAACGTGGTGCTGGAGAACTATCTCAAAGACCATCCTGCACCAGAGGATTGTGAGTACTACATGTGTGGGCCGCCCATGATGAATGCCGCTGTGATCAAGATGCTCAAAGACCTGGGAGTGGAAGACGAAAACATCGCGCTAGACGAATTCTCATGAAAGAAATACTGCGTCAGCACAGTTTTTCTATTGCATTTCTTGTGGTGTTGTTCGGTGTCGTATTCTATCCAGACGGCGGCGGCGAGATCGAAGTCTTTGAGGGCTTCACAATGGGCACGACTTATCGTGTCCAGGTGGCAGACTTCGCTGACTCACTCGAGATCGAGCAGGTAAGCGCCGACATCGCGGCATTGCTTGAACAGATGGATCGGGAAATCTTTTCAACCTACGCCCCGGATTCAGAACTGTCCCAGCTTAACCGATTTGAGGTTGGCAGGCCGTTTCCAGCATCAACCCATATGATGAAAGTCATGTCACTGGCGCGAGAAGTCAGCGTGCTAACCGGCGGTGCCTTTGATGTCACAGTTGGACCGCTGGTTGATTTGTGGGGCTTCGGGCCAACACTCAGGGTTTACGAGAATGTACCCGATCAGGCTGCCATCACTAGCGCCCTGGACCGGGTAGGGTTTCGCCACGTGCTGTTGAATCATGAGCGCAATGAGATTATTCGGACGCGGGATGTGGCAATTGATCTAAGCGCAATCGCGAAGGGTTACGCAGTAGACGAAATTGGCGAGTATCTGGCGAACCAGGGTATGGAAAATTATTTCATCGAGGTTGGCGGCGAACTCAAAATGAGCGGATTCAAGGCGGAGGATGAAGGCTGGGTGCCAGCCATAGAGGCTCCGGTTGATGCGGCGCCGTCTATCTACGAAGTGTTTTACAGCAGGGGTGATAGCCTTGCGGTTGCCGGCTCAGGAGATTATCGTAACTACTTCGAAGTGGATGGTGTGCGATATTCCCATGAAATCGATCCGCGCACTGGATATCCCGTCACGCACAATCTGGCAGCAGCCTACGTGATTGACGACTCGGCAGCGCGCGCAGATGCGCTGGCAACTGCATTCATGATTCTGGGGCTTGAGTCCGCCCAGCAATTAAGCGATGCAAATCGCATGGCCACGTATTTTATTTACAAGCAATCCGGGGACAGTTTCGCAGAACAGGTGAGTACGCCGTTTAACCGGTACCTCGCACAGGAATAATATGCAGCTGATATTGATTACATTTCTGGTCATCGCAGTTGTCGTGCTGATCATGTCAGTAGGGGTGCTGGCAGGACGAAAACCCGTGCAGGGTTCCTGCGGTGGCCTGAACAATATAGATGGCATGCAGGACTGTGAAATCTGCGGTGGTGATCGCAATAAATGTGAGGAAGTGGCGCCAGGGAAGAGCATCTAAATGAAAAAGCAAAAGGACCATTTCGATATTGTCGTTATCGGCAGTGGGCCAGCCGGCGAGGCGGCCGCGATGAACGCCAAGAAGAAAGGCCGCAGTGTCGCGGTGATCTGCTCATTGGAGCAGGTGGGTGGTAACTGTACACATCTGGCAACCATTCCTTCAAAGGCATTGCGTCACACCGTCAAGGAACTCATGCAGTTCAATACCAACCCCATGTTTCGGGATATCGGTGATGCGCGCAAACTCAGCTTTCAACAAATTCTCAAACATGCTGATCGCGTTGTGTATGAACAAGTGCATATGCGTAACGATTTTTACGAACGTAATCGCATACCCATATTCAAGGGCAAGGCCTGTTTTCTGGACAAGCACACAATAAAGCTCGTCAGTAAACGCAAAAAGATTTCGGCAGATTATTTTATTGTTGCCACAGGTTCGCGCCCCTACCATCCACCGGATGTAGACTTCGATCATCCCCGCGTATTTGATAGCGACACCATACTGGGTATGGAATTCTCACCGCGCAAGGTCACAGTTATCGGTGCGGGTGTGATTGGTTGTGAGTATGCCTCGATCTTTGGTGGATTGGGCTGCAAGGTGGAATTGATCAATCCGGCAGCGAGTCTTTTGAGTTTCCTCGATATGGAAATTACCGATGCGCTGGCCTACCATCTGCGCAACCTCGGTGTGCGCAGTCGCCACAATGAAGAGTATGCAAGCCTGGAGTATCGCAAAGACGGCGTCGTGACTTATCTGCAGTCAGGTAAAAAGATCAAGAGCGATATTGTGTTCTGGGCTAATGGCAGAACCGGCAATACCCAGGGTCTCGGTCTTAACTCAATTGGCTTGCGCGCAAACAAGCGTGGCCAGATTGCAGTGAACGATCAATACCAGACCAAAGTGAAAAACATTTACGCGGTCGGTGACGTGGTGGGTTGGCCATCTCTGGCTGGCGCTGCTTACGACCAGGGCAGGGCGGCCAGCAATGCCATCGTGGCGCCTGAGGAGAGTTACCGGGTAGAAGAAGTGGCGACCGGAATCTATACGATTCCCGAGATCAGCACATTGGGCAAGACAGAGGCCGAACTTACCGCGCAAAAGATACCCTATGAAGTTGGTAAGGCATTTTTCAAGAACACCGCCCGGGCCCAGATTACCGGTGAGCAAGTGGGCATGTTGAAGCTGATATTTCACTTTGACACCCTGGAAATCCTTGGCATTCACTGCTTCGGTGACCAGGCCTCAGAAATCGTCCACATTGGGCAGGCCATCATGCGTCAGCCAGGTTCGGCCAATACCATGAAATACTTCCTGACCACGACCTTCAATTACCCCACCATGGCTGAAGCCTATCGCACCGCGGCGCTGGATGGTCTTAACAGGGTCTTCTGACCCGATATTGCGTCCTGCCGCTCTCCTATTGCCTTGCTACCGAATCGACGGTAGTTTGTAGCCCATAAATATTGCTATCCCGTGTGGGGTACGCTGGAGAGTGCTATGAAAAGAACTGCCAAAGATATTCTGCAAGAAAAAGGTGGTCATATGGTGACCATCAATTCAGATGCGACTGTATTTCAGGCCCTTACCGTCATGACCCAGAATAAAGTGGGTTCAATCGTTGTGGTTGAAGACGAGAAGATTGTTGGTATCTGGACCGAGCGAGATCTCATGTTCCGCGCACTGGAAGAAGGCTTCGACCCGAAAACCGCGCGCCTGCGTGACAATATGAGTATCAATCTGGTCTCGGCCAATGTGAATGAGCAGGCTTATCAGCTTTACGACAAATTCCTGGGACGCCGTATTCGTCACCTGCTAATCGAGGAAGACGGTGAGTATATCGGACTGTTATCCGTGGGTGACGTCATGAAAGCCAATTTGCAGGAAAAAACTGAGGCTATTGATGAACTCAATCAAATGGTAAGTCTGGAGTATTACGAAAACTGGAAGGAAACGCAGGCGCAGCGATAGTGCAGTAAATACGCCGTCTTGCGATTGGTGAGCCGGACAAAAAACTTGCTATCGATCATTGATGCGTGTAGATTTTCAGCATCTTTGTGCAACAGATTCAATGTGCATAATGCGTTGTAAAACGCGGCCTGAGCGGTACTTGAGATACCAGTAAGGCGATACATATAAAAAGAAGAAAAATCGACGTAGTACATACGTGCTATCCGATTATCAAAAAGCGCAATAACAATAACGAGAAGTAGAGCCGCGGTCTTTAATATCTTCGTCATCCTGTAGCATGCAGCACATCACGTTCTGCAATAGTTGACAGCTTATCGGGCTCCCAGACAAGAGTGGTATTACTCGATGGGAAGTGACATACAGTCCCCTGGCTTTTTTGCCATGATTTCGGCGTGTAGCCTTAATACGGGATGGTCTCAGCCCCATTCAAAAAAGGTCGATCAGCATTCGGCCGTCAAAACGATCCTTTTTTCAGTTCACAATGGACTCCAACTGTTTTCCCTGGGTCGCGATTACTTTGTATTTCTTTGTCTTTGTTTAGCGCGGACAATGAGTTTTAGGGTGACATCGGTTGAAGAGGTACGCTGGATGATTCTGTAGTATGACAGTGCTGGTAGCGCCAATTGGCGCAGTGCCAGGGAGCTGTCTGAATCTTGGCGTCATAACTGGAAGGTCCGGGAATGCTGGAGTATTAGATTGGAACTTAGCAACGAATTAACACCGTTTTTGATCTACTTTGCCGCAGTGCTGGTAGTGGTAGTTACCATGCTGGGGCTGTCATATATTCTTGGTCAGCGTGTATCCCGGCCATCAAAAGACCTGCCGTACGAATCAGGAATTGTCTCGGTAGGCAGCGCACATTTTCGTATCTCGGTGCATTTTTACCTGCCCGCTATCCTCTTTATTATTTTCGATCTCGAAGTGGTCTTCCTGTTTGCCTGGGCTGTTGCCGTACGTGAATCCGGCTGGCCCGGCTTTATCGAAATCTGTGTATTTATTCTCATACTCCTCGCGGCGCTGTTTTACCTGTGGCGCATCGGTGCTCTCGACTGGCGTACGCAAACCCAGAGACGGGAACTGAAAACCCTTGCCGGTCCTGGTGGGGTCGTTAACAAGAAGGAATTCAAATTATGAACTGGCAACTGCAATCTGTGGATGAGGCCTCGTCACCGCAGCCCGGAGGCAGCTCTTTCGATGAATTTATCCGGCGCAATGTCGTCATGGCCAAGTTGGAAGACATGGTGTCATGGGGCCGCAAGAACTCCATATGGCCATTCAACTTTGGCCTGTCTTGTTGCTATGTCGAAATGGCCACAGCCTTCACCAGCCGCCATGACCTGGCCCGATTTGGCTCAGAGGTGATACGGGGTACACCGCGTCAGGCTGACATGATCGTGATTGCCGGTACTGTGTTTCGCAAGATGGCGCCGGTGGTAAAACTGCTTTACGACCAGTTGCTGGAGCCGAAATGGGTCATCTCGATGGGTTCTTGCGCCAACTCTGGCGGTATGTACGACATCTATTCAGTGGTGCAGGGGGTGGATAAGTTCCTGCCTGTGGATGTTTATGTGTCTGGATGCCCACCGCGGCCGGAAGCCTTGTTGCAGGGTCTGATCTTGCTGCAGGAACAGATTGGCCGCGAGCGGCGACCGCTGAGCTGGGTAATCAATGACCAGGGCATTATCCAGCGCGAAAAAACGCCGGTGCAACGGGAGATTCGTCACGCAGACCGCATCGCGGCACGTGAGCTGCGCTCACCAGATGATGTATAAAAAACAATAATAACAATAAGATAAATACTATATATAAAGTAGATTAAGATGGAAGCTGTGGGACACCCACAAACTGAAAGTGCAAGCTCAGATTCGCTGCTGGCGGATCTCAGGGAGCGCTTTGGCGACCAGATTCTGGCCGAACAGGTCACGTGTGATGCGATCCCGACTCTCTGGATTGACCGCACCAATGTGAAGGCCTTGTTGCGCTGCCTGAGGGATGAGGCATCACCCCGTTTCGAAATGCTGTTCGATATCACCGCCATTGATGAACGCATGCGCACACATCGCGCCGGGCAGCCCGCCTGTGAATTTACCGTTGTTTATCACCTGATGTCTTTTGCAGGTCGCCGTGATTTCCGTGTCAAGGTGCCGCTCATGGACAGCGATCTGAGTGTGCCGACGATCTGCGAATTGTGGCCCAACGCCAACTGGTATGAGCGCGAAACCTGGGACATGTTCGGTATCAAGTTTGACGGCCACCCCAATCTTTATCGCATCGTTTTGCCTCCTACCTGGGAGGGCCACGCGCTGCGCAAGGAGCATCCGGCCCGGGCCACCGAAATGGAGCCCTTTGCGCTGAGTGACGAGCAGGAAGACATCGAGCAGGAAGCGCTGAAATTCAAGCCTGAAGAATGGGGCATGAAACGCAAGTCCGAGAGTTCCGAGTTCATGTTTCTGAATCTCGGCCCCAACCACCCCAGTGTGCATGGGGCATTTCGTATTGCCCTGCAGCTGGATGGCGAGATACTCGTGGATGCCGTGCCAGACATTGGTTACCACCATCGTGGCGCCGAAAAGATGGGTGAGCGCCAGTCCTGGCATACCTATATTCCGTACACAGATCGCATCGATTATCTCGGTGGGGTCATGAATAACCTGCCATATGTACTTGCTGTCGAAAAAATGGCCGGTATCGAAGTGCCGCCACGGGTACAAACGATTCGCGTAATGCTCTGCGAAATGTTTCGCATCTGCAGCCATTTGCTGTTCTACGGGACGTTTGCACAAGACGTGGGACAACTGTCACCTATTTTTTATATGTTCGTAGAGCGCGAACGCATCTTTAATATTATCGAATCAATTTGCGGTGCCCGCATGCACCCAGGCTGGTTTCGCATCGGAGGCGTTGCCCAGGATTTACCTAACGGCTGGGAAAAACGGGTCGAGGAATTGCTGGATTTTATGCCTGCCCGACTCGATGAATACGACAGCATGGTGATGAATAACGGCATCCTCAAGCGTCGCACCCAGGGCGTTGGTGTATACGACACTGCAGAGGCATTGAACTGGGGTGTCACTGGTGCCGGCCTGCGGGCTACTGGAATGGAATGGGATTTTCGCAAGGAACGCCCCTACAGCGGCTATGAGAACTTTGAATTCGACGTGCCAATCGCTGTTAACGGTGATTGCTATGACCGTTGCGCGGTACGCGTGGAAGAGATGCGCCAGAGCCTGCGGATTATCAAGCAATGCCTGGTTAATATGCCGTCTGGACACTACAAGTCTGATCACCCACTGACAACTCCGCCGCGCAAAAACAAATCACTGAAAGATATCGAAACTTTGATTAATCATTTTCTCAGCGTCAGTTGGGGGCCGGTGATTCCGCCGAATGAAGTTACGATGGCCATAGAAGCCACGAAAGGTATAAACAGTTATTACCTGGTGAGTGACGGCAGCACCAACTCATACAGAACGAGAATTCGAACGCCTTCATTTGCGCACTTGCAGATGATTCCGGAAATCAGTCGTGGCTTTATGGTAGCTGACCTTATTGCCATTATCGCCAGCATCGATTTCGTGATGGCAGACGTGGACAGGTAGGAAAAATGTCAGACAGCGCAGTCAAACAAGCCAGTGTTATCGCAACGAGCGGAAGCCGTGCGCGCACCCTGACTGCGGAAGAACGTGCCGAGATAGATCACGAATTGACGTTGTATCCGGACAAGCAGGCAGTGGGGCTGGAAGCACTCAAGATCGTGCAGAAGCATCAGGGCTGGGTATCTGATGAAAGCTTGCTGGGAATTGCAGCTTATCTGGATATGTCGCCGAGTGACCTGGAAGGAGTGGCAACTTTTTTTAACCTGGTTTACCGCCAACCCGTCGGCCGGCATGTGATTCTCTTTTGTAACAGTGTCAGTTGCTGGATCATGGGCTGCGATTCAATCAGGGCGCATATAAAAGAAACACTAGGTGTGGATTTTGGCGAAACCACTGCCGACGGCGAATTTACTTTTATTCCGGTGCCGTGCCTGGGGGATTGTGACAAGGCGCCAGTAATGCTGGTTGGTACGGAGCAACATCGTAACCTCACTCCGGAGAAAATCGACGAGATTGTCGCGCGAGTACGGAGTGGGTCATGACAATATATTTAAATAAGAACAGGAACCAGCTTTAAGGTAATGGTAACTAATCCGCTCACAAAGAATATTGACCTCGGCCGCGGCCCCATGGATATGTCTGGCTATGAAGCGGCGGATGGCTACCAGTCGTTGCAGGCCATTGCCAGGGGTTTGAGTCCTGAGGATGTATTGCAGCTGGTCAAGGATTCGGGCTTGAAGGGGCGTGGTGGCGCTGGTTTTCCAACGGGGATCAAGTGGAGTTTCGTACCCATGGGTGACAACGCTCCCAAACAAAAATATCTGGTGGTTAACGCCGATGAGATGGAGCCGGGCACATTCAAAGACCGCCTGCTCATGGAAGGCGACCCACACCTGCTGCTCGAAGGCATGATCATTGCGGCATATACAATCCAGGCATCGAAAGCCTATATCTTTTTGCGCGGTGAATACTTCGTTTCAGAAAAGGCCCTGCAGAATGCCATCAAGCAGGCTTATGAAAAAGGCTATCTCGGCAAGAATATCCTCAATACCGGATTCGATCTGGATATCATTCTGCATACCAGCGCCGGGCGTTATATCTGCGGTGAAGAAACTGCGCTGCTCAATGCGCTCGAAGGCAAGCGCGCCAACCCCCGTGCCAAGCCACCGTTTCCCCAGGTTAGTGGACTTTGGGGTAAACCTACCATCGTCAACAATGTGGAAACCATTTGTAACCTGCCTGGCATTTTGACCTATGGTGTGGCCTGGTACCACGGCCTCACCAAAGGCATCGACCACGGTACCAAGTTGTGCGGCGTGAGCGGCAAGGTAAAAAATCCAGGTTGCTGGGAATTACCGCTTGGCACACCCATTCGTGAACTCCTGGAAGAACGCGCTGGCGGTATGCAGGCAGGTTTGAGTCTGCGCGGTTTTCTGCCTGGTGGCGGCTCTACGGATTTTCTGTTGCCGGAGCATCTCGATCTCAATCTCGATTATGACGAGATTGGCAAGGCGGGTAGCCGGCTGGCAACTGGCACCATGATCGTACTCGACGACAAGACTTGTCCGGTTGGGATGGTGGGTAATCTGATGAAATTTTTCAGCCATGAGTCTTGTGGCTGGTGTACACCCTGCAGGGATGGTTTGCCGTGGATTGACGAAATATTCAATCAACTTGAATCCGGGCAGGGCAGCGAGGCTGATCTGGCAATACTGCATGATCATCTTGATTATTTAGGGCCGGGTCGCACATTTTGCGCTCTGGCACCCGGTGCGATGGCACCATTGGGAAGTGGCTTGCGACACTTCAAGGAAGATTTCGAACAACATATAAAACAGGGCTGCTGTCCATACAGGCATTAAAAACTGCAATACAGTAAAGGCTGGATTTAGATGAGTAAAATTATCATTGATGGAGTGAGCTACGAGGTAAACTCCGATAATAACCTGCTACAGGAATGCCTGTCGCAAGGGCTCGATCTGCCTTATTTTTGCTGGCATCCCTGCATGGGATCTGTAGGTGCTTGTCGTCAATGTGCGGTAAAGCAATACAAGGATGCCGATGACGAGCAGGGCATGATTGTCATGGCCTGTATGACGCCTGCCACCGATGGCGCAATCATCTCCATCGAAGACCAGCAGGCCAAAAAGTTTCGTGCCCAGGTGATTGAAAGCCTGATGATCAGTCACCCACACGACTGTCCCGTTTGTGAAGAAGGTGGTGAGTGCCATCTGCAGGATATGACGCTCATGTCCGGCCACAATTACAGGCGCTACGACAAGAAGAAAGTCACCCATCGCAACCAGTACCTCGGGCCCTTCATCAACCATGAGATGAATCGCTGCATCGCCTGTTATCGTTGTGTACGCTATTACGATGACTACGCGGGCGGGACTGATCTCGCCGCACAGGCTGCTCATCATCATGTGTATTTCGGTCGCCATACCGAGGGTGTACTGGAAAGCGAATTCAGCGGCAACCTGGTTGAGGTTTGCCCGACTGGTGTGTTCACCGACAAAACCTTTAGTGCTCATTACACCCGCAAGTGGGATTTGCAGACGGCACCGTCCGTGTGTGTCGGTTGCGCAGTGGGCTGTAACACAGCCCCCGGTGAGCGTTATGGCACTCTGCGCCGTGTGGTTAATCGGTATAACAGTGAAATCAATGGTTATTTCCTCTGTGACAGGGGCCGGTTCGGTGCTGATTTTGTTAACAGTGCCGAGCGCCTCACTGCACCTCTGCGCAAGATGGCTGGTGAGGTATCTACTATCTCAACTGCCGAAGCCAGGGAGGTGTTAGCGCAATCTCGCCAGAGCGGGCCGATTGGTATTGGTTCACCACGAGCCAGCAATGAAGCCAACTATGCGCTGCGATGTTTGGTGGGTGCAGACAATTTTTATAGCGGTAGCAGTGATGCGGAGCACGAGGCAGTGCAATTGATGTTGAACCTGGCTCGCGATCCGGCATTCCATATTCCGAGTGTCAGGGACATTGAAAGGTGCGACGCCGTGCTAGTTCTCGGCGAGGATGTGACGAACACCGCGCCGCGTATAGCGCTGGCCGTACGCCAGGCGGTGCGCAATAAAGCACGGGACATGGCGCAAGACTGTAATATTCCCCAGTGGCAGGATGCTGCCGTGCGTGAACTGGCACAACATGAACGTAGCCCGCTCATCATTTTGAGCCCGTTCGGTACGCGCCTGGATGATGTGGTTACCGAGAGTCATGCATTGTCGCCACAAGGTATTCGGGACTTCGGAATTGCGCTGGCCAATATGCTTGACGGTGCGGCGCCAGCGGCTAAGGCAGCCGAACCTGATAAAGTGTCAGCTGTTGCTGAAACGCTGACGCAGGCACGCAGGCCTTTGGTTATTGCCGGCACCGGGTTACATGATCCAGATATGGTGCGCATCGCAGCAAACATCGCCAGAGCACTGGGTACTGCCCGCGAGCAAGGTGCGGTGGATTTATGTCTGGTCACACCGGAAGTGAATTCCATGGGAATGGGCTTGCTGGCAGAGCCTGCCAATTCACTGGGCGCTGCGCTGGCGCGCATGGAAGCAGGCGGCGCCAGCCAGGCTGTCGTGCTGGAGAATGATCTTTTCTGTCGTGCATCACATGATGCGGTGGGCTCAGCGCTGGACAAGCTTGATTGCCTGATAGTTCTTGATCAATTATCAACTCCCACTACCGAACGCGCCAATTACGTCTTGCCAACCACGAGCTTTGCAGAACATGAAGCCACGTATGTGAATTATGAAGGGCGCGCGCAACTGAGTTTTCAGGTGCATCGGTGTCACTCGGAAGCTCAGCCAGCCTGGCGTTGGCTGGGAGAAGAACCGGATAGCTCAGTGGAATCTTTTGTTAACCGCTGTGCAGAAGAGTTGAAAAATTTTGAGTCACTGGATGACTTGTTACCTGATGCGTCTCGCTTCGTTGCAGGCATGAAGATTCCGCGTCAGTCCCATCGCTATTCAGGCCGTACTGCGATGAAGTCCAATCTTAATGTGCACGAGCCCAAGCAGGCAGTAGATACAGATTCTGTGTTTTCCTTTTCCATGGAGGGTATACCTCCGCAAAAAGATTCGAGCCTGATTGCCTCATCCTGGGCGCCGCGCTGGAACTCCAACCAGTCCATCAGCAAATTTCAGGAAGAAATCAATGGAGAACTGAAACAAGGGCACACCGGTACACGCTTGCTGCCGAAAACAACAGAGCCAGGCGACTATTTGCAAGTTGCAAGTGCGCCTGCAGACGCAGGAGCCGGGCTCGCGTTGGCCCATGCACAACAAATATTTGGTAGTGATGAATTAAGCGCCAGGTCTCCCGCCATTAAGGAGCGCATGACTGCGCCATATATTGGCTTGTCCCGCGAAGATGCCGAACGTCTGCAATTGACTACCGGTGACTGTGTCTCGTTGAATGGCAATGGTGCGTTGGCACTGGTTTGTGTGCGAGCGCGAGTCCCCGCCGGGACTGGCGTGCTATATGCGGGTGCTGGAGAGATAGACACTTATGCCATTAAGGGGCTTGATGGTATTGAAAAATCTTCTGCTCAATTGAACGGCACCCTGGGTAATCTGATCATTAGCGATCTGGTAGCAGAGGAGGGGCCAGCATGACCTGGGAGGTTGGCTCAGCGCTGAATATCGGCGTCATCCTGTTCTCGGTAATTGTCATTGCCGCGATGCTGATTTGGGTGGAACGTCGCCTGCTCAGCCTCTGGCAGGAACGTCTTGGCCCCAATCGCGTAGGACCATTTGGCTTGCTCCAGGTAGTGGCCGATATGATCAAGATTTTTACCAAGGAAGACTGGGTACCGCCGTTTTCGGACCGCTTCAGTTTCGTTCTTGCGCCGACCATCATCATGATGGTCGTACTGCTGAGCTTCAGTGTAATTCCTTTCGCGCCCGGAATGGGCGTAATCGACTCCAATATCGGCATTCTGTTTGTGCTTGCCATGGCTTCACTCGGCGCGTACAGCGTGATGCTGGCTGGTCTTGCCTCTGATAATAAATATGCACTGTTAGGTGCTTTGCGAGCTGCCGCGCAAATGGTGAGTTACGAAGTCTTTATGGGCATATCCCTGTTAGGCGTAGTGGCACTGTCAGGATCATTCAACTTGCGTGAAATTGTGTTATCACAAAGTGATGGCTGGTATGTGATTCCGCAGCTAATAGGGTTTGTAATCTTCCTCATTGCGGGTGTTGCCGAAAGCCATCGTCTGCCATTTGATATTCCGGAGGCCGAACAGGAAATTGTCGCGGGATACCATACCGAGTACTCCGGGATGAAGTTCGGTATGTTCTTCGTGGGTGAGTATCTGGGGCTGGTGCTGATTTCTTCGCTTATTACCGTGTTGTTTTTCGGTGGCTGGTTGGGGCCGGGCTTTCTGCCTCCGATCGTATGGTTTGTATTAAAGGCATTTGTGTTTGTGGCATTTTTTATCCTTATGCGCGCAGCCATACCACGTCCACGCTATGACCAGTTGATGACATACGGATGGTTGTTTCTGCTGCCGCTGTCGCTGGTGAATCTCATGGTGACAGGTGTAATCATCCTGTTGGGGCAATAGTAACTTTTGAATACATTTTGTAATCAGAGAATTTATGTTCAACCTAATTAAAGACACATTAACGAGCCAGATAGTCACCTTGTGGCGGGTATTCAGTCATGCCTTTGTCAAAGCGGACACGGTTGAGTATCCGGAGCAGGAGCCTTATATGTTCCCGCGCTGGCGCGGCCGTATCATTCTCAGCCGCGATCCTGATGGCGAGGAACGTTGTGTGGCTTGCAACCTCTGTGCAGTAGCTTGCCCGGTTGACTGCATTGCCCTGCAGAAAGGCGAAATGGAAGACGGGCGCTGGTATCCGGAGTTTTTCCGCATTAACTTTTCCCGTTGCATTATGTGTGGTTTCTGTGAAGAAGCCTGTCCTACCAATGCCATTCAACTGACTCCGGATTTTGAAATGGCTGAGTATGTGCGGCAGGACATGGTATGGGAAAAAGAAGATCTGCTCATTGATGGCACGGGTAAATATCACGATTACAATTTTTATCGAGTCGCCGGCAAGCAGATAAGCGGGAAAGACAAAGGCGAAGCACTGCATGAGGCGCCACCGGTAGACGTAAAGAGTTTATTGCCATGATTTTACTATTTTATCTGGCAGCCATGGTTGCCGTTATTTCCACACTCTGTGTTGTCCTGCAGAGCAATATCGTGCACGCCCTGATTTATTTGATCCTCTCGCTGCTTGCGGTTGCTGTCATGTTTTATGTGTTAGGTGCACCTTTTGCTGCAGTGCTTGAGGCGATCGTTTATGCAGGTGCCATTATGGTGCTGTTCCTCTTTGTCATCATGATGTTGAACCTTGGGCAGTCGAGCAGGGAGCAGGAGAACGCCTGGTTGGCGCCGCGGATATGGATTGCACCAGTCATCATGGCGGCGATTCTGCTTACACAGCTAATTAATGTGATGAGCCAGTATGACCACGCCTTGACGCCGAACACTGTAGGTGTGTTGGAGGTCAGCGCGCTGTTGTTCGGCCCCTATGTATTGGCGGTTGAGTTGGCTTCCATTCTGCTTCTGGCAGGCCTTGTTTCGGCTTACCACCTGGCGAAGAAGTAATGCGTAAAAATATGGATAAGGAATAGCAATGCAGGCGATACCGACAGAACACGGACTCATAGTGGCAGGGATACTGTTCACGTTGGGCCTGATCGGCGTTCTGACCCGGCGCAATATTGTCTTCGTGTTGATGTCACTGGAGATCATGCTTAACGCCAGCGGTCTGGCATTCATCGTCGCGGGCGCGCGCTGGGGCCATGCTGAGGGCCAGGTTATGTTCATCATGATTCTGACACTGGCAGCGGCCGAGGTGGCGGTAGGGCTTGGACTGATCATTCAGATGTATCGCCGTTACCATACTGTGGATCTCAACGTGCTGAATCAGATGAAAGGCTGACGGAAAAAGGAACTGTATTCGTGATTGATTACATCTGGTTACTACCGACATTCCCGCTACTGGGCTTTCTTGGCCTGGTATTGAGTGCTGGTATGTTGTCCAAGCGAGTAGTCGCAGTAATCGGTGCGGGATCGGTGGGTTTGTCATTTCTTTGCGCCGCCATCATTGCCTTTCAATTTCTTGGTAGTGGTGAGGAGCAGGTCGTCAGGGAAGTCTATACCTGGATGGCTGTCGGCAATTTCAAGCCAGGCTTTTCATTCTATCTCGATGGGCTATCCCTGGTGATGATATTGATAATCACCGGTGTCGGTTTCCTCATTCATATGTATTCCACCGGGTTCATGATCGATGACCCCAGTTATAGTCGCTTCTTCTCATACATGAACCTGTTCGTCGCCGCCATGCTCATGCTGGTGTTGGCTGACAACCTGGTACTGCTCTACCTGGGTTGGGAAGGCGTCGGATTATGCAGTTATTTGTTGATTGGGTTCTGGTATGAGAATCCGGACAATGGCTATGCCGCGCGCAAAGCCTTCGTGGTAACACGGGTCGGCGATACGTCCATGGCCATTGGTTTGTTTTTGTTGTTTAGCCAGTTGGGCACACTCAATATTCAGGACATGCTTCACGCAGCAGAGGCGGAGTGGGCGGTTGGTTCCGGCCTGGCGGTAGCGGCAGCGTTATTACTATTGGGTGGCGCAGTGGGTAAGTCGGCGCAGTTACCGCTGCAAACCTGGTTACCGGATGCCATGGCAGGCCCAACACCAATCAGTGCGCTGATTCATGCGGCGACCATGGTGACAGCCGGGGTCTATCTTATTGCGCGCACTCATATACTGTTTGAACTGGCACCTACGGTGCAGATGCTGGTGGCCTGGATCGGCTTGATCACCTTGTTAATGGCCGGCTTTACTGCCATGACCCAACGTGACATCAAGCGCATCCTGGCCTATTCCACGGTAAGCCAGATTGGCTACATGTTTCTGGGGCTAGGAGTCGGCGCCTGGTCCGCTGCAGTGTTTCACCTGATGACCCACGCATTCTTCAAGGCATTGCTTTTCCTGGGTGCCGGCACAGTAATACTCAGTCTGCATCATGAACACGACATCTTCAAAATGGGCGGCAAGCGCAAGCAATTACCCATCGCATTCTTGTGTTTTCTGATCGGCTCTTTGGCATTGGCGGCATTTCCGGGCACGTCCGGGTTTTTCAGCAAGGACGAAATTCTGTTGGCTGCCTATGAGCTTGAAGGGCCGGGCAAGTTGCTGTGGCTTGGCGGTGTAGTAGGGGCCTTCTTCACCGGCATTTACAGCTTTCGACTGGTATTCGTCGTCTTCTTTGGTGAGAGTCATGGGCATGACAACGAGAAGGAGGTGGCTGGACTCAGTATGGCTACACCGCTCATCATTTTGATGGTGCTGTCAGTCTTTGGTGGTTTGATCAGTATTCCTGTCGATAGTGTGTTCAGCCACGGTGAAGTGCATGAAGAGCATCACGCGAGCCTGTGGATAGAGGGAATCATGATTGCAGTACCACTCATTGGCATAGGGCTCAGTTACCTGTTTTATGTATCGGGCCACCTTTCTACCGAAAAGCTGATGAGTAGTGGGCTGGCTCGTGCGCTGCATAAATTCTGGTTTAGCGGTTGGGGCATGGACGCGCTGTACCAGGCGCTTTTTGTCAATCCATTCCTGTTTCTGGCGCGCCTGAACCGCAAGGATGTAATAGATGCAATTTATGGTCTCATAGTCTCCATTACCCGTTTTGGTCATATGCGCCTGGCGCGCACTCAAACCGGGTATCTGCGCTGGTATGCGCTGAGCGTAGCCGCGGGGCTTGTCGTCATCATCTCACTGGGGGTCATGCTGTGATACTGGTTGTACTAATCAGCCTGATGTTTCTCGGTGGCGTACTGGCCTGGCTGTCTGAGAATCTGGACCCCAGGTTCCCTCGTCTTGTGGCACTCACGAGCGTCATCCTGATACTGCTGATCTCGTTACCGCTGTTGGGGGCTGACACCGGTTCGATATGGTGGGCAGAATTCAACGCAAGTTGGTTACCACGGTTCGGCATTTCCTTTCATTTTGCCGCCGATGGATTATCGGTATTGATGATAGTCCTCACCGTTTTTCTGGGGCTGATGGCCATTGGTTCGGCCTGGGATGAAATTACCGAACGCCCTGGCTTCTTCTATTTCAATTTACTGTGGACGCTCGCCGGTGTGCTGGGTGTATTTACAGCGCTGGATTTGTTCCTGTTCTTCTTTTTCTGGGAAGTCATGCTGATCCCGATGTATTTCATTATCGCCATCTGGGGGCATGAGAATAAAAATTATGCAGCGATGAAGTTTTTTATCTTCACGCAAGTGACCGGCATGATGATGCTGGTGTCTATTCTGGTACTGGCTTTCTTCCATAGTCAGCAATATGGCTTTTACAGTTTCGACTATGTGGATTTGTTGAACGTTGAGCTCGAACCCGTGCTTGCCATGTGGGTCATGCTCGGATTCTTTATTGGTTTCAGTACCAAATTACCTACAGTGCCATTTCATTCCTGGTTGCCTGATGCCCATAGTCAGGCCCCCACTGCCGGTAGTGTCATCCTGGCTGGCGTGTTACTTAAAACCGGTGCCTACGGGTTGATTCGCTTTGCAGTACCACTGTTCCCGGAAGCATCGGCCACGTTCGCGCCTATTGCCATGACACTTGCCGTGGTCAGCATTCTCTATTGTGCCAAGGTGGCTTTCGCCCAGGATGACATCAAACGCCTCATCGCCTATACGAGCGTAAGCCACATGGGGTTTGTTATGCTCGGTGTCTATGCCTGGAATGAGCAGGCATTACAAGGGGCGGTAATGACGATGCTCGCGCATGGACTCAGCGCGGCGGCACTGTTCATGCTGGCAGGTGGGCTGCAGCATCGTATCCACACGCGCAACATGTCCGAAATGGGTGGTTTCTGGAAAGCCGTGCCGCGTATGGCAGTTGTGGCATTGTTTTTCTCTATCGCTGCCCTGGGTATGCCGGGTTTGGGTAACTTCATCGGCGAATTCCTGGCATTGCTGGGAGCATTCCAGGCCAACATTCCTCTCACAGTGTTGGCGGCACTGGGGCTTATCTTCGCCTCGGTGTATTCCTTGTGGGTTATCCAGAAAGTGTTTCACGGGGAATTTTCAACCACAGCATTTGATGCGACAAAACTGGTGGACCTCAACCGCAGGGAGATGGTGTATTTCGCTGCAATGATGCTGGGGCTGATATGGATGGGCATGTATCCACAGTCCTTTCTGGATATGTCTGCCGGATCACTGCAAAACATGATGACACACGCAGGAGAGGGGTTGGCAGCCCTGGTACGTAACTGATGATGAGTCTTGGTGATCTTATTCCACTGATTCCACTGCTGCTGGTAACCGGCACGGCAGTCATTGTCATGCTGATGATTGGTATTCGCCGCAATTACGTGTTGACTGCGGCGTTGAGTATGGTGGGTTTTCTTGCCACCATCATTGCGGCGTTGCTGCAATTCAATGCACCAGCAGCCCAGATTACCCCACTGCTTATCATTGACCAGTACACGCTGTTCTTTACGATTGTCGTGTGTGCGCTGGCGCTATGTATTTCCATCTTCAGTTTCCCCTACCTGTTCAACCTGAACGACAGTCGTGAGGAATACTACTTGTTGCTTGTAGTTGCCACTATCGGCGCAGTCGTAATGGTGAGTAGTAATCACTTTGTCAGTGTCATTCTTGGCCTGGAAACATTGAGCATGGCGCTTTATGGCATGGTGGCTTATCCGCTGCATTCGAAAGAATCGGCGAAATATCCGCTGGAAGCCTCAGTAAAGTACCTGGTGTTATCAGCAGTCGCTTCAGGCTTTATTCTGTTCGGTATGGCGCTGGTATACGCCCAAACCGGCACCCTGGCATTCGCTTCGTTAAGCGATGGGAGCGGATTGAGCGACGGCATCAGCATAGTGGCACTACTGCTGATATCTGCTGGCATGGCCTTTAAATTATCCCTGGCGCCTTTCCACATCTGGACACCCGATGTGTATGAAGGATCACCATTGCCAGCCACTGCCTATCTGGCCACGGTGGGCAAGGCCGCAATGTTTGTTATTCTGTTGCGCTACTTTGCCAGCGCGGAAGCATTCGAGTTTGAAGCTGTGCTCACGGTGTTTGAATTGATTGCCGTGTTATCGATAATCGCAGGCAACCTACTGGCGCTAATGCAGGAAAATCTTAAACGCATACTGGCGTATTCCTCCATCGCCCACATGGGTTACTTGCTGATTGCATTGATTGCCGCATACGGAGCTGATGGATCGCTGAGTATAGAAGCGGTCACGTTTTACCTGCTTGCCTATGTGGTTATGTCATTAGGAGCGTTCGGGGTTGCTTCGGTGGTTTCATCCAGTGAAAAAGAATTCGATGTAGTGGCAGATTATCGAGGTCTGTTCTGGCGCGCCCCCTGGCTGGCGGCAATCTTTACCGCCATGTTGCTTTCGTTGGCAGGGATACCGCTGACTATAGGCTTTATTGGCAAATTCTATATTTTCCTCGCTGGCGTTGAAGCGGAAATGTGGTACCTGTTGGCAGCTCTGATCATTGGCAGTGGCATTGGTTTATATTATTACCTGCGAATCGTCTATCGCATGCTTACGCCTGCCTCAGAAGAAATACCTTTTCGTGTTGCGGGCATCGAATCACTCAGCTCGTATGCTGTGTTGGCACTGCTGGTGGTTATTCTCCTGGTGTTGGGTGTTTATCCTGCGCCTGTCATGACCCTGATCGAAACCATTTCTGCGCTAATCTGATTCAAACCGGGCTGGTTTGGTTCTCTTGTCAATAAATCGGTGAGTGACTGCCATGTTCAAGGATCATTTTTCCGGTCATGCTGCCCAGTACGCAGCAGCGCGTCCAGTCTATCCCGCTGCGCTATTTGACTATCTTGCCAGCCAGTGCGAGCAACATGATCTGGCCTGGGATTGTGCAACAGGTAATGGCCAGGCCGCGGTTGCATTGACTGAATTCTTTACCCGCGTATTTGCCACCGATGCCAGCGCCGCACAGCTCTGCGCAGCGCGTGAGCATCCACAGATCGAATGCCAACAATTGATTGCTGGCGAAGTTCCAGCACTTGCACAGCAAGCCGATCTGATAACCGTTGCGCAGGCACTGCACTGGTTTGATATTCCCGCTTTTTTTAAGAGTGTCGAACAGTGCCTGAAGCCGGGGGGTGTGCTGGCAGTCTGGTGCTATGGTGTGCACAGCGTGAGCCCGGCCGTCGATAAGGTCGTGCATTATCTTTATGCAGATATTCTCGGTGAATTCTGGCCTCTCGAAAGGCGTTTCGTTGAAGCGAGTTATAACGACATTGAGTTTCCCTGGCCGCTTGCACCCACTCCAGTTTTCGATCTGACTGTGCAATGGAACCTGGAAGCGCTGCGTGCCTATCTGCGTTCCTGGTCTGCATTGCAACGTTATCAGAAGAGCAGGAATGAAGATCCGTTACTTCTGGTGGACCGTGAATTGGCCGCGGCCTGGGGAGAGACAAAGGAGCGGCAGGTAAATTGGCCAATCCACCTCAAGTTGAGCCAAAAACCGCTTTGAGCCGGACATTGCGCTTCTTGGTATTGGAAACCTATTCGCCTATCATGAGGCAGCATTCGCTCACAGCAATGGATTGATAATGGCACAGGATAAAATTGCAGTTCTCGGCGGTGGCAGCTTTGGCACGGTGATAGCCAATATCACTGCCAATAATGGTCACAGTGTTAAATTCTGGATGCGTAGTCCTGAATCGGTTCAGGCTATTAATGAGCAACATGAAAATCCGCAATATCTTCCTGGTTATGAATTGAGTCCACTGGTGGTCGCCACCGAAGATATGCAGGAGGCGGTTGCAGAGGCTGACGTGATTTTTGTTGCCGTACCCAGTTCGTCGTTTCGCGATGTGGTCAAGCAGATGCTTGTTCATAGCCGACCAGAAGCAATACTGGTGAGTACCACCAAGGGAATCGAGCCGGGTACTTTTTTATTGATGAGCCAGATATTGTCGCAGGAAGCACCTGACTCACAAGTCGGCGTATTGAGTGGGCCTAACCTTGCCAAAGAGATAGCCGCAAGAAATTTAACCGGTACTGTGATCGCCAGTAGTCACGAGAACGTACGCGAAACTGTGAAGAATGTTTTGCGATCGGACTTTTTTCGAGTGTATACCAATGACGATACTTTCGGTGTGGAACTCGGGGGCTCGCTCAAAAACATATATGCCATTATTGCGGGCATGGCCGAGGCTATTGGCATGGGTTTCAATACCAATAGCATGCTGGTAACCAGAGCCTTGACTGAAATGGCGCGCTTTGGTCGGAAACTTGGCGCTGACCCAATGACCTTCCTTGGGCTGGCTGGAGTGGGCGACCTGGTGGTTACCTGTTCAACGCCGTTAAGCCGAAACTTTCGCGTGGGACAGGCGCTGGGCAAAGGCAAGTCTATCAAAGAAGCGACTGCCGAAATCGGCCAGGTTGTAGAAGGAGTCAATACGGTCAGGCAGGTGAAGGAGAAGGCCGACGAGTTGGGTGTGTACATGCCACTGGCCAGCGGTCTTTACAAAATCATCTACGAAGCAGAATCAATCAATAGCATTATTTCCTCACTCATGCTGAGTGAACAGGCGCTGGATGTGGAATTTGCCGCGAATGATGAGAAGGTAATGGAGGATATGTAGATGCGTTGCCTTGACAAGCCGGTGTGCAAAGGCAACAGTTAAGGACCTTCTGCATGAGTCAGGTGGTCCCTCATGCAATGTAATGTGCAATATAAGTAATACAGGTAAAACAGGAAGCAGTTATGTCTGACGAATTTGACGATATTGTTGATAATCTACGCGAACCTTCTGCCTGGATCCGGGTGCTACTCATGATCGCCTTCGCCGTAGTGTTATACCTGATCATCGCCCCGGTAATTTTTGTCCTTATGGTCGCGCAGGCCTTGTTTGCCTTGATTAGCGGCAAGGACAATCGCAATTTGCGCTATCTTGGTGGGGCGCTGGCACAATATGTTTTACAGATTCTGCACTACCTGAGTTATAACTCCGACGTCAGGCCATTTCCATTCTCGGAATTCCCGGCATTGGAAGACGAAGTGCCGGAAGTGCACGACGCTGATGCGTCGGCAAAGGACAGCGCTGCCCCCAAAACCACTCAGAAAAAAGCTGCCAAAAAAGCACCACGCAAAAAGACCGCGAAGAAGAAAGCCAGCGTGAATAAATCCAAAATGTCATCTGAGCCGGATGACGACGATCAACAAGCCAAAGAATAGAGCGCAAACCCTGCATTTATCATGCTGAAAAAACTATTCAATACCTGTTTTGCATCATTACTTGGTTGTTGCGCAGTTAATGTTTACGCGCAACTCCCGGATCCCGATGTGGTGTATCTGGATCATCCATTACTGGATGGCTTTGCCTATTCAGAAATCGTTGAGTATGAATATCAGGAAGACGTGAATCATCGGGTTGTATTGGGTAGCCTGCAAAGAACCCAGCGCGAGGTAATTGCAGAAGATTCGGAGTTGTTGCGCGGCAATGTGACGAAGATTTTGTATGAAGTTTCCCAGGAGTTCTCAGGCGCCGATGCCTATGAGTTTTTCCGGGATCAAATGGTGTCAAAGGGCTATGAGGAAAGCTTCGCTTGTTCAGGTAGTGCGTGTGGCAGCAGTAATTACTGGGCCAATGACATATTTCGGAATCGCATACTCTATGGCCCCGAGCGTAATCAATACTACCTGGCGATGGAAACCAATCTCGGCCTCGAGGTTGAGCCGCGCATCAGCATTTACATCATTACCCGTGGCAACCGTCGAATTTATGCCTATGTGGAAATAGTGGAAGTGGGTGGGGTCGATGTCACTGAAATCCTTCATAACACGGAAGCACTGCTAATTGGATTGCGCACTGAAGGCAGTATCATTCTGCCTTCAGTTGAGTTTGATGCGAACGACCAGCTATTGCCTGGCAGTGATGTATCGACAGCGACTGACTTGCTGGAAAACGATTTGTCTCTGAATGTCTACGTGGTCGCACATTTGCAAGATTCAGGTTCATTGTCGCAGTTAATGCAGCGCTCACGTGTGCGAGCAAACTCGGTGCGTCAGGCGCTGATCAATGCAGGCATTGCAGCGGGGCGAATAGTTGCTGAAGGGGTTGGGCCGCTTGCGCCAAACTGCGCGGCCACTGAATGCGAAAACCGCATAGAACTCGTACTGCAATAAGTCTGGAAAAGTTCTGATTAATTCAGAAAGTTTTTGAATCAGCGCGAGTGAATGAGCGAGAGGAATTCGTTACGCGTATTCTGGCTGTTTCGGAATGCGCCAAGCATACACGAAGTTGTCATTACCGAATTTTGTTTTTGTACGCCTCGCATCATCATGCACATATGCTGCGCCTCTATGATGACACCTACGCCGCGTGCGTCAGTTTTATCCTGAATGCAACGAGCGATATCGCTGGTCAGGTTTTCCTGGATTTGCAGTCGTCGCGAGAATACATCGACCAGTCGTGCGACTTTTGATAATCCGATAACCTTGCCGCTGGGAATGTAAGCGACATGGCACTTCCCAATGAATGGCAACATGTGATGCTCACACATTGAGTAAAGCTCAATGTCTTTCACAATCACCATTTCATCGGAGTCGGACGGAAACAGCGCATTATTGACGACTTCATCGACATTCTGGCTGTATCCCTGCGTGAGGAATTCCATGGCCTTGGCGGCACGGCCGGGAGTGTCCAGTAATCCGGGGCGCTGTGGATCTTCTCCGATGGCCTTAAGTATATCGAGGTATGATTTTTCCATTGGTACAGGCGCATTTGCTGGTTCAGTGAGGAGGCTACCCTACGATAACATCAGTTGTTGGTAAAGAGTTTTTGTCACGGAGGCGCATGCTTCCTTTGGGGACGCGGGGAGCAAATGAACATTGCGGACTATATCGAGCAAGCCATAGAACAATTGGAAGCGGCGGATTTGTGCTATGGCCACGGCACCGATAATGCTCACGATGAAGCCTACTATCTGGTTTACGGAGTCTTACGGGTCAATGTGTTCGATGACCTGACGCTCGTAGACAGGCCTTTGAGCAGTGGAGAAGTAAAGCAGCTTGATGCGGCGCTGCGGGCCCGGATTGGCAAGCGTATACCTGTTGCATACCTGGTGGGCAAAAGCTGGTTTGCGGGTACAGCTTTTTACAGTGATGCCCGGGCACTCGTGCCGCGGTCCCCGCTGGCAGAGACTATCGAAAACGAGTTTCAACCTATGTTGCCCAAGGCGCCGGAGCGGGTACTGGATTTGTGCACCGGATCCGGTTGTATTGGCATCGCGACAGGTCTGGCATTCCCTGATTGCAGGGTCGATCTGGCGGATATTGATGGGGATTGCCTGGCGTTGGCCCAGCGCAACATCGATCTGCATGGTGTCGGCGATCGTGTGAAAACCTGCCAATCTGATCTATTTGAACAGATCGATGGCCGTTACGACCTCATAATCACCAATCCGCCCTATGTCAGCGCTGAAGTGCATGCTGATTTGCCTCCGGAATTTCTGCATGAGCCCATTCTCGGGTTGGTGAGCTCTGATGCCGGCCTGGATTTACCTCTGCGGATACTGCGGCAAGCCTCGCAGCACCTGACGACAAGCGGTTGGCTATTTATGGAAGTGGGATATCAGCAGGAGGCGTTGCAGGCCCGGGTTGGAGATTTGCCGCTACTGTGGCTTGAGTATGAATATGGCGGCGGTGGAGTTTGTGCCATACAGGCGGAAGCGCTACTGGCCGTGCAGGATAGCGCCTAATTAGTGTACAATGCGCAGCCTTTTTGGCCTCGCATTGAGTCGCTTGCCTGCTTTGGCAGGCAACATAGAGATAGAGCATGTCAGGGAATACTTTCGGTAAATTATTCACAGTCACCAGCTTTGGCGAAAGCCACGGGCCGGCGCTGGGCTGTGTAATTGACGGCTGTCCGCCTGGTCTAGAGCTATCCGAAGCCGATATGCAACGTGATCTGGACCGGCGCAAACCCGGACAATCGCGCTTCACCACCCAGCGACGTGAAGACGACGCCGTGCGTATTCTCTCCGGGGTTTTCGAAGGCAGGACAACCGGCACTCCCATCGGGCTATTGATTGAGAACACTGATCAACGCTCCAAGGATTACAGCAAGATCAAGGATCAATTCCGGCCGGCGCATGCGGACTACACTTATTTCAAGAAATACGGCATCAGGGATTACAAGGGTGGCGGGCGCTCTTCGGCGCGCGAGACGGCTATGCGCGTGGCGGCCGGGGCAATTGCCAAGAAATACCTGAAGCAGGTTTGCGGTACAGAAATTCGCGGATATCTGAGCCAATTGGGGCCTATTTGCATCGAAAATGTCGACTTTGCCGAAATTGAGCGCAATCCATTCTTCTGTCCTGATGCCAGTAAAGTCAGTGAAATGGAAGAATACATGGCGGCCTTGGGCAAAGAGGGCAATTCAATTGGTGCCCGCATCAGTGTGTGCGCCCAGAATGTACCGGCTGGCCTGGGTGAACCCATATTCGATCGGCTGGATGCAGATATTGCCAAAGCGCTAATGAGCATCAATGCGGTCAAAGGCGTCGAAATCGGCGCTGGATTTGCCGCAGTCGAGCAAAAGGGCAGTGAGCATCGGGATGAGATCACGCCTGAGGGCTTTCTGAGCAATCATGCCGGTGGCGTGCTCGGCGGGATCTCCAGCGGGCAGGATATTGTGGTGCATATGGCCCTGAAGCCCACTTCCAGTATTCGTATCCCGGGAAAATCGATTAATATACACGGCGAGCCGGCCGAAGTAGTAACTACCGGTCGTCACGACCCCTGTGTGGGCATTCGTGCTACCCCCATTGCCGAGGCCATGCTGGCCCTGGTGTTGATGGATCATCTACTGCGCGACCGTGGCCAAACAGGCCTGCAGCGCACGGTGACGAAGACCCCGCTGTAGTCCAGTCTGTTTTAGTTAAAAAAAGCATTAATACAATAGGTTACAGGTGTAACTTAATCTTATATATGAGTTGGTGAAAGTATGAAGGGAAAAACTCTCTACGACAAAATCTGGGACTCCCACCTGGTTAAACAGCAGGAAGATGGAACGGCGTTGATTTACATAGACCGGCACCTGATCCATGAGGTCACGTCGCCCCAGGCATTCGAAGGCTTGCGTCTGGCAGGGCGTCTGCCATGGCGGGCTGATGCCAATTTCGCCACTCCAGACCACAATATTCCCACGCTGGCTGCAGAGCGGCGCGAAGGCCTGGCCGGCATAAAAGATCCTGTCAGCAAGATCCAGGTGACGACACTGGATGATAATTGTCGCGAATTCGGCATATTCGAGCTGGAAATGAACGATCAGCGCCAGGGCATCGTGCACGTAGTGGGTCCGGAGCAGGGTGCCACATTGCCAGGCATGACTATTGTCTGCGGTGATTCCCATACTGCCACACATGGCGCGTTGGGCGCCCTGGCCCACGGCATTGGCACCTCTGAAGTAGAGCATGTGCTGGCTACACAGTGCCTGATGCAACGCAAAATGAAGAATATGCTGGTGCAGGTAAATGGCCAGCTATCGCCGGGAGTAACCGCCAAAGACATCGTACTGGCGATTATTGGCGAGATCGGCACAGCAGGCGGTACAGGCTATACCATCGAATTCGGCGGTGAAGCCATCCGCTCGTTGTCGGTGGAAGGCCGCATGACAGTGTGTAATATGGCCATAGAAGCTGGCGCGCGTGCCGGTTTGATCGCAGTGGATGAAACAACCCTGGAATACATCAAAGGTCGCCCTTTCGCCCCGTCCGGGGAGATGTGGGAACAGGCCTGCGAGGCCTGGCGTGGACTGGTGTCCGATCCGGATGCAGAATTTGATCGTGTGCTGGAGCTCGACGCCAGCACTATCGAGCCACAGGTTACCTGGGGCACGTCGCCGGAAATGGTGGCGCCGATATCTGGCCAGATACCCGACCCCGCTTCAGAGGCAGACCAGACCCGGCGTGGCAATATCGAGCAGGCGCTTAAATATATGGGGCTCGCTGGTGGCACTGCAATACGCGATATCAAGCTGGACTGTATATTTATCGGGTCCTGCACCAACTCGCGCATTGAGGATTTGCGCGAGGCAGCCAAGGTAGTCGCAGGCAAGCGCGTCGCTGCCAGTGTCGAAGTCGCCATGGTCGTGCCGGGCTCAGGCCTGGTGAAGAAGCAGGCCGAGGCAGAAGGGCTGGACAAGATATTCATCGACGCGGGCCTGGAATGGCGCGAGCCCGGTTGTTCTATGTGTCTGGCGATGAATGCCGACCAATTGGGCGAGGGCAAGCACTGCGCTTCCACTTCGAATCGTAATTTTGAAGGTCGACAGGGCTTTGGCGGGCGCACTCACCTGGTCAGCCCGGCCATGGCTGCAGCCGCAGCGATCCATGGTCACTTTGTGGACATAAGAGAACTAAACTAAGGGAATTAATAGGTTAGGTAATAATCATGAGAAAGTTTCTAGTTGAAGATGGATTGGTCATGCCGCTGGACAGGGCCAATGTCGATACCGATTTCATTATTCCCAAGCAGTTCCTGAAGTCCATTAAACGCAGTGGGTTCGGCGTTAATTTGTTCGATGAGCACCGCTACCTGGACAAAGGGCAGCCGGACGCTGACAACAGTAAACGGCCGGTCAATCCGGATTTCGTCCTGAACCAGCCCCGCTATAAGGGGGCTTCCATACTGCTGGCGCGTGACAACTTCGGTTGTGGTTCCTCGCGGGAGCATGCCCCCTGGGCGCTTGACGATTATGGCTTCAGGGTAATTCTGGCCCCGAGCTATGCTGATATATTTTTTAACAATTGCTTTAAGAATGGCTTATTACCCATTGTATTAGATAGGGAAATAAATTCCGGCTTGTTCAAGGAAGTGGAAGCCAGTGAGGGTTATAAGCTGGTTGTGGATCTCGAACAGCAAGAAATCCGCAAACCAGACGGCAGTACCATCAATTTTGAGGTCGATGCCTTCCGCAAAGGCTGCTTACTCAATGGATTGGACGATATCGGCCAGACCCTGGAGCACGCCGATACGATCAAAGCGTTTGAAGATAACTGGCGCCGCCAGGCCCCGTGGTACTTCACGACGGGAAAATCAGCCTGAAAGCTGCACACCGTAAGCTTCGAATAACCAGTTAACCCCCAGAACACCAGAGAGTCAGGTAATGAGTGAATACAATGTAGCGGTCGCAGGCGCGACTGGCGCAGTAGGCGAGGCGCTGATAGAAATACTGGAACAGCGCCAGTTCCCCGTAAAACAGCTTTTCCCGCTGGCCAGCGAAAGATCTGCCGGCAGCACGGTTATGTTCAGGAACAAGCCGGTGCAAGTGCAAAACCTGGCGGATTTTGACTTTACACAGACCCAGATAGGCCTGTTTTCTGCGGGCGGCAGCGTGTCAGCGGAATTTGCTCCCAAGGCAGCGGCGGCCGGCTGTGTGGTGATCGATAATACCTCCCATTTTCGCTACGAAGACGACATTCCGCTGGTGGTCCCAGAGGTAAACCCGGAAGCCATCGCGCAATACGCCAATCGCAATATTATTGCCAATCCCAATTGCTCCACGATTCAGATGCTGGTTGCCCTCAAGCCAATCCACGACGCTGTTGGCATCAAGCGCATTAGCGTCGCGACTTACCAGGCCGTTTCCGGCACTGGCAAGGCAGCGATTGAAGAGCTGGCGGCCCAGACTGCGGCCTTGTTGAATGGGCAGGATGCAAAAACTGAGGTATATCCGCGTCAGATTGCTTTTAACGTGCTGCCGCAAATAGATGTTTTCCTGGACAATGGTTACACCAAGGAAGAGATGAAAATGAGCTGGGAGACTCGCAAGATATTTGGAGATGACAGCATCCAGGTCAGCGCGACTTGTGTGCGGGTCCCCGTATTTTACGGGCATTCGGAAGCGGTGCAGATCGAGACCCACAAGCCGATCAGTGAGGCGGAAGTCAGGCAGCTATTGCAAAATGCCAACGGTGTCACAGTTATAGATGAAAGGAAGGATGGGGGATATCCCACTGCCGTGCATGATTCTGCGGGCCAGGACTCAGTTTTTGTGGGTCGGATCAGGCAGGATATCTCTATGCCAAATGGTTTAAACCTCTGGGTGGTGGCCGATAACGTGCGTAAAGGTGCGGCTCTCAACTCGATTCAGATTGCTGAAGAGTTGATAAAAAGCTATTTGTAATGAATACTTGCAAGCGTCTGTGAAGGAATTTTCTAAACACTATTAGTGATCACTAACCAAGACTAATAACCTGATCATAGAAGAACCGATATTAAGCCTGTGACCAGGGCTTGTTATCCTGTTTAGCGAGTTGAGAGAAAAAGGGAATATGCTACGTAAGTCCACTGTTATCCTCGCCATGTTGTTCGGCTTTATGGCGACGCAAGTCTATGCGCTGGGCCTGGGAACTGTGACCGTAGAGTCGGCGCTGAACCAGCCATTACGTGTGCGTATTGAGATTCTGGATCTCGGTGAGACCAGGCTGGAAGATGTCAATATCAGCATGGCATCTGGCGATGACTTTCAACGCTTCAATGTTGATCGCGCACTGTTCCTGAATAACATTCGCTTTGAGGTGGTCGCTGCCTCCCAGGGCAATTTTGTCATCCTCACCAGCAATCAAATCGTTCGCGAACCCTATCTCAGTTTCATTCTCGATACTCGTTGGCCCAGTGGCAGGCTGCTGAGTGAACACACGGTTTTACTGGATTTGCCGGCATTTGACGATCAGCAGCAATCCACTCCAGCTATTTTAGCACCAGTAAGCCCGGTTGCTCAGGCACCGGTTAGCAATGACACTCCGGTTTTTGAAGCAGAGGAAGCAGAACCGCAACCCGCCGAACAGGTTACCGCACCGACAGTAACCGAACCCGCTGCTACACAAGAACCAGCAGCCGTCGCGCAACAGGAGTCTTTAGCAGGTCAAGAGCCTTCAGCCGATGAGGAGCCCTCAGCCAATCAAGAGCCAGAAGCAGTTGCCAACGCCATTGATGCTGGCCCGGGAAATACCGCAGAACCGATTCCCGACACGATTGAAACCCTGCCCAATGATACGTTGACCGATATTGCACAAAGAGTGCGACCCGACTCTTCCGTTACATTGCAGCAGACCATGATTGCGCTGCAGGAATTAAATCCGGATGCCTTCGCAGGTAGCAATATCAATCGCTTGCGTGCAGGTGAGGTGATGCGGGTTCCAACCCTCAACCAGATTCAGGATGTAGATCCGCGTCAGGCTATCGACGAAATTAGCCGACAGAATCAGGCCTTGGCGAGTGCAGAGCCGCTTGCTGCCCCAACGCAATCTGCAGGTAATGCAGACGACGGAGCGCAGGGTCAATTAAGCGTTGTAACCGGCGATGAGGATACTGACGGAGCAGGTGGCAGTGATGCTGAACTGGATCAACGGATCGCAGCACTGGAAAATCAGCTCGCGTTGCAAGAGGAAGCTGCGGATCGGGCTCGCATAGAGCGCGCGGAGCTGGATTCCCGTATGGCAGAGCTTGAAGGGCAAATCGCGGCAGCTCAGGAAGTCATTCGTCTGCAGGATTTGCAGCTGGCGCAGTTGCAGGAATCGCTCGCACAAGCGGCAGCGGAACAGGAAGCTGCACAAGCCGCGGCCCTGGCTGCACAACAGGCTGCCAATCAGCAATCCAGCCCGACTGCTGGCAGTGGTGGCGTTGCCGGGTCGTTAATGAATCTTTTCACAAGTAATCTCTATATCTACGGCGCTCTTGGTGTCGTAGCGCTTCTGATAGCTTTCTTTTTGGTTCAGCGCACACGCGCTGCGAGAGCAGGGGCTGCTGACGAAGATTCACACGACCTTGATGACTTCGATTCCGATGATCTGGACAGCGAGCTGGACACCATTATTGGTAAAGCAGAGCCTGAGGCCAAAACAGAATTTTTCGGCTCAAGCGCAAGTGATACTAAGCTTGAACGCGACGACGTTGCGGCGACGATGCTGGATGATATGGGCATTGATCTCGAGTTCTTTGATGACGAAGATGACGAAGATGACGAAGAGACTGAAAAGCCGGACTCGGATGCAACACCGTCGGATTCTGCCGAAGATGACTTCGACCTGGATGACGACACCGCTCCTGATACTGACTCTGAAGAAGCAGCAGAAGATGATGACGAACTGGACCTGGAGTCATTTGCTGCTGAGCTGGATGATGATGAGGAATCAGCACCCGCCACGCAGGCAGATGAATCAGACTCATTTGAGTTCGACCTTGATGAAACTCCCGATGCTGACGACGATGGCGAACAAGCCTCGGATAGCGACGGGGATAAGGCTGAGTCAGACCAGAAGCTGGAAACTTTCGACTTCGATCTGGATGACGAGGACGACGCTGATAAAGCAACCGAAGCAGAGGCTGAGCCTGCCAAAGCGACAGACAATGATGAGCTTGAAACTTTCGACTTTGATCTGGATGACGATGACGACGCTGATAAAGTAACCGAAGCAGAGGCTGAGCCTGCCAAAGCGGCAGACAATGATGAGCTGGAAACCTTTGACTTCGATCTGGGTGACGATGACGACGCTGATAAAACACAAGCTGAAGCGCCGGCAGCAGAATCTGCAGCAGCGAGCGATGATAATTCTCTTGATTTTGACACATTCGACATCGAGGAAGAGGCTGCGGACTCTGATGCAAAGTCTGAAGAAAACTCCGATGAGAAAGATGATGACCTGGAAACTTTCGATTTCGAACTGGATGACTACACCGCCGATACGGTGGTAGAGAAACCTCAAAAAGAGGCCCCCGCATCGGCTTCCGATGATGGTGTGAGTTTTGATCTTGATGAGCCAGATGACACTGACTCTGAAGAAGCCGGGGCTGAAGAGGTTGGCGAGTCGGATGATAGTTTTGATCTGGAGTTCGATGTCGACGAGACTGATGAGCCAGATACAAAGGATGACACCGAAGACAAGCCCCAGGGAGTTCTTGATGATGAGGACATGGAAATCGAGGCAATCGATTTCGATGAAATCACGGATCTGTCTGATGATGATGAAGCTGCTACCAAACTTGAGCTAGCCTATGCCTATCAGAAGATGGGTGACCCTGAGGGTGCCAAGGAAATCCTGCAGGAAGTAATAAAGGAAGGTAACGAGAAACAGATCAAGGAGGCTCAGGATTTGCTGAGCTCACTTGATAAGAAAGCCTGAACACCTTCGCCCTTATAATCTGACGGGGCGAGACAGCCATTGAGCGAGTCCAATAAATATCCAGTTCGTATCGCACTGGGCCTCGAATACGATGGCTCACGGTTTTCTGGTTGGCAACGCCAGCGTGATCCGGATCTTCCGACAGTTCAGGCTAATCTGGAGTCGGCGCTGAGCCAGATTGCCGACCACCCTGTTCAACTGGTTTGTGCGGGCAGGACTGATTCCGGTGTGCATGCCACGTGCCAGGTTGTACATTTTAACTGCGCCATAGACCGTGGTGAAAAAGCCTGGACGCAGGGAACCAACAGCCTGTTGCCGCCGACTGTCAGGGTAACCTGGGCGGTCCCTGTGGACGAAACCTTCCATGCCCGGTTTAGTGCCGAGGCACGGCGTTATCAGTATGTGATATTTACCCGGCGCACGGCATCTGCGTTATTAGCGGGAAAAGTTACCCATATTCGCACTGCGCTGGACTTCGAAGCTATGCACGAAGCCGCCCAGTCGCTATTGGGAGAGCAGGATTTCTCCAGTTTTCGTGCTGCAGGATGCCAATCGAATTCACCCAATCGCAATGTTTCCGCAGTGAGTGTTACCCGACGAGGGCAGTTTATTATCCTGGATATCGTAGCCAATGCTTTTCTACAGCACATGGTGCGCAATATTGCTGGTGCATTACTGGAAATCGGCAGAGGTGACCGGCATGCAGGATGGATTGCTGAGTTACTGGCGGCAAAAGATCGTACGCAAGGCGCGGTTACTGCGCCGCCTGATGGGCTGTATCTGGTTCATGTGCAGTACCCAGCAGCTTTTAAGCTGCCAATTACGCTGTCTTCGCCGCCAATTCTGGGCTAGTGGCACTTGTTTTGATAGAATTACCGGCTTTCGAGAGTCACACCCGCCTTGTCGAATATCTGGATTAAAATCTGTGGCATTACCCGCAACCGGGACGCCCTGAGCGCATTGGACGCCGGCGCCGATGCGCTTGGTATGGTGTTTTTTCCTGTCAGCCCACGCGCGGTTGAGCCAACTGCTGCGGCTGCGATCATGGCGGGTGTTCCGGATTCTGCTGCGATCTATGGGTTGTTTGTTAATCCTTCCCGAGACGAAGTGGAGTCGGCAATCGCCAGTGGGGCAATTAACTGTCTACAGTTTCATGGCGATGAGACAGAAGCATTCTGTAGTAGTTTCGAACTGCCTTACATGAAAGCAATCAGGGTCGAAGCAAGCACAGATGTCGAAGGCCAGGTGAACCTGTATGCTTCTGCAGAAAGAATTCTACTGGATACTTATAGCAATAAAGCGCCAGGTGGCACAGGTAAAACTTTCGACTGGTCCCTGGCGACAGGCGTAACCCCAAAACAGGGGCAGTCGCTGATCCTCGCTGGTGGATTGAATGCAGATAACGTGCAGTGCGCAATCACGATGGCGCAACCCGATGGTGTGGATGTAAGCACCGGCGTTGAGGACAAGCCGGGTATAAAGAACCCCGAGCTTATACGAAATTTTATTAGAGAGGTGAGAAGTGTCTGACACTGATGCAGTGAACAAGCAATATGACGGTCCTGACCTGGAAGGTCATTTTGGGCCCTACGGTGGTGTATTTGTTGGCGAAACTCTTATTGCGGCAGTTGAAGAACTGGCGCAGGTTTACGCACAGTTAAAACAGGACGAGAGTTTTTGGCAACAGTATGATGCGGAGCTCAAGCACTATGTAGGACGACCCTCGCCATTGTATTTTGCCGAGCGTCTGACTCAAGCCAGTGGCGGTGCACGAATCCATCTCAAACGCGAAGATCTGAATCACACCGGTGCTCATAAGGTAAATAACACGATCGGCCAGGCGTTGTTGGCCAAACATATGGGGAAGACCCGCATTATCGCGGAAACTGGCGCAGGGCAGCACGGCGTAGCCAGTGCAACAGTGGCAGCCAGGCTTGGTCTGGAATGCCACGTTTATATGGGCGCCGAAGATATCGTGCGGCAGGCCCCGAATGTGTACCGTATGAAACTGTTGGGCGCCAACGTGGTGTCGGTGGAATCCGGTTCACGTACTCTGAAAGATGCCATGAATGAAGCTATGCGCGACTGGGCGACCAACGTGGATAACACGTATTACATTATCGGTACCGTGGCAGGGCCGCATCCCTATCCGCAACTGGTGCGCGATTTCCAGTGTGTCATCGGACGCGAAGCACGCGCCCAGAGCCTCGAACAGCTCGGGCAACTTCCTGATGCGCTGGTGGCGTGTGTCGGTGGCGGTTCCAACGCTATTGGGCTGTTCCATCCGTTTCTTAAAGACAAGGATGTAGCCATGTTTGGTGTCGAAGCGGGCGGACATGGATTGGCCAGTGGCGGACATGCCGCTCCTTTAAGTGCCGGCATACCTGGTGTCTTGCACGGTAATCGCACCTATCTGATGACTGATGAAGGTGGTCAGATAATGGAAACACATTCGATCTCGGCAGGTCTGGACTATCCAGGGGTTGGGCCGGAACATGCCTGGTTAAAAGATACCAAACGCGTGCAATATGTTGTGGCGACTGACGACGAAGCAATGGATGCTTTTCACAAGCTTACTCGTCTTGAAGGGATTATTCCTGCGCTCGAGTCCAGCCATGCGGTAGCGTATGCCATGCAACTGGCAGCTAAAATGGATGCGGAACAGAACATCATCGTCAATCTTTCTGGTCGCGGAGACAAGGACATTGAAACTGTGGCGCGTATCGAAGGAATTAAACTCTGATGAATCGGCTCAACAAGGTTTGCTCTGCTGCGCGTGAAGCTAAACGCAAGCTCCTGGTACCTTATCTTGTCGCTGGTGATCCGGACATTGCAACGACATTGACGTTGATGCATGAGCTGGTAAAGCAGGGCGCTGATGTAATCGAACTGGGATTTCCATTTTCTGATCCAGCGTCGGATGGTCCGGTGATACAACGCGCCATTGAGCGTGCCCTGGCGGCAGGAACAAAGCTCAGCGATGTGCTGGCGCTGGTCAAGCGCTTCAGAAGTTCTGACCCGACCACGCCTGTGGTGTTAATGGGGTATCTGAACCCGGTCGAAATCATGGGCTATGAAAAATTTGCCGACAGCGCTGCCGATTCCGGCGTAGACGGCGTATTAATAGTCGACATGCCTCCTGGAGAGTCCGCCGGACTGAAGACTGCACTGCGAGCCCAGGAGATTGAGAGTATTTTCCTGGTAGCGCCGACTACGACCGAAAAAAGAACAAAGGCGATTGTGGCCCAGTGCAGTGGCTACCTTTATTACGTCTCCCTTAAAGGGGTTACCGGTGCAGCACTCAGCGACGAGGGCGCGGTCGGTGAAAAACTGTCTTTTTTGCGCCAACAAACCGACCTGCCAATCGTTATTGGCTTCGGCATCAAGGATGGTGCGAGTGCCAAAGCGATGGCAATGCTGGCTGATGGCATAGTCATAGGTAGTGCGCTGGTTTCCCAGGTTGCCCTGCTGGATCCGGCAGCGGGAATAAGCGATTCGCAGATAGCAGACACTACTGCTATTATCAGGCAGGCCAGAGAAGTCATAGACAGTATTAGCTAAGCCCTATAACTAACTGAATTTAATGGATTTATAGATGAGCTGGATAGACAAGATCTTACCCTCGATTTCGACTTCATCGACCAATGGCAAGAAGAAGACCTTGCCTGAAGGCGTATGGAAGAAATGCCCGCGCTGTGACGCGATGCTCTATAAAAAGTCATTGAGTGAGAATTTCGACGTCTGTCCCAAATGCGACCACCACCTGCGAATCGACGCGCGCCGCCGTATTGAGCTGTTTCTCGATTCAGGAAAACAACATGAGCTCAGTGCCGACCTCGAACCTGTAGACCTGCTCAAATTTCGCGACCTCAAGAAATACCGTGATCGTTTGAGTGCCGCCCAGAAAAGCACCGGGGAGAAAGACGCCCTGGTAGTGATGCAGGGCAGAGTCAATGAAGTGCCAGTCGTAGCGTGCGCCTTTGAATTTGGATTTATTGGGGGCTCCATGGGTGCTGTGGTGGGCGAGAAGTTCACCCGCGCGATAAATACCTGTATTGCGCAGCGCTTGCCGCTGGTGTGTTTTTCGACGAGCGGCGGGGCGCGTATGCAGGAAGCCCTGGTCTCGCTTATGCAAATGGCCAAAACATCTGCGGCGCTTGAACGGCTGCGCGGAGAAGGCCTGCCTTATATCTCGGTATTGGTCGATCCGGTCTATGGTGGTGTCTCTGCCAGTCTGGCCATGCTTGGCGATATCAATATTGCCGAGCCCAATGCGCTGGTCGGATTTACCGGGCCGGATGTTATTCGGCAAACAGTCAGGGTGAAACTGCCTGAGGGATTTCAGCGCAGCGAATTCCTGCTGGAGCATGGTGCGATAGATATGATTGTCCATCGCCGCGACTTGCGCGATCGTATTGCTTCGTTGCTCAGTAAACTGCAGTACTACAGCAACCGAGCTGTCTCCTGAGCAACCTTGTCATCACGCTCACTCTCTGATTGGCTGCATTACATTGCGGCAATCCACCCCCGCGAGATAGAACTCGGCCTTGACCGTATCAGAAAGGTCGCCAGCAAGCTTGGCATTCACAAACCCGCTCCCTGTGTTATTACCGTCGCCGGCACCAACGGGAAAGGTTCCTGTGTGCAGACGCTGAAAGTGGTATTGCGCTCCCAGGGATTGCGCACCGGTGCCTATACTTCTCCCCATATTGAAAGCTTCAACGAGCGTATTCGCTGTAATGGAGAAGAGGCCACCGATATCCAATTGGTCGCGGCTTTTAACAAGATCGAAGCTGCGCGTGGCAGTATTTCTCTAAGCTACTTCGAATATACAACCCTGGCAGCCCTGGTCATTTTCCAACAATCCAATCTGGATGTCGTATTGCTTGAAGTCGGCCTTGGGGGACGACTGGATGCGACCAATATCATAGATGCAGATGTCGCTATCATTACGAACATCGCACTCGATCATCAGGACTGGCTGGGTACCGACAGGGAACAAATAGGCAAGGAAAAAGCAGGCATACTGCGTCGCAACCAGTTTGTGGTGATTGGGTCACAAGACATACCCGTAAGCATTTTGGATCTGGCCGCGGAGTTGCAGTGCAAGGTATTCCGCCCCGGTCGCGAATATGAGTTTGACACCGCTGCCGATGGCACCTGGTCATGGCGGGGGCGCGATGCTGCTGGTGAATCGCTAGTGTTTGATAACTTGCCGGTCCCGCAGTTGGAATTGATGAACGTTGCCGCTGCGTTACAAGCCTTGTGCCTCACAAATCACGCTTTGCCTGACACAGATACATTGAAAAAGGTGATGCGGACTTTGGATCTGGCAGGACGTTGGGAGTGGCGCCTGGATTGCGCACAGCAGATCCCGGTTTTGCTCGACGTGGCCCATAATCCGGCGGGCGCTGAACTGGCGGGCAGGAAACTGGCCTTATGGCGTAAAAATGCCACGTCCAGGGCAAGAATCATTGCAGTCATGGCGGTGATGGCAGATAAAGATATAGAGGCTATGGCGCACGCTTTAGAATCACTTTTGGACATCTGTTATATTGCGCAATTTGACGATGCGCGCTGTATGCCCGCCGCAACTGCCAGGCAGCGTCTGGCAGCCTCTAGCCCCGGTTTGCATGTCGTTGAATTCGAATCGGTGCGCAGCGCCTATCAACAGGCGCTAAGCAGTTTTGCAGCGGGAGATTTGATAGTCGTCATTGGGTCGTTTATGACTGTGGCTGCAGTGCGGCCTCTGACAGAACCGCTTCCACAATCGTTTTAACAACAGTAACGAGCATCTTCATCGGACACTACGCGTGAATCAAAACACCAAACAACGAATAGTCGGCACTATCGTGCTTTTGGCACTGGCCCTTATCTTCCTGCCTCTTATTTTTGATGGCCAGGGGAGCTATCAGCCGCAAATTGCCAGCCGCATTCCGGATACCCCAGTCGTACCGCTGCTGAATGAGCCACTGCCGACAAGGCCTGTCATCCTCGGTGACGAAGCAGACGCTACTGCGGTTGAACCGGAAGAGAGTGCTACGGATAATGCAGAACCTGTTGCCACTCCAGTCGAAGTGGTTGAAACGGCGCCGGCGGATGATTCGACCGCGCCGAATAGCGCGGAAGTCGTAGATTCTGAACCAAGCTTTACCCGGGGTGTTCCCGAACTGGCCGACAATGGTTTGCCCCAGGGCTGGGCCGTGCGCCTGGGATCATTTTCCGATGTCAGTAACGCAGATGCATTAGTGGAGCGATTGCTGGCTGGCGGATACAGGGCTTACAAGCGCACTATTAGTTCCAATCAGGGTGCCTTGACTGCAGTGTATGTTGGTCCCTGGGTGGATCGCAGCACAGTGGACGAGTACCAGCGCCAGCTGCAGGAAGAGTTTCAATTGGCGGGCATTGTCGTCGCTTTTGAAACGGAACAGCTTTAGTTGGGCGCGTGCAGTAGTTAAATATGAATGAAATTGATGCAGTCATATTAGCTGTGACGGGGGTGTCCTGCGCTTTTGGTATATGGCGCGGACTGGTCAAGGAAGTGCTGTCTTTAGTGACCTGGATCGCAGCTTTGATAATAGCCAGGTTATACAGTGGGGAATTCTCAGCGCTCCTGGCGGGACTTATCGACAATGAGAGTGGCCGTTATGTAGCGGCATTTGCCATTCTGTTTGTCGTGGTAATGATGCTGGGCACATTGCTCACGCATTTGTTTACCAAACTGCTGACCCTGACGGGTTTGCGTCCCCTGGACCGGATTCTCGGTGGCGCATTTGGAGTCTTGCGCGGTGTCATTATAGTCGTGGTAATACTGTTTATTGCCGGTCCATTTGTCTCGGATACGCCGAGATGGCAAGAATCTGAAATCATTCCGTACGGAGAGCAAATAATTGAGTGGTCGAGGTTATTTGTTGGAGATTTAGGAGATATTGAGGACCCCGATGTGGGACAATAGTCCCTCACTAGAAATCAACGGAGCATATTATGTGTGGATTGGTTGGCGTGGTAACGGATGTTGATGTAGGCGTATGTCTCTATGACACGCTGACAGTGCTGCAACACCGGGGCCAGGATGCGGCCGGAATCATGACCAGCGACCAGGGCAAGCTCAATCTGCGCAAGGATAATGGCCTGGTGAGGGACGTATTCCGCACCCGCCATATGCGTCGTCTGACCGGACAAATGGGAATTGGCCATGTGCGCTATCCCACCGCGGGCAGTTCAGGCCCGGCACTTGCCCAACCATTCTATGTAAATACTCCCTACGGCCTCGCGCTTACCCATAACGGTAACCTCACCAATACCGCAGAACTCAGTCGTGACCTGTTTCGCGAAGATCTGCGTCACATCAATACTGATTCCGACTCCGAAGTCCTGCTCAACGTGTTTGCCCATGCATTGCAAAAACGCGGCAAGATGAAACCAGAACCTGAAGATATTTTTGCCGCAGTAAGAGGCGTTCACGAGCGCTGTCGTGGTGGCTTTGCTGCGATCGTGATGATCGCTGGATATGGTCTGGTTGGTTTTCGTGATCGCAATGGTATTCGCCCGCTGATCTTCGGCAGCCGCAAGAGAGCGGGCAAGACGGAGTATATGATTGCTTCCGAAAGTGTCGCATTGGACTCGCAAGGTTTCGATATAGAAAGAGACGTGGCACCAGGTGAGGCAGTTTATATCGATGTCGATGGCAATCTTCATACCGAAATCTGTACTGAACCCGGTGAGCATACTCCCTGTATATTCGAGCACGTATATTTTGCCCGCCCTGACTCGCTAATGGATAGCATCTCGGTGTACAAGGCACGGCTGCGAATGGGCGAGAAGCTTGCCAACAAGATCAGAAAAGAACGCCCGGATCACGATATTGATGTGGTGATTCCCATACCTGATACGAGCCGCACCTCGGCACTCGAACTGGCCAAGCACCTGGGGCTGAAGTTCCGCGAGGGGTTTGTCAAAAATCGTTATATTGGTCGCACCTTTATCATGCCTGGGCAGAGCCAGCGCAAAAAATCAGTGCGGCAAAAACTCAATGCCATCGAACTGGAGTTCAGTGGCAAGAACGTGTTGCTGGTGGACGACTCCATCGTACGCGGTACAACCTGCAAACAGATTATTCAGATGGCCCGTGATGCTGGTGCCAAGAAGGTTTACTTCGCCTCGGCTGCTCCACCCATTCGTTTCCCCAATGTTTACGGTATCGATATGCCAACCGCATCTGAATTGATCGCCAGCGGTAAGACGGAAAAGGAAGTGGAACAGATGATCGAGGCTGACTGGCTGGTTTACCAGGATCTGGAAGACCTTATCGACACAGCAACTGAAGGCAACCCGGACATCAAGAAGTTCGAATGCTCTGTCTTTAACGGTGAATACATTACCGGTGATGTCGATGAGGTTTACCTGAAACGCCTCGAGAATTTACGCAATGATGCTGCCAAAAATGCCCGTAAGAAAAATGGCAGCAGCAATCAGCAGAATCTGGTAACTGATCTGCATAGTGACGCTTAACGCATTCCCGGTTATGACGAGGCGCAGCAGGTAGCTCGATGGACATGTTTTCGCTCAATCTGGACAAGCAAGACACGGCTCGCGTTAAAGTCGAGGACAACAAGGCTTCCCGACAAGTAGACGCAGCCGTTCTTGAGGTCAGCAAGGCGCTGCTGGGTAAGGATCATCAGATTCGTCTGGCTTTATGCTGTCTGTTCTCTGGTGGCCACCTGCTGATTGAAGACCTGCCTGGCATGGGTAAAACCACATTGTCTTATGCGCTGGCGCAGGCCCTGGGGCTGGGATTTAACCGTATTCAGTTCACCAGTGACCTGTTACCGGCAGATATTCTCGGAATCTCGGTCTTTGACCAGAGCAGCGGTCAATTTACTTTCCATCCTGGGCCAATCTTTTGCGAACTGGTGCTGGCGGATGAGATAAACCGGACAACACCTAAAACCCAGAGTGCCTTGCTGGAGGCTATGGAAGAACGTCAGGTTACCGTCGAAGGTGAGACGCGCGAGCTACCAGAGCCGTTTTTCGTAATTGCCACTCAGAACCCCTCAACCCTGGCAGGCACTTATCCGTTGCCCGAGTCGCAGCTGGACCGTTTCCTGATGCGGCTGCGCCTGGGTTACCCCGATCAGCAGGCAGAACGCGAACTGCTCGAGATGAATACCGAACGCGACAAGATCAGGGAAGTGCAGCAATGCCTGAGCAAAGCCGATGTGGCCCGGTTCCGTCAGGAATCTGCCAACGTGAATGCCAGCGCAGCACTGCTTGATTATGTGCAACGTCTGATCGCATTCACGCGCGGCAAGGAAGAGTACCATTTCGGATTATCACCCCGGGGTAGCCTGGCTGTAATGCGGGCGGCCAAGACCTGGGCTCTCATGTGCGGCCGGGATCATGTCATTCCTGAGGACGTACAGACTATTTTACCGCCGGTGGTTGAGCACAGACTACGGGCTACTTCCGATGAGGATGGCCACTCTGGAGCATCGTTCGTACAGCGCTTGCTGAATGAAGTGGACGTCATCGACTAGTCGGGACTGACATACCCGTCCACCAAACAGAATTGTTGCCGTGGCCAATCGTCTTTCTACAAAACTTCGCAACGCCTGGAATGCCCAGTTCCAACGCTGGGTGTCGCGGCATATTCCACCACAGCAAAGTATTACACTGAACCGCCGCAATATATTCACATTGCCAACACGCAACGGCATGTTGTTCGTGCTTGCCTCGATCCTGATTTTCATCGCAGCGATAAACTACGCAGTCAGCCTGGCTTTCGGTTTGGCATTTTTGATGATCGCTGTGTTTATTCTGTCAATTCTCTACGCTTTTAATAACCTGAATCAGCTAAAGCTGGAAGGCCTGGCATCACCGCCGGTTTATTGCGGGGAAGCAGCCGGTTTTAAAGTGCTGATATCGCGGATGGCAGATCGTCGCCATGAGAGCCTGGAGTTGGTTTTTCCCGATGGTGCCACTACCCATGCCGACCTGGTGAGTCTGGATCAGCAGGAGGTCACGGTCTTCGTACCAACAACTCGACGCGGAGAGTTCAAGGCTCCACGCTTGCGTATAACGACTTTCTATCCCCTGGGTTTGTGTCGGGCATGGTCTGTGGTGGATTTGAATTTACAATGCCTGGTCTACCCCAAGCCCATAACTTTTGTCATGAATGAGTTCAACAGTGGCTCATCGGGCAATGATGATGCGGCTATCAGCAAAGAGGGCAGCGAGGATTTTTACGGCCTGCGCGAATATGTGGTCGGGGATCCCATGCGCCAGGTGGCCTGGAAAAATGTCGCGCGGGGCCAGGGCATGCAGGTCAAACAATTCGTAGACTACGTGGATGACCGATTGTGGCTGGATTGGGACATGTTCTATGGCTTTAGCACGGAAGAGCGCCTGTCTCGACTGTGCTACTGCGTGCTGCAACTGAGCCGCGCCAATAAACCCTACGGACTGCGCATTCCAGGCATAACCATTCCGCCGGCCAGCGGCGTAGGGCAACGTAACAAAATCCTCCGCCAGCTGGCGCTATTTGAAGGTGGTGCATAACCATGGATATCGCCTTGCAAATTCCCCGTAATGCGCTGATCTGGACATTGGTGGCGGTGGTCGCAGTAATGCTGCCACAAGTCACGCGCATGCCATCCTGGGTGATTTTCATAGCAGCGATGTGCGTGGCCTGGCGCCTGTTAATCTATGCCGGCAAGCTGGACTTCCCAGGCAGACTGCTGCGCACTGGGCTGGTGATATTTACTCTCATTCTGACCATGACCCAGATTCGCAATATAGGAGTTGGTCTCGATTCTGCCGCCAGTCTGCTGGCTCTTGGTTTCGTCTTCAAGTTGATCGAAATGCGTTACAAGCGTGATATCTACATTGTGATCTCGCTGTGCTTTGTAATGACACTGGTTATTTTTCTATATTCCCAAAGTGCATTAACCACTCTCTATGTAGGCCTGACGGTGACCATCATCATCAGCGCGATGATAGCGCTTAATCGCTCTGGCATCGTAAATGACAATCGTGGCACCGCCATGCTGGCTGCACGCATGGTATTACAAGCCATACCGCTGACTGTCGTGCTGTTTATGGTGTTTCCTCGTATTGCGCCACTTTGGGCTGTGCCGTTGCCCAGTGGCGGTGGCATGACCGGGGTATCGGATGAGATGTCGCCTGGCGACCTGGCAATGCTGGGTCGTTCGGCCGACCTGGCGTTTCGAGCGCAATTCGAAGGCGACTCAGCACCAGGCCATGAAGATCTGTACTGGCGCGGACTGGTTCTGGATAACTACGATGGTTTTACCTGGAGCAGGACACGCTCCAACTCGGCTTTTGATAACGCCATGGACACTGCCGACTTCAGGTTTCGCTGGGAGGGGCGCGTGGAAACATCCGGTGAGCCCGTAAATTACAACATCATCCTTGAGCCCACCCGCCAGCCCTGGGTTTTCGGATTACACCTGGCGGAACCAGCGTCGCGTAATCTGAACCAGACACGTAATTTTGAAATGTTCAACAGCGGCCTGATCACGCAGCGCATCAGTTATGACGTGACTTCCTATATGGAAAACCAGACAGACCTGATTCTGCTTAGCTATGCCCGGCGCCGCAGCTTGCAACTACCCGAGGGAGGCAACGAACAGTCGCGGCAATTTGCCGAGCAGTTACGCGCCAGTGTTGCCAGCGACATGGATTATGCCAATGCGGTGCTTGCGCATTTTCGTACTAATGAGTTTTTCTATTCACTCAATCCACCGCTGCTGGGCGACAACCGCGTAGATGATTTTCTGTTTAATACCCAGGAAGGGTTTTGTGAGCATTACGCCAGCACATTCGCCTTTCTCATGCGTGCGGCAGGTATTCCAACGAGGGTAGTCGTGGGTTATCACGGTGCCGAGTACAACCGGTTTGAAAACTACATGATGGTGTATCAATACAATGCGCATGCCTGGAATGAAATCTGGATAGAGGGGCAGGGCTGGGTCAGGATGGACCCTACCGGCGCGGTATCGCCTGATCGTATCAGGCTGGGCGTGGAAGCCGCCTTGCGTAACGACCCGGCATTTATGGATCAATCCTTGTTTTCCGCGGCCCGGTTAGGTGGCATTAACTGGCTAAATAACCTGCGGTTGCGCCTCGATGCCATCGAATACGAATGGAACCGGCGCGTGGTGAACTATGATGAAGACGTACAAATTGAAATCTTCGAACAATTCTTCGGTGATGTCACAGAGCGCAAAGTGCTTATCGTATTGTTCGTGATGGCAGCAATAGCGATTGGCGGCGTGGGCTTGACGATTATTAATCTGCGACCAACACACCATAGAACACAGGCGGACAAACTTTACTTCAAGGTCAGCAAGGAACTGGCCCGCATTGGGCTGGCGCGCAACAAGGGGGAAGGGCCACTCAGCTATCGCGACCGTGTGGTTGCGCAAAGGCCTGAGTTGAAAAATGAAATGGATACCTTTGTGGGGCACTACCTCGCGCTGACTTATCAGTCGAAATCCGGGGGAGAAGGTTCACGGAGCGAGCTGGCGACATTACGGTCAGCCGCACTCCAATTGCGTCGACGCCTGCCACCTTTGCGACGTTTTGGGATCAGGGCAGGGTAATCTGTAGCTGAGATGCCACGCAGTAAGCGCGTATGTGCAGAGTTCGATTGAGCTACGCCTGATGCCGGGGGTGTAATCAGAAGAGTGGGAGTTTGCGGGCCGCACCGTTCGATTCCATCAACTGCGCTATGACCCAGTGCGATGGGTATACCAGCCTGTGGCATTAATGATGAATGCCTATCCGCCTGCGAGCTTGACGTTGTAAGAGGCGCTGAGTTTTTCCTGCAGCAATTCCCGGTGATCGCCCTGAATCTCGATCACGCCGTCTTTGACTGTACCGCCACTGCCGCACTGGGATTTGAGCTGTTTCGCGAGCTTTTGCAGGTCTTTTTCAGGAAGCGGAATACCGCGGATCACACTGACAGTTTTACCGCCTCTGCCTTTGCTTTCCCTGCTGATTCTTACTATGCCATCGCTGGGCGTGGTTTTTGTGTTGGTCTTGCACTGACATTTGCGAAGGGGTTTACCGCAAGACTTGCAGTGGTTGTTGCCGCCGGTGGAATAAACCAGTTTGCTGTCGGACATGGATGAGATCAGGAGCGATACAGGGGAGGCAATTCGTAACGGGCACGCCTGGCGTGTTGTTTGGCCTCGCGGCGCTTCTCGCGGCGCACACGCTCCAGCAACTGTAATAAACCGCGGCTGTCCGGCGTGACGGGCGCAGCATCGCCCTTGTTGAACAGTGCAGTCTGTATCTGGTTGGCGTACTCGTGAAGTTCTGGTATCTGCCGCTGTTGCAGGATGTCTTCCATACTGTTGATACTGCGATCCGAGAAACAGTGATTGGCCCAGCGGATCAGGCTGTCGCGGATGCGTATCAGGTTCTGGCTTTTACAAGCCTGGCTAAGTTGCTGGAACGCGACGCGTTCATTGTTGCTGGGCAGGTAGTGGTTGTGAACCCGTTGCCGTTGTGTGCCCAAATAATTGCTTATCTGTTGCCGATTGGGTGCGATAACGAGGCTGTAGATACTGAAAGCCACCACGACAAAAGCAAAACCAATGGCAAGATTCATCCAGCCGGCATCAACTTCAATAAATTCCGCTTGTGCCTGTTCGTCTACCATGTCCTGATCCACGACAGGATCGCGCGCCAATAATTCCTGCAGATTGCCGGAACTGGCCACTGCCTGCTCTGAAGGTACTGCGCCCTGCACGCTGGCAATCTCAATACGGGTTGCCGGAATCACTGAGACTTCAGCCTGGTCGGTCGTGATATTCCACCAGGGAATTGCCATCTCCGGAATTTCGATGGCTCCACCTGTCGTGGGGACCAGTGTCATGGTTTCGCTGCGAGTTCCCACTATACTGCCATCGACAAAACTGCGGTCGATGTCGGGCGGGTCCGGGTACAGATTGAGTCCGTCAACCTGGGTCGGGCTGAAGGGGGGGAGTACCGCACCATCGAGCCCAAAGGCGGTCATTTTGACGGTTCGCACAACGCTGTCACCGATCTGCAGGTCGTTGATATCGTTACTCCAGCTCTCCTCCAAAACCAAATCGCTTACTGGCAACCAGAATTCAGAATTGCGTGCCGCAGCAGGGCGCTCCTGCACATCGATGGTGATGCCTTCGATGAATGCAGTCACGCGGCGGGTATTCAGATTGCGAAAAACGAAATTACTACTGCCATCGGTAACTTCGCCGCGAAACAGAATGTCAGGAATTTCCAGATCGCCGCTGCGTTGTGGAAAAATAACGTAGCGCTTTTCATAAACGCCGTAGCGAACACCATCAATAGGTTGCTCATACTGGCTGGGTGAGCCGATCAACTGAATTACCGTGTCTGGCATCTCCAGTTCAGTGAACTGCGGGTTGCGTATGCCGTTGATGGTGTAATAAAGACGTACAGTGAACAACAGCTGTTCCTGTACATAAACAGTTTCCTTGTTGACCTCTATTTCGAGAAACAAATCATCACTGTTCTGGTTGGATCGCGGACCTTCATTAATGACGTTGACAGTGATTGATTCAGTTAACGTGTTATTGATTGTCAGGCTGGGTATCGTCAGCTCGCCTTCGTTCAGCGGGAACAGGGTCACAATATAATCAGTCCAGGATTCTACTGCGCCGTTAATGCTGCGTATCTGGCTCGAAGTACGTGTACCGAGCACATCGAAGTCTTCTGTAAGAGAGGTCAGGTCTAACTGCATTCCCTGACGTTGGTCATACACCCGAATATTCAGGGTTAAGGTTTCGCCCCGGGCGAGCTCAGGCATTTCACCTGGTGCGACTTCCGGGTCAGTGATGCTGATTTCGATATTCTGCGCGGTGGCAACGCAAGAGAACAGCAGCATCAGAATGGCGAGGCTTCGCCTGGCTATGTTTACCATATCTGACCTCCGTTCTGGATGCTGTTGGCGGTACCGTTCAGTTGTCGCTGGCGATACTGATATCTGAATTTGCGACGCAGTAATTCACCCGGATCGTCTTCAATACGGCGCAGCCATTGCTCGAGCGCCTGTTGTTCTTCAAAGTCTTCATTGCTGGTATCAGTGGGCGTATTTTGTTCGCTATTGGACTCGGAACTTTCCTGTTCTTCAGGTGCGTCGTTCTGTTGCTGTTCCTGCTCTTGTTGTTCCTGATTGCCTTCCTGGCTTTGCTCATCCTGGTTCTCGGACTGCTCTTGTTGCTCCTGGGATTCATTCTCGGAGTTTTGCTCCGACTGGTTTTCCTGGCTGTCACCATCCTGTTCTTCGCCGCTCTCGGATTCCTGTTGTTCCAGGAGTTCCTGCACGATTGCCCTGTTTTGCAAGGCGTCGGCATGCTCAGGATCTATTTCCAGAGTGCGATCATAGGCAGCGATTGCCTCAGGATAATTGCCGGCCAGGGCCAGGGAATTGCCTCTGTTGTAGTTGCTGTCAGCAGTATCCATGCCGCTGAATGCGGCTATGGCTGCGTCATAGTTTTCCGAGCGGTAGGACGCGGCGCCTTGCCATTGTGAGGACTCAAAGAGGCTGGCGGCCATAGCGTGCTCATCCCGTTCGAATGCTTCCGCGGCCTGCTGGTCCCTGGTCTTCCAAAGATCATCCCACCAACTCTGGGCGTGGGCTGGCTGGGCCGGGAGCATTACGCCGGAAAGGGTGATAAGGGCAAAACTGAATAACCAGCCACGCCGAAAGCACAGGGCACACATGGGTAGCACAAGTAATAATAGCCACGGGCCTACTTCGTACCAGACGTCGAATTCTTCTTCTACATCCGACAAACCCTCGTTGTCGAGAAAGTCGAAATCAGTAAGCAGATATTCCAGGTCAGAGTCAGACAGTTGTATGTCGTGATAGCGTCCGCCGACCCGGTTGGCCAGAGACTGCAGTACATTGCGATTCAGTTGCGGGATTACTGTCTGGCCGCGTTCGTCAGTGAGGAAGCTGCCATCGCTGGTTCGAATCGGCGCACCTTGTTCAGTGCCAATTCCCATAACTAACAATTGATATTCGGTTTCATTGATTTGTTCAGTCAGTATTTGTTCCTGGTCAAAACCGCTAATGCCGTCAGTCATGAGCAGGATTTTGCCGCGGACAGCTTCCACGTCATCGAGCAAGCCTATAGCAAGGTCGATAGCCGCCATGGGGTTGCTGCCAAATAGCGGCATGATATTGGGGCTGAGTGAGGGCACCAGCGCGTCGATGGTTACTACATCGTCAGTTAGTGGAGTGACAACGTGGGCGTCGCCGGCATAAACCACCAATGCGGTTTGGCCTTCTTCTCGCAACGCGAGAATGTCGCGAAGTTTACGCTTGGCCAGATCGAGGCGGCTGGGTTCATGATCGGGTGCGAACATGGAAAGCGACAAATCCATGACGATAACCAGTGCGTCATCCCGCTGCTGCACGGGTTGCGGGAGTTTCTCCCAGACCGGGCCAGCGAGGGCAATGATGGACAGACTCCAAGCCGTTAATAGCAGTAGCAGCGGTGTGCGCTGCGCGGTGCTTTTACTGCGATCCAGCAGGTAGGGCAGTAGATTTTTGTCGATAGCTTTGTCCCACGCGGTTACCACACTGTTAACGCGCCACATGGCGATAAAGAAAAGTAATGCCGGCACAAGTGCGAGGAGCCAGAGCGGACGCAGGAAGTGGAAATCGGTAAATAAACTCGCTGGCAGCAGGAAATCCATCAGGCACGACTCCCTGCAGGGTTGCTGCCGAGGGACTCATCGTCAGAAGGTGCAAGGCGAGCCTTGCCAGCCAGTGACATCCACGGAATGGAAAACAGTGCGAGGATAAAACTGATGATCATCGCCGCGCCTAATGGCCAGTAAAAAAGGACACGGGTGGGGCGATAAGTCTGCTCGTCCTGCTCAATTGTTTCCAGTCGATCCAGTTCTTCGTAGATTTCCACAAGATCATTGACATCACGCGCGCGGAAATAGCGGCCACCTGTTGATTCAGCAATTTGGGTCAAGACGGCTTCGTCCAGTTCCGCAGACGGATTAATGGCGCGCGCGCCGAAGAAGGTACGTTGCACTACCTGGTCAGCACCTATGCCTATGGTATAGACGCGAATATTTTCTGAGCGCGCCAACTGGCCCGCCTGTTCCGGTGACACGGCGCCAGCGTTGTTAACGCCGTCAGTAAGCAGTATCAATACACGGCTGTTTTCCGGGCGATTGCGCAGGTGGATAACGGCCAGGCCGATAGCGTCGCCGATGGCAGTGGCCGACTCCTCGATAATGCCAATATCTGCCTCTTCCAGCAGTGTGCCCACCGTGCCCCGGTCAAAGGTCAGGGGAGCCTGCACGTAGGCGTGTGCAGCAAACAGAATCAGCCCCAAACGATCGCCTTCGCGGCGTTCGACAAAGTCTCCTACCACGGCCTTCACCACATCGATGCGGGACGCCTGGCGGTTGCCAACAACCATATCCTGCGCTTCCATAGAGCCGGAGATGTCGACAGATAGCATCAGATCGCGACCAGTTGACGGAAGTTGTACAGGATCGCCGAGCCACTGTGGACGGCTCGCTGCCAACACCACCAGTAACCAGATCAGGGTGCAGCAAATGAGGTTCAGCAGGCGTGAACTGGTAAGGTTTTCGTTATCGGATTGCAGACGCGACAGGCTGCTGAAAAACGGCACATAGAGGGCAGCATCCTGCCGGGGGGCGCGTGACCACAGCCGATAGACGATCAGCGGTAGCGGCAGGGCCAAAAATGCATAGGGCCAGGTAAATTCGAGCATTAGCCAATGAGTTCCTGTTGCTCGGAGCGAGCTGCTGGAGGACGGTCATACAAACTGCGAATCCAGTCCTGTCCGAGTCTGTTCATGGCCTCCACATCTACCTCGCATTTGGTCTGAAAACGCCCATAACTCAAGGCGTTAGCTATATCTTCATCAAGCCGTTTAGAGTCACCTTTTTCCTGAATAAAATCAACCCAGGCCGCCCCTCCCAGGCTTGCAACATTGGCATGTGGGAAGTGCACCAGGGCGACCCTACGCAATACTGAATTGAACTCATTGACGTAGCGCAGACGTAATTCGTCCGGGTCGCCGTCAGCACTGGCGTATTTCTCATAGCAGCGATCCAGTTCCGCCAGGGCAGCGAGTCCAATCTTGCGGCGATGGCTGGCTTGTATCAGGTAGTGAATTCCCACACCCGCGAGCACGAGCAGCAGCACGCCAAGCACCCACCAGCCCGGTGCCGGTGGCCAGAAGCTCACCGGTTCAGGTAAGTGTATATCGGCTAGCTGGGCTAGTAGGTCTTCGCTATCCACTGACGAATTTGCTCCACGACCAAATCATTGGTGCGCATTTTGATTAGTCGAATCTGTAGACGATCGAGTTCCGCTTCGATTCCGGCCAGTCGTTCCTTGAACTGGTCGCGATATCGAATCCGGGCACGGTTGCTGTGGGTGTTGAGCGCGCCTTTGTGTGAGCCATCGGTAATACTGTAGACACCGGGCACCGGCAGACTTTCCTCAAGTGCATCATAAATGAAGCAACAAATCACGTTGTTGTGGCGCGAAAGCTGATTCAGGTACTGCAGGGCCTTCTCATCCATCGTCGCGAAATCAGAAATGACATATAGCGTGCTACCCGGTTTGGTAATGCGACGTATCTGGCCCAGAGCATGCGCCAGGCCAGGCTGGAAATCGCTGTCATGGGGCTGCGGCATGTCCTCGGGGTGGGTCACGTTCTGCAGGTTCTGGTTAAACTGATACACCTGATTCAGCAGGTGCAGTGCAGAACGCCGGCTGCGCTTGGGCCGCACCAGGCTGGCTTCATAATCATTAAAGACCAGGCCACCGACGCGGTCGCCATTGTCAATTGCGAGCCAACAGAATACTGCGGCAGCCTGGGCCGCTATGACCGACTTGAAAGCGACCTGACTGCCGAAATACATGTTATGTGTCTGGTCGACGGCAATGATCACTGGTCGTTCCCGCTCTTCCCGGAACACTTTAGTGAACGGTCTGCTCGTGCGGGCGGTGACACGCCAGTCTATAAGGCGAATATCGTCGCCCGCCTGATAGGGCCGGAATTCCTCGAAGTCGATACCCCGACCTCGCATCTTGGACAGGTGCAAGCCGGAAATACCGGCAATAGAGCGGGAGTGAGCGAGATATTCCAGTGTGCGCGCTGCATAGCGCTGAATCAATAGTTGCTGCAGGTTAACGACAGCACCAGTAGCCTGGTAGCGTTCGTGTTCCGGGTCGATTTGCAATTTCGCCGACATGTCGGTGAGTGTCCGGGGATCAGGCTGAAGGGACGCGTTCGCGTATGGTTTCCAGGACCTTGTCAGGAGTCACGCCGCTGGCTTCGGCTTCAAAAGTAAGCAAGATACGATGGCGCAGAACATCGAACATGATTTCCTGCACATCATCCGGGCTGACGAAATCACGCCCCTGTATCCAGGCGTGGGCTCTGGCGCAGCGGTCCAGTGATATAGTCCCGCGCGGGCTGGCGCCAAATTCCAACCACGAGGCCAGGTCATCCCCATACACTTCGGGCTTACGCGTGGCCATGATGATCTGAATAATATATTCCTCGACCTCAGGTGCCATATGCATCGCTAAAATATCCTGGCGTGCCGCAAACAGGTCGTCCTGCACCACGATCTTGGGAGGTTCCGGGATCTTGTTGGCCGCTTCATTGCGCACCAGGTGCAAAATTTCGCGTTCGGCTTCGATGGTTGGATAGCCTATGGTGACGTGCATCAGAAAGCGGTCAAGCTGAGCTTCCGGTAATGGGTAGGTACCTTCCTGCTCGATGGGATTCTGGGTTGCCATCACAAGAAATAAAGGTGGCAGAGTGAAGGATTCGCGCCCGACACTGACCTGATGTTCCGCCATCGCTTCCAGTAATGCGGACTGGACTTTGGCTGGTGCACGGTTAATCTCATCAGCCAGAACCAGGTTGTGGAAAATAGGTCCCTGCTGAAATCGAAATGTGCCATCTTCCGGTCGAAATACTTCGGTACCTGTGATGTCACTGGGTAACAGGTCCGGTGTAAACTGGATGCGATGGAAATCACCCTCAATCGCGCGTGATAAATCCTTGATTGCCTTGGTCTTCGCCAGACCCGGCGCGCCTTCAACCAGCAAGTGTCCGTCAGCCAGTAATGCTATTAATAGACGGTCGAGTAAACGCTCTTGGCCAATGATTTGCTGCGATAACCAATTCTTCAGTTCTGTTATTATTCCGTGGTGGCTCATATCAAGAGATCTCTTCTGTCGGCGGAGCGCGTAGGGCGAAGTCAGGGATTGTAAACGTTTTATAATGTATGTCTAGGCGGAGTTTGTAGCGGAATGTGGCGTACACATACCCTGCAAAAGGTGCCTGAGCATGTTGTTTTTAGCATTGCTGAAACTGGCCACAAACAGACAATTCAACGCGGATTTCCTAACATGATACAAATTTTTCAGTACGTTATCGCGAATGGAGTATACGGCTTATGAAAGATGAAAATCTGGCCTCTCACTCTGCGTTGCTGAATCTGGATAAATTAATCACAAAAACGTACTCCGCAGCGCGCGCACAAAACCTGAAATTATTTGCTCGTCAGTATTTTGCCAGCACCTCACGCTCGGAATTGCAGAATAGCGCTACCGAAGTACTTTTTGCGTCATTGAAAGATGCCTGGGATTTTGTGCAGCAGCGCAAGGGCGCGTTACCCAAGATTGAAATTCATGATCGCACTGTGCGGCACAATGATCGAGACAAGCACGCCACGTTCATCTATGTGCTGGCCAATGACAAACCATTCATTGTCGATTCTTTACGCAATGGCATTAATCAGGCGGGGATCGCGATCAGCAAAGTCAATAATGCTGTGCTACATGTCAAGCGCGTATCTGCTTCGGCAAAACAGTCAGGTCGTCTCAAAGAATTGCATTCCAGTCAGGAATCCGGGTTCAGGGATGAAGCGCTCTGTGTGATTCAGTGCGGCCAGATTAGCGAGCAGCGGCGTCGTGAACTGGAAAAAGATCTCAAGGAAATACTCAAACATGTGCGGGCCGCCGTAAAAGACTATAGCCCCATCTGTCGACGGGTAGAGGAAATTGCCGAAAGCCTCGCAGCGTCCAAGGATCTGCCGGTCTCCGGGCAGCAGCAGAAAGAGACGGTGGAGTTTCTCAACTGGCTTGTCGACAATCATTTTACCTTTCTGGGTTATGAGGAATACCGGGTGCGTTATTCTGCAACCGGGGGTGCAATCGAATTACAGGAAGATTCCCTGCTAGGGGTTTCACGCTTCAAATCCACGCTGAAAAAGCGTGCGACTTTTTCCAGTTTGCCAGACAGCGTGTCTGAGTTTATCCAGAAACAGCAGCTCTGCAGTTTTGCCAAGTCGGGGTTGCGCTCCAAAGTTCACCGTCCGGTTTATCTTGACTATGTTCTGGTCGGGGAGTTTGACAGCAAGCAGCGAGTAATCAGGCAGCACCGGCTTATTGGTTTGTATACGTCATCGGTGTATTTTCGCGCAGTGACTGACATTCCATTGCTGCGTCGCAAGGTACAACGTGTGCTACAGCAATCCGCCTTTGCCCCGGGAGGGCATAGCAGCAAAGACTTGCTGCAGGTGATTAATCAGTACCCTCGCGATGAGCTGTTCCAGATAAGCGGCAAAGAGTTACTGCAAACAGCGGTTGAGATTGCGCGGGTTCAGGATACCAAGAGTTGTCGTCTATTCATCAGGCGCGACCTGTACGGCAAGTTCTTTTCCTGTCTGGTTTATATCCCGCGGGATAATTACAACACTGATGTGCGCCTGGCAGTGCAGCGCCTTTTGGAAGAAGCGCTGCATGGTGAAGAGGTGGAATTTAATACCTTCTTGTCTGAATCCGTTCTGGTGCGTGTCCATTTCGTGTTGCGTGCGCCTGAAATATACCGGATCAAATACGACCGGCGTGAGTTGGAGCAGCAAGTCGCTGCGCTGATCAAGCCCTGGAGTGATGAGTTGCGGGATGTGCTAAGTGCCGAATTCGGTGATAGCGCAGCTTTCGACCTCATGGATACTTATGGAAGCTGCTTTACTGCGGCATACCAGGAAAGTTACAGCGCCGATGTAGCCCTGGCAGATCTTCAACATGTTCGACAGGTGGAAGAAGACGGCCAACTCGCTCTCAAGCTGAGGCACTGTCAATCCTCCAATGGGGCTGAACTGGGTTTCAAGATATTCAGTCGTGACCAACAGCTCTTTCTTTCTAACGTAGACCCCATACTTGAAAACCTGGGTCTCAAGATTATCAGTGAGAAAGCGTTTCCGCTGGAAGCCCGTGAAAAGTGTCTGGTTTGGTTGCATGATTTTTCCCTCTACCGAAATCAGCAAGATGACGGAAAACTGAAGCCGGGAATTATGCGCAATTTCGAAGACGCGTTCCGTGCTGTATGGGAGGGCCGGGTTAATGATGACGGATTTAATGCGCTGGTTATTTCTGCGCGGCTTGACTGGCGAGATGCCGCATTGCTACGCGCCTATGCCGCGTATTTAAAACAAATTCAGTTTGGCTACAGTGCGGACTTTATCGCAGAGACGCTCTCCGCGCATAACAAGGTCAGCAGCTTGTTGCGAGATTATTTCTATGCGCTGTTTGCGCCAGCGGATGCTTCAGGCAAAAGCAAGCGCAGCGCCAAATCCATTCGCAAACGTATTCTTGGCAAGATAGATGCAGTAACCAATCTTTCAGAAGATAGTGTGCTGCGCGCTTTTCTCAATCTAATTGATGCGACTCAGCGGACAAATTACTTCCAGCGCGATAGTGCCGGAAATCTCAAGGACTATTTTTCATTTAAATTCAAACCTGAGTCTATCGAGGGCATGCCATTGCCCCGGCCAAAGTTTGAAATATTTGTTTTCTCGCGTCAGATGGAAGGTGTGCATCTGCGTGGCGGTAATGTAGCAAGGGGTGGTTTACGCTGGTCAGATCGTTCTGAAGATTATCGAACTGAGGTGCTGGGGCTGGTCAAAGCGCAGCAAGTGAAAAACTCAGTGATCGTCCCTGTTGGTGCCAAGGGTTGTTTCGTGGTCAAGGCCAGCGATGCCCGCCTCGATCGTGACCAGAAACAGCAACAGGGTATTAGCTGTTATGAAACTTTTATAAGCGGGTTGCTGGATCTGACAGACAACCTTGTCGATGGCGCCGTTGTGCCGCCACCGGGAGTTGTGCGGCGTGATGAGGATGATCCTTATCTGGTCGTGGCCGCCGACAAAGGCACGGCAACTTTCTCTGACATCGCTAACAAGATGGCTGCCAAATACAATTTTTGGCTTGGTGATGGATTTGCCTCGGGTGGTTCCAATGGTTACGACCACAAAGCGATGGGTATCACAGCGCGAGGCGCGTGGGTCTCTGTACAACGACATTTCAGGGAGATGGGAGTTGATGTCCAGCTCGAGGACTTTACCGTAGTAGGCATCGGCGACATGTCTGGTGATGTGTTCGGCAATGGCATGTTGCTGTCGGAGCATATATGCCTGGTAGCAGCTTTTAATCATTTGCATATATTTATCGACCCGAGCCCTGATGCCGGCAAGAGTTTCAAGGAACGCCAGCGGCTGTTCAAGTTGCCACGCTCAAACTGGGCCGACTATAAAAAAGAGCTGATTTCCAAAGGCGGTGGCGTATTCGAACGCACCGCCAAATCCATCACCCTTACTGCTGAAATGCAGGAACGCTTTCATATTAGCGCAGAAAAACTGACACCGGATCAGTTGATCAAGGCGATTTTGCAGAGCCCGGTTGATCTGATCTGGAATGGTGGCATCGGTACTTATGCAAAAGCCTCTCATGAATCCCATGCGGATGTGGGAGACAAGGCTAACGACAGTCTGCGAGTGGATGCCAAACATCTGCGTTGCCGTGTGATAGGTGAGGGCGGCAATCTGGGTATTACCCAGGATGCCCGTATTGAGTTCGCCCAGCATGGTGGTACTTCATTAACTGACTTTATCGATAATTCGGCAGGCGTTGATTGTTCGGATCACGAGGTCAATATCAAGATCCTGCTTAATGGCGTAGTCGATAAAGGGTCGCTTACCACAGCACGCCGCAATAACTTACTGGAAGCCATGACCGAGGAAGTCGCTGGACTGGTGCTGGATAACAACTATAGCCAGGTGCAGGCCATCAGCGTGGCCCATGCCCAGATGCAGGATCGTGGCAAGGAATTCGGCGAACTGATTAATTTCCTCGAACAGCACGCTGGTCTCAATCGCGAACTGGAGAACCTGCCGAATCGCGAAGAACTGGAAGAGCGCATGGCCAAGGAAATGTATCTGACGCGGCCCGAAATCGCGGTTCTTACTTCTTATATAAAGATTCATTTGAAAGCGGAATTGCCGGATGCTGACTATATCGATGATCCGTACCTGGAATCATTCCTGCTACGCCCGTTTCCCGCCAGGCTGCAGAAATCCTACCGGGAAGAACTGCGTGCACATCCATTACGCAAACGCATTGTGGCGACCCAGATCGCCAACATGCTGGTAAATCGGGTCGGGCCAAGTTTTATATATCGCATGGCTGACGCAACAGGTACCAGCACTGCAGAGGTGGTCCGCATCGCGCTGATTGCGCTGGATGTTTTTGATATCGAGCAACACTGGGATGCGGTGGAAGCGCTGGATTATGAAGTGCCTGCTGCGCAGCAGATAGACCTGATGTCGCGCATCATTCGGTTGGTTAGACGTGTGACGCGCTGGATGTTGCGGCACCATCGGGACAGTATCCATTTTGGTTCTGATCTGGCCCGGCTCAGAAAAGATGTCGCCGCCGTGCGGGATTTACTGCCATCAATGTTACCTGATGACTATCAGTCCATGCGCGAAGAGAAAATTGCGGCCTTGATTGACGCCGGAGTGCCGGCCAAAACCGCCGATAATATAGCTACCTCGGAATTTCTGTTTCCGGCCGTCAGTTTTATCGATATAAGCAGTGCCACTGGAGAGAGTCTCGAAACGGTTATTGAAACCTATTATTCACTGAGCGAGGCGTTACAGCTTAACTGGCTGGGCAAGATGATTAATCAATTGTCAGTATCAAATTACTGGCAGGCACTGGCACGGGAGACCTTCCTCGATGACTTGTCCCGCCAACAGCAGGCTCTGTGTATAAATCTTATGCAATCCAGTGATGGTCGGAAGAGCACAGAGGTCAGGGTGGAAAGCTGGCTCGACCAGCACGAAAAACCCATAGAGCGAGTAAAACAAATGCTGAAGCAGTTACAATCCGAGTCGCAGGCTGATTATCCGATGTTCTCGGTCTCGCTGCGTGAACTGAGTAATTTGTCCAATACCACGATCGAACAAGCCTGAATTGTATAAACTGATTCAACAATTGTTATTTATGCTCCCGGCAGAAGCGTCGCACAATGTGGCACTAACCGGTATGCGGTGGAATCATCGTCTGGGGCTGGACAAACTGGTCGCTGCGAACATTACCGGGCTGGCGGAACCAAAGGAGCTACTGGGACTTACATTTCCGCACCGGGTAGGTTTGGCGGCGGGATTGGACAAGAGTGCCGAATACTTCGATGCGCTGGCTGCACTGGGTTTCGGTTTCGTCGAAGTGGGTACCCTGACCCCGCGCCCGCAGGACGGTAACCCCAAGCCGCGTCTGTTTCGATTAAAACAGGACGAGGCCATCATCAATCGCATGGGTTTTAATAACCGTGGTATCGAATACGGAGTAAATAACCTGCGCCGCAAAAAAGGCGAGCGAATCGTAGGCGTAAATATCGGGAAGAATTTTGATACACCGGTAGAGCAGGCAGCGGATGACTATCGTCTTTGTATGCGCGCCTGCTATGAGGTCGCTGACTATATTACCGTCAATATTTCATCGCCCAATACGCCGGGACTTAGGTCTCTCCAGCATGGCGATGAACTACGCAGTTTGCTCGCGCTGTTAAAAGAAGAACAGCGTAAGCTGCAGGAACGCCATTCCTGCTATACACCGATGCTGGTGAAGCTGGCACCTGATCTCACTGAAGCCGACATCAAATCCACTTGCGAGCAGATAATGCAGGCGGAAATGGATGGCATCATCGCCACTAACACCACTCTTGCCCGCACGGGTGTGTCAGATAACCCCCTGGCAGCCGAGCAGGGTGGCTTGAGCGGTGCGCCATTGAGTATCCAGGCAACTGAGGTTATTACCCAGATCAGGAGTGAGGTAGGACCGCAACTGCCGCTCATCGGTGTCGGGGGCATAATGAGTGCTGCTGACGCCAAAGCCAGGTTAGAGGCGGGCGCCGATCTGCTGCAACTCTATTCCGGGTTTATCTATCATGGTCCGGAGCTCATCAGCGATATTCTTCGCGCTATTCACGATGCCTGAGTTAACCTTGTATACCACAGCCGGCTGCCACCTATGTGAAGAGGCAGCTGCCATGCTTGAACATATGCAGGCGCAGGATCAATGCCTATACGTCGCAGTGGACATTGTCGAGGATCCAGCATTGATGGAATTATATGGTATCCGTATTCCGGTCGTGCGGAACGAACGTCAGCAAGAAATTGGTTGGCCGTTTACACTGACTGAGCTGGAGCAACTGCTTTAGGTTGCAAGAGAGATGCCGAACAACCGCTGCGCGTTGGCCGTAGTTTCCTCAGCCAACTGAGCGCTGGATCTTTTTGTGCATTGACTCAACATATCCAGTACTGCAATTAAATGACGTGGTTCATTGCGTCGGTCTTTGGGTTTGGGTGAAAGCGTGCGCGGTAACAGGTAAGGGGCGTCTGTTTCAATCAGCAATCTGTCTGCCGGTATGTCTGCCACCATTTCCTGTAATTCGACTCCACGCCGCTCATCACAGATCCAGCCGGTAATACCGATATACATATCAATAGCCAGATAGTCAGACAGCGCGGCAGCGTTGTCGGTAAAGCAATGAACTACACCCCCGGTAATCTGTGATCGATATTGTCGCAGTAGCTGAATGAAATCCTCATGCGCATCACGCTGATGCAGGAACAGGGGTTTGCCAGTTGCCGCGGCCAGCTGTAGGTGCATTTCGAATGCCGCCAGCTGCGCATCTTTTGGTGAATAGTTGCGATTGTAATCGAGCCCGGTTTCTCCTATCGCAACCAGTTCTGGAGCTGACGCCAGCCGACGTATTGTGTCCATGGCTGTGGCATCACAATCGCTGGCAACATGAGGATGAAAGCCGGCAGTGCAGGAGAGGTAACCCGGGTAGCGAGCGCACAGTTCCTGCGCCGCTTCACTGGATGCAATGTCAGTGCCGGTTACCATGATATGCGCCACATGGGCAGACCTGGCCTCGGTGAGCACCTGTTCCAGGTCGCTCTCGAAGGAGGCATGAGTGAGATTGGCGCCGATGTCGATTAGCTGCATTACTGGGACTACAGTGGATTATTCGCAGCTCAGGAGTCTAGCAAGGCAGAGCGCGACTCAACAGAGGAACGGGATGGATATTGCAGTTTTTATCACAGATAATACAGCGTTCTATTTATAGGGACTTCATTGCCCGAAAAATTGAACCAGAATCAGGAACAGAACTTTGAATGTGGACGCAAAATTGAGCAAGCCTGAGAAAAAAGCACTCAACTGGCAGGAGCTTGGATTCCAGTACGTCAAGACTGAGTACCGGTTTCGCGCGCTGCACGAGAACGGTAGCTGGAATGCGGGTGAGCTGATTGAGTCGGAAAACCTGAGCGTGCATGAAGGGGCGCCAACCCTGCATTATGCGCAGCAGTGTTTCGAGGGTATGAAAGCCCAGACAGCGGCCGACGGCAGGGTGCTGTTGTTTCGTCCAGACCTGAACAATGAACGCATGAATCGCACCGCACCGCGCTTGCTTATGCCGGAAGTTCCCAGCGAGTTATTCATGCGGGGTGTTGAAGAAGCAGTACGGGCTAACTATGCCTGGATTCCCCCTTACGGCTCCGGTGCGGCCCTGTACATTCGCCCAATGCTGATTGGCGTTGGCGAGAACCTTGGCCTCAAACCTGCCAAAAACTATGAGTTTCGCGTTTTCGTGTCACCAGTTGGGCCTTATTACAAGCAGGCAGGTCTTGCCTGTATCAGCCTGGCAGTGTCGGAATATGATCGTGCTGCTCCAAATGGCACTGGTAGTTTCAAGGCCGGCGCCAATTATGCGGGGGGCTTACTCGCTACGCGCAAGGCCCAGGAGCTGGGAGCCAATGAAGCACTTTACCTTGATGCAGCGCAGCACAAGTATATAGATGAAGCAGGGTCGGCCAATATCGTCATTGCCATGCGAGATGGCACATTTGTAACGCCAAAATCCCAGGCCATCCTGCCCAGTGTCACCCGACGTTCCGTCATGGTGCTGGCAGAGAAGAAACTGGGCCTCAAAACTGAAGAACGAGCGATCGACTTGCGCGCAGAGCTGGATCAGTTCGAGGAGGCCGGGGCCTGTGGTACCGCTGCGGTGCTGTCGCCTATTGGCAAAATCTGGGTCGATGGCCAGTGGCATAATATATTCAAGGACGGCGAAACCGTGGGGCCGACCATGCAGAAGCTATATGACCTGCTGGTGGGAATGCAGCGTGGCGAGCTGGAAGACGAGTTTGGCTGGTGCTTTGAGGTCGAGATTTAAGCCTGTTATCCGCGTATTTATCGCGCAGCGCACAAATAGTGCGAGCTGGCACTTTTTATTGATTTGGCATGCTAATCCCCATAAGTACTGTCAAAATACCGTCGCATATGGCGGCCTCTTGCGTTGCCATTCATACCCCTCACGGTAAAAATCTTTTTTGAAGGCTTGTGAGAATCCCTCTGAAGAGGCGTATTTACTGGGCTGCATGGGGATTCAATAATGCGCTTCTTTGCGACCTGGTTAAATTTTTTTCACCTAAAAACTTGACCCACCTGTCACTTATCCTTATATATGTGCGCTGCCGCGATGGGCACAAGCCGATAATTTAAGGAAAACACCGCTAATCATGTCGAAATCCCTGGTCATAGTTGAGTCTCCTGCCAAAGCAAAGACTATTAACAAATACCTGGGTAACGATTTTATTGTTAAGTCCAGTGTCGGGCATATACGCGATCTGCCCACCAGTGGGAATGGCAAAAAGGTTGACACCAAAGCCCGCGCAGCAGCCGCTGCCGCGACGCGCAAGATGGCGCCGGAAGAAAAGATAGCCTTCAAGAAAAAGCGAGCCAAACAGCAGCTTGTCAACAGAATGGGCATCGATCCGGAGCATGACTGGAAGGCAAAGTACGAAATCCTGCCCGGCAAGGAGAAAGTCGTTGCCGAACTGCAAAAGCTTGCGGAAAACGCTGATCATATCTACCTCGCGACTGACCTCGACAGAGAAGGAGAGGCCATTGCATGGCATCTCAAGGAATCCATTGGCGGCAATCCGGAACGCTTCAAGCGCGTCATCTTTAACGAAATAACCAAACGCGCTATCAATGAGGCCTTCTCTGAGCCTGGCGAACTCGACATGCGTTATGTGGAAGCGCAGCAGGCGCGGCGCTTCCTCGATCGTGTGGTGGGTTTCATGGTTTCGCCCCTGTTGTGGGCCAAAGTGGCCCGGGGCCTGTCTGCCGGGCGTGTACAGTCAGTCGCCATGCGTCTTGTGGTGGAGCGCGAAAGCGAGATACGCGCCTTTATTCCTGAAGAATACTGGGAAGTCTATGCAAAGCTGGCAACGGCTTCCAAAGCCAGGATGCGTTGTCAGGTAATTCGCGAAGACGGGGAGAAGTTCCGCCCCAATAATAAAGAAACAACTGACGCGGCTCTGGCAATTCTTGAGTCTGCACCGTATACGGTGCTCAAACGCGAAGACCGTCCTACTTCTTCGAAGCCAAAGCCACCCCTGATTACATCTACACTGCAACAGGCCGCCAGCACACGTCTGGGTTTTGGTGTGAAAAAGACCATGCTAATGGCGCAGCGCCTGTATGAGGCTGGATATATTACTTATATGCGAACTGACTCCACGCATCTCAGTAATGATGCCATCAGTATGTGCCGTAACTTTATACAGAGTTCATTCGGCGATGATTATTTGCCAGAAAAGCCATTACTCTACAGTGCGCGCGAAGGCGCGCAGGAAGCGCACGAGGCGATCCGCCCCAGTGACGTCAAGGTCAGTGCCGAGAAGTTAATGGGCATGGAGCATGATGCCGTTCGTCTCTATACCTTGATCTGGCAGTACTTCGTTGCTTGCCAGATGCCACCGGCCAAATATCTGAGTAGTACAATCACTGTCGCCGCAGATAAATTTGAGATGCGCACCAAGGGTCGCATCATGAAATTCGACGGTTACTTGCGAGTCATGCCTTCCAAAGACGAAGACGTAGTGCTGCCTGACGTGAACGAGGGCGACAGCCTGACGCTTCAGGAACTCGAACCCTTCCAGAATTTTACCAAACCGCCAGCCAGATATACCGAGGCTAGCCTCGTCAAGGAACTGGAGAAGCGCGCAATTGGTCGGCCGTCTACCTATGCCTCAATCATCTCTACGATTCAGGATCGCGGCTATGTAAAAGTAGAAAACAAACGTTTCTATGCGCTGAAAATGGGTGACATTGTTGCTGAACGTCTGGTGGAAAGTTTTTCGGAATTAATGGACTACGATTTCACTGCGCGCATGGAAGACTCGCTGGATGAAGTGGCCGCAGGTAAACGCGACTGGAAAAATTTACTGGATGAATTTTACGAGGGTTTTACCGAAGAGTTGGCCAAGGCTGAAGACGCCGATGGCGGTATGCGTAAGAACGATCCGACCGATACCGATATCAAATGTCCGACCTGTGGCAGGAACATGCAGATCAGAACCGCCTCCACAGGTGTGTTTCTGGGTTGCTCAGGTTATGCACTGCCACCCAAGGAACGCTGTAAAACCACGATCAACCTCACCCCTGGTGATGAAGCCATTCGCACGGATACAGCGGAAGAGGCGGAAGCGCAGGAAAACGCATTGCTGCGCAAGAAGCGTCGCTGCTCAATTTGTAATACAGCGATGGATGCCTACCTGATTGATGAGAAGCGCAAACTGCACGTATGTGGCAATAACCCTGACTGCGCAGGCTTTGAAATAGAAGAGGGCGAGTTCAAGATCCGTGGCTATGATGGCCCGGTAATCGAATGTGACAAGTGTGGTGCAGATATGCAGCTCAAGACGGGCCGATTTGGCAAGTACTTTGGCTGCAGCAGTGACGACTGCAAGAACACTCGCAAATTACTGCGCAATGGTGAACCGGCTCCACCGAAAATGGATCCTGTGCCGATGCCTGAACTGCAATGTGAAACCGTGGACGATCACTATATTTTGCGTGATGGTGCCTCTGGTATCTTCCTTGCCGCCAGTCAGTTCCCGCGCAATCGTGAGACACGCGCGCCATTGGTTGAGGAGCTATTGCCTCACAAAGATGCGATTGATCCCAAATACGATTATCTGATGGAAGCGCCAACCCAGGACGATCAGGGTAACAAGACGCTGGTACGCTTTAGTCGCAAGACCAAAGAGCAGTACGTGCAAACTGAGGTTGATAAAAAGGCCACTGGCTGGAAAGCATTCTACCGTGACGGTAAATGGGAGGTGACCAAGCCAGCCAGTAAGAAAGCGGCGCGGAAAAAATCAGCGAAAAAGAAAGCCCGCAAAGATTAAGGTCAGAGACGCATCCGGATTAATCCGATGGTCTCTAGATATCGCGCCGTATTACTCCGACGCTAATTCCCTCAATTGCAAAATCCGTTTCGCGTAAATCTACTTCTATCGGCGCGAAATCCTGATTTTCGGCAATCAGACTCAGTTTATATTTGCTGCGTCCGGTTTCCAGTCGCTTGACGGTTACTTCATCCCCAATGCGGGCCACAACGATGTCACCACTGTTGGCCTTGTCTGTCTTGTGCACCGCCAGCAAATCATCTTCATAGATGCCGATATCAATCATACTGGTGCCCTTGACGGTCAACAGATAATCCGCCGCAGGTGAAAACATGGTGGGGGGGATATTGCAGTAATCTGCAATGCACTCTTCAGCGAGGATCGGGCTGCCTGCTGCAACCTGGCCAATAATAGGCAAGCCCAGTTGCTCGCTGATCGGCAACTTGATACCGCGTGACGTGCCCGGCAGCATTTCGATGGCACCCTTGCGCGCCAGTGCCCGCAAGTGTTCCTCTGCGGCATTGGGGGAGGCAAAGCCCATTTCCTGGGCAATCTCAGAACGCGTAGGCGGGAAACCAGTTTCCTGCATATATTCGCGGATGTAGGCAAGGATCTGCTCCTGCCTGGTTGTGAGCTTGTGCATGGCAAACCTCAGCTAAGCAATTTAACTGTAATTATATACAGTTATCTGAACGAGGCAATAAAACTTTAGGAATTACAGCGAAGTGAGTGGGTATGTCCACAAAGCTCTGTAACAGCAGGTGTGGGCGGGTAGTAAATATACTTTAAATCAGCAGGTTAGGGGATTTACTTAAAGTATACCGAAGTCGTCTTCGAGGTCTGATATATCCGGTTCCAGCTCGGATAGCACACCTGACAGGTTGTCAGGAACCATCGTGTCATCAGCGTAAGTGGAGTCTTCCTGGTTTAACTCGAAGGCACTGTGCCAGTCTTCCGGTGCGGGCGCAGGAGACGGAAACAGTTCTTTCCAGGCGGCAGTATCATATTCGCCGACTTCACCGTCTACCATCTGGTATTCGATATAGCCGGAATCTTCATCGTACGCTACGACTTCAAACAAGGTGCCGGTTATTACGTCCTGGTACCATGCGGACACTTCGGGAATGAGGTGGTTCATTAAAGACCTCCGAGTGTCGCGGAAATTAACTGCTTATTACTAACTCCTGCGTGACTTGATATTGCTAAGGTTGCACTCTCACTATAGTGACTTTTGCAGGAAAATAAACAGGATTCTGACAAGTTCTTTTGGCGCATTTCAGTTTTCGAATTAAGTGCGAATGCTAAGCTGCTGAATGAACTTATATTATGATTTTGCCTGCGAAAAACTTATTTGTGATAATCCGCCCACATTAATTGGACTCCCCTATGGCCACAGAAGTAAACGCCCCGGCGTTATTAATGCTCGATCTGGTTGGCACCGAAATCCAGCCCATGGAAATTGATTTGCTGCGTCATTCGGCAGTGGGTGGATTGATCCTGTTTTCCCGTAATTACGCAAGTCCGCACCAGCTTCGGGAACTGGTGGCTGAGGTGCGTGAAAAAAATCCGCAGTTGTTAATAGCAGTTGATCAGGAAGGCGGGAGGGTGCAGCGCTTTCGTGAGCATTTTCTGCCGCTGCCGGCGCTGCGCAAATTGGGCAAAATCTATGAGAAAGACCCGGCGGCTGGCCTCGATGCGGCACAGGAATGTGGTTGGGCCATGGCGAGTGAGATTCGTTCTTACGGAATTGATATCAGCTTTGCACCAGTGCTTGATCTGTATAGTGCAGAAAGTGCTGTCATTGCAGATAGGGCTTTCAGTGCCGACGTGAATTCGACCGTGGAACTGGCGCGCGCCTACATCAAGGGTATGCATGAGGCAGGCATGGCGGCAACTGGCAAACACTATCCTGGTCATGGCAACGTGGCAGCAGATTCGCATCATGAATTGCCGGTTGATGAACGTGATGCGGAAAGCATTCTCGGCCATGACCTGCAAGTGTTTGCTGGTTGTGTGGATGTGCTTGATGCGGTCATGCCTGCACATGTGGTTTATCCGGCATTGGCACCGGATTGCGCAGGGTATTCAAGTTACTGGATTCAGGATCAGCTCCGCGCCAATCTTCAGTTCGATGGCGTGGTGTTTAGTGACGACCTTACCATGGCGGCAGCTGGCAGCGTCGGTGATATATCTGCGCGCATGCAACGAGCGCTGCAGGCGGGGTGTGATATGGTGCTGGTCTGCAACGACCAGGAACTGGCGCAAACCGCTGCGAATTGGCTGGATCGGGAGTTTCCAGCAGACTGGCAAGATGCGGCGCGGCGCAGCGAACAGAGAATTGCGGCAATGCGATTGTCACCACCGCAAGAACCTGAATCGCCACGGGGCGAACGCTGGGAGCGCGCCAGTGCATTTATCAATGAACTGGCGAATCAGCAATAACACGAACTGCAAAGCTGAATAACTGAGGACAAGATGGAAGAATTGCTATCACTGGAAACTTTACAGAACCTGGATTGGCGCGCTGAATTATTTGCCGTTGTTCTGTTAACACTGCTTATCCGTTTTATCGCCCTGCGCATGCTGAAGATGGCAGAGAACCAATTAAGTAAAACCGATAATGTCTGGGATGATGCACTGCTGGAAGCCGCACGGGCTCCGTTAAGCCTGTTTATCCTGATCATGGGGCTTATATGGGCGGTGGATATCAGTACGGGCTATGTCGACAGTACATTGTTCTCCGAATCAAATCTGGCAATTTTCCGTCAGCTGACCTTTGTGTTCCTGATCATGCTGTTCCTGGTGAAATTTATTTCGCTGGGTGAGGCGCGCATGAAAGAGCGGATCATGACAGGTGATCCGAAAGATGAAAATCGTATGGACCCCACCACGCTGGCTGCACTGGCCAAGCTTCTGCGCTTGTCTGTCATCATCTCTGCGGCGCTGGTGGCCTTGCCGACCCTGGGTATCGAGATAACAGCATTGTTGGCATTTGGCGGCGTGGGTGGTATCGCGATTGGTTTTGCCGCGCAGGATTTGCTTTCCAATTTCTTCGGTGGCTTGATGATCTACCTCGACCGACCATTCGCAATAGGTGACTGGATACGCTCACCTGATCGCGAGATCGAAGGTACGGTTGAAAACATTGGTTGGCGCCTGACTATCGTGCGCACCTTTGATAAACGCCCGCTCTACATCCCCAATTCCATTTTTAACAAGCTTGCGCTGGAAAATCCGTCACGCATGACGAACCGGCGCATCAAGGAAACCATTGGTATCCGTTACAAGGATTCAGCCAAAATGGGCACCATCGTAGCGGCGGTCAAAGATATGCTGCAAAACCATAAGGACATCGATACGAACCAGACCCTGATTGTGAACTTTAATGCGTATAACAACTCTTCTCTGGATTTTTTCGTTTATACCTTTACCAAAACCACTAACTGGATAGAGTTCCATGAAGTAAAACAGGATGTGCTACTGAAGATTGTTGAGATCGTGCATGAGCATGGTGCTGACTTCGCTTTCCCTACACGCACACTCGATGTTGAAGGCATGGACGAATTAATTGCCAACGGCGCTAACCGGGGCGAAGTTATTCCCGAGTCATGAGACCAGAACAGGCTAGCCAGGTATTAGAGCGTGCCACGTGCCTCTATCAGGAAGCTGAGATAGAGGCGGTGCTGGATAACATGGCCAGCGCCATTACGAAGCGCCTTGGTGCAGATAATCCAATCCTGACTTGTGTCATGAATGGTGGGCTGATCACCGCAGGCAAACTGGCGACGCGGCTCAATTTCCCACTCGAGATTGATTACCTGCATGTCAGCCGCTATCGCGACAAAACAAGCGGTGGTGAATTCCAGTGGCACCGCCATCCACAGGCGAGCCTCAAAGGGCGAGTAGCCCTTATAGTCGATGACATACTCGACGAAGGTGCAACGCTTGACCACATCGTGTCCTATTACAAGCAGCAGGGTTGCAAAGAGGTTTATGTAGCGGTGTTGGTGGAGAAACTCCACGACCACAAACTGGCTTCAATAGAAGCAGACTTTGTCGGCGTGCAGGCCCATGACGAATATCTGGTGGGTTATGGAATGGACTACAAGGGTTATCTGCGCAATGCGCAGGGAATCTATGCGATTGCAGCGCAAGACTGTGATTAAAAGCGTTACCTGGGATCAGCTTACTTCAACAAGGCCCGGGATGCTGGTGAAATACAGCGCCACCTTGATCGGTTTGTTTTCCAGAGCCTCAAATAGCGCCTTGTAACGGGCCAGTTGACCCCGATATTGTTCGCACTGGACTGAGGCAAAACTGTCAGTGTCTTCTTCATAGTACGGTGCAGTCTTGTAGTCGATTATCCAGCGTGTGCCGTCAGCATCAACAAAACTCCGGTCGATGACATAGTTGGAGATAAAATTGCCATCACGCTTGCTAATTCTTAATTCGCAGCGACTGTCTTCCTGATCCGGAGAAAAGACCCACTGATTGGTTTTGTCATTCAGGCAGTTTTCTACGCCTTGAGAAACAAAGCTCACGGCCTTATCCAGATCTTCGCCCTCTGGCAGCCTGGTCTTTAACTGATTGCGCCAATATTGACGCAGGCGCTGCAGGCGAACTGCATCCATTGGGGGATTGCCTGACTGCACCTGAGCCTGCAGAAATTCGTGTATCAACGTACCGCACAACGCAGCAGCGCCGGACTGCTGGTAGTCCATAACTGCCAGCGTGCCGGGTTCATCATCACTGGCTGTTGAATCGTCAGGCAGCGGATCCGGAGTCATCAGCTTCCTGATACGTCGCAGCGGTGTGCCTGAAGTTGCGGGATTACTCTGGCTCACACCAGGCGTCACAGGCAATTCTGATAGAGGTATACGGGAAATTTGCCCGGGATCCAGTTCTTCCAACTGCTCCCAGATGCGCGCCAACAAGCAATTGGCTTGCGGAGAGTGTTCGCCTTGTTTGTCTGCACCAAGGCAGGCCAGTAGTCTGGCTGATTCTTTCGCCCGGGTTACTGCGATATAAAGCAGACGAGTTTCTTCCAGCAGGCTCTTTTGCTTCGCTTCATGGCTTAATAATTCGAACAGGGCTTCTGAATCCTCCCCGGCAGCGGCCCGCGTCGCGATAAACAATTTGCGTTCACCGTCGGCATTGATCCATTCGTGCCAGCGTAACAATGGCTTGTCATCGCTGCGCGGTTTTCTGGCGAGGCCGGGAATGATGACATGATCAAACTCCAGTCCCTTGGCCTTGTGCATGGTGAGTATATGTAGGCCACCTTCGCCTGCTTTTGTATCCTGCGTACCAGGCACATAGGCACGATTGACCTGTTGTTCAAATTCGAACAGGTTCTCCACTCCGTCACCCCAGGCGTGTTCTGCCAACAGGCTGAAAAAGCGATCGACGCTGCGGCGCTCCGCATCATCCCGCACCAGAGCCGACCCGCCGAGCCGGGCCCAGGCCAATTCAATTAATTCCCGCAACTCCATGCGTCCGCGCGCAGCGAGTACGGGTGACAATGCCTGTGCCAGATGCTGAACGCGATCGCCTTCCTGCAACGCCAGATGGCTCAAATGCTGGTCATTACCAATCACAGACCACAGGCTGTTTGATGCGGCGGCCAGATGCAATTGATGAATATCCTGCAGCTTGATGCCGCACAATGGTGAATGCAGCAGCGCGAGCCAGGCCAGATGGTCGGCTGGATTGCAGACTGCCTTGGTAAGACTTAACAGGTCATCTATCAGTGGCAGGCTGTCCAATGGATCAATATCAGCAGCGCGCCACTGCAGTCCGGCGCTGCGCAGAGCAGGAATGATTTTTTGCAGATGCGGTCTGTTGCGTACCAGAATAGCAATACTCTGCTCGGGGAAACGGGATTGTAAATCTTGCACGTGGGCAACCACGCGCAAAGCTTCTGCTTCTCTTGCCTGTTCTCCCTCTTCGGTTTCGTGTTCGATTATTTCAACACTTACTCCGGAGTTCGCCAGCGCCTCGCGTTGGGAACTGGAAGGCGAGTAGGGCACAGCGCCTCGTGAGATATCGGTTTGGGACGGGAACGCATCCCTGAAAATCCTGTTTACCCATTCGACTACCTCCGGTCGTGAGCGAAAATTGGCCTGCAGGATCAGCGATTGCAGCGGAATATCACCGAGGCCGCGTTCACGAACACCGAGGTAAATGCCGACATTCGCATTGCGGAATCCATAGCAGGACTGCATGGCATCGCCAACCAGAAATAAAGTGCGACCATCTCCGGGCTGCCAACCGGCAGTCAGGCTTTGCAATAGTTCCAATTGCAGGCTCGAGGTATCCTGAAATTCGTCAACCAGAATATGATTAATGCGATGGTCGAGGCTAAGTAATAAGTCGCTGGGATTGTCTGCGCTACCCAATGCCTGCCTTGCGGCCAAACTGGTCTGCGTGTGATCGACAAGGCGGAAGCGGCGAAATGACAAAAGTAATTGCAGGTTGAGCTGATGCAAGACACGCGTCAATGCGGCAAGGAACTGCCACTTCGCTTCCCCGTAGTTGGGGTCTGGTAGCAATCGCAGATAGGCGAGTGACAACCTGAGTTCATCGTTGTCACTGAGCTGCGCCAGCAATGCTTTAATGCTGGCCTTGTTGTCATTGCACGTTGCTTTGCTTTCTTTATCCAGCCCGTCTCCTTTGGGAAACCCGATTGTTTTGCTGATGCCTCGCTCTTTGCGCCAGTTGCCTTCTTTTACCAGAAGCATATTGACCAACAGGCGCCAGTTGGCCAGATCCTCAGGTGTGGCATCGGGCAGCGAATCAAGTGGTGTGAATGCGGCATAATCAGCCTCATCAGGTTTGTCCTGCTGCAAGTTGGCGATAGAGAAATTTAACAATTTGAGCAACTGCTCGCTGAGCGGTGCCAGTTGCTCAGTCACCGTGGCAACAGATTCAGCAATGAGTTCGAGCAGGGTTTGTTGCAGATACTCCCTTGCATCGGTAGCCGCGGACTTGATTTCAAGTACATAGGACAGCCACTGGTCACGGCTATGCAGCAGTGTCATCAATAGTCTTTCTACGGTTGCTGCATCATTATCAAGGTGGCGCATGAGCGCGGCAATATCGTCCGCAATAGCTTCGCCGGATTCCAGTTGCGCCATGGTGTTATTGATCGCATCACTGAAGCAGGTCTCGACATCGGTGCTGATGCTGGCGTTACCACCAAGTTGTGACTGCACAGGTAGCTGGCTGGCCAGAAACCGGCAAAAGCTGTCGATGGTTTGTATACGCAGACGCGAAGGGTTCTGTAATAACTGCCATTGCTGTTTGGCATCCTGACTGATTACTGCCTGAGCCAGTTGGAAACGTTGCGCATCGAGAGCGTTGTCGAAACCTGCGGTGGCGTCATAGTCTGCCGCCCACGCAATACTGTCGGTAATTCTGTTGCGCATTTCCGAGGCGGCTTTGCGGGTGAATGTTATAGCCAGCATTTCTTCCGGCGCCTGACAGCGACTCAGTAAATTGAGAAAGCGCAGATTAAGCAGTTCTGTCTTGCCAGAACCGGCAGGCGCCTGCACGATAAATGAACCTTCGTGGTCAATTCCAAGATGGCGTTCCCGGCTGTCTGGAAGATTACTCAAGTTCTTCTTCCTCTTCGGCAAAGCCCAGTTCCTGCTGCAGTTCATTGATACGACAGAACGAATGCAGGTTGCAGTACCTGCAAGTACCTGGGGGTTTGACCGGATCGACTTGCAGAGTACCCGCAGTGAAGGCGTCCAGGGTGTCGGTTACCAGGGTTTGCCAACGCTGACTTAATTCATGCCAGTCGCAGTCAATCTTCTGTACTTCTTCTATGGGTTTGATTTTCTTGTGCACCTGATCGGTTGCACTGATGCCTTTATAGGTGATTTCTGCAGCATTAACCTGGGCGATCACAAGTGCGGACACGGGTACGTCCAGGTTGGAACTTGCCACAGTGAGATACAGTGGCAATTGCATGTTTTCCGGTCGTTCACTTAGCCAGTCAGTTACACCGCTGGTGTATTTGCCACTCTTATAGTCAATGATGGCCAGGGAGCCATCCGCGAGTCGGTCAATGCGATCGATTTTCAGTGTCAGTTGCAACGCACCATGTTGCCAGCGCTGCGATTGTTCCTGTGCGAGCACTGCAAACTCTGGTCGCTCCAGTTCCAGTGATATAAACCCCTGTATCAGGTTGCTGAGTCGCTGCTGTTCCAGTTCGCAAAACCTGGGCGTCATCGTATGGGGGTGGCGTTTCTGCAGATAGCTGACGCCGAGATTGGCGGCAGCAGCGACGATGGGCCGGAGATTTTTCTCACTCAATTGCGACAGTGCAGTCGAATCTGGTATGGACTGAAAGCAGGATTCCAGGGCTTTATGCAGGGCACTGCCGCGATCGGCTGCATTGAGGCCTTCGGTGAAAGGCTCCAGTGCTTCCGCGGACAGCCTGTGGGTTGCGAATCCACGAAAAGCGCACATTGATTGATCACTGAGTATGGCCTGACCCCCGCGTGGCGTTTCGCACTCCTGTAACGGGATTGGCGGTGAATCTGCTACCAGTTCCAGCTCGTCAGAATAGGTATCAGGTGCCACACTTTCAGCTTGTGGTTTGATTTCAGTAAAGCCTTGCGCAAAAGGGCTGACGCGGTACTCGCGATCTTCTGCCAATTCATGATGGCTGCAGATAATCTCATCAGTCGTGCTGGCCTGTAGTATTGAGAAGATAGCTTGCGCGGCCTTGTGTTGCACATCGCTATTGCTGGCTGGTATCTCCCATTCTCTTTGCAGACTGTGCGGGATGAATGCTGAAGGATTGGCTGCTGCGGGCCAATGCTGATCGTCAAACCCTGTTATCCAGAGTTTGTCGAAGTGCAGCCCGGCGGCTTCTTCCAGTGTATAAACTGAAACCTGTGAAGCTGTGTTGCGCACACTGTCAGGGGAAGTGTGCAGGCAGAGTGTGCGCAATTGCGTCAGTGCAACCCCTACTGGAACATTGTCAGCGAGCATGCTCATGCTTGCCAACACATCGAGACGCGAGAGAAACGCTTCGGCGATCTCATGTTCCTCGCCAGTGAGTTGGTTCCCCGGCCAGCCTAAATTTGCCAGTTGCTGGCGGAACAGGGCCGCCCATTGGTCACCAGAACTTCTTTCGCCGAGACGCCTGGCAAGGCTGCGGTTTTGTAAAAGCGCAGCGCCTATCAGCGGGCAGGAATAATTTGCGTCACTTTCCTGCATGAGCTGCCCAATTTCCGGGCTGGGCATACGCGCGGGCTTATAGCGTCGCAAGAACTTCTGCAAATGAATACGTGGTTCCCGTTCCTCGGCATGACCAACAATATAAGAGGAGTGCAGTAACTGGCAGACCGTTTCGCTCTGCACCATCTCCTGGTTCAGGCTCAGAAAACCCAGGGCGTCACGCACGATGCCACGCTCGGTTAAAGCGCCGGAGCCGAGACTACTCATTACCGGGGTATTTTGTGTGTGCTTGAGTTGCTCGTTAAGCGCATGTTCCAGATCCTGGCGAAAGGGCAGATCCTGTTCGATCAACACGCCAATGTGTTGTTCGCCTGGGTTTTCCAGTTGGTGCGCCACCCATGAGGCGCAGGCATTGATTTCACTGCTGGCATCTACAAAGGCACGCCTTGATTGAGTAGCGCTGCAGTTCGTTGGGGTGGTTTCAATACGGATAATTTCGCCGAGCTCGGCCAGCCGCTTGAAAATTTCTTCATACAAAGCGGGCGGGTTGCTGAAATTGACGATGTATATGCGTTGTGGCAGTGCCAGTTGTTCTAGCTCAGTCATGTTGCGCAGCATATGGTTGAGGTCAACGAGACTGATCAGATGATATTGCTCGCAGCGTTCCTGGAATTTTTCACACCAGAATCGAAACAGGCGCACATTGGCGCCGCTGAAATCAGCCAATGCGGTTGCGGGGTCTTGCAGTTGCCATTGCCTTAAAGCCTGATAACTGCGATTTACCTCAAGCGCTGTATCTTCAGGATTGAGCAATGGTGCCTCAGCACTGGATTCATCGATGATGGTTTCCCAGAGCAGGATTTCTTCTGCGCGCTCCATGAGCCGATAGTTGCAGCATGGTTCAATGCCGACACCGGCGCCGAATCGCCAGCGCTCTCTGAGCCATATATCGATTGCTTGTACATTGGGCGTGCGCCAGGCGTGCTCGGATTGAAGCGATGCGTAGTGTTCAAGAATGGCCTGGCGCATGCGCTGGTTAGGCACCAGTAGCAGTTCATTTTCTGTCAGGCTAGAGGGAAGGCTCTCAGGATTGATGCGCTGTATCGTCATGAATTAATACGGCGCGATTGCGAAACATCCATGTGTGCGGACCAGCGCAGAAACTCTTCACGCGTGCCGCGAAACACTACGCGCTGCAACTTCTTATTCAGTTGATAGTCATACATGGGGTCATAATAGCCTTCCAGCAATTCGCGAATCCATTCGGCATGTGCCTGGGGATCCTGTTTGTTGAACTGCGCATCAAGGGCTATCACCATTTTCTCCCTGATGATCCGATATTTTTCTCCTCCCAGACGCCGTTCGATACGCTCGAGTGCTTCCAGCAAATGATCAGAAAATGCCAGAGGCGCGTTGTCTTTACTGACGCTTGCAAACTCAGAGAAGGTGTACAAAATATAATCGTGCATGATGGTTTGCACGCGCTCTTCCATCGTGGTCTCTATGACTGCCAAGGGTGCTTCTCGCATACGAGCGTGCAATTGTTGCGGTACGGACAATGAGCCGATTGCGCGGCTTTCGTCTTCAAGGAATACCTTATTGGGTTGTTGCTGTTCCAGCCGCAGCATGGCTATGGCCAGATTGTTTTCAAAGTTAACCTGGTTGGGCTGCTTGTGATAATGACGGCCGAAAGAAGATCCGCGGTGGTGTGCCAATCCTTCCAGATCGACAGAATTGGGCAATGAATTGATCAGGTGGGTCTTGGCAGAACCGGTCTTGCCGGCGACCACGATAAAATCGTTCTCGTGGCAAAGCCGTTCCAGCGCTTCTAGCATCAGTCTGCGAAGTCGTTTGTAACCGCCAGCGACTCGCGGCACATGGCAACCTTCAGCCGCTAACCACTCCTGTACAGTGCGCGAGCGTAGCCCGCCTCGAAAACAATAGAGTATGGCGTTGGGGTTAGCCGCTATGTATTCCTGCCACGCCTTTATCCGCATGAATTTTACGTCGTCGCTCACCAGCGACTCCGCGAGGGCGATGGCAGCAACTTTGCCGGTGCGTTTGTAACGAACTCCCACCTCGTGGCGCTCGGCATCCGTCAGCAAGGGCAGGTTGGTAGCAGTCGGGAAAGCTCCGCGCGCGAATTCGACCGGAGCGCGCACATCAAGCAATGGTGTTGCATCTGTCAGGGCCTGTAACAGCACCTGGTCTTTATCTATTTCTTGCATAGAGTGCGTTGCGGAGCGGCAGATTAAACAATCCCCAAGTGTATCACCCGAGGCGCAATCTCATAACGCCTGAGTTTTTGGATTCGAATGCAACTCAGTCTTACTAGTGCAGAGCGAAGCACTTGTGGGATTGCGACGATATGGCGGTTTGATTGGCCTTTAATCCCGCTGGGCTGGCGTTTACACTGGGAACGAAGCCTCACAGATAAACCGGAGCCCGTGACTAAATCCAAATCAAGCTCACCAGACCCCTTCAAGATGGCGCGCAGTATCGAAACCCAGGGCCCGGCACCGGTGCACCTGTGGGATCCGCCATTCTGTGGTGACATGGACCTGGTTATCCGCCGCGATGGCACCTGGGTTCATGAAGGCAAGCCGCTCCGACGCAAGGCCATGCGCAAGCTGTTCGCCTCAATATTGAAAAAGGAGGAGGATGGGGAATTCTATCTGGTCACACCCGTCGAAAAAGTTCGGATCCAGGTCGAAGATTGCCCATTCATAGTTACTGATATGGAAGTACAGGGCGCTGACGCTGAGCAGCTGATAAGCATGACCACAGATACTGATGAGACATTCAGGATCGACGGGGATCACCCCATACGCGTGGAAGGCGGTGAAGATGGAGCGGAGCCCCATCCTGTGGTGCATGTGCGCAATGGTCTGTACGCGCTGATCAGCCGTAATGTCTTCTATCGACTGGTAGATATGGCCGAACAGAGTGAAACGCCAGAGGGCACCCTGATATCAGTGCGCAGCAGCGGTGAAAATTTCGTATTGGGAAACTGCTGAAACCAGCGCGAACAGGGGACTTTGTTGACCTGACCCGGTAAACGCGGCATTATTGCGTCCTTTTTTTGACAGCGAGAACTAAAATCGCTGCCTGTCGCATCACGATCAAATTCAAGTGAAAATCTGGAGAATCCATGAAGGTTCTTGTAGCAATCAAGCGCGTCGTTGACGCCAACGTTAAGGTCCGGGTCAAGGCCGATGGCACCGGGGTCGATCTGACCAATGCCAAAATGGCCATCAATCCATTCTGCGAGATCGCCGTTGAAGAAGCGATCAGGCTAAAAGAGGCCGGCACGGTTGACGAAGTCACTGCGGTTTCTATCGGACCACAATCTGCCCAGGAGCAGATTCGCACGGCGCTGGCGCTGGGTTCTGACCGCGGCATTTTGGTGCAAACCGAAGATCAGGTAGAACCACTGGCCGTGGCCAAGGTATTGAAAGCTATCGTGGAAAAAGAAGGTATCGATCTGGTTATCCTCGGCAAGCAGTCTATTGATACTGATAACAACCAGGTAGGCCAGATGCTGGCAGCACTTTGCAACATGCCACAGGGCACATTTGCCTGTAAGGCTGAGATCAAGGATGGCAAAATCGAAGTTACCCGCGAGATAGATGGTGGCGAACAGACTGTACAGTTGTCCTTGCCTGCAGTGGTAACGACAGACCTGCGTCTTAACGAGCCGCGCTATGCCTCATTGCCTAACATCATGAAGGCGAAGAAGAAGCCTATCGACACAATGACTGCAGCCGATCTCGGCGTGGATATGGCATCCAAACTCAAAACCCTCAGTGTGGCACCGCCTGCGGAGCGTTCCGCGGGGGTCATCGTTGAGTCTGTGGAAGAACTCGTCAACAAACTGAAAACCGAAGCCAAGGTTATATAAGGAGGCACCATGTCTATATTAGTAATTGCAGAACATGACAACGCCTCTCTGAAAGGCGCAACGCTAAGCACGATTACTGCCGCGCAGGCGATCGGTGGCGATATTGAAGTCCTGGTGGCTGGAGCTGGCTGTCAGGCGGTCGCCGACGAAGCTGCCAAGGTAACCGGAGTGAGCAAGGTATTGCTGGCCGATAATGCTGCTTATGAGCATCAGTTACCCGAGGCTGTAGCACCATTAATTGCCGAGCTTGGCAAAAACTATTCACACGTTCTTGCCCCGGCTACGACCACGGGCAAAAACGTCATGCCCCGTGCCGCTGCATTGCTGGATGTGGCGCAAATCTCTGATATCACCCAGGTGGAGTCTGCCGATACCTTCGTGCGTCCAATCTATGCGGGCAACGCCATGGCCACTGTGCAATCTGAAGACGCGGTGAAGGTAATTACTGTGCGTACCACAGCATTTGATGAAGCCGGTGCTGAGGGTAGTGCAGCGATTGAGGCCTGTGATTTTGTTGCTGAGCAGTCCATTGCCAGTTTCGTAAGCGAGCAATTGTCGAAATCCGAGCGACCAGAACTCATCTCTGCCTCAATCGTAATTTCCGGTGGCCGCGGTATGCAGAATGGCGAGAACTTTGCCTTGCTGGAAAAGGTGGCTGACAAACTCGGCGCAGCCATTGGTGCATCTCGTGCAGCAGTGGATGCGGGATTCGTACCCAATGATATGCAGGTTGGGCAAACTGGCAAGATCGTTGCGCCCGATTTGTATGTTGCCGTCGGTATCTCCGGCGCTATTCAGCACCTCGCAGGTATGAAAGACAGTAAGGTCATTGTGGCAATCAACAAGGACGAAGAAGCCCCGATTTTCCAGGTGGCAGATTACGGCCTGGTAGCTGATCTGTTCAAGGTCATGCCTGAACTGGAAGCTGCTTTGTAAGTTTCAGCAGGATAAAAAAAAGCCCGGTTTATACCGGGCTTTTTTATGGGCGAGATATTTACTCGCTTTGTTGTGAAGCCTGCTCGCGCATCTGGCGCCGTTTGACTTCGCGCGGATCATTCGGTGCGCGTCCGTCAGCAGAGCCTGGCAATGTGACACCGGACTGGGTATTTGTTACCGGTTTCGGTGCAGGCACTGCTTCTGTTGCTTTGGGCTGAGGTGGCTGCGGCGCAGGCGCGACCGGTTCGACAACGCTTGCTTCCTGATTGGCGGCAGGCGCAGCCGGGGCCGGTTGTGATCGCTCAGGCCTGGACTCGGCAACCTGTTCTGTCTGCTTTGGTGCAGGCGCAGCTTGTTGCGAATCGTTACCCGCTTCAGCAGATTGTGCTTCCTGTGGCTTGTCCTGATCTACAGGCTTGGGTCGTCGCGCCGGCTTGTTCTGTGATTCTCCCTGTTGCGCTTCAGGCTGCTTGCCTCTTTTCTGGGCTACAGACTGCAGCGGGGATACATTGGATTGCTCCGCCTTGTCACCAGGCTCATTTGCAGGCTTGGGCTGCGAATTGCGTTGCTGGATGTCTTGCTTGAATTGTTCCTTGGCCTGGACGCCGGCGTCTGCAGTGTCATTGCTCGCTGCGGCATTGTCCTGGTTCTGTTGTGGACGTGGACCGCGTTTGCGTTCACGCGTATTGCGCGGGCGCTTGCCGGAAGGGCGGCGTTCGGCCTTATTGCCGTCACTCGCCTCCTGGTTGCGATTGTCATTGTCATTGCTGCTGTCCTGGTTAGCCGCCTTGTTATCAGGTTTCTTCTCGCCATCAGGACGACGGCGTTGGCGCCTGGGTTTGTCATCTGATTTCGCGCGTGAAGACGAATCACCGTCAGCATTTTGTTTGCGGCGGCCCTGATTACTATCACTACCGGCACGATTGTCTTTACGCTCGCGATTATCGCTGCGCTCGCCACGGGGCTTACTGCCAGATTTGGCGCGACGGGCCTGCTGACCTCGTTGACCACGGTCGTCTGAACGACTGCGGTTACGATTTTGACTGTCGCGGGCAGGTTTCTTTGGCGCTTTTTTCTGCTTACTTTCGCCGCCGCCAAACAGGCCGGCCAGTGCACTAAACAGTGCTGCAAAAAAACCTTTCTTTTTGGCAACTGGCGCAGGGCGGGGCGGTGGTGCCGCAGCAACAGTGGGTGATTGCACAGCGGGTTGTTCCGGTTTTACATCCGGAGAACGGCTGTTAGGAGTAGCGGCAGGCTCAATGCTGCCATCGACCTCATATTCTTCTGCGTTGCGATTAAGCCCCGTAATTTCGTAATGCGGTGTCTCCATCTCCGGATTGGGAACGATGATGACACGCGTTTTACTCTGGGTTTCTATTTCAGCCAGAGCAGCACGTTTTTCATTGAGCAGATACGATGAGACCACAAGCGGTACTGTTGCCTTGACTTCCTGACTCTTCTGCTTGTTCGCTTCTTCCTGCAGGATGCGCAGGATTGACAGTGACAGTGATTCCACATCACGGATGCTGCCCTGGCCAGAACAGCGCGGGCAGATAATGGCACTGGTTTCGCCCAACGAAGGACGCAGTCGTTGACGTGACATTTCCAGCAGGCCAAAGCGTGAAATACGACCTACCTGAACTCGGGCGCGATCCGCTTCCAGGGCTTCACGCATACGGTTTTCTACTTCGCGCTGATTACGGTTGGCATTCATATCGATAAAATCGATGACTACCAGGCCACCCATATCGCGCAAGCGCAATTGTCGGGCAATTTCGTCCGCTGCCTCAAGGTTGGTGTTCAGCGCTGTCTCTTCAATATCGGCTCCGCGTGTGGCACGCGATGAATTGATATCGATAGAAATCAGGGCTTCGGTGGGGTCGATAACCACAGAGCCACCGGAGGGCAATTTCACTTCGCGCTCAAAAGCGCTCTCGATCTGTGCCTCGATCTGAAAACGGTTAAACAGAGGTAGTGGCTCATCGTAATACTTGATGCGACTTTCGTACTGAGGCATGACCTGTTTAACGAAAGTCAGGGCCTCGTTATAGGAATCTTTCGTATCGAACAGTACTTCGCCAATTTCCTTGCGCAGGTAATCGCGAATCATGCGGATGATGACGTTGCTTTCCTGATAAATGAGGAAGGGGGCCTTTTTGGTGGTGGAGGCTTCCTGAACGGAGTCCCACAAAGCCAGCAAGTAATCCAGATCCCATTGCAGCTCGTCCTGTTGTTTGCCAACACCAGCGGTGCGCACAATCAGGCCCATGCCATCCGGGAAATTCAGATTCCGCAGGGCTTCACGTATTTCGGAGCGCTCATCTCCTTCAATACGACGGGAAATGCCGCCAGCCTTGGGATTGTTGGGCATTAATACCAGATAGCGGCCAGCCAGGCTGACATAGGTGGTCAGGGCTGCGCCCTTGTTGCCACGTTCTTCTTTCTCGACCTGCACGATGACTTCGGTGCCTTCGGGCAGCAATTCCTTCAGATTGGAACCGCTTTGGGGGTCCCGCGTGAAGTACTGGCGCGAGATTTCCTTCATTGGCAGGAAGCCATGGCGCTCGGCGCCGAAATCTACAAAAGCAGCTTCCAGGCTGGGCTCTACACGGGTGATTTTGCCCTTGTAGATATTGGCCTTCTTCTGGATACGGGTACGGTTTTCGATGTCCAGGTCATACAACTTCTGGCCATCGACGAGGGCAACCCGGAGTTCTTCTTCCTGGGTCGCATTGATTAGCATTCTTTTCATAGTGGTTCTTAGTCCTTGAACCAGGAATCTCGGAAAAGTGCTAATTCGAATCCGGAGCAGGCATTTGGCCTGATTCGGCTAGACAGGAGTCCGACAGAATGGGGCTCCGATAAGACACAACAGTATTTCCTAACCACAAGCACACTCTAGATGTGCTCGTTTCGCCTACTTCAACCTGAACTGAGGTTGTTGATAATTCATTAAGTTATTGAATTTATTAAGAATTATGTATGTCTAACTGTTTATCCAGGCTGCCGCATACTGCTGGCAGTGCTGTATCGAATTAGTGCTTCTGAAATCTCTGGTCGCGCAAACATGCCCTCGGGCATGATGTTTGAATTTCAATAAAATAGTTACGATGGCTTCAGCCTGTGGCGGGTGAGCACCTGTTTGTACCGCATCCATTATGTGTCCTGGATGGGGTGCTCCCGGCCTGATCCTGAAGCTATCCTGTGACCTCCTGGGGTCGTACTCTGTCTACAGAGTTACCGGCGGCATATTCATCTCAGCCTGCCGAACCTGTGACCTGCTCTGTTTCGTAAAATTCGAGTCAGGTACGTCCAATACCGCGTCGATTGTGTCGTTACTACGGTATATGGCGCTGAAATATAGCAGTAATAGATAACCGACTCAATGAATTTAATGATTGAGTCATGATTTTTTGCCCATAAAACAAGGCCCTAGAGAAACTACCGGAGAAGCTTCGCGGAGAGGAAGGAGTATGTTATCGACAGCGTTGGCAATTTCTTGATTCGTAAAAATTCCTGTGGTTACAATAGCCGCCCCACGTGGCTTTGCCGTTGCAAAGACACATTGACACGGTCCAGGTGGGTAAAAATTACAATAAAAACAAAGAATTATAGAGAGTGAGGCAGTCGATAAGCCGGCCAGAATGAGCCCGGCAGCAACACAATAATTCATACCGGTTACATGAAAACCGGATTTTGCGGGCCAACCCGGTCTCCCAGGGGGATTGCTGGCCAGCGGGGCGCACCAAAATGACGATTTATTCCTATTGCCGGACATCTGAGCTGGAAGCAGGGATGGAGCAGGACGAGCTTGATGCCATCCTGGAGCCAGAACTGCTGAGTATTCAAACTTACTGCCTGCGACAGCAGTGGTACATGACAGAAACCATCCGTGACCCGGCTTGTAGCTGGAATGAGGAATTGACCAGCCGCGACGGTGGTCGGCGTTTATTGTCGATGGTCAGACCTGGCGACGTGATTCTGTGCAGCAGACTGGAGCGTATTGTCAGCTCCAGTCAGGAAGCCGCCAGTCTCACCCGCATGCTCAAAGAGCGTCAGGTGCAGCTCCACATCGTCGAACTGGGGGGTGATATCACCTCAGCCGATTTCAATGTGAATTTTGAAAAAATTGCAGCGATCTTCTCATCCCTGGAAAAGCGCAAGTCTGCCGAGCGCATCAAAGGCGTCAAACAAAGGCAGCGCAAGCAGGGCAGATACCTTGGTGGCAGCCGACCCTTTGGATACATGATTCACGAAAATGGGCGCTTGATTGAAAATCCCATGGAACAGCGGGTGCTGAAGAAGATCATGGAGCTGAAGAAGGAGGGTAAGTCCCTGCGCGCTATCTCCAATGAAGTATCGACCCCAGTAATGCCCATCAGTTTCAAGACTGTGCAGCGCCTTTTGCAACGACACGCCGACCAGATCTAGCTCGGTGACCGTTGCGCACTGGAATCTGGCAGTGAACTTATAACAAGCAGGTAAAGAGCAGCGCCGATGTTCAGACCTTTCCCACTCTTCGTCGGCCTGCGTTATTCCCTGACCCGCAAACGCAATTTCTTCCTTTCTTTTGTGTCGCTGATTTCCATGCTTGGAATCAGTCTCGGTGTGTTGATTTTGATCGTCGCCTTGTCGGTGATGAATGGCTCCATCGCCGTGCTGCGCGATGAAGCGCTCAAATCCGTTCCCCATGTCACGGTTGAAGGCGGTGCCGTGACAAACGATTGGCAACTAGCTGCCAATGCGGCATTGCAGGATGTCAGTGTGTTGGGTGTGTCACCTTTTATGGAAGGGGAAGTCACTGTGCGCTACCAGGGTCGTGACAGCTTCATCCAGTTGCGCGGCATAGATCCTGAGCGGGAGGCCAGTGTGCTCAGCAACCCCGGGCGCATTTATGACGATATGCTCGAGCTGTTGGCGCAAACCGATAACGGCATCATCCTCGGTACGCAGCTGGCAGGGCAACTTGGAATCTACGGCACATCAGAAATCAGCGTCATACCACTGAGCAGTTTACTGCGGCGGGATTTTGATGACTCCCGGGGTTTACAAGTCATCGGCTTTGCCGACTTTGGTGTCTACGGCAATAACAATCTGGCGCTGGTCAATCTGGCGCAGGCGGCTGACATGTTTGCTGATGCACCGGGAGTAAATCTGCAGTTACGATTGCGCGTGGATGATGTGTTTGCCGCGGAAGAGATTGCCGGGCGCGCGCTGAATGAATTTGATGGCCTCAATATTGCCCCGTGGAATGTTACCCGGGCATCGCTGTTTAATGCGTTAGGCATGGAAAAAATCATGACAACCTTCATGTTGCTCATGATTGTTGTCATCGGTGCGGTAAATATTGTCTCAACACTGGTGATGGTCGTGTCGGACAAGAGCGCAGACATCGCTATCCTGCGGACAATGGGTGCCAGTAGTGGCAATATCATGCAGGTGTTCATGGTGCAGGGGCTGATTGCCGGCGTTATCGGCACGGTCGCCGGTGCCGTCCTGGGCATCATACTTGCCCTGAGCATCACCGACCTCAGCCTGATGCTGGAGCGCTTAGTGAACAGTCTGTTGGAAAACGGTAATTTTTATTTGATATCACACCTGGAATCGCAGGTGAATGTGGGAGAAGTGACGCTCGTATGCGTGGCAGCTTTGATAATCAGTTTCATTGCAACATTGTATCCTGCCTATCGTGCCAGTCGGGTGCAGCCGGTCGAGGTGTTGCGTTATGAATAATGCTGACCTGGTTTTACGATGTGATCACCTGCGCAAGGTTTACTCGCAGGGTCCACAGGAAGTGGAAGTGCTAAGCGATGTTAATCTCAGCGTGGCACCTGGCGATCAAATTGCTGTCGTGGGCTCTTCGGGTTCCGGCAAGACCACTTTGCTCAATTTGCTTGGTGGATTGGACTTGCCGACTTCGGGGCAGGTGTATGTGGCTGGCCAGGATGTCTCGCAACTTAACGAAGCAGCGCGAGGCAAATTACGCAACCAGTACCTGGGCTTCGTTTACCAGTTTCATCACTTGCTGGGAGAGTTTACCGCCCTGGAGAATGTCGCCATGCCGTTGTTGATTGGCGGACTAGGTGTGAATGATGCCAGCGAACGTGCTTCCGAAATCCTCAAGCGGGTTGGGCTCGAGTTTAGGCTGGACCACAAACCCAGCGAGTTGTCCGGCGGTGAACGGCAAAGAGTGGCGATCGCTCGCGCGCTCGTGACAAATCCCCGTTGTGTCTTGCTCGATGAGCCAACAGGTAATCTGGATCGTGGCACGGCCGGGGAAATCCAACAGTTAATGACAGAGCTCAATCAGACTCTTGGCATCAGCTTCATTATCGTTACCCATGACGAACAACTGGCCAATTCCATGCAGCGGCGTTTGACGCTGAGGGATGGGGGCCTGCATGAAGAATAAGCCGGTTAATCTGGCGCGCCATATTGCCATGCGTTATGTGCGCCTCGGCAAACGCAGCCAGTTAGTGGCTTTCATGTCAGCAATCGCCGTCTCGGGTCTGGCCGCCGGGGTGGCTATTCTCATCATCGTGTTGTCAGTACTGAACGGTTTCGATTACGAGATGCGACAGAACGTGCTCGGCATCGTGCCGCATATCACCATACGCGCCGAAGATCGACTCAATCAGGAGCAATGGGATGAGACCATCGACTTTATCGCGGCGCACGACAGAGTAGCCCATGTGGCGGGGCTGGCTGAAGTGACAGGTGTCATTGCCACGCGCAATGGCAGTCAGGGAGTGCTGGTTAATGGAATTGATATTGAATCAGATGCCATTGCAGGGGAACTGTCCCGATTTGTCACCAGCGGTGCTGTTGAAAGTCTTGCGGAGCAGCGCTGGTCAGTGGTGCTTGGTGCCACTCTTGCGCAGCGCCTGGGGGTAGGGCTGGGTGATTCGATAGATTTGTTCTCGCCCAGTGTCAGTATCAATCCCCTGACTCCCCTGGCCACGTTTCGCAGTTTTGAGGTCGTGGGTATTTACCGGGTTGGTAGCGAAGAACTGGATGGTCGCTTGGCGATTATTCCGCTGCAATCTGCCCGCGCACTGTTTCGGCTGCGCTCTCCCTACAATACATTGCGAGTCAGTGTCGACGATGTGCTGCAGGCTGATAGCGTAATGAACAATCTTGCAGACGCTATGCCGCCTGGATTTCTGCTGCAAAGCTGGAGTGCCCAGTTTGGCAGTATCTATGAAAACATCCGCTTCTCTCGCGGCATCATCGGTTTTATGTTGTGGCTTTTGGTGGGAGTGGCTGCGTTTAACCTGGTAGTCAACCTGATCATGATCGTGCGCGATAAAACTGGTGATATCGCTATTCTGCGAACACTCGGTGCAGAGCCGCGCACCATTTATCGTATCTTCATTTGGCAGGGTGTATTGATTGGCGCGCTGGGATTGCTTATCGGTATTTTTCTTGGTGTGCTGGGTGCGCTGAATATCTCGAGCTTCGCCAGCGGCCTGGAGTCTGCCTTTGACATCCAGTTCTTCAACGCCGAGGTGTATCCCATCGATTTTCTGCCGTCGCAGCTTGCCATGTCTGATGTGCTAACAGTCAGTATAGGGGTAATCATATTATCCTTGCTGGCAACGCTTTATCCTTCGCGTCGCGCCGCGGCAGTCAATCCGGCAGCAGCATTACGCGCTGATTAAGCAACACTTGACCGGGCCAACTATAATCTTAATTAGAAAACTGAATTAGCACGTAGCCCCGGGGACTGCGGCGCTTTGTTATTGCTGTGTCTGGTTGTGATTGCTTGAGATTGGTTGTGATCGGTTGTAATTGGTTGAGATAAAGGGAACCAAAAGAACAGACAGGGAAAGAGGAGAGGCGAGTGCGTGCAGGGATGCTGGCATATTGCGTCGGCATTATCCTGGCAATCCGGATGCCATTGCCGGTACTCACACCATTCTCGGTTTACTTCCTGTTGCTGCTTGTTGCGGTGGTCGCATTTATTCTCACCCGGTGCGCTGGCCGCTACCGGCATCTGCTGATTGTTGTGATCGGTCTACTGCTTGGTACTGCGTGGCACATGTGGTGGGCAATTCAACTGATGTCGCAACGTTTGCCACCACACCTGGAAGGCATCGACCTGCAAGTCAGCGGGCAAATCATTTCGTTGCCCCAGCAACGTGGGCCGGGGCAACCTTTTCAATTTCGCGTGAACGGACTGGATAGCGTGTTGCCCGGGCGTCGGCTGTTGTTGCAATACTATGGCGCAGAGCGCATGTATGGCGGCCAGCACTGGCGCTTCACTGTGCGGCTTAAACAACCCCATGGCATGTCGAATCCCGGTGGTTTTGATTTTGAGGCCTGGCTGGCGCGCAACCGCATGCATGCTACTGGTTATGTCGTTGACGCACCAGCACCGGTGCTAGTCCAGCAATCCGGCTTATCTTTAACGGCAGCGCGCGAGATGTTGCGCCGGCGCTTGCTAAACTTAATATCAGATTCTCCGGTGCGCGGTCTGGTCCTGGCCCTGAAACTGGGTGACCAGGGCGAGATCGACGACAGCCAGTGGCAGCGCTTTACCGACTCCGGCACCAATCACCTGTTTGTGGTTTCCGGATTACATATCGGCATGCTGGCGGGCCTGGGTTACGCCGTCTCTTTATTGTTATTCCGCATGCTGATCGTGCCGCAACGCTGGCCGGCACAGAAGTGCGCGGCTGTTGCAGCGCTATTGATTGCCGGCTTGTATAGCTTGCTGGCGGGTTGGGGGCTGGCGGCGCAGCGGGCAATGATAATGCTCGCAGCGTTCATGCTCGGCTATTGCTTCGCCATACGCGTGCCGATGGCGTGGCGATTCATCGTGGCACTCGCACTGGTGCTCACCCTGAATCCGCTTGCGGCCACCGGTGCAGGCTTCTGGCTTTCCTTTTGTGCGGTAGCGGTGCTGGTAGCCAGTGGTAAGGCCAAACCTGCGCAGAGTGATCTGTCCCCAACACACAATAACGCGCTTGACCTGGTGCAAAACTATGCCGCGCCGCAGTGGCGAATTTTTCTTGGCCTGGCGCTGCCTTTGCTGATCTGGAACGGGCAAGTGTCGGGATTGGCGCCGCTGGTTAACCTGCTGGCAATTCCCGTTGTTGGTTTCCTCATTGTGCCCCTGTGTCTTTCGGGCATGGTACTGACGTGGATTAACGTCAGCGCCGCCGGTTTTGTATTACGCGGCGCAACCGCGTTGCTGGAATTCGCCTATTACTGCCTGGAACGTCTTGTGATGTTTTCAAGTGATGTTGCCATTGTCAGCCTGCCGCCGCCTGCTCCCCTGGTGTTGATTTGTGCCGTACTTGCCATCTCTTTATTGCTGTTGCCGCTGCGGTTATTCCCGTCGTGGGTCAAAGGGATACTACTACTCCCGTTGCTGTGGCCTATGCGACAGCACTCGGCAGCGTTACTGGAATTACATGTAGTGGATGTAGGGCAGGGTCTGGCCGTGCTCGTTCGGCATCACAACTACACATTGTTGTACGACACCGGTGCGAGTTACCCCTCCGGGCTCAGCATGTTGGAGGCCAGTGTAATGCCATTACTGCGACAACTGCGCATAACTACAATTGATACGCTGGTGATCAGTCATGGGGATAACGACCATGCCGGTGGTGTACCAGACCTGTTGGCGAATTATCCGGTGCAGCAAATTTTCACCGGTGACTACCTTGACTCGATCAAGGAAGATTCCGCCACTCAGCAACTTTGTGAAGAAGTGATCGACTGGCATATCGCAAACCTGCACTTCAGATTTCTGCACCCGTCAGATGGAAGTTACATTGGCAATGATCGTTCCTGTGTCTTGCAGATACGAGGGCAGGGATTTAACGTGCTGTTGCCTGGAGATATCAGCCGCGCAGTAGAACGAAAACTTGTGCCGCAGTATGGCGAGACGCTGCAAAGCGATGTGATGATCTCTCCCCATCATGGCAGCAATACCTCGTCCGGTTATCCATGGATTAAAACCGTGGCGCCAGTAATCACTGTTCACTCTGCCGGTTATCGCAATGCATTTAATCATCCTGCACCAGTTGTGCAGTCGCGCTATGCGAATTTGGGGATAGAACAGCTCAGCACCTTCGATACCGGCCACATCCTGCTGCGTTTTTATGATGGCCAGGTGCCTGACGTTGTGGTACATCGGGATCGCTACCGGCGTTACTGGCATTATCAGAGTTTCAGTACCCTTGCCGATAAATAGGGATTGAGGAGTTTATTGTTGTAACGCACACAACAGACAGCGAAGCGTGCGAAAACTTGCGCACCTTCACAGCATGTACGCCCGGGGGCTGTGTTACAGTAGGTCGCCCCCAGCAGTGAGATTGGAGACACCCTGTGGTAGAGATAGTACAAGCCGGCGGTTGGCTGATGCTGCCGATCATTCTGTGTTCCATAGTAGCGATTGCCATCATTATCGAACGCTTCTGGACGCTCAGCACCGCGCGTATCACACCCAAATATGTTTTGGCGCAGGTATGGACCTGGCTGAAGAACAACCAGCTTGATTCCAACAAGTTGCGTGAATTGCGCCTGTCCTCGCCACTGGGTCAAATTCTTGCGGCCGGACTGCTGAATTCCCGCTATGGCCGTGCGGCCATGATTGAAAGTATCGAGCAGGCCGCTGCCCAGGTTATCCATGACATGGAGCGCTATCTCAACACGCTGGGCACTATCGCTGCCATTACGCCGCTACTGGGGTTACTGGGCACGGTAGTTGGCATGATCCGGGTCTTTAGCGAAATCATGCTGCAAGGCACAGGCAACGCTAACGCACTGGCCGGGGGTATTTCCGAGGCATTGATATCCACCGCAGCAGGGCTCACGGTTGCCATACCAACTTATATGTTTCACCGTTACTTCACTCGCAAGGTGGATTCCCTGATCCTGAATCTCGAACAGGAATCCATCAAACTGGTGGACGCCCTGCACAGCGACCGCAAGGTCGAAGTCAAATAATGTTGCTGTGAGTTCGCAGGAAGGCATTTTGAAATTCAAACGCAAGATTCGCGAAGATCTATCGATTAACATCACGCCGCTCATCGACGTGGTGTTCCTGCTGTTGATTTTCTTCATGGTAACCACCACGTTCAACAGGGAAACAAGGCTGCTGGTAGAATTACCGGAAGCCGACGCCGAACTGGCAGATGGGTCAGTAGATTATATTGAGATACTGGTTTCGCGCGATGGGGACTACCTGATTAACGGCAGAGCGCTGGTGAATACGCAGGTAGCCACCCTGATTCGCGGGCTGCAGGAAGAAAGCGGCGGTGATACCAGTTTGCCTGTTTTATTGATCGCCGATGCTGATGCCACGCACCAGGCCGTGGTGACAGCTATGGACAGTATTGGCCAGGCGGGTTTTACTCGGCTTAATATAGCGACACAGCGCCCCCAGGATGGGGACAATCCAACGGATTCCAATTGAGGCCGCATGGCTAAAACCGCAAAGCAGCCGCGAGACAAGGCAGCAGAAAAATTCAACAGGCAAGAAGCATGGCGGCTTTACAGGCGCCTGCTGGGTTATGTCGGCGCGCACAAACCGGCGTTCTATGTCGCGATTCTGGGATACATCATCTTTGCGCTAACGACACCGGCCACAACCGAGTGGCTGGGATGGACGCTGGATGCCATCACCTCGGAGAATTTCGAGCAGGCCAGGATACTAAGTCCGATTCTTTGTGTGGCCATTGTTATCGTGCGTGGCATAGGCGGATTCATGGGCAGCTATTCACTGGCCGCCATCGCCAATGCAGTGATGCACAAATTACGCTGTGAACTGATCGATCACCTTATTGTATTGCCGGCGGTTTACTATGACCGTCATGCTTCCGGCAAACTCGTCTCCAAACTTACCTATGATGTGCAGCAAATCACCGGGGCCAGTAGCGGTGCTATAGCAGTTATCCTGCGGGAAGGCTTCACGGTCATCGGCCTGTTGGCTTATCTGTTCTACATCGACTGGCAATTGAGCCTGACATTTCTGCTCATTGCGCCCGTAGTAGGCAAAATCGTCAGCATTGCCTCAAAGAAGTTTCGCCGTTACAGCACACAGATGCAGGACTCCATGGGTGATGTGACACAAATAACCAACGAAGCCATCAAGGGTTATCGGGTGATTCGCACCTTTAATGCTGAAGACTTTGTCAGTGAAAAATTGCAGGGCGCCAGCGAAGCCAATCGCAAACAGAATATGAAGATGGAGCTGACCCGCAGTGCCAGCACCCCGATCGTGCAGTTTATTGTGGCGATGGCGTTGGCTTTCCTGGTATGGATGGCGATGTCGCCGGATTTCTTCCAGGACAAAACTGCAGGTGACTTCGTTGCCTTCCTCACTGCAGCCGGTTTGCTGGCCAAGCCAATCCGTCAACTGACCCAGGTTAATTCCGTAATACAGCGAGGCATATCAGCTTCGCACAGTATCTTTACCTTGCTGGATGAACCCATCGAAATCGATCAGGGCTCACACAAGGCGGATAAGGTGGAAGGGCGTATCGAGTATGAACATGTGTCGTTTGCCTATGACGGTGAGAAGCTCGCCCTGGATGACATCAGCTTTGTTGCTGAACCAGGCAAGATCATTGCGCTGGTAGGCAAATCCGGTAGCGGTAAATCCAGTCTGGTAAGCCTGCTGCCACGTTTCTACGAATATGGGCAGGGGACAATTACGCTTGATGGTGTGCCGATCCGCGAGTATGACCTCCATAACCTGCGCCACCATATATCCCTTGTGACGCAGCAGGTGGTGTTGTTTAACGGCACGGTAGCTGAAAACATCGCCTATGGGGAAGAGACTCTGGACTACGAGCGAATTACGGCAGCGGCCAAGGCGGCCCATGCCTGGGAATTTATCGAGCAGTTGCCGCAGGGGCTCGACACGCAGGTAGGAGATGATGCCAGCCAGTTGTCTGGCGGACAGCGCCAACGCCTGGCTATCGCACGCGCCTTGTTAAAAGATGCGCCTATTCTGATTTTTGACGAAGCGACTTCAGCGCTGGATTCAGAATCAGAACAACATATACAGGAAGCATTACAGACTCTGGTGAAAGGGCGCACAACGTTTGTAATTGCACATCGATTGTCTACGGTAGAAAACGCCGACTTGATTTTGGTGCTCGACAAAGGAAAGATAATAGAGTCAGGTACACATGAGCAGTTAATCGCTCAGCAAGGGGTGTATCGCAAGTTACACAAAATTCAGTTCACGGAGTCTGACGCAAGCGATAGCGCATGAGTAAACTGGAAAAGGCATGGTACAGCAAAGCGGGTTGGCTGATCGTGTTATGGCCGCTCGCATTTGTGTTTCAATTGATTGTTCGCCTGCGTCGCCGCCTGCAACAAAAACAGGAAAGACCAGCCAATCTGAACGTTCCTGTAATCGTAATTGGTAATATCTCGGTTGGTGGCACCGGCAAAACACCCTTACTGATTGCGCTGGTCAAGCATCTGCAGACACAAGGCTTTAGTCCCGGGGTTGTCACGCGCGGATATGGCGCTGATACCCATGCGAAAAAAAGCGCCAGTTATCCCCTTAATGTTACTGAGAGCACCCCTGTTGCTGTTTGCGGTGACGAAGCCCAACTCATTCACACTCAAACCGGATGCCCGGTAGTTGTCAATCCGGATCGTCCTGTCGCCGTCGCTTGTTTGCTGGCTGAACACGATGATGTGGATGTCGTCCTTAGCGACGATGGCCTGCAGCACTATCGATTGTGGCGCGACCTGGAAATTGCGGTTGTCGATGGTCAGCGACTTTTTGGCAATGGCATGTGTCTGCCTGCTGGTCCGTTGCGTGAGTCAGTGTCACGACTTGGCGAAGTCGACTTTATCGTCATCAATGAAGGCGAACCTGACGCGCTGGCACAATTGAGCAACTGCCCTGTAGAAAAAATTGCCAGCATGCATCTCAAACCCAAATCGCTGGTTAATATGGTTAATGGTAAAAAATTACCCTTTAGTGGCGCGCCGTTTAACATGGGAGCCAGAGTGCAAGCGGTCACTGCACTGGGCAACCCTGAGCGCTTTTTCGAGACGCTCTCGGCGCTACCCTATGAAGTAGAACACTTCACATTTGCCGATCACCATCTTTATAACGCCGATGATTTTGGCAGCGCCGGAATCGACAGTCATCAACCGGTCGTCATGACCGAGAAGGATGCGGTAAAATGCCAGGACTTTGCCAAAACCAATTTCTGGGTACTGTCCACCGCATTGAAAGTGGACAAAGAACTGCTGGAGCGGGTTAGCGCCAGAGCGCAGGCAATTGGCAAAGAGATTGAGCAACAAACAAGTCAATCGACAGGGCAGTCTTCAGTCACCGCACGAGCTGCTGGCAAAACAAATGCGGCTATAAATCAAGACAGGCAATAAGAGAGTCTTAATGCTCGATACCAAATTACTGAGTTTACTGGTTTGCCCCATCTGCAAGGCCGATCTTCACTATGATCGACAGCAAAATGAATTGATCTGCACAGGCGACCGTCTGGCCTTTCCAGTTCGCGATGGCATTCCCGTGATGCTGAGCGAGGAAGCTCGCAACATCAGCCTCGAAGAACGAGAAAAATATTAATGGCATTCAGCGTCGTTATCCCGGCCCGTTACGGCGCTACGCGCCTGCCGGGTAAGCCGCTGCTGGATATCGCCGGCAAGCCCATGCTTCAGCACACCTATGAGCGGGCCTCGGCCAGTTCGGCTACTGCGGTGTATATCGCGACCGATGATGAACGCATCAAGTCTGCCGCTGAGGGTTTTGGTGCCAAAGTTTGTATGACCGACGCCAACCATCGCTCGGGCACAGACCGGATTCAGGAAGTGGCAACCCAACTTGGTTTGCCCGATGACGCCATCATCGTCAACGTGCAGGCAGATGAACCGCTGTTGCCGCCAGATGTGATTGATCAGGTGGCCGTCAACCTGCAAGCCCACGCGGCAGCCGGCATTGCGACTTTATGCGAGCCCATGAGCTCGAAAGAGGAGATCGAAGACCCCAATGCCGTCAAGGTAGTCATGAATGAGATCGGCATGGCCCTGTATTTCTCCCGCGCCACAATCCCCTGGCAGGCCAGCACTTCAGCCCGTAATTGCTACCGGCATGTGGGTATTTATGCCTATCGGGTAGCTGTGTTGAACCAGTTTGTGCAATGGCCACCCGCTGAACTTGAGGTGCAAGAGAAGCTTGAGCAGCTCAGGGCCTTGTATCACGGTATTCCTATCCACGTAGCAGTTTCCGCCGCGCGCATCCCTCCGGGTGTGGATACCGAAAAAGACCTCGAGGCAGTGCGTGCTCACATACGTGCTGACGCCGCAAAACCCGCAGGAGCAGCATAATGCCTGCGGGCTCAAACAGCAGCCGACAGGTGAAACTGCTGATGGTGTGCCTGGGCAATATCTGCCGCTCGCCCACTGCCCATGGCGTTATGGAAAAGCTTATAAAAGACAAAGGTTTGGAAGGAAGTATTCAAGTAGATTCCGCTGGTACCAGCACCTATCACATTGGCGAACGCCCCGACTCGCGATCGGTCGCAGCCGCTGCCAAACGGGGTTATGACCTGACCACCTTTCGGGCCCGCCAGGTTAGCCCTGCAGATTTTCAGGAGTTCGACTATATTCTGGCCATGGATCGACAAAACCTCCGTGAACTCCGCAAAGACTGCCCCGGGGCAGCCCATGGCAAGCTCAGCCTGTTACTGGATTACATCGATAATGAACACGATGCCGTGCCAGACCCGTATTACAGCGGACCTCATGGCTTTGAACTGGTGCTGGATCTGGTGGAAGCGGCCTGCAATGAGCTGCTGGAGCAGGTTTGCCAGGAGCATTTTACCGCCCATGGGGCGTCCTGAACTCATTGAACTGACCATCGACCTATGAATATCCAGGAAAACGTCAATCTGGCGTCGTTTAACAGCTTTGGTGTGGCCAGTCAGGCACGCCATTTCGGCACGGTAACCTCGGTTGCCGAGCTGGAATTTGCCCTGGATTTCGCGGAAAAACAGCGGCTCCCAGTGCATATTCTGGGCGGCGGCAGTAATACGCTGTTTGTGGCGGATTATCCGGGCCTGGTGTTACGTATCGCTATTGCCGGTATCGAGCCGCTGGAAGCGCCCGGGCAGCTACGCATCGGGGCGGGCGAGGAGTGGCATCACCTGGTTATGCATAGCTTGAAAAAAGAGCTATATGGTCTTGAAAATCTTGCATTAATTCCAGGCCTTTGTGGTGCGGCACCGATTCAGAATATTGGCGCGTACGGGGTGGAACTGGAACAGTTTTTTGTCAGTCTGGAAGCTTTCAATCTGGCGACCCGGGAGATAAAGACCTTCGATGATGACGCCTGCGAATTCGGCTATCGGGACAGCCTGTTCAAGCAGCCGGGCAATCCCTGGGTAGTGCTGTCCCTGACCCTGCAATTGCACACCGAGCCCGCGCCGGTACTCACTTATCCTGCGCTGGTTGAGGCCCTGGGCACCGCAACGCCGACACCCCAGCAGATATTCGATTCAGTGTGTGCCATTCGCTCCAGCAAGCTGCCAGATCCGGCCAAACTGGGCAATGCCGGCAGTTTCTTCAAGAATCCGGTGGTGTCACGAGACAAATACCAGTCCCTGAAGGCCGACCACCCGGATTTACCCTGCTATGACACCGAAGATGCCGATCTGGTGAAGCTACCGGCGGCATGGTTGCTGGATACCCTGGGCTGGAAAGGCCGTCAGCGCGGGTCGGCGGCAGTGCATGACCAGCATGCCCTGGTGCTGGTAAACCCGGGCGATGCCTCGGGTGAGGATATTCTGCTGCTGGCGCAGGAAATGAGCACCTCCGTGCTGGAAAAATTTGGCATCGCTCTCGTGCCGGAAGTACACCTCATTAGCGGTTGATCACCCACCATCCCGCGTTTCCAGTGGTATTTAGGAAAAGTGTGAGCCAGTTCATGTTTTGTTGACCCAAATTTGTTCCCCTAAGGTTCGTGTGTTACTTATTTAACATCTTTCGTGTGAAGGGCGACACAAAACGCCCAAAGAGCCTGCCATGAATAATTTCGAAACTGGTCACGAGCAAAGCAACAGCAAAATTTCCATCCTCCTGGTGGAAGACCAAACACTGGTCCGACAGGGCATCGCCCGCCTGCTGAATGATGAACCGGATATGGAAGTCATCGGTCAGATTTCCAGCGGTGAAGGTGCCCTTAAGTATATGGAGCAGCGCGGTGCCGATGCACAGCCCGATGTAGTGGTGATGGATGCCCGCATGAGTGGCATTGTCGGCATCGAGGCGGCCCGGCAAATGCTGGAGAAGTATCCCCAGACCCGCATTGTTGCAGTGTCATCCGTGGCTTCCGGCGTCATTCCTTCACAGATGCTGCGTGCAGGCGCCCAGGCCTTTGTGACCAAGAACGTTGACCGGGAAGAACTGATCAAGGCCATACACATGGTCAGCAAGGGACATCACTACGTGACACCTGAAGTGGCTGTACAACTCGCAACCGACCCGTTCAGCCAGGAAGGCCGCTCTATCTTCGACAAACTGTCGCGGCGCGAACTGCAGATTTCCCAATTATTGACTGACGGCAAGAAAGTCAGCCAGATTTCCACCTTGCTTAACCTGAGCCCGAAGACGGTATATAGCTATCGCTATCGCATATTCGAGAAGTTCGGTATCCGCAGTGATGTGGAACTCACCATACTCGCAGTGAAGCATGGTCTTGCCCATGATTCCGGTGATCACGCAGATCTGATGTATCTCGAACGCGCTGCCAGTTGAGCCACTGACCCGCATCGGCTAACCTGCACCTGACTCCATTGTCAGTCGTGCAGGACAATGCCCGCAAAAAAAGTTCCACCCAAGAAATCGAAAGCTGTTAAGCAGACTTCCTCCCCATCCGCATCGCGCAAAAAGCAGCCCGATGGGGATGGCGCACGCTTCGATCACAAGCATTTTCTCAAGAGTCTTACCAATCGCCCTGGCGTGTATCGCATGCTCGATGCGGACAACAAAGTGTTGTACGTGGGCAAAGCCCGTAACCTGAAAAACCGGGTGGGCAGTTATTTCCGCGCCAGCGGATTAACCACACGCACCATGGCCATGGTTGAGAAGATTGCCCACATCGAAGTTACTGTAACCAATAGCGACACCGAAGCCCTGTTACTCGAACAGAGTCTCATCAAATCCCACAAGCCGACTTATAACATTCAGCTTAGGGATGACAAATCCTACCCCTACATCCTGTTAACAGATAAAGACGAGTATCCGCGTCTGGCTTTTTATCGTGGCACGCGCAAACGAGCAGGGCGTTTCTTCGGGCCTTATCCAAGCGCGCATGCCACACGGGAAACCCTGGGCATACTGCAAAAAGTATTTCGTGTGCGCCAGTGCGAAGACAGTTATTTTCGTAATCGCACACGACCCTGTTTGCAGTATCAGATTGATCGCTGCACCGCACCTTGCGTTAACCTGATCTCGCCAGAAGAGTATGCGCAGGATGTGCGTTACTCCACGTTGTTTCTGCAGGGCAAGAGCGACGAGATTACCCGCGAACTAACCAGGCGCATGGAAAAGGCAGCGGCCAAGGAAGAGTTTGAAAAAGCCGCAGTAATTCGTGACCAGATTGTCGACCTGCGCCGCATCCAGGAGCAGCAGTTCGTTGCCAACCAGGGTGGTGATGCCGATGTGATTGCAGCCGCTATCGAGCAGCCCTATGTGTGTGTGCATATGATCTATGTGCGCTCGGGGCGCATCATCGGCAGCAAGCAATACTTCCCGCGTTTTCGACTGGCAGAAGATACCGGCGAGGTATTAAGCGCGTTTATTTCCCAGGCCTATCTGGGTGATGACAAGAGCGCCAACCTGCCAGCGGAAATCATCGTGCCGGAGAGGCTGAACAAGGAAGGCGAGGACGAAGAAGAATTAGAACAGGCACTTTCTTATGTGGCCAATCGCAAGATCAAACTTTCCACCCGGGTACGCGGGCATCGGGCCAAGTGGGTGCAACTGGCGCAAACCAATGCGCTGGAATCCCTGCAGGCTCATATTAGTAACAAACAGAATGCCCACAAGCGTTTCGAAAGCCTGCGGGGCGCCTTGAAACTGGAGGAACCGGCAGGGCGCATCGAGTGTTTCGATATCAGCCACACAGCAGGCGAGGGTACCGTGGCCTCTTGTGTAGTGTTTGATCGCAATGGGGCGGTAAAGAGTGACTACCGGCGCTTTAACATCAAGGATATCCAGGGTGGTGACGATTACGCCGCCATGGAACAGGTGCTTGACAGACGCTTTACACGGCTGACCAAGGAAGGCGCCAAGTTGCCGGATATATTGCTGATCGATGGTGGCAAGGGACAATTGAGCCAGGCGCAGAAGATCCTGGAGAAATTCCAGTTACCGGAATTGATCCTGCTGGGCATCGCCAAAGGCATCAGCCGCCGCGCCGGACAGGAAACCCTGTTCATGCGAGTTGGTAGCAGCAACCGTGAGATCGCGCTGCCGACCAATTCTCCTGCATTGCATCTGCTGCAGCAGGTGCGGGACGAAGCCCATCGCTTTGCCATCACCGGCCATCGCCAGCGGCGCAGCAAGGCGCGCAAACAGTCATTACTGGAAGAGATTCCGGGGCTGGGGCCAAAGCGCCGCCGCGAACTGCTCAAGCATTTTGGTGGTCAGCAACAGATCAGCAAGGCCAGTGCCGATGATATTGCCCGCGTGACTGGGATCAGCAAGAAATTGGCCGAAAACATATATGCGCACCTGCACAACGGGTAACATTCATCATTCTATTTATGTAGTCAGAGCAATAATAAAAGCCAAGTGAACTCAGCCAATTTAGTCACCTTAAGCCGCATCGCCCTTATCCCTGTAGTCATTGCCTGTTACTACTCAGGGCTGGCCCAGGCGCACCTGATTGCGGCTGTAATCTTTATCATCGCCAGCGTTACCGACTGGCTGGATGGTTATCTGGCCCGCAAACTGAACCAGACCTCGGCCTTTGGCGCCTTTCTCGATCCGGTGGCTGACAAGCTGCTGGTAGCCTGCATATTGATCATGCTCACAGCGGTGTACGAGAGCCTGCTGCTGGCCACAGCGATTATCATCACGCGTGAGCTGCTGGTGTCGGCTCTGCGGGAGTGGATGGCCTCCCAGGGGGAGCGAGATGTGGTGAAAGTGGCATTTATCGGCAAGCTCAAGACCACAGTGCAGATGATTGCCATCAGCGCCTTGTTGCTGGTGAGCGCCACTACGCCGGAGCTGCTCTGGCAACTGGGTTACTGGCTGATCATGCTGGCGGCGCTTTTGAGTATCTGGTCCATGATCGAGTACTTCAACAAGGCCCGCGGCATATTGTTCAAGGATTCCTGACGCGTGCAGTCAATGTGGGTGGAAACCCCCGTAAACACTGATAAATCCTTGACTTGGAGAGTTTTGGGATTAGAATAGGCGCCTCGTTTTAGCCCGGTGCCTGTATGACAGCGCATTAAGCCTGCTAAAATAGATCTCAAGCGGGAATAGCTCAGCTGGTAGAGCGCAACCTTGCCAAGGTTGAGGTCGCGAGTTCGAACCTCGTTTCCCGCTCCAATTTCTTTCTATACTCTCCACAATTACACCACCGCCTCACCAGATTGTCGCCAGCCACTGAAGCTGCGGCAGGAATTCTCTATAATCTGTGAGCGCGCCGGGTGCAGACATACCCCGCTTTAATTCTTTTCACATGGCTGCTGTACAATTATTAACCAATATCTTTTAACCAATATCTTTTAACCAATATCTTTTAACCAAT
>Ga0181593_10000012_pt1 | contig 159285 bp, 121 predicted proteins | sample 071ome_19_FD_133756 | JGI IMG/M metagenome (GOLD analysis project Ga0181593, IMG submission 133756) | Coastal salt marsh microbial communities from the Groves Creek Marsh, Skidaway Island, Georgia - 071413AT metaG (megahit assembly) | ecosystem: Environmental > Aquatic > Marine > Intertidal... | reverse complement strand
TTGTTGTACCTATGTTGTACCCATAAAAAGAAACCCCAAGCAGCACAACGACTTACTTGGGGTTTGTGTGGGTCCGAGTAGATTCGAACTACCGACCTCTACGATGTCAACGTAGCGCTCTAACCAACTGAGCTACGGACCCATCCGCCAGTGTCTGCGCACTGAATCGAGGGCCGCAAATATAGCCCGATCTGCGAACGCGAGTCAAGAAACCAATACGAATCCCGCGCGAAGAGGCGTCGCTCCCCAGGAGTCACCTTCTCAGAACTGGACGCGAAGAGAGAGCACAGGGGCCGATTCCACGGGCGGAGCCAGTGAAGCCGTCACCTGGGACCGGCGCGATCGTCCGGCGCTTCGCGCCGCGATCGCGCCCGAAATCAATCGGTTGGCAACGAGCGAGGCAATGAGGATGGAGCGACGGCGTCGAAGCGACTCGGCGTCATCACGCAAATCCCGATAACGGTTGAACGACTCCTGGGAGTCCCACTCCCATTGAAACGCCGCATCATCAACATAGTCGATCAGATCCCACGATCTGTTGCGAAGCATCGTTTCCCGGTAGACATCCGAGGATTCAAACGAAGCCAGATTCAGGAAGAACGTTCGATCCTTGCCATCAACCAGGGCATCGGCTGAACCGCTGGCCAGGGTCGTGTAGGACTGGACCAGGTCGTTGCGGCGCCATTCGCCACCAATCAGGCTCAGCCAGAGGCTGACGTCCGCCGCGGCATAGGTTTTTGCCCATCCCGTCCAGCTGTTCTCATTCACATACCGATGGCCCAAGCCAGGCAAGAGCATGGAGAGTCCAAAAGCGGTGCCGCCAGATGCCTCCCACGATTCAGCGGGCGGGACCGGCTGTGCCGTAGCACTTGGCACACCCGTCGATGCGAGAAGGGTGGTGGCAAGCAGGAGAGCAGGAAGAAATGCGGAGCGGATCACGTACAGCAAGAGACGCTTTCAGGTTCAGCGCCTCGAACGGCGCAGGTCCGGTGCGGATCCACGCGAGCAGAAGAGAGGGCAGGGTAATACCGTCCGCAGTCCGGACGAGACGCGGTAGCCGTCTTTAGCGGATGGCGCGCTCCAGATCACGGATGTCCAGGTCGTCGAACAGCACTTCAAGGAAATCTTTGTCCAGGCGGCTGCCTTCGGCATTCACGGCAATCACGATCCGCTCTTTCACGATCAGGACACCTTGCATTTCGGTATGTCCTTCGTGGTACTCGACGGATTCCAGGCCGGGCCATCCTTCGAACTGACGAGTGCGCTTGAAGCCGTCCCGATCTTCTTCGTCGATATTCTTGTCGATGAAGTCAAAGCCCATCGCGGCCAGTCCTTTCATCGTGCCCAGGTCGAGAATGGCGATCTCCATGCTCTTGTCGCGTCCTTCGTACTCCGCCTCAAGCTTTGAGAACCGCATGCCGAGCGCGCTTTTGTTCGCACCGCTCCAATCCATGCGTTCCATACCCATCAACTCGGAGGGGAAGATCTCCCGGAATTCGCGGAAATCGATGACTTCCACATCCGAGTCTTCCTGAATGCGGGTACCAATGTCCTCGAGCACTTTGCCGACGCGGGCTAATCCACGTGAAACGGACTCTTCGACATCCTTTTTCAATCGCTCGACTTCCTCGTCCGATAGTTCGACCTCGTCCAACTCATTCTCAATACGTTCGCGCGCGCGCCGAATTTCCTCTTCAGCACGTTCCAGTTCGCGGTCAACGCTTCGTTCAATATCCCGCTCGATTTCGCGGGCATCTTCTTCCGTGACGACAAAGTCTTCACGCTGAGCTTGATCATTTTCGCATCCGTAGATGCCGAAAAGCATGATTCCCAGTGCCAGAATGACGAAAAATGTGCGCATGGAAAGGTCCATGAAAAGGGTTTCAGGAGTCTATGGCAGGCTCTACGAGAGGTTTTCGTAAAGGTGACAGCCCGAAATTGATTTTTCCGACCTACATGCTGCGACGGTACTGACCGCCCACTTCGAACAGGGCATGGGTGATGTCACCCAAGGAGCAAACAGGCACCGCGTCCAAGAGCGCATCAAAGGTGTTGTCACCGCTGCGTGCTACGTCCTGGAGCCGCATGAGTGCCTCTTGGCCCGATTCCGGGTTACGGCCCTGGAAGGCTCGCAGATTCCGGATCTGTCGATCTTTCTCTTCTGAGGTGGAGCGCATCAGTGCAACGGGACCGTCTTCTGAGGCTTCCTCGCCATCACCCCGGAACGTGTTGACGCCAATGACCGGAAGCTCACCCGTATGCTTCTTGCCCTCATAGAAGAGGCTTTCTTCCTGGATTTTGGATCGCTGATACATGGTTTCCATCGCGCCCAACACGCCGCCTCGATCATTGATGCGCTCGAACTCCATCAGGACGGCTTCTTCTACCAGGTCGGTCAGTTCGTCGATGATATACGCACCCTGCAGTGGGTTCTCATTCTTGGCGAGTCCCAGCTCCCGGTTTATGATCAACTGGATGGCAATTGCCCGCCGTACGCTTTCTTCGGTCGGCGTCGTGATGGCTTCATCGTAGGCGTTGGTGTGCAACGAATTACAGTTGTCGTAAATGGCCATCAAGGCCTGCAACGTCGTACGGATGTCGTTGAACTGGATCTCCTGAGCGTGCAGACTGCGGCCCGATGTCTGGATGTGGTACTTCAGCTTTTGAGAGCGCTCATTGCCGCCGTATCGGTTCTTCATGGCGACCGACCAGATGCGACGGGCTACACGTCCGATTACCGAGTACTCAGGATCCATGCCGTTCGAGAAAAAGAACGACAGGTTGGGTGCGAAGTCATCGATGTGCATTCCCCGAGCCAGATAGTATTCAACGAACGTGAAGCCATTCGAGAGCGTGAATGCCAGCTGGCTGATCGGATTGGCCCCTGCCTCTGCAATGTGATAGCCGGAGATGGAGACCGAGTAAAAATTGCGTACGCCGTTATCGATGAAGTACTGCTGTACGTCACCCATCATGCGAAGGGCGAACTCGGTAGAAAAGATACAGGTGTTCTGGGCCTGATCCTCTTTCAGGATGTCTGCCTGCACCGTCCCGCGGACCTGCTTGAGTGTAGATTCTCGAATGGTCGTGTAGGTGCTGCCGTCCAGCATGCCCCATTCGACCAGCTGCGCGCCGTACGTGCCCAGCAGTCCAAGTCCCGTGCCGTCGTGTGTGCGCGGTAAACCGGATTCTGGGCCTGTCGGGCCCGTTGGCGAATAAACAGGGGCGTCAGAGCCAAGCTTGGACTGGATCTGCGCGTACACGTCGTCCCAGGTCCCTTCCGAACGGAAGTGTTTCTCGATCTGTTGATCGACCGCCGTATTCAAGAACATGGCCAGCAGCATGGGCGCAGGGCCATTGATGGTCATGGAGACCGACGTGGAAGGATCGCACAAGTCGAAGCCGGAGTACAGCTTCTTCATGTCGTCCAGCGTACAGATTGAAACGCCGGCGTTGCCCACTTTGCCGTAGATGTCAGGACGCTCATGCGGGTCGAATCCGTAGAGCGTGACCGAGTCGAACGCCGTAGAAAGCCGCTTGCCCGGCATACCTTCCGATACCAGATGGAATCGGCGATTCGTGCGCTCCGGGCTGCCTTCGCCAGCGAACATGCGGGTCGGATCTTCGCCCGTACGTTTGAACGGGAAGACGCCCGACGTGAACGGGAAGAAGCCAGGGAGATTCTCCAGCAGGGCGTAGCGAAGCCGCTCACCGGGATCTTCTGTTCGGGGCAGGGCAATCTTAGGAATCTTGAGGCCGGACAGCGACTCGGTATGCAGCGGAACGGTAAAGTCGCGTCCACGGACCGAATAGGTGTGCTCGTCGGCTCGATACTGCTCGGCCAGGGCGTCCCAGCCCTCCAGGATGGCGCGAGAGCGATGGTCCAGGCGATCCCACCAGCGAGCGGCCATCTTGGTCAGGCGATCTTCCAGCAATTCCCGATCTTCCGGATTCCATTCGGCGACCTGCTGCAACGCTCCATTGGCCTCGCCCCATTTACGGGCGATGCGGATCTGCTCCTCTGCGTGGGAGCGGTAATCGTGGCACGCATCAGAGATATCTCCGAGATAACGCTGACGTTTCGCAGGAATCAGCGCCTCTGCATCGGACTTGAAGTTGGCCACTGGCTGGGAGGCGTAAACGCCGGACTGCCGACCAAAATCAAACCGCTCGTTCAAGGCGCCAAGCAGGGCCAGATACAGATTTGTAATGCCCTGATCGTTGAAATGTGATGCCATCGTCGGGAAGACGGGCATCTGATCGGGCGCCGTGTCAAAGGCGCCCCGGTTGCGCTGCATGGTCTTGCGCACATCGCGGAGGGCGTCCTCACTTCCTCGTTTCTCGAATTTGTTGAGCGCGACAAAATCCGCTGCATCCAGCATCCCGATCTTTTCCAGCTGCGTTGGAGCGCCAAATTCCTGGGTCATCACATAGAGTGTGAGATCGGTCATATCGGCGATCTCGGTATCGCTCTGACCAATTCCAGCCGTCTCCAAAATGATCAGGTCGAATCCGGCTGCTTTGCAGACCGTGATGGCATCGCGCAGAGCTTGGCTTGTGGCCCGGTTGGCCTGACGCGTTGCCAGGGAACGCATGTATACCCTCTGCCCCGCCTCGTCGTAAATGGCATTCATCCGGATGCGATCGCCCAGCAGTGCTCCGCCCGTGGAGCGGCGTGTGGGGTCGACGGAAAGAACGGCAATATCCAGATCGCTGAAGTCCGTTACGAAGCGGCGAACCAGTTCGTCGGTGAGCGTGGATTTTCCGGCACCTCCCGTTCCCGTGATGCCAATCGTAGGTGTACCGTAATCCTGATCCGGAGCGCCATCGCCGCCGGCACTCAGGGCCTCTGCCTGTGAAATCCCGCGAGCAACAAGCTGGGCTTTTTCGGCCGCATCGGCCAATTCAAGCTGGCTGACGTCATAATCGCACTCGCGGATCATGACATCGATCATTCCGCGTAAACCCAATTCCAACCCGTCTTCGGGAGAGAAAATGCGGGCTACACCGTATTCGTGCAGCTCTTCGATTTCCTCGGGTACAATGACTCCGCCACCGCCGCCATATACCTTGATGTGCCCCGCGCCTCGTTCGCGTAGCAGGTCGACCATGTAGCGAAAGTACTCGTTGTGACCGCCCTGATACGAAGAAACCGCAATCCCTTGGGCGTCCTCATGAATGGCCGTGTCCACAATTTCCTTGACCGATCTGTTGTGGCCAAGGTGAATGACCTCAGCACCTGCTGACTGCAGGACGCGTCGCATGATATTGATGGCCGCATCATGGCCATCGAACAGGCTGGCTGCCGTCACAAATCGGACCGGATGGACCGGGACGTGCCATGTCGGCAGGGCACTTTCGGACATGCTTTTGGACGAGGCCGGAGTAGGAATGGAAGACATGATCGGTACTGGATGACGATCGGGTGGAAGGCCGGGAGACCGAGTGTAACGGGCTGGCTGCCCGGCGCCGCGATATGTACTGACTACGCAGGCCAGCCGGGGAGGTTTGCGAACCAGGAACGAATAATAACGCCGTTAAGTGAGCATCGATCTCCCGAAAATCTTGATTATGTGCCTCGAATAACGATCTGCAGAGGCGTCAATGCCGCTAGCGTGGTCGCCGTTCGACCGCAAGTGCTGCGGCATAGTGGTCAGAAAGGCCGAAGTGAACATCCCACGATTCATCGGCCGGGTCGCGTACCTCGGCATGAGACGCAGCCGTGTCAATTTTTGTGCGAACCAGACGGGGAGAGCGACGCAGTCCGGTGCCATTGGCTTTCAGGACAGCTTCCTTAACCGTCCAGCACAGGAACAGGGTACGTTCCGAATCCAGATCCAGGTTATGGACGTGCTCTCGTTCTTCGTCTGCAAGAATGTAGTCAAGCAGTGAAGCCGGCTTGGAACGGATTTGCTCCAGGTCGACACCCACATTACGCGCACTACACACCGCGATTGCTACATCTCCCGAGTGCGCCAGGGAAAGGTGTAGGCCTGTTTCTGGGCAGGCAAGTCTACCCGAAGGTTCGATAACGAGTGGGACATCGACCGGATCAATGTCCAGATGATCAGCCAGCAAGGTCCGCAACGCGATTCGTCCAGCAGTGAAGCTGCGCCGGCGCTGCTCATGGCCCATGCCAGCCCGTCGATTGATTTCCCGGTCGTTGAGAATGTGCATCCAGTCCTGGGTCGTTTCATTCGAGAAAACGAATGACCGGTAGTACACGTCCTCAGGAACGTGCAGTGTGGGAATCTGGATCGGCGAATCCAAAATGGAAGGGGGACGGGTTACGGTGAGCGGGGCGTGGCACCAGGTTGACGTACCGAGCCACCAATCTACAAAACGCACAAGGCGCCGGCGATATGGATCGCCGGCGCCTTGCTAAAGGTTTGAGCCATACAAGCTCGCGAGCTTCAGCTGAGCGCCTTACTTGGCTGCTGCGTAGTTGCTCGATACCGCGTTCCAGTTGACGACATTCCAGAATGCGGAAACGTAGTCAGGGCGGCGGTTCTGGTAGTTCAAGTAGTAGGCATGCTCCCAAACATCCAGACCCATGATGGGCGTGTCACCACTCATGAACGGGCTATCCTGGTTGGCTGTAGAGTAAACGGCCAGCGAGCCGTCGGCCTTCACGACGAGCCAGGCCCATCCTGATCCAAAACGCGTTCCTGCGGCTGCAGAGAATGCGGCTTTGAACTCATCAAACGAACCAAACGCGGCGTCAATGGCCCCAGCGAGATCTCCGGATGGAGCGCCGCCTCCATCAGGTGACATGACAGACCAGAAAAGCGAGTGGTTTGCATGGCCGCCACCGTTGTTGCGGACACCACCACGAATCGCGTCAGGTACCGAATCGATATCGCGAAGCAACGCTTCAACCGATTTGCCAGCGAGGTCATCGTGACCTTCAAGAGCAGCGTTCAGCTTGGCGACGTATCCCGCATGGTGCTTCCCATGGTGGATTTCCATCGTACGGGTGTCAATGTTGGGTTCGAGAGCGTCGTGCGCGTAAGGAAGATCAGGAAGCGTATGAGCCATAGTCTACAATCGGTGCGTTTCAGTGGTTGATGGATCAGTAAGATACGCAGGATCAGATCCAGGAAAAATGATTGATGCGACGAGCCAACTCGGCATCCAGCTCCGTCACCTTGTTTCCTGCGTCGTGCGTGGTGAGCGATACCCTGACCCTGTTGTACACATTTGTCAGTTCTGGGTGATGATCCAGCGCCTCTGCCTCGAAGCCGACACGCACCATGAAGCTCATGGCCTCGCGAAATGTGGCAAACAGAAACGTTCGGTGAAGGGTATTATCCTTCAAAGCCCAGCCATCAAGGCCATCCAGAGCCTGATCAATGGCTTCTTCGCTGAGGGGTGTGCGATCAAAAGTGCCCATGGTTGTTTTCGGTTCAGAAAATCCAGCCGCTGAAGAAGAGGATGTAAATCACCGCGTATACCGGCAACAGGATCGGGATGGAGTATTTCGTCATGTAGCCCAGAAACGAGGGCGTTTCGACGCCATTGGCCTCTGCGATTGCCTTGACCATGAAGTTTGGTGCATTGCCGATATAGGACATGGCTCCGAAGAACACGGCCGCGACGGAAATGGCCTGAAGGTAGATGACCGATTCAATTCCTCTGGCAAAAGCGATAACCGATTCCGGGTCGTTCACATCCAGCCCGAATTTGCCCATGGCGGCGGCAACAAAATTCAGGTATGTGGGGGCGTTGTCCAGGATGCCTGATAAAAGACCGGTTCCCCAGTAGAACGTGGTGACGGTCAACGAGTCTGCATTCTGGGAGGCAAAGTTCGAAATCAGCTGCAACGCCGGTTGCATGGTGACGAAGATTCCCAGGAACAGCCAACCGACCTCACGAATGGGTTCGAAGTGGAATTGATTCTTTTCCATGGACTCCTGGTCAGCCGTGATATAGGCCAGGAATGCAACGGTAAGCATGATGATCTCACGGATCCCGAACGGGACATGCCACAGCTTTTTCAGGTCCGGTACCCAATCGAAGATGATTGGATCAATGAAAACGGCTACGATGATGATGCCTACCCAGATAAAGCTCTTCGTGCCTGAGAGGGACACGGTCTTTTGTCCGGGCAGTGGATCGGGGCTCTCATCCTTGTTGCGTGAATCGATCACGTAGAAAATGAACAGCAACATTGCCGTGGCGGGCAGCCATATGAACCAGACATGGGTAAACGTCCAGAAGAACGGAACGCCTCGCAGGAATCCGAGGAAGAGAGGAGGATCTCCGATAGGAGTCAGCGCGCCTCCCACGTTGGCGACGAGAAAAATGAAAAACACGATATGGTAAGCCTTCAAACGCCCCCGGTTCAGTCGCATGTAAGAGCGAATGAACAGCATGGCAGACCCCGTCGTAGCGATGAAATTGGCTATCACCGAGGCAATCAAAAGGAGGATGACGTTGTTCTTCGGTGTCCCTTTAACATTCACATTCACAAACACCCCGGAGGCAGCAATGAACAATGAGGCAACCAGCGCTATGAAGGAGATGTATTCGGCAATCGCGTGCTCCATCGGCAGGATGGAGTCCATCGCGAAAATGTAGTAGGCGGCCACAACCAGTCCGAGGCCAATGGCATATTTGGGATAATGATGATGCCAGTGATGCGCGAAAAAGAGCGGGCCGGTCCCGATCAGAATCAGGATGAGCGCAAAGGGTATGACCGACCAGATGGGTGGCAGGGGGCCGTGCTCCTGGCCGTGATCTGCGTCATGACCTCCATCTTCATACCCTGCCACACCGTGTGCTTCGTCATCAGGTGCCGCGTCGCCATCCTGGTCTGCAACGCGATACACCTCACTCGCATGAGTGGAATCGTGATCCGCCCAATCGACGAGGGACGGCCGCTCAGCAGCCTCGTGTGTTGTCGTATCTTCGCGCCCTATGTCATGGAATCCACTCGCTTGAGCCAACGCCAGACGGGTAGGGCCAAGCGTAATGGCGGATAGCAGCAATGCCAAGGGCAGCATGCGCAACGCTGTATGAACGGTCCGATTCATGGGCGCGCAAATTAGTTATCGGTTCAGGGATCGGCAAGGCTGCTTTTGGGCTGGATTTGACGATTCCGGTCAAAATGACTGCTACCTTGGGTGGCTCACATGGCGCATGTGTACCTCATGCGTTTCCACGCTGCGGGGAGGATCATAATCCGTGAACGACACGGATTATCGAACTCAAGACGTCACGTACTGGTCAGTACCCGCCTTTCGACCTCAGAATGACGAATAATCCTACTTCAACAACTACCCCCGACCAGCAGCCCTTGTGGAAGGACATTGCGGATGCGCTCAGAGGGCGCAGCCGAGACTATACAAAGGGCGGCCTCTGGCGCGCCATCATCGTACTGTCCGTCCCCATGGTCCTCGAGATGCTCATGCAATCGGTTTTCGAGATTGCAGACATTTTCTTCGTGGGACGCTTGGGATCCGAAGCGGTCGCCGCCGTAGGTCTGACGGCAGCCTTGATCATCATCGTGTTTGCCATTGGCTTGGGTCTTTCCATGGCGGCAACAGCCATGGTAGCTCGACGGATTGGGGAGAAGGATCCGGACGGAGCTGCCCGCTCCGCCTGGCAAGCCATCGTGCTGACTGTCGCTTTTGCTGTTCCGGCGGGCATATTGGGCGCTTTCTATGCTCCTGATTTGCTGGGCCTGATGGGTGCCACGGATGCCGTGCGGGACATCGGTTCAGGATATGCTGCCATCATGCTCGGGAGCAATCTGGTTATCCTGCTTCTCTTCCTGTTCAATGCCATATTTCGAGGCGCTGGCGATGCGAGCGCCGCCATGAAGGCGCTGTGGCTGGCCAATATTTTGAACATCGTCCTGGATCCGATATTCATTTTCGGATGGGGTCCCGTGCCGGAGATGGGAGTTACGGGTGCAGCCGTGGCAACGGCCATCGGACGGGGTATAGGTGTTGCATATCAGGTGTGGCTGCTCATGCGCGGCGGATCACGTGTCAAGCTCGAACGCCGGCATTGTAAGCTGGATGGCTCGGTCCAGCGTACCATGATCAAGATTGCCGGCCCCGGGATGCTGCAGTATCTGGTGGGAACGGCCAGTTGGCTGGCCGTGATGCGACTGATGGCTGGATTCGGCAGCGATGCGCTCGCCGGCTACACGGTCGCCATTCGCGTCATCATCTTTGCACTCTTGCCATCCTGGGGCATATCCAACGCCGCAGCGACACTGGTTGGTCAAAACCTGGGTGCAGGACAACCGGAGAGGGCAGAACGATCCGTATGGTACTGTACCCTGCTGGATATGGGCTTTTTGGCCATCATGGGTTTGGTGTTTTGGATATGGGCGCCGGAGACCGTCGCGCTCTTTGTTGAAGCGCCGGGAGCTCGGGCCGTGGGAATTGAGTCCATGCGTATCCTGACGCTGATTTACCCGATATGGGCCATTGGCATGGTCACGGTGCAATCATTCAACGGGGCCGGCGATACGACGACACCGACCTGGATTCACTTCTTCTGTTTCTGGGTAGTCCAGTTGCCTCTCGCTTGGTCTCTGGCGTATCCCATGGAGTGGGGCACATCGGGTGTTTTCTGGGCCATTGCCTTCGCACAGGTCATTGCAGCCTTGGTGAGCGGCCAGCTGTTCCGGAAGGGGACCTGGAAGACTATTGCCGTCTGATACGAACGGCTCCGGGCTGCCTGAGCAGAGGGCCCACGGAGGCCGTCCCCTTTTTAATGCCCATCCCTGCCAGGGTACCTAAAGCGATACCATGACCCATCTTGGGAAAAAGGTGCCCTGTGCTACCATCTGATCGAGGTGATGCCGGATCCACCGTGTCCAGGCATCGTAAGGTTGCTCTATCCATCTTCCGTTTCTGAAGTCCCAACACAGCTTCCGGGTCTGTAGCCCTCGCAATCGTGAACCATACTCCGGCTTACGTTTCATCCCGCTTTGCTCATCTGGAACAGGTGAGCGGCGAGTCTTCCGACCACATGCTCTGGGTCCCCGGACGAATCGAAGTACTTGGAAAACACACCGACTACGCTGGCGGAGACAGCCTGACCTGTGCTTCGATACACGGAATGGCTGTATTTGTGCAGCGTCACGCGGGTCGCAGCTTGATCATTGACGACGCGTCACGCGGACAGCGTGTTGAGCTTCTATACGACAATCCCATTCCACAGGCTTCCTGGACGCGTTATCCCAGCGTTGTGCTGAGTCGCGTCATTCGTCATTTCGGAGCGCCTCCGGTCGGGATTCGGGTCATCATTCATTCCGATCTGCCCTCTGCGTCCGGAATGAGTTCTTCCAGTGCTTTGATCATCACCGTGCTGCTGGCCCTGCTCGGAGAGCTCGGTAAAGAATCGTTGCCCTTCACCTCACGCGAAGATCTTGCCGGCTTTGCCGGGGCGATTGAATCGGGAGCGGACTGGCGGGAATGGAAAGGAGATGATGGGGTCGGGACGCGGGGCGGGTCTCAGGATCATACCGCCATTTTGTGCTCGAAGGCTGGGATGTTGAGTCTTTTCGGCTACCAGCCTATTCGGTGCCATGCCCGGGTGGCGCTTCCTGATTCTGTTTCATTCATCGTTGCGGGTAGCGGCGTGAAAGCGCGCAAAACCGGGGAGGCAAAGCATGCCTACAACCGGGCTAGTGAGCGAGCAAAGGCGGTGGCCAAACTGTATTCGGAAGATCTGGATGAGTATTACCCACACATGGGCGCGATGATGACTGCCCCGCATTTTGACCGGGAAAGTCTTCGCTGGGCCATTCCGGACGATGATTTGTGGGATCGATTCCAGCAATTTGAGCGCGAAGTCGACCATGTGATTCCTGAAGCGCTGCGGGCTATTGACGCGGCAGATTGGCACACATTCAAGAAGGTCGTTTCAGAGTCTCAGGCCATGGCCGCGAAATGGTTGCATAACCAGATCCCGGAAACAGAATCCCTAGCCGAGAAAGCGGTTGAGCTCGGGGCGCTCGCGGCCAGCAGTTTTGGGGCTGGATTCGGCGGTGCCGTCTGGGCACTCGTGTCTTCGGAGGCAGCCGAACACTTTGCCGAGGCTTGGAAAGCTGCCTACGCGCAAGCATTCCCGCATCGAGCAAACGACATGGTCATCCTGGGAGACGAACCTGGAATCCCTGCCTGGACTTCTCCTACAGGATACCTGGCGACCCTGGATTGATTCGGTAATGAGCGCGCTAAACGAGCGTCACTGATCAGTCGAATCGGATGTGTGGCCAAATGCGGAAGAGCCCGAACGCACAAGCCGCAGCCAACGCGCCTACGATGAGGGCTGCTCCTGTCTGACCGTACAACGTATACCCCGTTGCAAAGAGCGATCCGTAGATCATGCCAGCTCCCAGAACCATTCCAAGGATAGCGAGCGGGAAATCTGATCCATCTTCCTGAGCATTGGCGCCAACGCCCTCGGCTATCCGAGTCCAACCACGACCACCCGGACGAATCTTGGTGTAGAATGAGCGCAGCGTCTCTTCATCGGTGGACGGAAAGAGGAATGCGGCGCTGACCCAGGAAATGGTGGTGATCACGACGCCAGCAAGCAGCTGTTGCCAGCCTTCAAGTCCCATGCCGTCGGTGAATGTGAATACCAGGGCAACGACGAAAGAGACGATCATGGCTGTCAACTCCGATTCCGCATTGACTCGCCACCAGAACCAACGCAAAATGAAAATCAGACCTGTACCGGCACCGATCTGCAGAATGATATTGAAGACCTGAAGGGCGTTTTCGAGGAAAAGGGCCAATGCACAGGCGATCACCATCAAGACGACGGTAGCCATTCTTCCGGCCCATACCTGCTCGCTTTCCGTAGCCTGCGGGTTGACGAAACGATGGTACAGATCATTGACAACGATGGAGGATCCCCAGTTGACCTGGGACGACATGGTTGACATGTAGGCGGCGGCAAGTGATGTTACGACCAGTCCCAACAAGCCAGCGGGCAAGTACGTGAGCATGGCTGGGTAGGCCAGATCGTTCCGAACCACGTTCTCTGGCACGTGGGGAAAGCGTTCAGCAATGGAAGCGAGATCGGGAAAGACAACCAGCGAAGCCAGCGCGACCAGGATCCAGGGCCATGGGCGGAGCGCGTAGTGCAGGACGTTGAACAACAGCGTAGCGCTGGCAGCTTCTCGTTCATTGCGTGCCGAAAGCATGCGCTGCGCCAGGTATCCGCCACCACCCGGTTCTGCACCTGGGTAGTAAGCCGCCCACCACTGTAGAGCGATCGGGATGAGGAAGACTGGGATCAGATCCTCCATGGAAGCTTCAGAGAAGGACGGCAGGAATTGCAGGGCGGGGCGGACATTCTCGTGGGTCAGCATGGAGGCCAAGCCACCAACCTCTGGCAAATTCAGTACGTAAATGGTTGCCCATATACTGCCGACCATGGCCATGGCGAACTGGATCATATCTGTCAGTACGACTCCACGCAGGCCTCCCAGTGCCGAGTAGACCATGGTGATCACTGCGGCAATCACGACCGTCTCCAGCGGGGTCCAGCCCATCATCACGCTCCCGATCTTGATCGCAGCCAGCGTCACCGAGGCCATGATGATGATGTTGAAGACGATTCCGAGGTAGACCGCCCGGAATCCGCGCAGGAAAGCAGCAACAGGTCCCGAGTAGCGGATTTCATAAAATTCCACGTCCGTCAGGACACCGGATCGGCGCCACAGGCGGGCATACAGGAATACCGTCAACATTCCGGTAAGCAAAAAGGCCCACCAGGTCCAGTTTCCATCGACGCCCGTACCGCGGACGATATCGGTCACAAGGTTCGGTGTATCGGTCGAAAAGGTGGTGGCCACCATCGAAATACCGAGGAACCACCAAGGCATGGATTGTCCAGCCAAGAAAAAGGATCGGAAGCTCGTTCCGGATCGCTTGGAGACCGATAGTCCAATGATGAGAGAGACGGTAAAAAAACCGCCCATAATGAGCCAGTCGAGTGTGGAAAGCTGCATGGGATGTCGCGAGACAGGGATTGATTCGGGCGCGGGCCGCCCCAAGGTAGACAATCAGCACAAAACCACCTTCGTTTGGCGCGTGACTTTGGGCCGCGCTCCAACTAACTTCCGACCCGATCATCCTTCCTCCGGTCCATCGATCGGTCACTAAAGAATCGAAGCCATGAAAAGACGTAATTTTCTCCGTGCGGGTGCCCTGGCCGGCGTGGGCGCCACGATGGGCAAAGGCGAAGCACTCGCCAAGAATGTCGAAAGCAAGGCGGCTGCCATTCTTTCAGGTAAGGACGACCGAACAGCGCGCATCGGCTTCATCGGCGTGGGTCTTCGTGGACGCAATCATCTGAACATCATTTTGCGAAGAGATGACTGTCAGGTCACGGCCATTTGCGATATCGACCCGGATGCGCTGGCGCAGTCACAGAAGATGATCAGCGATGTCGGTCGCCCGGCTGCGGCTGAATACACGGGCAGCGAGTTGGCATACGAAGAGATGCTCGAGCGGGATGACATCGATGGTGTCTTCATCGCCACGCCGTGGCTCTGGCACACGCGCATGGCGGTCGAGACCATGAAGGCAGGTAAATACGCCGGCGTGGAAGTGTCTGCCGCCAACACGTTGGAAGAGTGCTGGGATCTGGTCAATACCTATGAGGAGACCGGTAAGCCGTGCATGATTCTCGAAAACGTGAACTACCGTCGGGACGTGATGGCTGTTCTGAACATGGTTCGACAAGGCCTGTTCGGCGAGATGATCCATCTCGAATGCGGATATCAGCATGATCTCCGTGCGGTGAAATTCAATAACGGCAAGCAACCCTACGGCGGCGGCGTCGAGTTCGGAGAAAACGCCTTATCGGAAGCGAAATGGCGAACAGACCATTCCGTCCATCGCAACGGTGATCTGTATCCGACACACGGCATTGGTCCGGTCGCGGTCTACACGGATATCAACCGCGGCAACCGATTCGTCTCCCTTACTTCAACGGCTTCGAAAGCACGAGGCCTGCACAACTACATCGTCGATCAGGCGGGTGAGGATCACCCGAATGCAGATGTGGAATTCAAGCTGGGCGACGTGATCACGACCGTCCTCCGGACCCAGAATGGGGAGTCGATCATTGTGAGTCACGATACCAACCTGCCGCGTCCGTATTCGCTCGGTTTCCGCGTCCAGGGAGAAAAAGGTATTTGGATGGATGTGAATCGCTCGCTGATGATCCAGGGCGTAACACCAGACCATCAGTGGACGCCAGCGGCCGAAATGCTCGAGCAGTATGACCACCCACTGTGGAAGAAATATGCCGACCGCGCGACTGGCTCTGGACATGGCGGGATGGACTTTTTCGTGGATCATGCTTTCGTCGAGTCCATCAAGCGCGGGGTGAATACGCCCTTGGACGCCTACGATGCTGCAGCCTGGAGCGCCATAACGCCGCTTTCCGAGGCTTCGATCGCGGCCGGGAGCGCCCCGCAGGCCTTTCCGGACTTCACGCGAGGTCAGTGGATGAAACGCAAACCTGTTTTCGCCCTCGGCGACGACTACTAGCGAAGAAACACGTCATCCGTGGACGACTTCATCGCTCTGTTGAATGATGCGCTTGCTGCGCCCGGTACGGTATTGCTGGACGGTGCGGGTGGACGACCGGGGTCGCAATCCCTGCTCTTCCGGGATCCGCATCGCCAGATCATTGCCCGGACAGGTGCCGAGGTGCGGCGCGCTCTCGAAGCGGTTGAGTCAGCCGCAGCACAAGGCCATGCCGTCGCTGGGTTCATTTGCTACGAGGCCGGTCATGCCGAATGGGAATCCCGATTCTCCGAATTGAGGACGGATCAGGCTTTGCCGGGCGGATTGCCGTTGGTCTGGTTCGGAGTGTATGAGCATGCAACTTCCGTTCCTGCCCAAGTGCTTGAACGATGGGCAGCAGAAGGTGATCACGCGCTGATTCCTGACCTGCATCCTCAAGAGTCGAAACAGGAATTCACGACCCGAGTGGTGCAAATTCGTGATTTGATTCGAGAGGGTGACGTGTACCAGGTGAATCACACCACGCGACTACGAGGGCAATACACAGACACCGCAGAGGCCCTTTTCCGTACGGTGCGTGAGCGGCAGCCAGTTGGTTTCGGAAGCTTCATCCGGCTTGAACATGCCGCTATCCTTTCTTTTTCTCCGGAGCTCTTTTTTCAGCAGCGAGGTACGCGCATCGAGACCGAGCCCATGAAAGGAACGGCGCCACGCGGCGGAACGCCTGAGCAAGATCGGCATCTGCAGCATTGGCTTGCGTTGGACGAGAAAAACCGGGCAGAAAATCTGATGATTGTAGACCTGCTCAGGAACGACCTGTCCATGGTAAGCAAAGCAGGTTCGGTCAGGGTGCCAGAACAGTTCGTCGTGCAAGCGCTACCCTCTGTGCATCAGATGACCTCCCGGATCGAAGCAGAGTTGGTAGAAGGAGCGGACTTTCCTGCCCTCGTGGAGGCGCTGTTTCCATGCGGTTCGATCACAGGTGCTCCCAAACTGCGTGCCATGCGGCGTATTGCGGAGCTGGAAGCAGGTCCACGGGGTGTGTATTGCGGAGCGATTGGATTTGTAGAAGGGGTCGGCGCCGAGCGTCGGTCCGTTTTTTCTGTCGCCATCCGAACGGCCGTGCTGGAGGGAAGGGATCTGACGCTCGGCGCGGGCGGCGGTATTGTTTGGGACTCGGACCCCGACGAAGAATACCGCGAAATGCTGCTCAAGACGCGGTTTTTCTCTTCCTCACCCGACCATGAAGACATTCAGCTTATCGAAACCATGCGGGTCGATGCCGCTCGTGGTATTCCCTGGCTTACGTGGCATTTGGATCGGCTCTCGGCATCTGCGGCTTCGCTGGGGTTCCACTTTGAAGACACATATGTCAGGCAAGCCATTGATGATGCTCTTGAAGGAATCGGTACTGAGGGCGGCCGTCTGCGACTGTTGCTTTCACACAAAGGGGAGGTTTCGATTTCATTTCGAGAGCTGGAGATGATGCCTGCCGGTTCACTCCAGATCTGTATCAGTCCGGTTAGGATAGCCTCTTCGCATCCACGATATCGACACAAGACTACGGATCGAGGGCCCTACAATCAGGCGGCTCAATTCGCTGTCGAGCAGTCCTGTTATGATGCTTTGCTGATCAACGAGCGAGGAGAGGTGACAGAGGGAGCACGCACAAATGTGTTCATTCGGCGGGGAGATCACTGGTATACTCCGCCTCTGGAAAGTGGTCTTCTCGCTGGAGTTGGGCGTCGGGCGTTCATGCTGGAGCATGCCGTGAGCGAGAACGTATTAACCCCCGATGACCTGGGAGCTGCAGACGAAATCCGGGTAACGAATGCCATAATCGGGGAGCGAGTGGCCCACCTTATCGATCAGGATTGAGTACCGGCCTTAGGTCAATCGTGTCCGATGAACTCATCCATCGTTCGTGTGACGCCAAAGAGGTCAGCGAGCCAGTCGTATACCGGCACCGGGAGCAAGCGCAGAGGAAAGGTGATATACACGAAGCGGGGCATAATCAGGCGCCGCTTCTTACGATCAATCGCCTTCATGATCCGGCGAACGGCATAGTCGGGTTTCAATATGGGAAGCAGGAAAGCAACACGGGTCTTCACTCCGTCGAACATTCCGGTATCGATATAGAACGGGGCGACCAAGGTGGTGTCTATCGGGTGTCCCAGGCGCCGCATTTCCAGGCGAAGCGCCTCGTCAAATCCTACGGCTGCGAACTTGCTTGCGCTGTATGCCGAAAGACGTGCTGTCGCTGAAAGGCCACCGGCTGAGGCCACCGTCACGATATGCCCGGATCCGCGCCTGATCATATCCGGCAACACGGCTCGTACCGTATGGAAGTGGGCCTCGACATTCACTGCCATCGTACGTCGGATGTCCTTAGCTGAATAATCCAGCAAGTATTTCCCTGAAACGATGCCAGCATTGTTGATCAGAATATCTACCGGGCCCACCTCCGAGCTGACAACGGCAAACCCCTCCCGGATACTGTCTACATCGCTCAGATCCATTTGAATGGCAGTAAACGCCTCTCCTAATTCGCCGGACACCTCGGCCAGCGCACCGGGATCGATGTCCAAGCCTACCACGTGATCGCCGCGTTCAGCAAACCGGAGTGCAAGAAGTCGACCTATGCCATTACCGGCTCCGGTGATGGCGACAATTCGGGAAGCTGAGGACGGCATAATCACGTGCTGATGGGACAAAAAAAGATTCTGGACGAAGATACTAAGGCGTGGGTTTGGCAGGGTCTCCCTTCGCGAGAGCGGGGAAGGAGGGACCTTCTTTCCGACGAGGGAATTCCCTACACAGAGCCCTGTAGGGGTTACTAAATTCGTCACCGCATTACTGACATATCACTCACATCCCTTCTAGTCATGGAAGATCGTTACCCGGCACCTGAAGCGTTTGCAGCCAACGCACTGATCGGCTCCCGTAAAGCATATGATGAGATGTATCGCCGGTCCGTTGAAGATCCGGGTTCTTTCTGGCGCGAAATGGGCCAGCGAATTGATTGGTTCCAACCCTACTCGAAAGTAAAGAATACGTCCTGGGCCAAGGACGATGTGAAAATCAGCTGGTACGAGGATGGAACGACGAATGCGGCCTACAATGCCCTCGACAGACATCTGGAGCGTCGCGGGGATCAAACGGCTCTGATTTTCGAGCCAGACGACCCCAACGAAACGGCCCAGCACATAACCTATCGACAACTGCACGAACAGGTCAGTCGCCTGGCCAACGTGTTGAAGGCAAACGGTGTCAAGAAAGGGGATCGTGTCACCATCTATTTGCCGATGATTCCCGAGGCTGCTTATTCCATGCTGGCATGTGCCCGGATTGGAGCCATTCACTCGGTGGTGTTCGGTGGATTCAGCCCGGACTCTCTGGCCAGTCGCATTCTGGATTGTGACTCTACAGTGCTCATCACCGCGGATGAGTCAAAGCGAGGGGGCAAATTTGTGCCGCTCAAAGTCAACGCCGACAAGGCTTTGGAGCAGTGTCCAGACGTAACCTGCACCATCGTAGCCCGTCGCAGTGGCCGTGAGGTGCCCATGGCAGCTGGTCGCGACATCTGGATGGATGATGCCATGGCCGCAGCTTCCAATGAATGTCCGGCAGAAGAGATGAATGCCGAAGACCCGCTCTTCATTCTCTACACAAGCGGGTCTACGGGTAAGCCAAAAGGGCTGCTACACACGACGGGAGGTTATCAGGTGTGGGCCTCCATGACCCACCAATATGTCTTCGATTACCTAGAAGGCGATGTCTTCTGGTGTACGGCAGATGTCGGTTGGATTACCGGGCACAGTTACATCGTGTACGGCCCACTCATCAATGGTGCCACCCAGGTCTTTTTTGAGGGCGTTCCAACCTATCCCGACGCGTCTCGTTTTTGGCAGGTCGTGGACAAGCATCAGGTAAACCAGTTCTACACCGCGCCAACCGCTATTCGCGCACTGATGCAGAAGGGTGATGACTTTGTCAAAAGCTCTTCCCGGTCCTCGTTAAGGCTGCTTGGTACGGTTGGAGAACCTATCAACCCGGAAGCCTGGCGCTGGTACCATGAGGTGATCGGTGAAGGTCGCTGTCCCATCGTCGACACCTGGTGGCAAACCGAGACCGGGGGCATCATGATCACGCCGCTTCCAGGGGCGATTGCGACAAAACCGGGCTCGGCGACCGTGCCGTTTTTCGGAATCAAGCCCGCCATCCTGACCAATGAAGGGGAGGAGCTTGAAGGAGCCACAGAAGGCGTAATGGTCATCAAGGACTCGTGGCCAGGCCAAGCCCGGACGATTTACGGGGATCACGAGCGTTTCTACCAGACCTACCTGTCAACATTCGACAATCTGTACTTCACGGGCGACGGAGCGCGTCGGGACGAGGACGGGTATTACTGGATTACGGGTCGCGTGGACGATGTGATCAATGTGTCCGGTCACCGCATGGGAACGGCAGAGGTCGAAAGCGCCCTCGTTGCGCACGAAACGGTTGCCGAGTCTGCAGTGGTGGGTTTCCCGCACGACGTAAAGGGACAGGGTATCTATTGCTACGTAACCCTGAATGCCGGCATCGAATCTTCGGACGAGCTCCGTGCCGAACTCGTCAAGCATGTCCGAACCACCATCGGGCCGATCGCCAAACCGGATTTCATCCAGTTCACACCGGGCCTTCCCAAGACGAGATCCGGCAAAATCATGCGACGCATCCTTCGTAAGATTGCTGCCAATGATTTCGGAAATCTAGGAGATACGTCTACCTTGGCTGACGCATCAGTCGTGGATGAACTGATCGAAAACCGACAAAACCGCTGATAGAACCAACCCGCCAGGTTGTCGCTAGCGGCACCATCCGGGCCGGGGCGCATGCGCCCCGGCCCGGATTCGTTTGGTGTCAGTTTTGAAATCCTTTCTTACCCGAACCGTCTCCCATCAGGCGTATGTAATCCGTGTCTCTTGGGGCTAATTTCACCCATCCCCGGAAGCGCTTTTGCTACCTTTCTGGAATCACTGATGTCTGGTCACCCACATCCTTGCCATGAGCGACGATTTCTCGCTTGAATATCTCGGTATCGAGAACCGAAACATCTCTCGCAACCTATCCCGCGCAAAGCTCTACCAGGACGCTATCCTCTACGACGAGGGTGCGGCCATCTCCAACCTTGGAGGGCTCATGCTACGAAGCGGCGAGAAGACGGGTCGCAGTCCCAGAGACAAGCGCGTTGTCGAAACTGACGGGTTGACCGACGATGTTTGGTGGGGCAAGGTGAACATCCCGCTCAAGCCCAGCAACTACGAGATCAATCGCGAGCGTGCGATCGACTATTTCAACGCTGTCAAACGCCTCTACGTCTTTGACGGATTTGCAGGTTGGGCTCCTGAGTATCGCTTGAAAGTCCGTGTTATTTGTACGAGGCCTTATCACGCGCTTTTCATGCGCAACATGCTCATTCGACCGTCGCAGGAAGAGCTCCAGAACTTCGGGAAACCGGATTTCACGATTATGAACGCTGGAAAATTTCCTGCCAACCGGCATACGGAGCAGATGTCGTCGAAAACGAGCATCGACCTGAATTTCGAATGCAACGAGTTGACGATTCTGGGTACGGAGTATGCCGGCGAGATGAAGAAAGGGGTCTTCTCCGTCATGCATTACCTCATGCCGAAGCAGGGTGTATTGTCCATGCACTGTTCGGCCAACGAAGGAGATGACGGCGATGTGTCCCTGTTCTTCGGTCTTTCGGGCACTGGAAAAACCACGCTTTCAGCTGATCCACATCGTCATTTGATTGGCGACGACGAGCACTGCTGGTCGGATAATGGCGTGTTCAATATCGAGGGTGGCTGTTACGCCAAGGCCATCGGCCTTTCTGCAGAGACGGAACCAGAGATCTATAATGCGATTCGTTTCGGCTCCGTGCTGGAGAACGTGGTCTACGACGAGAGAACACATATCGTGGACTTCAACGATACCAGCATCACACAGAACACCCGCGTTGCGTATCCGATCGATTTCATCGATAACGCCAAGATTCCGTGTATTGGCGGACATCCGAAAAACATCATCTTCCTCACCTATGATGCATTCGGCGTATTGCCTCCGATCTCGAAGCTGACACCTGAACAGGCCATGTATCACTTCATTTCGGGATACACGGCCAAAGTTGCGGGCACGGAAATGGGTGTCGATGAGCCGCAAGCCACATTCTCGGCCTGCTTCGGAGATGCGTTCCTTGTCTTCCATCCTGCCAAATATGCCGAGATGTTGGCTGCCAAGATGAAGCAACAGGGTGCCAAAGCCTGGCTCATCAATACGGGTATGACAGGAGGAGCCTACGGAACGGGCAAGAGAATGAGCCTGAAGCACACGCGCGCGATCATCGATGCCATCCACAATGGTGATCTGGAAGATGTCCAGACCCAGGAGGACCCGGTATTCGGAGTTGCCATTCCGAGTGAAGTACCTGGTGTGCCCTCGGAAGTGCTCGTCCCTCGTGACACGTGGAATGATCAGTCCGCCTTCGATCAGACGGCAGCGAAGCTCGCCGGGCTCTTCACTTCCAATTTTGAGCAGTACCGAGAGGGATCCCCCGAGGCGATTGCCAATGCCGGTCCGCGCGTCTGACCGTCCACTGCGTCGAGGGCGCTATCAATGGTACGGTTCGAAAAGGCGTGGTTCGAAAAGGCGTGGTTCGAAAAGGCGCGGTTCGGCAAGGTGCGAATCCTCCGGGAGGAGAACCCCGCCTGATTCCAGTTACGAAGTCGACGACGTTTGAACCCGCTCGGAAAGCGCCCAGGAGAGGGCGCCATCGACCGGCTCTTGCAGAAGGCGATTGACGTTGGTACCTGGGGCAACGGCTTTGATGGCTTCTGCCAGACAGCGCATGTAACTGTCGCGATGCGAAAGGCCGCCGGCCACGGCAATTTGAATCTGTGTGTCAGGGTCGAGGGACTGGATCAAACGACGGCACTGCCCGGCAAGAGAGACGCACTGCCTTCGTACCAGCTGGCTGGCCTCGAGGTCACCGGCTTCGTTCAGGTCCAGGATGGCCGGAGCCAATTTCGACGCTTGGAAATCGGCCCCGTAAAACGTGTCCAGAACCGTACCGACAGAAGGGAAATCCAGTCCCATTACGTTCGCTACGGCCTCAGAGAGGGGATCCGTTGAATCGGTTTCAAGACAAGAAAGAAGATGTTTCACTGCCGAGCGTCCCAGTTCGTTGCCGCTACCAGGGTCTTCCAGACCTGGCCCCCAGCCTCCCGCACGTATCAATTCATCGCGGTCATTGAGAGCGTAGCATCCCGAGCCCGTGCCGGCAATAATCAGTATGCCATTCCCATTCGGGAATCCAGCACGCAGCGCCACATGGGCATCCGCGACCACCCGAACCTGATTCTCTGGTAAGCCGAGTTGGGCAGCCAGTTCATTTTGCAGGGCATGCGCAACCATGATCGTTCCCGCTCCGGCTGCTCCCAGGCATACGCGGACATCGGTGGCAAGAGGTACGTTTGCCAAGCCTATCCTGATCTGACCTGCGACATGCGCGGCAAACTCGGAAGGTGTGCTTGTGCGCAGATTCACGCTTGGCGCTTCAAACCTGAACGATTGTTCTGAGTCGCTCCAGGCAAAGGCAACCTTGGTTCCACCGGCATCTGCACCAATGGCGACACAGGAACGTTGAAAAGCGTTTTCCGAGTGAGTGGAATCCATACCGGTTCAGCGGGCAGGAATGAAAGTGGTGGATTCGTCGGGCACGGATTGACGGAGTGTCTGAAGAGCAGGGGGGCGGTCTCCTGTCAGGAACGTGCCCAGGAACCGATTGAAGTCGACAGAAGGCCGTCGGAAGTATAACACATCGTTCCGCAGGGACAGAGCTCCCTCCCAGGCAGATGTCGTGCGCATGGAGTCCTGGCTGGGAGGAGAGCCCCACACCAAGGACTGCGGATGACCAGATGCCCTGATCAAGACCGGCTGATACTTGTCCAGGAATCGCTCCTCTGGGCGCCCGCCGTCAGCTGTGCTGGGTCCGCTCCCCGGGAACGTTACGCCGCGCTCTTGCACGGTTTCCCAGCGCCATGAACTCATATCAGGTCCGTATCGGGTTCCGAGCTTCGAGACCGTTTCGGTCAACGCGCTGCGGTAGGCCTGCGCAGTCGCCGAAGAATCCGGAAGTAGCGAAAGCAGGGTTTCCAGTATTGAGGCGCCGGGTTCGGCAGCTCCGTATTCCAGATTCCAGTTCGTCAGATAGCGCAATGCTTCCTGATCCCGTCGGTCGGAAAGCAGGCTGTCAGGCAGATTGGAGACCACGCGCCCGAGGGTATTTTCGGCCGCCAGGGAGAGCGTTGTGGTGAGCCATGAAGTGATGGCCGGAGCGCTGGACAAACCAGCCACGGTTTCACGGGGGCTCAATGCAGAAGGAGCCGATGTGACGAATACGACACCCGGGACCGGTTGGATCACGGTAGCAGGCGTACCAGAAGGGGTGAATCCCGCACCTGCCCATCGAACGCCCTCACCTACCAGAAGCCGTGGTCGGGGTGCATCACCCGAGAGTGCCCCCAACCAGGTCGCGGCATCGGATCCATGCATTGAGCCGCTCCAATCAAGTGTTCGGACTGAGCGCAATTGGTCTGCACGTGGAGGGTCGTCGACCACCAAACGGTGTGCCATCTCATGACCAGCCACGACCTCTTCCTGATCTCCAAATCGAAGGCGGTGATGGGTTGTGCGGACAGCAGAGCCCGGGACCATGACCTGCGTGACCTCGCGGTGGGATCGTCCGGTGAGGGCCCAGGCATCCGCATGTGTACTTCCCACCAGTGGAATCAGTGCACCCGGCACGATGACGCCTGTGAAGCGGCCGGAGCCGTAATCGATATCCGTCTCGGAGAAAAGCGGAATCCCCGTCGATCCCGTGGCCAGGCGGGCCGAAACGTAGGGTTCACCAGCATGCTGGATTCCCGCCACCCAATTCACTGCACTTCCGTGGAAAGCGAGCAGCTGTTGAAGCAGCCGATCCGCATGATCCCAATCCGAAGGGAGAAGAGAAGGGTCAGCATGGTCTGGAGCCGACGATAGCCACGCGAAGAGCCGTTCCACGGCGATGGAATGCTCGGCCTGCCATGATTCGGACTCGATATCCAGAATCAGAAAAGGTGCTGCGCGATTCAGATCTCGTGCCGTTATGGCATCATCAATACCTGCTGCATACGCGGCAAGCAACTGCTGCGAGTCTGGATCAAGCGATTGCCAGGCGCGCTCGGCTCCGTCGGGAATTCGGAGGCGCCGAATCAGGCGATCGGCAGGAAGTGCGTCGGGTCCAAACCATTCTGACAGGCGGCCCATGGCCGCCTGCCGCCACAACACCATCTGCCAGGATCGGCTTCGAGCGTGACCATAGCCCAACATGTAGAGAGCATCTTGAAAGGAGCCAGCCTGCACTGATGTCCCACCCATTTCCGACCATGAGACCGTGCCTTCGCTTGCCACGCGAACAGACTGGATTCGAGACGGTGCGTCCGGCCCGGCTGAAAACGCCAGGTACATGATCAACACCGCGCTGAGCAACAGCCCCGCGACAATCGTTGTCACTGTCCATCCAAACCGCTTGGGCATGCGCGTTCCTACCGTTTCTTGCGTTTCGTCAGCCAGGACTCGAAGGAGGCCATATCCATGGCATTAAGACACTCATGCGCCATCAAACCGCCCTTTCGAGCGGCGACGACACCCCACGTAGTCAAATCCAACTGGTCAATGGAATGCGCATCCGGGTTGATGGAAACAAGAACGCCCAGTTCCCGGGCCAATTCAATCCACTTCCAGTCCAGGTCGAGTCGGTACGGGTTTGCATTCAATTCGACCGAGACGTCAAACTCGGCACAGGCCTCGAGAATCGCGCGATGATCCACCGGGTAGCCCTCCCGCTTCAGGATAAGCCGCCCTGTCGGGTGCCCCAGAATGCTTGTGCACGGGTGACTGACCGCCTTGATGATGCGATCGGTCGCTTCGGCCTCTGTCATATTGAAACCGACGTGGACACTGGCTACGATGAAATCAAAGGTCTCCAGGACTTCATCTGGATAGTCCAAGGATCCATCTTGAAGTATGTCAGACTCTACGCCTGAATACACCTTGAATGCCGTGCCGCCATCGTCCGCGAATTCGGTGTTCAGCTTTCGTATTTCTTCTTGCTGCCTTGCAACCGTCTCGATGGCCATGCCACTGGCCACCTTGAGGGACTGACTGTGATCGCAAATGCCGAAATACGCGTAGCCTCGCTCCCGAACCGCCTCGCTCATTTGCCGCAAAGTGTGGGCTCCATCAGAATAGGTACTGTGATTGTGCAGGCATCCCTTCAGATCAGACACGGTGATCAGGTTGATGGCAGACAGCGCCTCAAGTCGTCCTGATGCATCCGGCAGGTCTCGCAGTTCCGATGCGATCCATGGAAGGCCTGCGTTTTCGAAGAATGCTTTCTCTGTAGAAGCGGGCGGCGCACCGGCGAAGGCGGCAGAAAGCTCGTCAAAAAATTCGCTGGGTCCCGTTTCGAATGCAATCGCTTGGCCAGCGTGGTCGGGTTCGCACACCATGATGTTTACGGCCAAGCCATCACTCAGCCTGCCCTCGTATCGCGTACCGAGAGACTCACTCGCGGCTTGCAAGGAGACCCCGTCGATTTCCGGTTCGGTGTGATGTGTAGATGCGGCGACAAGAGAGATCCGTCCCACTTCATTCAGGCCTCGAGCCAGCTCACCAGTCCATTCGACCGGATTGAACCCTTGTGTCTTCAGGGTTTCAATCATGATCAGGGCTTCCATTCGGGCATCAGCAAGTCGCCGCCTACCTTCAAATAATCGGAGCAACGCTACATTCTCGATGATGGACGTCTGGCTCTTTTCGCCAAACCCATCAAGTTCAGCAATGCGGCCCGTTCGGGCTGCTGCTTCCAGATCGTCCAGCGATTGAACACCGAGCTGCTGCCAGAGCACGCGCGCTTTTTTGGCTCCAAGTCCCTTCACGCTTAGAACATCCAGCAAACCCGGCGGCAGAGCCCCGAGAATGTTGTCACGCACTTCAAACGAGCCATAGGCCAGAATTTCCTCGATCTGGGAAGCCAATCCTTTGCCGATGCCTTTTATTCCGGTCAGTTCACCACGAGCCAGCAAGTCTGCAACAGGTTCTTCAAGGCGTTCGATGGTACGCGCGGCCGAGGCAAAGGCACGGGATCGGAAGGGGTTGCCCCCGGTCAATTCAATCAGGGCTGCAGTTTCCTTGAGTGGCTTGGCCAGTTGTTTGTTGGTCATCAGTGCAGCGTGTTCGCGACAGTGGCGCTAGGGATTACGACGAGCGGGGAGCCCTGACAATCTAATGAACAGCGGTTGTCGACAGGTCGTAAAGTTTGACCGAATCCACAGGGGATCAATCGCGTCGAGGCCTCCGTAAGCCCGATCGCGTGGACCCGCCGTCATCAGACCCTGATCCAATACATTGAGAGCATGAAGAACGAGCAGCGTAAAGCCGCCCCTGAAGACACCCGCATCCGTTACAGAAAATGGGTGATTCCCATTGTGGCCGCCGTCCTTTTCGTCAGCGGTGTACAACTGGATGGATACCTCTCTGACCGCAACGCCGCTACTGCACTTCAGCGGATCGAAGATGTCTTCATGCTGATCAATCGACGCTACGTCGAAAAAACCGATCCGAACGAGATTGCCCAGTTTGCCATCGATGGCATGCTGACGAATCTGGATCCGCACAGTGTCTTCTTCGATGCTGAGATGCTGAAAGGGGAGAATGAGTCATTCGACGCCTCCTTCGAAGGAATCGGTATTTCATTCGAGTTGCTGCCTGGTGACGATGGTGCCGATACGTTAAGTGTGCTGAATGTCATTCCCGGAGGTCCGAGCGAGGAAGCCGGCCTCCAAACAGGGGACCGCATCATGGAGGTCGACGGTACGTCGACGGTCGGTTTCACCGACGATGATGTGCGTCGGAATCTGAAAGGGCCGCGGGGCACTGAAGTGTCCCTGCGTGTCCAGCGTCCAGGCGTCGATCAGATGCTTGAATTCGACATCATCCGGGACAAAATCCCGCTTTACACGCTCGACGCGGCCTACATGATGGAAGGGAAGACGGGATACATCCGTTTGAACCGGTTTGCGCGAACGACCTACAACGAGTTCATGGCCAGTCTCAGGACGCTGAAGGCCCAAGGCATGGAACGCCTGGTTCTCGATCTGCGAGGCAATCGCGGTGGGTATATGCAGATGGCTGTTCGCATTTCTGGAGAGTTTCTGAAAGAAGGGCAGCTGGTCGTTTCTCAGGATGGTTATACCGAAGACAGCAAGGAAGCCTTCTACGCGACGGGCAATGGTCTCTGGGAGGAAGGCCCTGTAATGGTCCTGGTTGATGGATCCAGTGCTTCTGCAAGTGAAATCGTGGCTGGGGCGATTCAGGATCATGACCGTGGATTGATCGTCGGTCAGCGCACGTTCGGCAAGGGCCTGGTCCAAAAGCAGTACATGTTGCGGGATGGCAGTGCGCTTCGACTCACGGTTGCTCGCTACTTCACGCCGTCAGGTCGCTTGATCCAGACCGATTATGAGGACGGGGATCGCATGGACTACCACTCTTCCAAGGCGGCACTGAAGAAAGCAGATGGTACCCAGACAGCTGCTGAGCTGTTGGTGGATGTGCCGGATTCGCTTCGCTTCGAAACGACGGCTGGCAGAACGGTGATTGCCGGAGGAGGCATCATTCCCGATTACATCGTACCAGCAGACAGTCTGTCACCCTTGATGCGAACCGTACTCGGTCGGAGTCTGGAAAATCAGTTCATCCGCACATGGGTGGATGTCTACGGCGCCTCTTTGCGCGAACGGTGGGGAGAAAATCCGGACCGGTTCATAAACGGATTCGAAGTAGATGACGCCATGCTCGATGCGTTTCGCTCTTTCGCCGCAGATCGTGGCGTGCAGCTGGGTGACGACCTGACGGTCGATGAGGCGGCTGCCTCCTTCACCGATCTGGAAATGGCGGAAGAGGCTGATCTTCTGCGGGCGCTACTGAAAGGTCGATTGGCCACCCGGGTCTATGACCGAAGTGCCTGGTATCCTGTGTGGCGACACGTAGATCACCTGTTGCTGGAGTCACAAAAATTGTGGCCATCAGCGGGAGAGCTGGCTGATCTGTATTCCGAGGCACGTTGAAGACCCTACCCCCGCTATGACGCGGACCCGCTCACGATCCATCGCTCCAGGATTTCTGATCATCGAATTCATTTCGATTACGTTTGCTGTATTCCTGGGATTTCTGCTGACTGAATGGCGTACATCCCAAGACCAGGCGCAACAGGCTGAAGGGGCGCTTAAAGCCATTGCTACTGAAGTCTCGTTCAACGAGCGTCAATTCTCTACTCGGACTTCGTACTACAAACGGGTCGTGGCGGAATTCGACAGCCTACAGGCTGCTGGGACTCGTGTTCGAATTGAGGACCTGAGAGAATGGCGCGGTGCAGCGCCTCCGTTGATGCGCGACGCATCATACAAGGCGGCATTGAGTACGGGGGCGCTCAGTCACATTCCCTTCGAGACAGCCAATGCGTTGGCAACGGCATACGCCGTGCAGGATTATGTGCAGACCCTTATCAATTCGGTGATGGGCAATTTCATGTCACCGCAAGCCATGGATCCAGAGACTGTTCAGTTTACCTTCAATGTATTCCTGGATCTTGAGCCAGAGATTCTGGGTGCCTTTCGGGAAGTCGGGACGAATCACCTTCACGCGTTCAGTTATGAGGCTTCTGGCGCTGATTGAGAAGGACTTCTTTCGGTACGGCAACTTGCTCAGCCTCGGTGTGTCTTGGAGGGGAAGCTTCCAATGTTGAAATGAATACGGGTCAACTACTGTATCCTGAATTTATTCGCATTGACAAACGTTGACGGGAAGGGTATTATTCGGCCTGCTTTACGGCCGTTCATCTTTTCCTTTAAACGGATGAGCGGCCGTTTGCCTGACTGGGACTTTGATCCGTCGCTTTGACGGGCTCCCACCAGCGCATCAATTCCATCGACAAACAACCTGTTCTGAATAGGAGGGATGACTTCCATGACGCTTTACAACCTGCTGATGATGTTGCCGCAAGAGGCGGCCGGTGACGAAGGTCTGGTCAATGTTCTCGTCCAGCGATTCAATGAGGGTGGCGACTTCATGTGGCCAGTTCTTATTTCGCTGATCATCGGTCTTGCTATCGCTTTTGAGCGCATCATCACGCTCAACCGAGCAGACATCAACACGCGCAAGTTCATCGTCGAGGTGAAAGGCTCTCTCGAGGAAGGTGGCGTTGCTGCTGCCGAAGAGGTTTGCGCCAACACCCGCGGTCCGGTTGCATCGGTCTTCCAGGCTGGTCTTCTCCGTCACGACGAAGGAATCGAGGCTGTCGAGAAAGCGGTAGTTTCCTACGGCTCAATCGAAATGAGCTTCCTCGAGCGTGGTCTCGTCTGGCTCTCCCTGTTCATCTCCCTGGCTCCGATGTTTGGATTCCTCGGAACGGTTGTGGGGATGGTCGAGGCCTTCGATGCTATCGAATCCGCCGGTGATATCTCTCCGTCCCTCGTGGCCGGTGGTATCAAGGTGGCTCTCCTTACCACGGTTTTTGGTCTGATCACGGCCATCATCCTGCAGTTCTTCTACAATTACATCACGTCCAAGATTGACCGGATTGTGATCGACATGGAAGAAGCATCGATCGAACTGATCGATTCGCTCGTACTGCTGAATGCCGGATCGAGCAACTAAGCTCCTTCTGTCAGAATGACCTTCTTGGTGGCCGGCCGGATACGGCCGGCCACCATCCCATCCAATTGCTGAATTGAAATGGCTGGACTCGTTCCCTATCTCGTTTGGGCCGTCATCATTGTCTCCGGACTGAGCCTTCTTGCAATCGGTCTGTTTGGAATTCGCTCGCTCGTTCAGGGCAAAGTGAATCCGCTGACCATCGTGTTGACCGTGATTCCGATCGCGCTGCTAGGCGTTCTCGGACTCGTCATGGGCGACTGGGCACACGCCGCGGTACTGGCATTCCTGATCTCGCTGGCAATGACGTCTGCCGTTCTGCTGCTCTCCGGACTGAAAGGACTCTTCGGATTCTAGCCTCGGCTGGTTTCCGAACGTTCGTTCAACCACTGTCAAATTGAGGACATTCCATGTCTTTGCTGAAAAAGAAAAAGCGTAAAGAGGCGGAGATCCCAACGTCGTCGATGGCTGACATCGCCTTTCTGCTGCTGATCTTCTTCCTGGTTACCACGACAATTGACGTGGATACAGGAATCGGTATGGTTCTGCCTCCGAAACTGGAAGAAGACGTTGAGCCTCCACCGATCAAAGAGCGCAACGTGCTCAAGATCCTGGTGAACGAGCAGGGCCTCGTGCTGGTCGAAGACCAGCCCTCGGCTGTGCAGCTCATCCGAGAGGAAGTAAAGAAGCACGTGCTGAACAACGGTGCCGATCCTCGCTATGCCGAAGAGACTGGCAAAGCACTCGTTTCCATCAAGACGGCTCGTCAAACGCCCTACGAGAGTTATGTCTCGGTACTTGACGAGGTATGGATGGCTTACTTCGAGATGTGGGACGCAGAAGCGCGCGCTCTCGGATATCCTGATTACGGCGCGTACGTAAACGCGATCGATGAACAGGATGCTGAAAATGCCATTCGAGACAAGATCAAAGCCGCAATTTCCATTGCTGAGCCCGACGCGGCGTAGGCCACTGCTTCAACTGTAAACCTATCACACTTCCATGGCAGGTCACTTTCAAAAGAAAGTAACGACGAAGCAGGATATCCCTACCGCTTCGCTTCCGGACATCATCTTCATGCTGCTGATCTTCTTCATGGTCAGTACGGTGCTCCGGGAAACCACGGTCCAGGTTCGTACAACCCTTCCCCAGGCCGAGGCACTCACCAAGATCGACCAGAAGCGCTTGGTGTCGTACATCTACATTGGTCCCCGTAAGCTCGATGGCAATCGCCTTGGCGAAACCGGCGTCCAGATTGATGACGCCTTGGTAGAGGATCTGGGTAACGTGCGTACCATCATGTACCGCAAGCTGGTTGAACAGCCGAAGTTGATCGTTTCCCTCAAGGTGGACGAAACCTCGGAGATGGGTGTCGTCCTCGACGTTCATCAGGAACTCAGGGAAGCTGGAACACTGAGGATCAACTACTCCTCGCGTCGCGAAATTCCGTCCTGATCGGTTCACGTAGTGCTTGGGCGCTGCGTGAATCAATCCCGAAATCGAAAGGGCTCCGCTTCAGCGGGGCCCTTTTTTTTATTTCTACCCGTAGGTTTGGTGCTTCAGAAATTGTCAACGACCTATGATTCAGCGACTCCAAACCGTTTACCTGCTCCTAGCAGTCATATGCCTTGCCATCCTGTTCCTGGCGGATGGCGCCTGGACCGGTCCGGCTGCTTCCACCTATTCCTGGTTCGTGCCAGTGGCCATGGGATTGTTCGGTCTGGCCGCGGCAGGTGGTGTCACTTCCGTTTTCTTGTACAAAGACCGTAAACGTCAGCGCAGTCTGGTAGTGGTCTTGCAGCTGGTGGTACTGGCCGGTCTGCTGCTCAAAGTCATTCTGAGTTCTCTGACCGGTGGTTTCGCATCCATTTCTTCGGATGCCTCTTTTGAGTATTGGGTGGGCTTCGGAGCGCCGATTATGGCGTATCTCATGTTTTTGATGGCCCGTCGCGGTATTGACAAGGACATCTCTTTGATCAAGTCGATGGATCGTCTCCGGTAATGTCCGGACAGTACCCCGATCACTCGTCGTTAAAGGCTTGGCTGGTTCTTGCCGTCGGTCTGAGCGCCATTTCCACGAGCGTCCTGTTCATTCGCTGGGCCTCATCAGCTCCCGGTGAAGCGGTTGCTGTCTGGCGAACGGTTTTTGGTGCCCTGCTGCTTGCTCCAGCTGCCTTGTGGAAAGCCCGGCCCGAAATGAAAGCCCTCTCGGTGAGGGATTGGGTACTCATAGGTATTTCGGGCCTATTCCTGGGACTGCATTTCGTGACGTGGATCAATGCCCTCTATTTCACGAGTGTTGCGTCGGCCTCTGCGCTGGTAGCGCTCAGCCCGCTGTTTCTCGCGGCGCTGGGATTCATCATCCTGAAGGAACGGCTCGGGGCGCGGGAATCAGCAGCTCTTGTGATAGCCATTCTTGGAGCGGTAGCGCTGGGCTGGGTCAACAGGACGTCTGGCTCCGGGCTGGGATCAGATCCGATGCTTGGCAACACACTGGCACTGAGCGCGGCTGGATTTGTCTCTGTGTACTTGCTGGTCGGTCGGTTCGTCCGTCAGCGTCGTTCGTGGCTGGCCTATGTAGCGCCTGTGTATGTCGTCACGGCCCTGACGACCGTGGCTGTGGCGCTGGTACAAGGCATTCCACTATTCGGGTGGGGCTGGGAAGTCTACGCGTTGTGCCTGGGCATGGCGTTCGTACCACACCTCATGGGACACGGATCGATAAACTGGTCCCTGAAATACCTTTCGGCCGCATCCGTTGGACTTGCCTCACTGGGTGTTCCCGTTCTGTCCTCGCTCTGGGGCGCGTTGGCCTTCAATGAAATCCCGTCATGGCCCGCATTGGGTGCTATGGCCGTTATCCTGGCTGCGCTGGGGATGTTCATCCACTCTCAGCGTAGCGCCTGATCAGACGACGCAATCAGCTTCCGTGACCGATTTCACAGGTCATGTCGTCGCCGCAACACATGGGTGACTTCACCTTGCCGTGTCCGTCCGGGCAACGCGATACAGCTACTTCAGCACCTGAACCAGTGATGATGGTATCGTGGATGAGTTCTTTGTCGCAGTGACCGCAGGTCATTGATCCAACGCTCATGCCGCATTTGTTGCACGTGTAGGCTGCCATGGTTCGAGTAGACTGGGTTGATGAATGGTATTCCTGGAATATAAGACGCTTCAATCTAGGTTGAGCTCGTGTTCGGGCAAATCGGTAAATCGTGTTCGTCCGCGAAGGAAATAGTCTACAACCACAGTGCGGCGATAGGGCAGCGGGATGTATGGCAAGTCAGGATCCGTGATCAGAGATTTCATACGATGAGCCGCTGCATAGGCGCGCACGATGGCCCAGCCTTCACGTGCATCCCCCTTCAAGAGGGCGCGCAGGGCGGCCGTTCCATCCAGGACAGGGCGCACAAGAAGCGTGAGGAGCCAAGTCCGGGTTGGTTGGTTCCGATACAGCATGAGCAGGTTATTGCGGAAGTTCAGATACGTCTTGCGCGGATTTCCTGCCGGTAAGCTCCCTCCACCGATGTGGTAGACTTCAGATTCTGTGACACATTCGATCGACCAACCAGCGCGACGGATGCGCCAGCAGAAGTCGATTTCCTCCATATGCATGAAGAAGGCTTCTTCCAGGCCTGATGCCTGCTCCCATGCGCTCCTTCTCACCACCAGGCACGTCCCTGACGCCCAGAAGATCTCCCTCGTTGCATCGTACTGTCCCGTGTCTTCCTCCAGCGTATCGAAAACGCGACCGCGGGCAAACGGATAGCCCCATCGATCAAGGAATCCACCCGCCGCACCTGAGTATTCGAACATGTTCCGCGCGTCAAACTGGTGTAGCTTTGGTTGGGCCGCACCAAGTCCTGGTGCGTCCTCGAACCGAGCTACTATCGGCTTCAGCCACCCGGATGGCACTTCAACATCATTATTGAGTAGGACGATCAAGTCACCCTGGGCATGTTTGGCAGCCTCGTTGTTTCCTTTGGCGAATCCCCAATTTTCGGGATGACGGATCACTCGAACGGAAGGAAAGGCTTCGCGGACCCAGGCGGCACTTCCATCCGAAGAGGCATTATCTGCCAGGATGATTTCCAGGCCTTCAAATTTCGTGGCGACCACGCTTGGAAGGCAACGCTTCAGCAAGCTGAGCGCGTTCCACGATACGATGATGATGGATACCCGGATTTCGTTCATCGTTCAAGGCTGAAGCTGCGACGATGGTAGGCCGTCGGTCCGAGTGTGGCCAAGCCCTTGTAGTGGGCAACCGTCGGATATCCCTTGTTTGAGTCCCATCCAAAGCCGGGATGTTGGACATGCAGTTTTTGCATGATCGCGTCGCGGTGGGTTTTTGCCAAAATAGATGCTGCTGCCACCGAGTGAGACCGGGAATCGCCTTTGATGATGGTTCGCGAAGGAATGTCGAGTCCAGGGATATCTGTATTCCCATCAATCAGCACGAATTCGGCAGTCGTTGCCAGTGAGGACACTGCGCGACGCATGGCCTCCATGGCCGCCCAGAGAATGTTCATACTGTCAATCTCGGCAGGTGAGCACTCGGCCACACTCCAGGCCACCACATTGTCACGGATCTGGTCAGCCAGGCGACTGCGAGACGGTGCTGAGAGTGTTTTGCTATCGGCCACATCATCAATCCGGGAATCTGGATGCAAGATCACAGCGGCTGCTACCACGGGTCCGGCCAAACATCCTCGTCCGGCTTCATCCGTACCCGCGACATGCATGGTACCCCGCTCCCACAGAGACTTCTCGAACGCCAGGTCCCCGGTTTGGGCCTGGCCGAACAGGTCGGGTTGATACAAATGGGTGCTCATGGGGAAATCGCGGGTTGGCCGGCGGGATTACGAGCTCTTTTCTGTGAACTGGTCCGGCAGATCGTTCTCGTAGAGCACCGTGTCACCGGGTCTGCAATGCTGTTCGATCCATGCATGGGCCTCAAAAAGGCTATACACCGAATGAATCCGTTCTTCCGGGAAACTGCCGTCGACAAGTCCCTCGCGAATCGGACGGGTCCTTTGGGGTCCTACCAGAATGGCATCATCGGCACTGGCCGCTATCTGTCTCCCAAACGCTCTATTCAGGACCGTCTCCTGCTCTCCCAACTCGATCATTCCCGGGGTCACAATGACCCGACGGCCTGCCATCTGACTCAGGACTTCGACCGCGTTGGCGGCGCCGACCGGATTGGAGTTGAAAGCATCATCGAGAATCGTCAGGCCGCGCTCTTGACGGATCGAGAGGCGGTGGGGGACCGGCTCAATCCGGTCGGCGCCTCGTACTGCTTGCCGCAATCGCAGGCCCGCGGCCATCCCTACACCGATCGCTAAAAGGATATTGAGCACATTGTGTCGCCCGAGCAGTCGGGTTGAGACCGCGGCCCGATCTCCGTCATTCGATACCACGTCGAAACGCGCGCCATCCACTTCATATCGAATGTTCTCAGCCCAGCAATGACCTTTTCCTGGCGTCGTGGAGACCGTCAACAGAGAGAATTGATCATCATTCGAGCGACTGTCCCGAATGCTGGTAGCACCTTGAAGTACCCGTTCATCGTCTCCGTTGACTACCGCCGTGTCGCCCTTTTTGAGCGGATCCAGAATCGTCAACTTTTCTCGGGCGATGGCCTCGATACTGCCCATTGATTCGAGGTGCGCCACGCCGATGGACGTGATGACAGCGATATCCGGTGTGGCGATTTCGGTGAGCTCGGCGATATCACCCGGATGCCGAATACCCATTTCCAGCACCAGGAAACGGTGATCGTCATTCAACTCATTGTTGATCACCTTGCTTACACCCATAGGCGTATTGAAAGAGCCAGGTGTTGCGAGTACCGGGAATCGCTGGGCCAGAATCTCACGCACGGCAAATTTGACAGACGTCTTTCCGTACGATCCGGTAATGGCAACGGTGCAAAGATCGGGTCGCTCCAGCAGCCGCGCGCGTGCCTGCGTCTTGAATCCCTCGTGCACACGCCGCTCATACGGGGAAATCAGGGCCGCTGAGATGGCAACTACGGAAGGTGCAAGCAGGTCCACCAACCAGAACCCGGCAAACCACACGACAACACCATGAGCACCCGCCCAAGACCAACCCAGCATGCCGCCAATCACCAGAAGTGCCAGGTCGATGGCAATGCACACACCTCCAAGTCGCCTCATGCGCGGCGTCCAAACCACGGGTTTCTTCGTCCGGTCCCGCCGGTAGCGCCGCGATGAAATAAAGGCGACGGTCCAAGCTGTCGCCAGGACGGTCCCAAAAAGCTGCTCGGAGCCTGGCGTCCAAGGCGCAACGAACCATCCAGCCGTGAGAATCACGGCTCCTGCAATATGTGACGGGCGCATGCGCAGATCGAGCAGGGGACCGCTGAGCGAGGCGCGGAAGGCGGCCGGTTTGTAGCCCGAAAGCTGGAGGCGGTGAAGAAAAAACCGGGTACGCCGTCCTGCTCGCCAACTCGCGAAGAGCGAAGCAATCAGACATGCTATGATGGTCAGTGGGGTCACTTCGATATCAGCGTACGTACGGCTTCAGCGATCACATCGGGGCGCTCTTCCTGTACAAAATGTCCCGCATTGGGGATGGTGTACAGACCTGCATCCGTCAGGCCGGCTTGCATGGTCGCCAATTGCTCGTGGGTAATTGCATGGTCTGCGTCACCGCGGATCAATAACACGGGACAGGGGACGTCGGGGAGGAGATCGCTGACATAGTGATTCACTGTGCGGACGAAGGTTTCCCGCATGGGACCTTCCAGGGACCGGTAGTCCGAAGATCCCAACATTCGCCAAAAAAAGGAGTGACGCAGCCAATCGAGACCTGCCCGGCGGATGGGCCCCGGCAGTACTTGAAAGGGCGCTTTCAGTATCCGGGCAGTCCAGGACCTGACGTAATAGGCTGCGGTGCGTCGTCTACGGATGCCTGAGGGCGCAATCAGGGTCATGGAGGTAACCCTTCGGTTTCCAGCGCGCGTTGCAGCCCAGCTGATGGCGGCTCTTCCGCCGTTACTGTGCCCGATCACGCTGAATACGCTCCAGCCTAGATGTTCGAGAACCGCATCCACTACATCCAGATGGCCTTCCATACCGTACCCATGAGCCGGTGCAGGCGATCTTCCGTGGCCAGGAAATTCAACAGCAGCGACTCTATGGTCTGGTTTCAGGTGGCTGATCAGCCCTCGCATGTGCTCAGTGGATGCTCCCCAGCCATGCAGAACCAGGATGCGCGATCCGTCCAGGGGGCCGTGGACCTCGACATGAACAGGCATGGAAATCCCTTCAACGCTGACGTCCACGATGGATTCTGGCAAAGCTTCAGGGGTAGATCCCGCCATGCTTCTTTCGGCGATACCGACACGATTCCCGTCTTCCGAATCCGGATTTTGATCGAGTCTCATGGGGTATTCGTTGTCGGCGGGGCGATTTCCCGCTATATTATCTCATTATCTCCCGCTCCGAGGTGCACCCACCTGGGGCGGAAAAGGGATTCAACGCTTGCCGATCCGGTGGCGAATGCATCCTGACCCGTTTGGCGTTCCAAGCAGCCTCCATCATTTCGAGGAGGCGAATGAACACGCCAGCAGGAAGAAGACACTGGCAAGCTGAGCACACCGCTATAGTATGCCGCACGGCAGGCAGGGTGGAAAGATAGTGATCGTGGTTGTCTTATCCCCCGACTCCTATTCGATGCCTGCGCTCTGAATTTCTCACTTTTCATGTCACTTCATGTCCAATCAGGGCTCAAACAGGTCGTCCAACCGAGGATCAGGAAATCGATCCAAAGGCCAGGGCGGTAATCGCTCGAATCGACGCAACAATAATTCTCGCAACCGTTCCCGGAACAACAGAGGAGGTGGAGGCCGCGGAGGAGGGGAAACCAAACCCTTCGAAGGCGTGCTGGAAATGATCGGAGACAAGGGGTTCGGTTTCGTCCGCGAATTCCGGCATGACTTGCCTAAAGGGGATTCCGATCCATTCGTTTCACCACAGCTTATCAAACGCCACAAGTTGCGGGATGGGGTGGTTTTTGACGGGGAGCTCCGCCAGGGCCGAAAGGGCGATTGGCAGGTCAGCAAGGTGGAAAAGGTGATGGGGCTCCTGCCAGAGGACTGGGCACGGACCAAAGATTTTGACAAGGGGCATATCGTCTATCCTGATGAAAAACTGAACCTGGTCACGTCGCCAACGAATTTCACTACCCGAATCGTCGATCTGGCCTCTCCGATCGGGAAAGGTCAACGCGCACTTATCGTAGCGCCTCCTCGCACGGGCAAGACGTATTTGCTCAAAGAAATCGCGGCCGCCATAACCGAGAATCATCCGGAAGTAGAACTGGTGGCGTTGCTCGTGGACGAGCGCCCGGAAGAGGTAACCGATTTCAAGCGCACGACAAGTGCAACGCTCTTTGCCTCGTCCAATGACCGGGGCGAGGATAACCATGTTCGCGTCTCGCAGCTTTCGCTGGAGTACGCCAAGCGTCTGGTCGAAATGGGCAAGGACGTAGTGATGCTCCTCGATTCACTGACCCGACTGGGACGCAACTTCAACCTGTATCAGCAGGGAAGTGGCCGCACGCTTTCAGGTGGTCTGGATGCGCGAGCAATGAACATTCCCCGAAAGATTTTCGGCGCTGCCCGGAATATCGAGCACGGCGGATCGCTCACACTTATTGCAACTGCGCTGGTTGATACGGGCAGTCGCATGGATGAGGTCATTTTCGAGGAGTTCAAGGGTACTGGAAACGCTGAGATCGTACTGGACCGCGAAATGGCTGACAAACGTATTTACCCAGCCATCAATTTGCGCAAAAGTGGTACCCGCAATGAAGAGCTGCTCATTGATCGTGACCTGATCGATCAGCATCACCGACTGTTCCGTGCCTTGAATAGTCGTTCCCCTTTGGACGCGATGCAGGCTCTTCAGCGACACATGCAACAAAGCCCCTCTAATGAGGACTTACTGAACGGCCTGATCCCATCGCGATAGTTCCCGGTTTGCTGTCTTGAGGTCACGTGCGCAACGCGTTTGAGTCATGGAATCGGAAACCAAGGCACGAAACGGGTTGATGGCATGGGCAGAGAACGAGCAGGGTGGCCGCGGGAACGGCTGTTTGTGCATGGCCCAGATGTGCTCAGTGAATCCGAACTCTTGGCTCTCCTGCTCGGTACCGGTGTGCGCCAGCGGACCAGTCTTGATCTGGCCAATCGGCTGATGCACGACGCGTCTTCTCTCCGTGACCTTGCCGCCCAAGGTGTCAGGGATTTCACCCGCGTCGAAGGCATCGGCCCGGGAAAAGCCGCTCGTCTGGCTGCCGCTTTCGAGTTGGGTCGTCGCCTCCGGCGAACACCACGCGAGGCGTCTGTCACGTTTCGATCTCCGTCTGATGTCCATCGGGAGTATGCTCCCATCATGGCTGACCTCCGACGGGAAATCTTCCGCGTCATCCTGTTGAATACAGCCCATGTACGAATTGGCGATTTCGTGGCATCCGAAGGCGGTATCGCGTCCAGCATTGTGGAGCCGCGCTTGATATTCAGGCGAGCCATCCTGGATCATGCTGCTGCTGTCATTTGCATTCATAACCATCCGTCCGGAAATCCCGAACCCAGCAAGGAAGACGTTGCCGTCACCCGTCAAATCGTGCTGGCGGGTCAGGTAGTGGGGATTCCGTTGCGTGATCACGTCATCATCGCTTCGGATACGTTCACGTCGATGGCCCAGAGGGGATTGCTGACTCCTTGATCCTGCCAGCGCGGAGGTCACGGGTGCACAGCCGACCACGGAAAAGATCGGCAGGATTTTCAAAGGACGGATGCGGGAGGCAGATCGTACAGTGCGTACCTTTCGTGCTTCCTGATCCCATCCATTCCCTTCCAATCGGCTGACATGTCCGACTTGTTCGAAAAGATCGTCTCTCTATCGAAGCGCCGTGGCTTCATTTTCCAGTCCTCTGAAATCTATGGCGGGCTTTCGGCCACTTATGATTATGGGCCTTTGGGCGTGGAGCTGAAGCGCAACGTCACGCGGCGTTGGTGGAACGCGATGGTTCATCGTCACGAGAATATCTCGGGCCTGGACGCTGCCATTCTGATGCATCCCACGACGTGGAAGGCATCAGGGCACGTGGATGCCTTCAACGATCCATTGATTGACGATAAGACGTCCAAGATGCGCTACCGTGCCGATCAGCTCATTGAGGGACATATCGACCGGCTTCGCCGCAAGGGAAAGGATGAGGATGCTGACCGGGTGTATCAGGCGCTAGTAGACGCTCTGAATGCTGAGGATTCAGCCAAGGCGCTCTACGACGTGATCATGGGTGAGGAGATCCGCTCACCTGACTCGGGCATGTTCGACTGGACCGAGGTGCGTCACTTCAACCTCATGTTCGATACCACGGTTGGGCCAGTTTCCAATCCGGACAACAAGATCTATTTGCGGCCTGAAACGGCTCAGGGAATCTTTGTCAACTTCCACAACGTGCGCGAGACGGGTCGTCACCAGGTGCCGTTCGGTATCGCTCAGATCGGAAAAGCTTTCCGCAATGAGATCGTGGCGCGGCAATTCATCTTCCGGATGCGCGAATTCGAGCAGATGGAGATGCAGTACTTCGTCAAGCCTGGCGCGCAGATGGAGGCCTTCGAGCAGTGGCGGGAAGAGCGCATGCAGTGGCACCTTGACAACGGTATCCGGGCATCCAAGCTGCGTTGGCACGAGCACGAAAAGCTGGCGCATTATGCAGATGCAGCTCAGGATATCCAGTACGAATTCCCGATTGGATGGCAGGAAGTTGAAGGAATCCATTCCCGTACGGACTTCGACTTGAAGGCTCACCAGGAGCATTCCGGGAAGAAAATGGAATACTTTGATCAGCAGGCCAACGAGAAGTATATCCCGTACGTCGTGGAAACGTCAGTCGGTCTCGATCGCACCATCTTGACGCTTCTTTGCGAAGCGTACAGGGAAGAGGAGCTCGAAGGAGACAGCCGTACGGTCATGAAATTCCACCCGCGTCTGGCCCCCATCACGGTGGGTATTCTGCCGCTGGTCAAGAAGGGAGGCATGCCAGAATTCGCCCACAAAATCGAGGACGAACTGAAGCAGCACTTTAATACGTTCTACGATGAAAAAGGCGCCATTGGACGTCGCTATCGTCGAATGGACGAAGTGGGTACCCCATTTTGCATCACGGTCGACGGGGATTCGTTGGAGGACGGCTCCGTGACGGTTCGCCATCGTGATTCCATGCAGCAAGACCGCATAGCTGCCGATCAGTTGGCCGGATTCCTGATCAATCAGATTTCAGGCTGGAAGCCCAACTGATTCAGGTAATCGATCCCTGACGTTACCCGGAGGAACACGTTCTGGCTTGCTAGTGCGAGAATTGATCCAGGAGCCAAGCTGCAATTTCGTCGCGAGCTTGTCGAAAGGCTTCTACGCGCTCTTCGGTGCTGGATGTTACCCGTGATGGATCCAGGAAACCCTTGTGGATGGTGGCTTTGCGTCCTGGCTGGTAAGGGCAATGCTCCCGAGCATCGTCACATACGGTAACAACAAAGTCAGCCTCCCAGTCGCCAAGACCATCGATGGTTTTGGAGGACAGTCCGTCCGCACTCACCCCGGCTTCTGCCAGCACAATGAGGACTTCCGGTTTGACGCGTGTCGCTTCGGTTCCGGCGCTGCGAACATCAAAGCGATCTCCAAAATGGTGACGCATGAGCGCCTCGGCCAATTGGGAGCGGGCGCTGTTGTGGGTGCAGAGAAAAAGAATGGTTGATCGGTCTGAAATCAAGGGAGACTATCGGACGGGGTTGGTGAATGGATGGGGCATCTTACGGATAGGCTGCCTAAAAAAGGCTCAGAGATCGAGTTATGAAACCATTATTTCTTCTCGTCAAAACCGGGCTCTAAGCCCAATGACAGGATCGAATCGCCGCTGGATGGAATACAACGTCTGGCCTGACGTGGACGCGGCCACACGGTACGTGTAATGAGCATCCATCAGGACCCAAACTTGTCGAAGCAGCCGCAGGTCGAACTGGAATCGCATGCGATTTTCTGGACCCAGATCGCCAAAGAGAGACGTGAATCCTTTCAACCCCCGACGGTCCTGGGCGATAGAAATTCTGACATCGCGTGCGTGGAATTGCAATCGCAAGTGATATTCGCTCAAGCGTTGGGTTCCATGATAGCGTTGAAAGGCATACCAGAATTCAAGCCGCTCAAAGAACAGGATGCGGGATTCGAACAGAATGGAATTTCCACGTTTGATCTCCCTCAAGGGCAAGTCTGCCCTCACGTCCTTACCATCGGCTGCAATTCCCCGGCCTGGGCCGCTCACTTCATAAAAAGCGCCGAACAGGGCCGGTCGAAAGTCTGAACTGTTGTAGTGCAGGGCAAGGGAGAGATGCAGGCGAGCCAGATCAATGAAGTTGGCATTTTCCAGATTGGCTCCCACCAGCAAGCCCTGTCCGTAGTCAGGTAGCCACGCGACGCTTGCAAATGGGACGAAATCGAAACTGCCATTCCTGTAGGCGGTCATCCGGACTTCCCCTTCGAAGGCCTTGAATGGGTTACCGGTATCGGTTCTTGCCCGCTCATCCTGAATCACAGCGGCGGCAACTTGCAGAGACGTAATGCCTGGTCGCCCATGATAAAAAGGGGAAAGCGCAAGGCGCGCGCCGGTGGTTGCCCGACGAGTGATATCGGAGGTGAATGCTTCCAGCGTCTGGTGCTGACCGTGCAGGCGGACTTCAGCTCCGACACTGCGGTCGTCCCAGGATGCTTCGGTTGAGAAGAAGTTGACCAGGTGACCACTCCCGAACCGCGTGCGGTTGAGCGTTCCCAGGCGCACATATCGACCCTTGCCAAGCGGTTGATAGCGGAGATGATCCAGTGTTCTCAGTACGTCTCGCCACTCATCCGATTCGGGATCGTGTGTGCCGTAGACCCCGGAGCGGAAGCTGCTTTCCATTCGAAAGGCATGATGCGAACCGCGGGAAGTAACATCAAAACGACCGACGCCTCTCCACTGAGGACCAATCAAAGAGAACCCGGTGGCTCCAGTAAATTCAGTGAATGCGTCCCATCGAGCGGATCGTGTCTGTTCGGAGGGATCGTCCAGGGATCCAAAGACATCCTGCGCTTGCGCATCATCAACCAGTTGCAACGTGCTAAGCAATGCGATGCACAGCCATACCCTGCCGACAATCAGACTCCAGGCGTCATGGCTGTGATGCAAAGGGATCAGGTGTGTTATGCGAGCGCTACAATGTCGCACGTATGATGAGCGTGGAATGACGGTGTCGAAAAAAATGAGAGTGCGGTGAAAGGGTACCAAGGAGCTCTCGCGGCCCTCATCTTTGATCAAACCTAGGATGAAAAACCGGAAGAAACGAGCATCGCTGGCAGGACACCCGGCACCAGCTGCGGCTCGGACAGTTGCACTACCTCCTTATTTATCTGACATCAACCTGACGCGCCTACATGGAGACGCTCCCCCTGTTTCCCCTCGAAGTAGTTCTCTATCCCAACGAGGTACTTCCATTGCACATTTTCGAGGACCGTTACAAGGCGATGATTGCGCAATCGATTGAAAACGATACCCCGTTTGGCGTCGTTCTCAGGACCGATGGTGTCCTCAAAGAAGTGGGGTGCACGGCATTAGTCTCCAAGGTGACCGAAACGTTTGATGACGGCTCCAGCAATGTGATTGTAACGGGTCAGGAGCGATTCCGCATATCCGAAGTGCATAATCGTCATGCATGGATGTCAGCCGATGTCGAGCCCGTTACAGATCTGAAGGCGGCTCAAAACCCCAACATGGTGGATCGCCTGATTGCCCAGCATATCAAGCTGTTGGAATTGGCGGGACGGACGCCCTCGCCATCTCTGTATGAAGATCGGGATCGCCTCTCTTTCTTTGTGGCGCACAATGCTGGATTGACGCTTGAACAGAAGCAGGATGTGTTGGAAATACGGGCCGAATCGATGCGGGTCGAATACCTGATTGCCCATCTGGAACGATTTATTCCAGCGGTGGAAGAGGCTGAGCATGTTCGACAAAAGGTGCGTTCCAATGGTCACTTCAAAGACTTTCCGCCGGAAGTATGATGACTTCCGGTTCGATCAAGGCTCGTCAATCGGCATGATAATTGAGGAAAGGCGCTGTATCTGATCACCATTTTGCGTCAACCCTGTGACCCGAACAACCGCCGTTCGTCTGGGCATACCCGTCGGGATGCTTTCTCGCCGTATCCTTTTACCCGTAGGATTGCTTCTACTGGCCGTTATCGCTGCCCTGTCGTTTTGGCAATTTGAACGGGTTCAGGCACGGCTGTATCAAGAGCAACGTGCTGCGCTGCGAACTGTATTCGAGCTGAGCCACTTCGTCCAGAACGGTAATGGTGGATTGGGCATTATGGCTCGAAATCGCGGATTTGAGCGTGTATGGGTACTCAGTGCCACGGGTGACATCCTGGATTCAAATCGCCCCCAGGAGATTGGCGCGCGTCTGGAGGATCGGTGGTGGACACAGCTGCGTGATCTTCCATCCGGGTTGCACCAGGAATCCACCCGATTCGGTGACCAGCAACTTGAATTGTTGTCGCTTAATGCTGTTGAACTGGGTCGCCAGGTGGTAGTGGTTTCGAGACCGGCACAGGTATGGCCCGTCTGGATCTTGAATGCGGGGCTTATTCTCGTTGCGGGTCTCGTTTTGTGGATGGCCCTGGCATCGCTCGTATTGATTCATTTGCGCCGTCGGGTGGAGCATCCCTCGAAAATGCTTGATGATCGGGCCTTGGAATTGATGCGTGGCAGTAACGTGTCAGAGGCGCAGCTCGACCGCCTGCACGCAGAAACGGCTCCTTCGCTCGGAGGACACGCTGACTGCGTCGTGGACCTTGCTCGCAAGCTGCGGAAACAACACGCCGCTGCTTCCCAATCCTCCTCCCAATTTTCTGTGCTCCTGAACGCCTACCCTTCGCCTGTCTTTTTGTTGGATGGGTCCCGTCGACTGGTTGAGGCAAACGACGCCTTGGCGGATGCCTTGTCCATGGATCTTGATTGGATTCGCGGACGGGATCTGGTGGTGCTTGCTGAGTGGATACCCGTCGCGCGGTTGAATCGTTGGCTGGACCAAACCAGGTCATCATCGTTCGGAATTCGACGTATGCCCTGGGTGCATGACGCTGTTCCCGCTGACGAAGAGGATGCTTCTGCTGAAACTCGTTTTGTCACGATTGCCCCAATGCCCATGGTAGGGGGAGCAGGACATTTGATCGTTATCGAGGAAGCAGACATGGTTTCGGTCCACGTCGCTGATTCTCGTGATAGCGGAGTACGGATCGATACACCACCCGATCGCGCTCCAGATGAGTCGATGGTCTCCGCAGCCGACATTCCGGCAGGCGCCCAGGAAGCAGTTGAAAAGGAACTCGGTGGTGATGGGCAGTCTGGATCAATTCCTGACCTTTCGGTGCGCCAGCCAGCGCAATCGGACGCCTTCTCCGAAGTCATCATGCGATCTGCGGGACTGGTGGCCATTGCATTCAGTGAGGAAGCCAGGACGGTCTATTGGTCCGAAGGAGCAGAACGCCTGACAGGACTTGCGATATCGGATGTTGCCGACCTGAAGTCCTTCACGGACACCGTATTCCCTCATGCCAAAGAGCGCTCACTCTTCAAATTGTGGCTGGACTCAGAGCCAGAGGATCGTTCTCAGGAACTCAAAATCCGGACCCGGGATGGTATCCAGTCCAGCGTTTGGAGAGCTGGCGAATGGCATGATGCAGTCGGTAGGGAAATCGGCATGCTTTGGACAAGCCTGGATCCCGCGTTGATAGCGACTGAACTCGAGGGTAAGGACCCTTCCGCGGGGGAACCCGCACTCCCGTCGGAGGATTCATAGGAGCTACGAGTGCAGGGTTGAGGCTTGTCACTCCCTACTTCATTAGGATCACAGATATGTCGGATCAGCGGACATCAGCAGACATCTTCGGACAACTCGAGTTGATCCGTTCGCAGTTGTCACGGATTCATCATGATCTGAATAACCCGCTCTCTGTTATCTCAGGAAATGCGGAGTTGCTGGCCGAGCTGTCCCGTGCGCTCGGAGTGGATGAAGACCTGGGCGGCCCTATTGACGATCTGACGACCGCCGTTGACCAGCTGACCGAAAATGTGGACCGACTCCTTGCGGTTCGAGGTCTGCTCAGCGAGTTGACCAAACAGCTCGACGGGACTTCCTGACCATACCGCAGTCCTTGCAGGAACATCCTCCCCCAGACGCCTATTATGCACCGCGACCAATCCTGATCAACTTCCTTCTCTCGACCCGGGGGAAGCGAGCGGCAGGACCACTTTTAGGTAATCGTGCACCGACCAGGCTCTCAAGGGTCCGGTTTCTGATTCGTCAATCAATCTGATGGCAAATTCGTCCTGGGTATTCCGCGCCGAGAAGAGTGCGCTCCGGAATGGTCTGGCTGAAGCTCATGTATGCAGAGCTGCTCCACGAGTGTATTCCGCGTGGGAGCGTCAGCTGACGTGGATGGCCGTGGTATTGCTTTTGGCATCCCTGTTGCCCACGATTTCCCGTGCACAAGTATCGGTCGTGGAAGAAAGCCGCACAGCGCAAGGCGTTGTTCTCGCATTCGAGTTCACATGGGACCAGTCGCTCACGGCATTTGTCGATTCATCGAGTATCACTACGTGGAACCACGCGGCGCTCGCTGTTGCTTCCGGAGGACTACTGACGACGTCGCACCTCCTACCGTTGCCTTCGAAGTCGTTCCCCAACGTTCAGCTTCTGGCCCGCGACTATGACGAGCAAGCAGTGGCCGTATCCCTGGACGCGGATGACCCATGGGCAAGCCGTGGTGAGGTTTGGGCTTCGGGTCTTGGAACAACGCGTAAACGGCATGTTGTCAACGTCGTGACCATGCCGTACCGGCTGAATCCTGAATCAGGTAGTATGGAGCGATTGCGGCGCCTGGTGGTGGCGGTCAATTACACCGACGCGCCGAATGCTTCTGCTCGAACCCTGATGCCAAAGAGGGTAACGGACAGCATCCTCGGAAGTGGGACCCTGTTTCGGCTTTCCATTCAGACGGACGGCATATACCGAATCTCCCGAGAACTGTTGACCAGTCTGGGGCAGAATCCTGACTTGATCGACCCTCAGAATGTCCAACTTTTCGGAAATGGGGGTCGTCCGCTGCCAGAGCTTGTCAGTGCAGATCGAATTGAGGATTACCGCGAGATTCCGGCAGTGCGAATCGGTGGTGGTGACGGACGGTTCGATGCATCTGATGCCGTCCTTTTTTACGCGTCCGGACCTTCCGGATGGGAGTGGACCGATGCTGGATATGAGCATTTCGTCCACCCCTTTTCCAATGAGAATGCGGTCGTGCTTCGATTGGGAAGCGCTCCGGGCGTTGACCTTGAGACACTTTCGGACGGATCGACGGCTTCGGCACCTGTGTTTGCCACGACCGAAGGGCGACATTTTATTGATTTCGAAGAGGCTCTTTGGTCTCGCGAACACGGAAGTGGTCACGATTGGATGAGCAATCGGATCCGTCCCGGAAACGATCGAATCCTCTTTACCGACTTGACGCTGCCTGGTCTGCTCGCCGGGACGGTCGATTTCGATGCTCGGGTGGCCATCGCCTCCAATCCGCGCGCAACGGTGGCCATGCTGGCCGATGGTGTAGTGCTTGGACAGCGCACGGCTCCGACCATCGTGACCAATAGTGCCGAGTCACCCGCCGCTTCGCCGGCTCTGATGTCTTTCGTCCAGCAGGTTGCGGCGGGACAACCGTTGAACGTGTCCATGCGATTATTGAATCAGTCCAATGACCCGCAAGCGGCGACTGATTGGATCCGCATGACCTACGAACAGTCCCTGTCATCTACGGAAGACTGGCTGCAGTTTGCGACCCGGCCGGGTCAGGGCAGTGCACAGCGGATGCAGCTTTCTGGCTTCAGCGAAACACCCAAGGTGTGGGACGTGACCGGCGGGCTCATGCGACACGCGTATTTCGTTGAAGGATCGGGCGGGACCCATCTGGCTCATGTTCCTTTGATCGGGACAGGCGATCGTCCCAGAGAACTTGTCGCCTTTACGGACGCTGTTATCCAGAACATCGAGGGTGATCAGGCGCGTAGCCTCAACAATCAGAATTTGCGCGCCATCACCTCATGGCCAGACCTGGTCATTGTGACGGCCGAGGCGTTTGCGCCGGCGGCCGAGCGCTTGGCTGATCATCGTCGTTCCCAGGGACTCGAAGTGACCGTTGTTACGCAGGAGCAGGTGTTCAATGAGTTTTCTGGCAGCGTCCCCGATGTGCGTGCGATACGGGATTACATGGCGTTTCTGTACGGCAGGACAACCAACCCGGATCTACTTCCTCGGTATCTCTTGCTTTACGGCGATGGTCACTATGACTATCGCGGACTTTCCGGACTGCAAGATGCCCAGGAGAATCACGTATTCCCGTTTGAAACGGAGGAATCTCTGCGCACGGTCGGTACCTACACGTCGGATGACTATTTCGGATTGCTCGATCCGGATGAAGGAATCTGGGAGTTCGTATCCATTCAGCACCGGTCTGAGGAGCGGCTCGATATTGGGGTCGGACGCCTTACGGTTCAGACAGCTGCTGAAGCATCAGTGATGGCTGACAAGTTGATCCGCTATGATGACCCGGCAACGTTCGGAACCTGGCGATCGACGTACACCGCCATCGCAGATGATGGACCGACTGGGCTTTCCGCGCAGCAGAACGACGCAGACCTGCATTTGACCAACATCGATCAAGTCGTCCAGTACATCGCGGACGAGGTCTATCCGTCGATCAACATGAACAAGATCTACGGCGAGACCTATGATCGTGTTTTCTTGAATGGCTACCGCATTCCGGAGGCCCGTCGAGACATTCTCGACGCTATCGAGCGGGGGACCCTGGTTGTTAACTACAGCGGGCATGGTGGTCCTGACGGGTTGGCGCAGGAAGCCATATTCACGCGTGAGGATGCTGCAGCACTTACCAATGGAGATCGACTTCCCATCATGATCACTGCCACGTGCTCCTTTGGCTGGTGGGATCTGGAAGAGGAGCAGAGCGGCGCTGAGGTCATGCTTCTGAATCCGGAGGGCGGGGCCATAGCTTTGCTGACGTCCGTGCGGCTCGCCTATACCTCGGCGGGACAGAACACGTTGAATGCCGGGTTGAATCGGGCATTGAACCGCGAAATGTTTATTCGTGACGACGGGACGGCGCGTCGCCTGGGAGATATTCTCCGATTGACCAAGAACACGGACGTGGGTCTGGAAGGAAACAGTCGCAAGTTCAATCTGCTGGGTGATCCGAGCATGCAGCTAGGAATTCCTGAAGGGCAGGCGGCAGTTGAAACCCTGTCCGGGATTGCGCTCGATGCGGTGACGGGTCAGATGAGGGCGTTGGACAAGGTGGTGATCGAAGGCAGCATCAAAGGGGCAGATGGACTGATCGATGCATCTTTTGACGGATTGGTAAACGTGTCTGTCTTCGACGCAGAGCGTCAAGTCGCCATCCAGGAACGACGCTTTCACATCGAGCCATTCTTCAGGCAGCGTGAAGACCTGCTCTGGCGCGGAGATGTGCGGGCGCAAGCCGGACGTTATCGGGCCGAGTTCGTGGTCCCCAAAGACATCAGTTACACGAACCTGCCTGGACGCATAGCGGTCTATGCGGTCGACGAGAACTCGCAGGCGCTTGGCTATACGGAGAATTTTCTCGTGGGTGGGACATCCGATTCACCACCGGATGACCAACAGGGACCCGACATCGACCTCTACATCGGTGATTCCACCTTTGTGTCGGGCGCAACGGTACCTGAGAGTCCTGAATTGATTGTTGCCCTCTTTGACGATTCTGGAATCAACACCGTGGGAACTGGCGTCGGTCACGAAATCCTGTTGTCCGTTGATGGAGACCAGGAGGGAGCCGTCGACATTGGATCGGCTTTTGTTGCTCAGCCTGATTCTTACCAGGAAGGAGAGATCCGCTGGAAACTCAATGACCTTGAAGCCGGTCCCCATACGATAAGTGTACGGGCGTGGGATGTACTCAATAACTCAAATACTGCCGAAATCTCATTTTCTGTGGCAAATGATGAGGTATTGAACGTATTCAATGTGTATAACTATCCGAACCCCATGAACCGGGAAACCCGGTTCGTGTTTGAACATAATCAGCCGAGTGGCACACCGGCTGAAGTCCAGATTCGCATTTTCACGCTTAGCGGACGACCCATACGAACCATACATTCGGACGAAGCCCTTCCTGAGGGTGTTCTCGGCAGCGGGCCCCTTATGGTCCATTGGGACGGAAAAGACGACGATCTGGACCGCCCGGCAACCGGGATCTACCTTTATCGTATCAGGATGGCAATCGATCAAGGTAATGGCGAACGGCAAGTGAGCGAGCACGTGGAAAAGCTCGCTATCATCCGCTGAAATGATTCATCAATCGCGAGTACGCATCGAATAACTGTTACTGGAACGCACTACTTTTCATGATCATTCCCCATGGGAATGCATCCTGAGCCGCCGCCGGCGGTAAGAGAGTGGATGCCGCACAACAGAAAACACGGTATCCACGGCGTGTCCCCGGATGGGTTCATCCGGCATACACCTGACACCATCATATTATCGTTCGATGTACGAAATGACTCGTGAGCTTGTGAACAACAGCACCCGCCAGACCCCTTGCGCCACCTCTGGAAAGACCTTCGCACCTCGTGTGCTGCCTTTCTCTATGGCCGTGATCGTGGCGCTTGCCATGTTCATTCCCGGACAGGCACTTGCCCAGGTCGGCGGTTCGGCTGTGGTATTCCTTAAAATTGAGCCCGATAGCCGCGCTTCCGGTATGGGTAACGCAGGCGTTGCCCTGGCCGACAACGCCAGTGCCATGTTCTGGAACCCGGCCGGCTTGGCCTTCCAGACGGGAACGGAAGCTGCCATCACCCACTCGGCATGGCTACCGGAATTCAACGCAGATCTCTTCTACGAGTACCTGATCGCCAAGCACAATGTGCCGGGTTGGGGTACGTTCGGTGCCCATCTGACCTATCTCTTCCTTGGCGAGCACGAGGGGCGTGACGCGCAGAACAATCCGACGGGGACGTTCCGGTCGTATGACTTGGCTGCCGGCCTTTCGTACGGAACGAAGCTGAGTGAACAGTTCGGTATCGGTACCTCCGTCCGTTTCATCTATTCGAACCTGGCTCCAGGTCAGGTAGTAGGGGCTCAGGAGACCAAGGCCGGCGTTTCGACAGCGTTTGACCTGGCCGGTCTCTACCGCTCGAAGCCGTTCTCCATGGGTGAAACCATGAAGGGAACGTTGTCTGCTGGATTCAACCTGGCCAATATGGGCCCGAAAATTCAGTATTCGGACAATGCACAGGCTGATCCGATTCCGACCAACCTGCGGTTCGGTTACGCATTCAAGATGGACTTTGACGAATACAACAGTCTTACGTGGGTCACGGACTTCAACAAGGACCTGATTCATTACTCGGGCACGGATTCGACCTCGTATCAGGCAGATCCATTCTACAAGGCCATCTTCTCGTCTTGGCAGTCCATCGATGTTCGAACGAATGCTTTGGCAGACGATCAAGCGGAATTCACCAGCCTCGGTGTCATTAATCAGTTGACCATCGGAACGGGCCTCGAGTATTGGTACAACAACCTGTTTGCCCTGCGTGCAGGCTACTTCTACGAGAACCCGGACAACGGAAATCGTAAGTACATGACGCTTGGAGCGGGTGTCCGTGTGAACATCATCGGAGTAGACTTTTCCTACATCTACGCTGAGCAGGATTCACCGCTGGCCAATACCATGCGATTCTCGATGCTCGTCGATTTCGCGAAGTAATCCATTCGGAGCGCCCCACCTGACGTCGGTGATCACGACCTTAGGGGCATCACAACAGCTGTTTTAAACAGCCGCTGATTAGCGCACAGGCTGAATTCGCGTTCGACATGACCGTACCCCCAACGACCGGACCTCGATTTAGCGTGGTCCGGTTCGTTTTTCTGGTTCTGCTGCTTCTCGCATCCGAGGTCGCTCCGGCCTTTGGGCAAGCGCCTTCACACGTCGATGTTGTGGCATTGATGGTAGAATTCCAACCGGATACCACCCGTTTCACCACGGGTGATGGAACGTATGACGGGATCCTCTTCGAAGGCGTAGAATCGCCCTCCATCGATCCGCTTCCACACAATGATGCCTATTTCGAGGCTCATTTAAGATTCCTCGAGCATTATGTAGACCGCGTATCAGATGGTCGCATGTCGGTCTCAACGCATGTACTTCCAGGCCTAGTGCGCGTCTCCAATCCTATGGGGGTGTACAGTCCTACGGGGTTGGATGCTGGATCGGATGCGGAGCTCACGAAATTGTCAGCCTTGGTAACTGAGGCGTGGTCACTGGCTGATCAGAGTGCCATGTCCCTCCCGGCAGGACTGGACCCGGCGACCACGGCTTTCATCATTTTCCATGCGGGCGTAGGCCGGGATATCGAACTTGTAGGCACGACGCTGGACAAGACGCCAGAAGATATCCCGTCGATCTATTTCGACCAGCGAGCCTTGGACAGGCTAGGTGCCTCTGGGGTCACCATGGACGGTATTCCCGTCACAAACAGCCTGGTAATCCCGCGTACCGAAAGTCGTTTGGGTGTGAATCCGTTGACGTCCGAACCGTTTTTGATCGAGCTGTCCATCAATGGATTACTGGCGGCGAGCTTCTTCAATTACCTGGGTGTACCGGACCTCTTCAACACGGAAACCGGAGATTCCGCCATAGGACCGTTCGGTCTGATGGATGCGCTGGGAATTTTTGCATACAGCGGACTGTTTCCGCCCGAACCTTCGGCATGGACGAAGCAGTTTTTGGGATGGGAAACCGAGGTGAGGAGTCTCGACGGAGGCAGTTCTGGTACCCATCAGTTGGCACATGCTGGGAGTCCTGACCAGAATGATATGGCCAGGATACCGATTTCGAGTTCTGAGTACTTCCTTGTCGAGAACCGCCACCGTGATCCGGACGAAGACGGCGTCCGTTTAAACGTTTGGACGCACGAAGGCGAGCAAGAGGTGGTCTTTCAAAATGGGGACCCCGAGTTCAATGACCAGACGGTTTCCGGTTTTCCCGGAGGCGTGGTGCTCTCTGTGGATGACTATGACTTTGCATTGCCGGGTGGCTTGGATGAGAACAATAACCCATTGCTGGGCGGTATCCTCATCTGGCACATCGATGATAATCGTTTGCGAGAGGGCCTCCCGAGTAATCGGGTGAATGCGGATCGCAATGCAAGGGCCATCAATCTTGAAGAGGCAGATGGGGCTCAGGATATCGGATTCGGCTCCGGCGCGAGCTTCTTCGGCCCTCGATTCGATCTGGGAACGCCGTTCGATTTCTGGTTTGAAGGCAATCCGGTGATGGTGCGTACGAGCCGGGGACAGGACATCCGCCTTTACGAAAACCGATTTGCAGAGTATACTGAGCCCTCGAGTCTGAATAATGCAGGGGGTGAGAGTGGCGTTACCCTGTCCAACTTTTCGGCCTCCGCCCCGATCATGACCTTCGACGTCAACCGGGGAAATGCTGGAGAATTGGTGGCGATGGAGGATGGGTTTTTGCCATATGGCTACACCAGACCATCCGTTCAGGAAGGTGTATTGATGGTCGATGCGTTTACCGGTCTGCAATGGGCCTGGCATGATGATGTCTGGGTCGGCCCATGGACATGTTCAGGGCAGACCGAGCCCATCCAGCCCGTGGTTTTGGGAGGTCTCGTTTTTTACATCACTGAAGAGGGATTTTTCAGTAGTGGAGACTCAATAACATCTCTGACCTGCCCCGCAGATGCCTTACATCTGTTTCCGTCTGGTACCCGAACGTGGACAACCCCAAGCATAGAATGGGTTCAGGTCCCAGGTGAATTGCGTTTCTATGCGGGGGTTGAAGACCAAGCTGGGCCCGGTTTGATGGTCGTCGTGGTTCACGAAGATGGACGTGTGGATCATTCCAAGATTCAGTTGCCCGAACCAGCGCGGTTCATATTTGTGGAGGATCGAACCAGTCCGCAGATCTTGATTGTCACAGAGGCGGGGGTACGTGACGCACGAGGTGTGTTGGTGGCGGGTGTTGATCTTTCCGGCATTGACGAAGCTGTCATGGCAGGAACAGTGAGCGATTGGCAATTGGCTTGGACAAGTGACGAACAAACCAGTGTGGTGCATCTGTTCGGTGCTTCAGGCGATGCGGTTCAAATCAGTCCAGCTGGTGCGTGCAAGCCGGCCTTTCCTGAATGGCGAGACCTTGACGCAGACGGGCGCCTCGATCTTTCGTTTGCATGTGATGCCAGTATTCAGGCCGCCCACGATTCGGGAGCCTTCTTGAGAGGGTATCCGCTAAGCCTGGACGCTGCCGTAGTTGCACAGCCCATTTTTGGGGAAGATGCTGCTGGTAGCACGGTCGTCGTCACGCGAACTGCCGAAGGGTACGTCGAAGGCTACAGACTGTCTGATTCTCGATGGGATGCCATTGTGGGTTTCCCTTTTTCTGCAGGGACCCCGATAAACGTTCCTCCCTTGATTGATGGCAATGTGGTGACCATTCTGGAATCGAATGGCACCTTGCAGCGCTGGGGCTTCGAGATGTCGAATCCAACCAAGGCAGCCGATCCGGGTCGAATGGTTCAGCAGCCAGAACCGATCATCGAAGTAGATGAGGGAAATCGCCTCCTTGTTGGCCGTGAGACCTACAACTGGCCGAATCCCATCGTGTCTGGTCGAACCAGAATCCGATTCGAAGTACAGGAAGCTTCCTCCGTGGAAATCGACATCGTGGACATGAGCGGCGTGCTCGTGGATCAGATGGAGATTGAATCGGCCTCGGCCGGAATGCCGACAGAGATCATCTGGCAGACCGATGCCGGGAGCGGCATTTATCTGGCACGAGTCAAGGCCACCGCGCATTCGGGTGGAAATTCAGATACACGCCTCATTCGCATGGCCATTATCCGATGAATCCTGTCTCGAGACACATATCAGGGCTGTTGACGGCCTTTTTTTTGCTGCTTGGGTGGCCGGCACAGGAAGTGCGTGCCCAGGAGCCGTTGGCCTATATCGACTACGTCCGGACTGAACTGGACTGGTTCACCATTGAAACGGAGCACTTTCTGATTCACTATCACGGAGAAGAATCGGGTGCTGGCAGTCGGACCGCACAGGTTGTTGCGCGCATCGCTGAGGATATCTACGGTCCAATTACATCCTTGTATGAGCTGGAGCCTGATACGAAGGTCAGTTTCATTCTCAAGGATTACGAGGATTATTCCAACGGAGCAGCCTACTTCTTCGATAACGTGATCGAAATCTGGGCACCGGCTTTGAAGACGCCGTTCAGAGGGAATCACAACTGGCTTCGGAATGTCATTACCCACGAATTCCTGCACATGATCCAGGTGCAGAAGACCATGAAAGCCTCGCGCAAGCTGCCTTTCGTGTATCTGCAATTTCTGGACTATGAGGCTGCCCGCCGGCCGGACGTTTTGTACGGTTTTCCGAACGTGATCGCTTCGTACCCCGTCCCCATTCTGAACAATCCGGCGTGGCTGGCCGAAGGTACTGCCCAGTTTCAGCGTGCGGATTTCGACTATGACCGTTGGGACAGCCACCGCGACATGTTGCTTCGCACCCAAGTCTTGGCCGGAGAAGAACTCACGCTGGAGGAAATGGGTGGATTCTATTCCCACAACAGCCTGGAACGCGAGTCGGTCTACAATCACGGGTTTGCCTTCTCTCGCTATATCGCAGACCGCTTTGGTGAGGATGCGCTGCGTGATCTCAGTGAGGCACTTGGGTCGTGGAGCAATTGGAACATGAAGCAGGCCGCGAAAGATGCATTCGGCATTCGCGGCGAGCAGTTGTACGAGGACTGGATGGCTTCCCTGAGGGCGAACTACGAAGCCAGTTCACCTCAGGGGATGCCGGTTGAGGTCCTTGAGCAAAGTGGTTTCCACAACTACTGGCCTACCACGTCTCCCGATGGATCGAAGCTGGCTTATGTATCCAATCGGGGAGAAGACTTTTCCCGTAGCGGCATATGGATCAAGGATCTGAACGGTGAGGGCGCCCATGCATCGGCCGAGCTTCTGCTCGATGTCCACGAACATGGTGGGGGAATCGGCTATACGTGCTCACTTGGCCACAAGCTCGTGCCGGTCGTGAGCGGTCCGGTCAGCTGGACGCCGGATGGGGAGCATCTTGTGTTCGCCAAGACGCAGGACACGCGTGAGGGCTTCATCGTTCTGGATCTTTACCGCGTCCACGTAGCGTCCGGGGAAAAGACCCGACTTTCACGCGGCCTGCGTGCCGCAATGCCCATCGTGAGTCCGGATGGCAAGACCGTGGCCATGGTGATTCAAGATGATGGATCCACCAATTTGGCCGTGGCCGACATGCCTACCGACGATGATCATGTCATCGAGCCAAAAGACCTCCGCTTTTTGACCAATCAGGCGGACGGGGGACAGATCACGGATCCCGTTTGGAGTCCGGATGGTGCATTTTTGTATTTCGGTTGGCAACGCGATCACGGACGGGACATTCGCCGCGTGGATGTCGAAACCGGCACGCTGGACACGGTGCTCGAAAGTGAAAATGATGAGCGGAATCCTGATTTCGACGATCAGGGCCGCATGGTATATGCTTCGGACCAGACCGGGATTTTCAACCTGTATCGACTGGAGGCCGACGGCTCGACGACAGCGCTGACCAATGTGCAAGGCGGGGCGTTCATGCCGGAGATGCAAGTAGACGGGTCCGTGATCTATTCCGACTTTACGGCTTCGGGCTATCGGATTGCGCGCCTGCCATCAGCCGAGGAAACGGAGGTGTCCAGTTATCAGGCGCCGTCCTTCTTGACAGCCTATGACATCTCGCCGCCAGCAGATCCTGCCATGGCTGAACCTTCGGATGCCGACTTGGACGTTCGTGCTTTTGACGCAGCGGGTCAGGCCGCTGAGGCGTCTCGGTACAACCCGGTGTTCACGTCGATCGCTTTCCTACCCGTTTTCCGGATTGACCAATACGTGTCGCGAGAGCGCAGTCGCACTGCCGAACGGTTACCCGATCGAAAACGCGGAGAAACCCTCTGGCGCAATACCAAGATTGGCATGTATGCCTCCACGCGCGAAGTCCTCGGTGGCATGAGCTTCTTTGGAGGTTTACTCGTCGGCCCGGGGTCAACCGATGCGTCTTCCCCGAATGATTTCTTTTCACCCTCCAACCTGCTGAATCTCGAGCGGGACGGTTTCCTGCAAATCGACTACTCACGAGGGCTTCCATTCATTTCCGGCCGTTGGAATCCTCATATTTCGGCCCAGGTATTCAACATCAGACGACAGGTTGAGGATGGACTCGATATCGAAGAATTCCCGTGTACAGCCTGTTTTCCTGAATCGACCTACGGAGATCTGACCTACAACCTGTGGGAAGTCAATTTGCTGGCTCGCAGCAAGATCAATCGATCCATGCTTGCTGAGCTTGGGTATCGCTATAGTCCCTACCGGGTCAAAACCAACAGCTTCTTTTCGAAGGAATTGAACCTGACCGTTCCGTCCAGCTCCTCGCGGTATTTCATTGGCCGAGCGTGGACGGCACGATGGACGTTAGAAGGATTCCACCCCCACATCAATAGCGATGTGGTACCAGACGGGATCCGGGCGGAACTCGAATTCGACACCGAGAGCGGGCGGCTCCTGGAAGCGTTCGATATCTCGGATGGGATTCTGCAGCCGGTGTATGAATCCAACCGAGTCAATCGTCTAACCCTTACGGCCCGTGGGGGAATGCGCCTTCCGGGTTGGGAAGGGCCGGGCACCCACGGTATTGGTTTCCGGATGCGTGCAAGCACCATCCTGGGCAAAGAAGTCGATGACTTTTACAACGACTTCGTAGGAGGTATGACAGGGGCTCGAGGGTACCCATTCTATGCCCTTGGAGGCAACGAGACCTGGTGGACGGGTCTATCATATCTCTTTCCAATTGCCCCGCGCATAAGCAAACATGCCCTGTTTTTGTATCTGGACAAGATTTACGGTCGTCTGTTTGTGGATGCCGCGATGGCATGGTCCGGCGCGTGGCCCGGATTCTCCGAGCTGCGAAAAGACGTTGGTGCTGAAGTACGCATCGGGATGGGGTCATTCTATCTGCTTCCAACAGCTCTCTTCGTGAGCACCTCCTATGGCATGGACGCGTTTGATTTTGAGCTAGACCAGGGATTCGTCACCCCAGATGGTCAGCAATCTGTTCGATACGGCAAGGAGTGGCAATGGCACTTTGGTCTACTCTTCGGGTTTGATCAGTTCTGATCGAATGGTCGAAACGCAATGAAAGCGTCGGGGTATGTTCGAAGTCCGCGCTACCCGCTGCACTTTTCTTTAACCAGTACAATCCTCCTGGTATGAATTCCACGCTAGTCATCGGAATGAGTGTCGTGATGATCGTGGTGGGCTTGGTATTCCTTCGCATGCTTTACAGTGGCAGGGAGGCTGGTGCCCCTCGCGATTTCATGGAATGGGCTGGTACGGTCCTGTCTGTTTTGTTGATCTTCTCTGCCATCGGACTCATGATCCTCGGGCGCCAGACGCAAGAAGTCGTGGACATCGGTTCGCAGCGGCAACAAGTAGCCACGGCAGGCAGCTACCAGGATGTACAGATTGAGGTGCCTGCTCCTGACTTCACGTTTGCCAACGTGGAATCAGGTGAGGAAGACCGATTAGCCGATTACCAAGGGAAAGTGGTCATTCTGAATTTCTGGGCAACCTGGTGTGCACCCTGCCGGGATGAAATTCCTGACCTCAATCGCTTGCAACGCGAATTCCCGGACGATCTGGCGATCATTTCCATCTCCGATGAGGATCCACTCCTTCTGCAGGCCTTCGAAAACGAGCTTCCACTGGAGACAGAAAGTCGCGTTTTGCCATTTGGTACGGAATTGCCGCAGCCGTTCACGGGTGCATTTGTCATTCGCCCGTCCTCGTTTGTGATTGATCGAAACGGCGTGGTACGTCGCTACCTGCTTGGTGCCCGTGATTACGCTTTTTTCCGCGGTACGGTGAAATCCCTTATTGATGAGGCGTCCTGATGCGAGAATGTAAGGTGTCCCATGTAGCCGTTTGGATGCTGGCGTTATCCATGTCGGCTTCAGGTGTTGTTGCGCAGCACCTGTCCGGGCCTCGTCTCGCAGAGACCTCGTCCGTCGTTGAGCACGGTCCACACAGCGGGGAGGACAGAGCGGAATTGACAGCTGCGTCCTTGCGTTCCATGATCCTCGAGAACGGACTCATGCAGAATACCGGATGGTCAAAGGCGGAAAAAGAGCGCAACGTAGCGTTGGCTTTCGGCGCATCAGCGATTCTCCCTGGTGCCGGACAGTGGCTTAATGGGCAGCGGATCAAGGCCCTGGTAGCCGTCGGATTGGAAGCGGCTATCATCACGAGCTATGTGGTGACGCGAAAGAGCGGATTGGATGAGGAGGACGCTTTTCGTGCATTTGCCCACAGCAAATGGGACCCAACCAAATACGCCAGTTGGCTAAACGATTACCGCGATTACCTAATTGCCGAACATGCTGGGTCCATTTCGGCGCCCCCGGTCAACATCATCTCTGGCATAGACCTGTCCCAACCGTCTGGCTGGAGTGCTGCTGATCGTGATTTGGTGCAGGAAATGTTCAATCAGATCACGGCCATCGAGCGAGAAGCTTTTCATCCCGAAACAGGTGCGGCCTTTTCGCACCAACTTCCCGATTTTGCCGACCAACAGTATTACGAGCTGATCGGCAAGTACTTCCAGTTTGCCCCGGGCTGGGATGACTATCCGGCATGGCGAGGGACAGACGATGAGTTTCTCTCGACCATCGATCCAGAACTGACTGGTCCGGGAGGATCCAAACCCAATGTTTCCGACACGTTTTACCGGTATGCACGGGACCACGCGGATGCTCAGGACCTGCTTCGTAAAGCGAGCCGCATTTCAACGTTGCTGGTATTCAATCATGTCATTGCCGGCATCGACGCTGCCGTAAGTGCCAAGCTTTTCAATGACCGGCAGGCCCGGTGGCTTGACACGCGAATGGGCCTTGCATGGGATCCGGACGGAAAGCCGGTTCCAGTGGCCTCCATGCGCCTGACGATAGGTAGGTAGTACCTGACTCCTTCTGAACTCCAACGTCGGTCTTGACTTGGCGATGGAGCGATCCGTTCTTAGGGCAGCCTTGCAGTGGGGTAGCTTACCCTGACTGCTGCCCGTGTTGAGCGGTCTATTACTCTCCATCATCTATGCAAAACTCCACCATGGCAACTCCCTGGTTCAAGAAACTCCACTGGCAGATCATCCTGGGTCTGGTCCTCGGACTCCTCTTCGGAATCCTGGCAGCCTCACAAGGGTGGGGGCAGTTCACCAGTGACTGGATTGCGCCTTGGGGGCAGATTTTCCTTCGGGGGTTATTGCTGATCGCTGTTCCGCTGGTGCTGGCATCGCTGATCACGGGAGTAGCCTCCCTGTCGGACATGAAGAAGCTTTCCCGTATCGGCGGAAAGACCATTGCCATCTATATCGGGACCACCGTGGTTGCCCTTTGCATCGGTCTGCTTCTTGTGAACATCATGCAGCCTGGCGACAGCGTGCCTGAGGATATGCGTGAACGGTTGGAAGCAACCTTTGCCGACCAAGCAGAAGCAGGGATGGCCAATGCCGCTCAGGCAGCGGATCGCGGCCCACTGGATCCGCTGGTCAACATGGTGCCCGGCAATGTTTTCTTCGCGGCAACAAACAATCGCAACATGCTGCAGATCGTCTTTTTCGCCATTTTTGCGGGAATTGCGTTGCTCATGATTCCCAAGGACAAAGCAAGGCCGTTGCTCGATTTCTTCGACGGTCTCAATGATTTGATCATCAAAATGGTCGAGATCATTATGCTGGCAGCTCCAGTTGGTGTATTCGCACTGATGGCGGATACGATAACCAGCATTGCAGGAGACGATCTGGGTGAGATCCTGGAGTTGCTTGGGGCGCTCGGATTCTACTGTATTGTGGTGCTTCTCGGCCTGATCCTGCACATGATCCTGACCTATGGTTCGTTGGCCGTGTTCTTCACGCCGCGCTCCGTTGGGGAGTTTGCTCGCGCTCTGACGCCGGTGCAGCTGGTTGCCTTTTCAACTTCCTCATCCGGGGCCACGCTTCCGGTAACCATGGAACGCGTTGAGAAGGAGCTGGGCGTAAGCGAGGAAGTGTCGTCCTTTGTGTTGCCGCTCGGAGCAACGATCAATATGGACGGGACTGGACTGTATCAAGCTGTAGCCGCGGTATTCATTGCGCAGACCATTGGGATGGAACTGGATCTTGCCGCGCAGCTGACCATCGTGTTCACAGCCGTTTTAGCATCCATTGGGACGGCGGCCGTGCCAGGTGCTGGGATCATCATGCTCGTCATCATCCTGGAGTCGGTCGGGGTGCCAGCGGCAGGAATCGCCTTGATTCTGGGTGTCGACCGAATTCTTGATATGTGTCGTACCGTTACCAACGTCACCGGTGATGCCACGGTAGCAACCGTTGTGGCTGCGTCAGAAGGTGAACTGGAGTATTTACCCGTGGCGGCATGACCCTGGTTTTACGAGCTGCCTGAAAGTCGGGATCGTACCAGGTATGTGGACCCGTTCTTCGGGGCGCGGCGCTATGGCGCCGCGCCCCTTTTTTGTGTGATGAGGGCTCCTTGACACGTCGGGAAGGATGCTGTCTCGATATGATCCGGGGTAGGGTAAAGGGTGCGCTACTACGTCCTGATATGAGACAGGCAGACACGCAGCGGTAAAAAACAGGCCTTGAGGAGGCGTGAGGGGCGTCGCTACAAGAATTGGCATAGTTCTGGATATGCACTGTGCAGTTCATTGACTGATTCCGACTCGCTCCCTCGAAAGCGGTGAAACCCCTTCAGCCAAGCAATGCCCCTCATTGCCTGGCTGTCCCCCTCACGGACGGATCGGCCTCCCTCGGCCTTTCCGCTCGCCCCTCACCCTTACGAGTAGACTCCGTTTCCTGGCGCGGTTCGAAACATCCTAAATCCAATGTGCAGTCATCCTTGGGCTGCGTATTGGGCGTGATGCTGACTGAGGTTCATCAGGCAGCTACAAAAAAAAAGCCCACCATCCAAGGATGGTAGGCTTTGGTCGCCGAACGGCGAACAGCGCGCTTGGGAGGATTCGAACCCCCGGCCTTTGGAACCGGAATCCAACGCTCTATCCAACTGAGCTACAAGCGCGTGCGGCCGGAATATAGCACTGAATGTGTCGGCGGTTCCTCGAAGGGACCCTTGCCACCGTCAAAGTTTGTGCAAAACCATATCAGCGTTCGGTCAATAAGCCTTCCCGGCTTATGTGATCTCCCTGCCCCAGAAAGGAATGACAGATACCGCGCTCATCAAGCAGTTCAAGGCAAATCCCTGAGTGGGATATTCCTCACTGCTGGACCAATACACACCGATCATCCTCCGAATGATTTGGCGTTTCCTATCCGATCCCGACGAGGTGATGGAAACCTATACGGCGATCTGCGAGCGACTTCGACACAACGATTTCCAGGCTTTGCGACGCTTTCGCATCAACAGTGAGCTTACGCCATGGCTTTCTGTTGTGGTTGCCAATGCCTGTCGCGATCGTTTTCGAAAGAATCGAATGGTCTCCGTGCCCAATTCTGTCATCTCAAAACTGAACAAGAAAGAGCAACTCATATTCCGCTACTACTACCAGGAATACGTTCCCCAATCTGAAATTCCGGACTTGATTTCCGGTGGCAATGACATGTCCTGCACGTTGCAGGAAGTCATTGTAACGATTGGCCGTATAGATGAAATGCTGTCGGTGAATAAGCGCTGGCACCTGCTGGCGGCACTGCGGGCCAATCGTCCAACGCTGTCACTCGACGATTTGACCGAAATGGGGCTGGCTCCAGCCACCTCCATCCCTGCACCGGACCAAGTGTCAGGAGGCGAAAAAGATCGAGCTTTCCTGCTGAACAACGCTATCGAAGATCTGGACCCTGAAGATCAGCTACTCATATTGCTGCGCTTTGAGCATGGCATGCGAGCCCAGCAGGTCGCCAAGGTAATGCAGTTCGAAAATCACAAATACGTGTACACCCGATTGCGTACCATCATCAGTCGTCTTCGACGGGATCTGGAAGAAGTGGTCTGACGGCCAACCTTTCGCGATTTGTAACGTAGGTTTACTGCAGCTGACCAATCTGCCTGCCCGGGGATTGGATTGAGCTTTTAACCTGATCCCTACTCCGAACCGCGATCTCTGTGAACGATCCCAGGCAATCGGCACCCATCCTGCTGGACGGGGCTCTGGAACGTGCCAAGTTTCCTCCGCTGTTGTCAGCCTTCATCGGGCTGATCGTCGCATTTCTGCTTTTCCAGGGCGTTTCAACCGTCTTCCTCGTCATTGCTACCTTGCAGGGCAGCACACCGTTGTCGGACCTGGTGACCCCTGAAAGACTGTCTGACTTTCTTGCTGAAAATGCAGAGACGGTTATCTGGGCGAATACCGTAGGTCAGGTTTTTGGCCTACTGATCCCCGCTCTTCTTTTCGCACGGCTTCACACTTCTTCGGTTCGTTCCTTTATCCGCTTACGGCCCACGCCGGTCCGTAATCTTATTTGGTCTGCGGTGGGGTTACTGGGTCTCATTCCGCTCGTTCATTTCTCCGCAGGATTCTTCGATAGCCTGCCTTGGCCCGATTGGGTCCGAACGCTGGAAGACGGTCAAATGGCGCTGATCGAACAGATTCTCACTCAGGATTTCAGCCTGATATTTGCAATTTCCATGCTGGCTCTGACACCAGCTATTTGCGAGGAAGTACTATTCAGGGGATATATTCAACGCCAGGCAGAGCGACGTATTGGAGCTTGGGGCGGTATCCTGTTCTCAGGTATCATATTTGGGTTGTACCATCTCCGCCTCACGCAAGCTGTTCCGCTGTCCCTCCTGGGTATTTTCATGGCCTGGCTTACGTGGCAGACGCGCAGTTTGTGGCCTGCTATTTTGGTGCATCTGATCAATAACTCGTTTGCAGCGGTTCTGGGCAAGATGGCCGCCGGCAGCGATGCGAGCGCTGAATTGGAGGATTTCACCTTTCCCTGGTGGGTGATTCTGTCCGCAGCGTTTGTTCTGGCGGGTGCCGTGATGATGCTGAAAAAGAGGGCAGATGACACGACGTCTGACGACTCCTATCCCGATTCTGGAACACCACCTTCGGACGGCAGATCGGGGAACCGCACGATGAAATGTTGGAATCCGAGCAGAGGACATGATGAAGCGACTCGAATTTGACGGATGGTTGGAGGTATTCCAGACAGGTATTGATTACGAGGCCGATCTGGTCCGGGATCGCCTTGACCATGCCGGACTTGAGGCGGTGATCATGCGCAAAAAGGACCAAGCATTCTCCTTGACCCATGGCTCCATGTCACGCATCTACGTGCTGGTGCCGCCCCATCTTGAGGAGGAAGCCCTCGCCCTTCTGTCATCTGAGATCGTTTCCGACGAAGAGTTGACGGCGGCGGCGCTGGCCGCAGATCCGGAAACGGCTCCTGGCCCGCCTCCCGAATCTTCGGATGTGACGGAGGAAGGAGGGAAATCAGAACAAGAGTAAACCGATGAAACAAGGTGTGCAGCGCGTACTGACAGCTCTGGTCGGAATCCCTGTATTCCTCGGAGCCCTGTGGCTGGGAGGGTGGGTATTCCTCGTCCTGATTGGTGTGATTGCCCTGGCCGCACAGGCCGAGATGATCAAACTCATCCGCGCAGATGGTACAAACGCGGATCTGTGGGTGTCGTTGCTCGCTGGAGGGGCCGTATTTGTTCGTTTCCTGGCTCCAGAAGGCTGGATGGTGGCCCTGTTGGCGATCAGTCTGGTACTGGGTTGGACGCTGCGAAAGCCTGTATCCGATGCTGTAGGCCGCATTTCAGGTGGCTTAGCGTCGCTGATCTATCCCGTTCTGCTCATCAGCTTGGTCGTTGATATCCGATGGCAGGCGCACGAGGCTTGGGGACAAACGGACGGATTCCTGCTCACGTTGCTCTTGATCGTTCTCATCTGGGCTACGGACTCCGGTGCGTATTACACCGGAAAGTCCATTGGAAAACGGCCGTTTTCACCGTCCATTTCGCCCAACAAAACCTGGGAAGGAACGCTTGGAGGATTGCTGCTGGGGACTTTGGTTGCGGTTGGCTTCAAATACTGGCTATTACCCATGTTGACATGGAGCGATGTATTTGTGTTGGCGGCCATCGGTGGATTCTGGGGACAGTTGGGGGATCTGCTGGAAAGCTCCTTGAAGCGATCTGCAGGAGTGAAAGATTCAGGCAACTTCCTGCCGGGTCATGGTGGAGCACTGGATCGGTTTGACTCTCTGATCTTCTCGGCACCCCTGTATTGGGCCTGGTTGACCTACTTTTCCAACCTACTCTGAGTGCGTCTACGTGAGATGCCCGAGGCTCTCTGCCTGAAGGTTCGTGGGCAACGGGCGTGGATAAGTCGTGGAGGAACGCCTGCATAACCAGGCCTGTATACCTGGGCCTACAGCGTATTTTCTAAGCACCATGGGACTTTTCCTGCCAGGACGTCGGGTTCGAAACAAGCGGTTTGATTACGAACCCAGGTTCTATAATCCGAAGAAAGACGAGAAGCTGAAAAAGCGGATGCGGATTCAGGCGTTCAATCGACGTCGCCGTAGCCCGATGGGCATCGTCTATTTCATCATCCTGTGCGCCATGGCTGTCTACGTTTACCAACAGTTGGGATGAGAGGCGCGTGAACGCACCGGTAGAGCAGAAAGAAACCTCTGACGCTTTGGGGGAAGGGACCGAAGTGGATCGGATTCGGCTGATGCCGTTGGCGCTGGCCAACAAGATCGCGGCCGGAGAGGTCGTTCAGCGCCCCGCTTCTGCCGTGAAGGAGTTGATTGAAAATGCGTTGGATGCAGGTGCCACGCGCATTGACGTGGCATTGCAGGACGCAGGAAGCACGTTGATTCAGGTCACGGACAATGGTTCCGGGATGTCGGAGACGGATGCCCGTATGGCGGTCAAGCGGCACGCGACCAGCAAGATCCGGTCGGTCGAAGACCTTGAATCCATTTCAACCTTGGGCTTCCGCGGTGAAGCGCTCGCCTCCATCGCTTCGGTTTCCCATTTCGATATCCGAACGGGACAGGATGAAGAGCACGCTGCGTTTCAGTTGCGTCTTGAGGGAGGGGAAGAGGTAGATGGGCTCCCGGCACCACCGATCAGAGGCACATCTGTGTCGGTCAGAAATCTCTACTTCAATGTCCCGGCCCGGCGCAATTTCCTGAAGCGTCCACAGACTGAGCTCAAACACATTCTGGATGCGGTTCAGGTGTTGGCCCTGGCTCATCCGAATGTAGCCTTTTCCATCGAACACGATGGGAATACCCTGCTTTCTGTTGAGGACGAAGAAGGAGACATGCTCCGCGCGGCGGCGGCACGTATGGCAGCGCTGCTGCCGGTTGGTTCTCCTGAGGACTTGATCCGTGTTGGTGAGTCCACAAGCTACCTGTCCGTAGAAGGCTTCCTGGGGCATCCCGATACGGCGCGACGCACCCGGGGTTTGCAATTCCTGTTCGTGAACGGCCGATGGGTGAAAAATCGTTATCTCGAGCATGCGGTCCATGCTGCATACGAGTATCTGCTTCCCGAGGGTGCCTATCCGTTTTTTGCTCTTTTCCTGAACATTGACCCGCGTCACGTGGACGTTAACGTGCATCCGACAAAATCTGAGGTCAAGTTTGACGATGAGCGCGGTGTCTACGGGATGTTGCGAGCTGTTGTGGGAAAAGCCTTGGGCACAACCTTGGGGAGTCCCGACTTTTCCAGGGCGAAGCCTCTTTCTGGCTTGGACCTCGGGTTTTCATCTTCTGGCTCGAGCAGTTCTGCCACAGAAGAGCACCCAGGAAGAGGCCTGCCCCCCTCTGGCAGTCGTCCGTTGCAGGGTGGAAATCCCGCCTTGGATGCGCTCTTGGGTGGGTCTGGCGCGGGCAGCGGGCGTCCCTCGCTTTCTTCCGATCGCGTGTCCGACGCCAGCCGATCCCTGTATGAAGGTGCCCGGCGTACTGAGACCCTGCAGGCTGGTTCGCTTGGCCCGACGGCAAGCAACGCTACAAGCGGTCTGGGTGAGGAAGGATTACTCTGGCAGTTACACGACACGTACATCCTGACCCAGATTCTGAGTGGACTCGTCATCATCGATCAGCAGATGGCCCACGAGCGGATTCTGTATGAACAGGCCAAAGCTTGTCTGAAGGACGGATTCGGATTGTCGCAGCAGTTGCTTTTTCCCCGCACCATCGAGTTTTCTGCGTCCGAATATGCGCTGCTGGAAGGGTTGATGCCGGACCTTGCCAAACTGGGATTCGACATTGAGCCGTTCGGCGGCAATAGTGTGATCGTTCGTGGAGTCCCAGCCGATATCTCGGCTGGTGATGAGCGGAGCGTGCTGGATGAAATCGTAGATCAGTATCGCGCATTTGAGCGCGTGGAAGGATTGAGTGGGCGTGAGAACCTTGCACGAAGCATGGCCCGTCGAGGAGCGGTCCGTGCTGGGATTCCGCTTTCGCCTCGAGAAATGCGATCGCTCATCGATCAGCTTTTTCAGTGTGAGACCCCGTATGCAAGCCCGGATGGTCGTTCGACCATGATCCGCATGTCGGGCAATGAGTTACGAGAAAGGTTCGACCGAAAATGAAACGGTCGGAACTTGAGAAGGCCTTCCTGCTCGGATGCGAACACAGTGGATTGAATCCAGGGACCGAGCCCATAGTGGTTGGTCTTAGTGGAGGCTGTGATTCTACCGTATTGGGGCATCTTCTGGTCGAGCGTGGATTCAACGTCATCGGCGTACACATCAACTACAGATTGCGGGATGAAGCCGATGCTGATGAGCAATTTGTACGTGACTGGACAGCTCGTAATGGCGTGACGTTACGCGTCGTTCATCCGACACGGCCGACACCTGAAACAGGCGTGCAGGCCTGGGCACGGGAGATTCGTTATGAAGCGTTTCGGCGGGTAGCTCTCGAATTCGAGGCCAACTCCATTGTCATTGCCCATCACGCCGACGATCAATTAGAAACGATCCTTATGAATCTGGCGCGCGGTACTGGTCCGGCGGGTGTGATCGGTATGCGGGCTCGTCGTGAGTTTGCCCCGGGCGACGCCTGCGGCGTCGCCCGGCCACTTCTGCGTATTCCTCGCTCCAACATTGAGGAACTGGCACAAGCGGAAGGTTGGATCTGGATGGAGGACGCCTCCAATCAGAGGGAAGACTACACCCGCAATGCCCTGCGAATGGAATTGAGCACCTTGAATGGCAGCGAAAGGGGAGCATTCCGGGACGCTGCCGTCGCACTTTCCGACCGTCTTGCCGAGATGCAGGATGTGATCCTCGATGGTCTTCGACAGCTGGAAGCGGATCGTAGAGGGCATCTTCCTGCTGCACAGCTGGAAGAATGGCCAGCCTGGATCAAGCGTTGGATCCTGACCGAGTGGCTCAATCAGCGGGCTCCTTTTCTGCCCCGCAGGCGCGCGATCACTGAAGAGGTTCTGGCACTCAATGAGTCTCAGGTAGGCCGCAAGGCCGTTTTTGAGAAAGCGACTGTTTGGCGAGAACGAGATGGATGGTATATCACAACGGGCGGTGAATATGCAGACTCCGGTGTAGAAGCCGTCTCGATCCGGATCCCAGACGAGGGAGGAAACACGCAATACGCTGTTGGCGCTCACATGCTTGACCTCTCAAGACTGAGCATAACCGAAGCTGAAAAAATGCTGCACTTCCTCAGGCAACAAAATGAGCGGTCCATTCTGTTGATGGACCTGTCCAGTTTGTCCGGACCGCTTCAATTACGTGCCTGGAGGGAAGGGGATCGATTTCAACCGCTGAACTTGGGCGGTTCCAAGAAGGTCAAGTCATTCCTCACTGATAGAAAAGTCCGGGTTTCAACGCGTTCTGCCATATCCGTTCTCACAGACGAGAATGGTATCCTTTGCGTGCTCGGTCATGCTCAGGATGAGCGCTCGCGTATCACCTCCGAGACGAAAGACGTCTTACAGTTGACTTGGCACGCTTCTACGATGGGGAACGATTAAGATCGCCAAACCGATACGTAACACCCCATAGGGCCCTGATCCCTATTTTCTCGGGCACCATTACACCCGCCCAGTTTATAGATCAGTATGAAAGGCCCCGTCGAAGCCACTTTCCTCGTCCATGATGAGCTGACCATCAGTATTCGCGGTGAACGATTCCGCAAGTATCTGACAGCAGAGACTATCCAGAAGCGCATCCGCGAGATGGGTGTTCAGATTGCAGCTGAGTACGGTGACAAAAAGCCCATTTTCATTGGTGTACTCAACGGAGCATTCATTTTCCTCGCCGACTTGATGCGGGCTGCCACAATCGACTGCGAAGTCGATTTTCTGAAACTGTCCTCCTACGGTGCTCAGAAAATATCCTCGGGTACGGTCACTGAGTTGAAGGCGGTTGATGCCCATTTGAAGGATCGCCACGTGATCATCGTCGAGGATATCGTCGATACGGGACTGTCGATGGAATTCCTGGTGGATCGTCTGGAAAAAGAAGAACCGGCCTCGATCAAGACGGTGACTTTGCTGCACAAGTATGAGGCTACCAAAGCAGACGTACCGCTGGACTACGTGGGTTTTCGCATCCGAAACCTGTTCGTGGTCGGATACGGTCTGGACTATGGACAAGTTGGCCGCAATTTGGCGGATATCTACATCCTGGAAGACCAGCACGACGAAGAAAATGCCCCCGAGCACGGAGACAAGGCATGACCGATAAAGGCCTGTATTACGGCGACTACCTACGTTTGGGACAGATCCTGAATGCGCAGGAGCTCGAGTCTGGTAAAACCGGGCCGGTAGCGCATGATGAGATGCTTTTCATCATCGTGCACCAAGCCTATGAGCTCTGGTTCAAACAGATCTTGTGGGAGATCGATGGCGCCCTCCGGATCTTGAACGCAGACAGGGTAGAGGAAAAGGCGCTTGGAGCGGCCGTCGCGCATCTCGAACGCATCCGGAGCATTCAGCAGGTCCTGTTGCAGCAGATCGATATCATGGAGACGATGACTCCGCTGGATTTCCTCGACTTTCGGGACGCTCTTGTCCCGGCTTCCGGATTCCAGAGCGTCCAGTGGCGTCTGATCGAGAATCTGCTTGGGATGCGCACAACCGACCGGCACGCCTTCACGAAAGCGCCGTACACCTCCCGGTTGAAAGGAGCGGACGCAGAAACCGTTTCCTCCTCGGAATCCGAGCCGGATATGTTCACGCTGGTCGAATCATGGCTGGCCCGCACACCGTTCATCCGATTCGGAACGTTTGATTTCTGGTCGGCTTATCGCGAAGCTGTGGATGTCATGCTCAGGTCAGACAGGGCGGTAATCGAAGACAATCCGGTGTTGAATGTGGCCGAAAAGGAGCAGCAACTGAAGCACCTTCAGCGCACCACGGATCATTTTGCTGCCCTTTTCGACGCGTCAACCTACACAGCTTTGGTAGAGAAAGGAGAGCAGCGCCTATCACACGAAGCCCTGCAAGCGGCCTTGCTCATTCATCTATACCGTGATGAGCCGATTTTGCACCTCCCGTTCCGACTTCTCCAGGCATTGGTTGATATCGACGAGGGCTTCACGACCTGGCGCTACCGGCATGCCTTGATGGTAGCGCGTATGATTGGCACCAAGATTGGAACCGGGGGCTCATCGGGGCACGATTACCTGCGCAAGAGTGCAGAGCACAACCGTGTGTTCAAGGACCTGGTAAACCTGTCCACGTTTTTCATTCCGCGATCCAATCTGCCTCAGCTTCCAGATGATATCTCGGCCGAACTGGGATTCCGTTGGCGCGGCTCCACGTCCTGAATGGTCAGGACGATAAAGCTTCTTTTGGATAGCACACGTACGGGCGAATCTGCTGTTCGGCTAATGGTTCGATTACCATCACGTCCTCTGTCACGGACAATTCCTCGATGCGGCCGGCGCGGTTCAGAACAGCAATCACGTCTTCCCGCGTGTCGTACGCCTCGTGGGACGACTGAGCACGCAAGAGATAGAAAGACAGATCCCGATCGATGTGTTCAGGTGTGCTGAGTCCTGAATCAAGAAGCAGCGTAGCAACCGCATCGGCCAGTGTTTCTGGAGCGAGGCGCTCTGAATCGACCTGATAGTCCACACGGAAGAAATCGCGCTCCAGGAATCGGCGAGAGAGATCGGCGAGAATGGCGTCTGGGCTGCTCATCCATCGTTTTAGCGAAAACAAAATGTCTGCATCGTCCAGGGCAACAAAGGCGTCCTGAACCTCGGCTTCATGCACATCAAGACCGCTGAATCCTTTCTTCAGGAAATACAGGAATGGTTCGCTGGCCCCCGCTACCTGCCGATTTTCACCCTGCTGAAGCCAGAAACGCACGCGACGAATGACGGAACGCAACACCTGGTCGCCCGCAATGACCGTCTTGTGCAGGTACACCTGCCAGTACATCAGCCGCCGAGCGATCAAGTAGTTTTCGATGGCATACGTACCCTTCGCTTCCACCACGATCCGGTCCTGATCGGAGCCGTCATCAGGATGCACGCGCAGCGTCTTGATGATGCGCCCTACACCAATGGCCCCTTCGGCAACACCCGTGTAGTAGGAGTCGCGCCGCAGGTAGTCCAGGCGATCCATGTCCAATTGGGAGGAAATCAGCTGATGAAACCACCGACGCGAATACGTGTCATCGAACATGGCAATGGCCATTTCAAGACGACCACCCATGCGCGTATTCAGCCGCTCCAGGAGTGCTCTGCTCATCATCTCGTGCTGGAAGTCCGACAGGAGTTCGTGCTCAAGCGTGTGGGAATACGGACCGTGGCCCACATCATGCAGCAGGGCCACAGCCAGAGCAGCCTCATGCTCTTCCTGTGATATCTGCGTTCCTTTCTCAGAAAGCGACGTGAGCGCGTTGTGCATGAGGGCCATGGCTCCCAGCGCATGTCCGAATCGGGAGTGTTCCGCTCCCGGAAATACCATGTGGCCGATACCCAGCTGGCGGATTCGGCGCAGACGCTGGACTTCCGGACTGCCAACCAGTTCGAGAACAAGTCCGCGAGGTACCGAGATGAATCCGTGAACCGGATCGGAGAACAGTTTGAATCGGCCGTTCACGTGAAAGGTAGCAGCTGTGAGCAGGATGGAAGGAGGATCGAAGCGCAGAAAGGCTCGTTCGAGCCGTATACTTCGATGACCGGACTCGGATCTGATCGCTTTCCGCGGGTATCAGTCCGTCTGACGGGCAACATACCACAGGAAAGACTATTCGTCGACTGCTGGATTAGGGCAACTGCCCGCTATCCGCCACATCAAGGACCCCACGACCTCACACGTGCAACGTTTTCGCGTACATCTGGATGTCCCCGAAGCCTATCAGGCATTGGCGCGATTCGGGATAAAAATGCTGCTGTTACCCTGGCGGTTGGATGTGATTTGGAAAGGCGACGGGTCTGCAGAAGATTTCGACGCATGGCCCGAGGATAAACGAGCCGATCTGTACTACGGAAATGACACGAGACTGGCAGAAGCCGCTCGCATCGGCGTTTTGCTTGATGCTAAAACCCCGCGGTGGTTCGCCCGCCAGTTACCCGAATTTCCACCACACCGTTACGTAATCGCCGGCCACGAACGGATACCCGTGTGCTTCGAAGCAAAGGGCATGTGGAGCTTTGACCCCGTAGCATCCGTGGCCTACATGCTTTCCGGATGGCAGGAGATCGTCATAAAGCAACGGGACGAACATGGTCGGTTTCCATTCAGCGCTTCATTCCAGGCAGCGACTGACACGCGGACCATCCCGGTGGTAGACTGGATCCGGCATGTCGTATCTGATGCCTTTCAGAAAAAAGGCCTCATGCTGGAGCGCAAAATGTTTGGAGAGCACAGCTGGGCTTTCTGTGCGACGCACGATATCGATTACATCCGCAAGTGGCGCCCGGGTATTTGGAAGCGGGAATTGCTGCACCGAGCCGTGATGAACGAGGCGCAGGAGTCGCCCGCAGACCGATTATTGCGCGCGCGGCGGGCCGTAGGGTCTTTTTTCGAATCCAGCGATCCGTTTCGTGACGCATTGACGCGTATCCCGGCAGAGCTCGAGGACCGCCGCGCGCGTGGGACCTTTTTCTACAAAGCTGCTGCCCACGGATTCAGGGATGTAGACTATTCCCTGGAAGATGCCTTTGTACGAGACGCTATTGAAAACCAGCGTCGGGCCGGTCACGAGATTGGGCTCCATCCTTCCTATCACGCACACGCTCATCCGGAGCGTCTATCCGAGGAGAAAGCTCGCATTTCCGCGGCAGCTGGAGCCGCTGTCACCTCCTATCGGGCCCATTATCTGAGATTCGATCATCCAGTCTCCATCCATCATTTGCACGCTCACGGCTTTACCGTGGATTCCACGCTGGGGTGGGCCACGTGTGCAGGATTCCGATTCGGGACTTGTCTGCCGTTTCCGCTGTTCGATCCCGTGGCGGGTGTCGAATCCGGAATTTGGGAGCTTCCCTTGATTGCGATGGAGTCTGCCTTGTTCAATCGGGCCAAGCTCCCGTTATCCGAGGCTATCGCCGACACCAAGCAGTTGATGGAAGTCTGCCGCTCATTCGGCGGCGTCTTCACGGGGTTGTGGCACAATACGTTGTGGGACGAAAACGACTATCCTGGTTGGGGAGCCCACTTCGAAGAGACTCTGGCTCATGCGTCAGAGGCCGAGGGCTACATGGGAACGTTGTCGGATACAATTGATGCCTGGCGCTGAAGGCTGATGACAACTCGATTACTGACAGATACGGACGAAGCAGCCCAGATCCTTCGGGAGGGTGGACTGGTTGCCATTCCAACGGAGACCGTCTTCGGATTGGCGGCGCGGGCCGATAATGACGCTGCGATCGCCCGTCTTTTCGAGGCCAAAGGACGACCGCAGGATAATCCACTGATCGTACATATTGCCGATACCGATCAGCTCTCGGCCTTGTGTTCACATGTTCCAGACTATGCGCATCAACTCGCGGCCACTTGGTGGCCGGGACCGCTCACGATGGTGCTTCCCGCCGTGCCAGAAGTCTCACGGGTGATTACGGCTGGACTCGATACAGTAGGCATTCGGATTCCGGATCATGTGGACACGCGGCAGATTCTTCGCAGCGTCGGCGTGCCCGTCGCAGCGCCTTCTGCCAATCGCTCCGGACGACCAAGTCCTACGACGTGGAATGCGGTATTCGACGATCTGGATGGTCGCATCGATGCCGTATTCAAGAGCGGCCCCACAGCGGTAGGAGTGGAGTCAACCGTAGTGGATTGCACGAGAGATGCTCCCGTCATTCTGCGTCCGGGAGGGGTCAGCCTCGCGGACATCCAGGCCATCCACCCAGATGCCCGCATGCGCATGGCAACAGATGATGCAGAGCGATCTCCGGGCACGCGCTACCGTCACTACCAGCCCGAGGCTCGCGTGCAGTGGGTTGGTCCATTTGACGGCTCAGGATCGGAGAGGCAGTCAGACCAGGCATCGACGGCCGGGTCTTGTGCATACATCGGTTTGAATACGCCCCCCGAACACATGGCCTATGTCCGCCAGGAGGTCGTTACCTCACTCGATGCCTATGCTCAGAAGCTGTTCCAATTCTTCCGTGACTGTGAGCAGGCGGGCATTCGGGAAATCCACTGCGAACGTGTAACGACAGAAGGGTTGGGTCTGGCGCTCCATGACCGGATTTCTCGGGCGATCGGATAAGGCAGACCGGGGCGATCGGTTCAGAACGTAAGCCGAAGTCCAACATGGCGAAGACCCACGACCGGCATGCTCTGGACGCGTTTTCCACGCTCTTGCAGCTCGTTGCCCTCAAATGTACCCCTGGCCATGGTGTTCATGCTCCGCGTGTCTTTCTGATGGCGGCGCGACAGCCAAATGGATACACTGGATCCAATCAACGCGCCGGCCAATACGTCGCTGGGCCAGTGGTATCGAAGCGTTACTCGGGAAAGCGAGGACGCTGCTGCCACGCCCATCCCGACCCAGGCCAAGGGATGATCAAAGTACATGATCCACGGCGTCATCAGGGCAAACGCTGTCGTCGCGTGCCCGCTGGGAAAGGATGTCTTGCCTGAGAGCAGCTCCCAATCGTCTGCACCAGGTTCTTGCCACGGTCTTGAGCGGCCGGTGACGGCCTTGAGCGCGTTGGTCAAGAGGTTGGCCATCATCAGTGACTCAAGGCCTGTAAATGCGGCATCTTGAAAGCGTCGATCCTCTTGGAACAGGGATCCGACAAAAACCAGGATGGCCGCAGGGCGCATCGCATTGGCGTCTCCAAATTCCTCCACGATCCGCCAGGCCTCTCGACGATGCCATTGTTGCAGGGAACCGGCCCACTGAGCATCGCGATACGAAACGAGGCCTACACCCAGCAATCCGGCGCCAAACATGGCTGACGGAGGGCGAATGAGGCTCCCGGGAATTGCACGGGAGTCCGAGACCAACCAAGAGGCAAACCGTAGCGGGTCATCAGATTCCTGGGCTTCTGCTGACAGTACGCCTGCTCCCAAAGCAACGAGAACGAATATGCACGCCACCACCCGACTGAAAAGAAGGGCTGAATGGGTGCTGACAGGATGGGTGGGAGGGAAAGCCAAGGGGGCGGAGCAAGTCCTTCGCGGCATGTTCTGTTTGGGTATCTTGCGCTTCACAAAACTACCAATCGCTACGCGTATGTCCACAACACCCTTCCTGGTTCACCGGGCCTCGCCATCCGATCTGGATACGGTATCGTCCCTTTTTGACGCTTACCGCGTTTTCTATGAGCAGTCCTCTGATATTGCTTCAGCCAGGAGATTCATGCAGGAGCGCTTGACGAAGCAGGATTCTGTGGTTTTTCTGGCGTTGAATCATGATGGGAAGGGCTTGGGCTTTACACAGCTCTATCCGCTATTTTCATCGGTCAGAATGCGTTCGATCTGGCTGCTGAATGATCTTTTCGTAGACAAAGACGCTCGGCGCATGGGTGTTGCTCACGCCTTGATGGAGCATGCCAGGGACTTTGCTCGCGCATCAGGTGCTGCTGGCCTTGAGCTGGCTACAGCGAAGGACAACGAATCGGCAAAGTCCGTCTACCATGATCTGGGCTGGAAACTGGATACGGAATTCGACCACTACAGCATCACAGTATGACACGTCTACATCGCTGGACCTTCGTAGCACCCCTGCTTTTGGCCCTGTTTGTTTCTGCGTGCTCATCCTCCAATCCAACGTCGTGGTCGGGTTCTACACCTTCCGACCAGCGCAAACTGGAGCGAATATCGGCCACGTTGCCGGATCTCGACCGTGAGTTTCGAGCTGTCTGGGTAGCGACTGTGGCCAATATCGACTGGCCCAGCCAGCCCGGGTTACCCGTTCATGAACAGAAGTCAGAGCTTCTCGACATCATGGATCGGGTCAGGCTTTTGGGCATGAATGCCATAATCCTTCAGATCCGACCGACGGCGGACGCTTTTTATGCCAGTGAACGTGAGCCATGGTCGTACTATCTGACCGGAGAAGATGGGCGCGCGCCGGATCCACTCTACGACCCGTTGACATTTGCCGTTGACGAGGCCAAACGCAGGGGACTGGATCTCCATGTCTGGTTCAACCCCTATCGTGCAGGGCATCCAACCGCGTCAGATACGTTGGCGGCTATCAACGTGTCGAATCAGTTTCCGGACGCTGTCCACGATTACGGAACCCAGCGCTGGATGGACCCTGGTTCGCCGGAGATTGCAGATCATTCGTTCAATGTCATCATGGACGTTGTCGAGCGATATGACATCGATGGCGTACACATGGACGACTATTTCTATCCGTATGCCGTGCAAGATGCCGAGGGCCATGCTGTTGCCTTTCCGGACAGTGCGACCTTTGCCACCTACGGTGACGGACTTGAGCTAGCCGATTGGCGAAGGCGGAATGTGGACACATTCATTGAGCGGGTATATGCTGGTATCAAAGAGCGAAAACCGTGGGTGCTCTTCGGACTATCTCCGTTTGGGATATGGCGGCCAGGGCACCCAGAAGGTGTCACGGGATTTGACCAATATGAAGGCCTGTATGCCGATGCTCGAAAATGGCTGCGTAGGGGTTGGGTCGACTATTATACACCCCAATTGTACTGGTCACTGGAGAGCCAAGGCCAACCGTATGGGCCGTTGCTTGACTGGTGGATCGGGGAAAACGTGATGAACAGGCATATCTGGCCAGGAAATGCGATATACCGCGCAGACCCGGGACCGAACAAAGCCTGGCCAGCAAAAGAGGTCGTAAATCAGGTGGTCCGGACGCGATATACTCCTGGCGCGTCAGGAAATGTGTTTTTTTCCATGCAGGCCTTGCGCCCTGATGATCAGGTTTTGTCAGACTCCCTTTTGCAGACCGTCTATGGCAGCGAAGCATTGCCCCCTCAAACTACCTGGCTCGGCGGTGATTCTCCCGCTCAACCTCGGACCTCGATACGTTACCTCGCGGGTCGTCCGCATGTGGTCATGGCACCAGGAAACGAGGTCGAAGTGCGTCGTTGGGCGATCCAGATTTATGCAAACAATCGATGGGTGACACACGTTTTGCCCGCCTCGACCCGCACCATCGGGGCCGAGCTGCTGCATAATGCGGAAGTGGTCGCCGTTCGCGCCGTGACCAGACTTGGCCAGACCAGTCAACCTTCATTCGAATTGATTCGATGAGTGCTCTTCTATCCCATCCGACGAATTCATCCGTACGCCAGGTTGCCCTGGTGGCACTCCTGATGATTTCAGGCTGTTCTGCTCCGACCATGCTCGGTGTGGATGACGTCTCGGACAACGAGGCTGCTGTCCAGACCGGGCAGCTGGTGGGTGATCTGCTGGCTTCCTGTAAAGACCATCACTGTGGATTCGATGTCGATCCTGGGGCTGACGTTGACTCCGTGCAGGTAGACCGCGCGGCACGCGTCATGCGTATTCAATTCAATGATGCCTTCGCCCAGACAGCGTTCCGGAAAGATGGGCTGGATTTACTTGAACGTGAAATCGCAGATGTATTCTTCCCGCTAGCACCTGGATGGGAAATCGATCTGGAAGTCTTGGGCGTCGATCCCCACGTGCTCGTACCGAATGTGTATCGCGAAGACAGTGGAATGGACGACAAACGGTGGCCGGAGGTGCAACCTGCCACGCCAATCGTGATCCAAACGGACCAGCCCTGGCTTCAGGAATCATCGCTCTCTGGACGTCATATTGCGGTCTGGCCGAGCCACGGATGGTACTATGAGGGCAAGCTGGATCGTTGGGAATGGCAACGTGCGCGCCTCTTTCAGACGGTGGAAGATGTCTTTCCGATGGCCTTCGTCGTGCCCTATCTGGCACCCATGTTTGAGCGTGCTGGGGCGTATGTACACATGCCGCGTGAGCGTGATGTGCAGCCCAATGAAGTGGTAGTCGATAACGATGGGCACAGCAAGACATCGAGACCTGATCTGACTCCCCGGTACTCAAAGACCTCCAAGTTAGAAGGTGATTCGAAGGGCAGCAGGTATATGGAGGTCGCTGAATTGGAAGAAGCCTGGGGTGCCGGTGATGGCCCTGGCTTTCTCGCCATGGACACCTTGCGCACGGAGAATCCATTCCAATTGGGTACGCATCGCGTGTCTAGAACGACGGATAAGGCTACGGCGAGTGTCTCGTGGATACCTGAATTCCCGGAAGACGGACGCTACGCGGTCCACGTTTCCTACGGAAGAAGTGAAGACCCTACCGATGACGCTCGCTATGCGATTCACCATCGAGGCGGAACGACCCATGTGTCGATTGATCAGCGAATGATGCCAGGGACCTGGGTCTATGTGGGCACCTTTGATTTCGCTGCTGGACAGCACCCGGAAAAAGGTCGGGTCGTGTTGACGAACGAAAGCTTCACGGCGGGAAAAACCGTGTCTGCCGATGCTGTGCGATTTGGAGGCGGGATGGGTTCGGTGGCGCGTAATGGCCAGTTGAGTGGAAGGCCTCGATTTACCGAAGGCGCTCGCTATTACATGCAATATGCTGGATTTCCTGATGCGCTCGTCTACAACGTGACCGAAACCGATAACGATTATGTGGACGACTACCGAAGCCGTGCCGAATGGGTGAATTACCTGCGCGGAGCGCCTTTGGGGCCAAATAAGGACCGTGATGCACAGGGGCTGGGAGTACCTGTGGACGTTTCGTTGGCTTTCCATACCGATGCGGGTGTCACCAAGTCCGATGCGACCATTGGAACATTGATGATATACAGCAGCACCGGCATGGAAGGGGAGCGCTCATTTCCCTCGGGTTTCTCTCGATTTGCGAACCGGGATCTGGCGGACGTCATGCAAACTCAGATTGTAGATGATATCCGGGCGCTTTATGACTCCACATGGACCCGAAGGGCCATCTGGGATCGGGACTATTCCGAAGCTGTTCGTCCGAACGTTCCAGGCGTGCTCCTGGAGTTGTTGTCGCATCAGAATTTTGCGGATATGCGATTCGGACTGGATCCGCGATTCCGATTCGATGTCTCTCGATCCATTTACAAGAGTACGGTCCGTTTTCTGGCAGACCAATACGGATTTGCCCCGGTCATCCAACCGCTACCCCCTGACCATCTTCAGGCTCGCTGGAAACAGGATGGCGTTGAGGTATCCTGGAAGGTCGTGGAAGATCCATTGGAGCCCACCGCCACACCGGATGCATTCGTGCTCTACACCCGAACCTCCGACAGCAGCTTTGACAACGGGCGACTCGTACGGGGCACCTCGTATGTAGTGGAAGGGGCCCGAGCAGACGTGGTCTACGGATTCCGGGTAGCGGCTGTCAACGCAGGAGGAGAAAGCGCGCCAAGCGAAACGATTGCAGCAGCGATGGCTTCATCTCAGCAGGCTCCCAAAGCCCTGATTGTTGCCGCATTCGACCGGACATCTGCACCCGGAACGCTGGAGGCAGGCCCATTTCGTGGATTCGCAGGATGGGTAGACGAGGGTGTTCCGGATGGATATGACCTGTCTTATGTAGGGGATCAGTACGATTTTGATATTGACTCAGACTGGTTGGACGATGATTCTCCAGGTCATGGTGCCAGCTGGTCAACATGGGAGACGCGGGCGCTCGTTGGCAACACCAGGGACTATCCTTTGGTGTATGCCCAGGCGCTACTGGCAGCTGGCGTAAGCTCTGAAACCGTTTCGGACGAAGTTTTTGAGGAGCAGGGCATTACAGGTGGACTCATGCCAGATCGGGATCCTGCGCTCTTGGCCTTGGTGTTCGGAGAGGAAAAGACGACGCATGGGCCGGGAGCGCTCAGGGAGTTTGAAGTGATGACCTCGGCGATGCGCGACGCGCTGAGCGGTGCCATGGATGCTGGTATTCCGTTGTTTATCAGCGGCGCGCATGTCGCGACCGATGCTGCTGGGCCGGATGCAACGGAGTCCAGCGTGGCCTTCATGCGGGAACGATTGGGACTGGTATGGCGCACGGACCGCGCCGTACAGCAAGGAAAGGTGGCGATCCTTAAAGGGGCAGGAGAACGCGCATTTGGCGTAGCGGATCGGCTTCCAGCGGGACTGACCTTCAACACCGACCCGCATGGCCCGGTCTATCGGGTGGAGCATCCGGATGCCCTGGAGCCAGCAGGCGAATCGGAGGTGCTCATGCGCTATATGGACAACAACATGAGCGCTGCCATTGGACGTCCGGGCCACTCGGTTGTCATGGGTTATCCTTTCGAGACCATTTTGAGCGCCGATGAGCGAACAGCTCTCATGCGCGCCATTGTTCGCTACCTTCGGTAGACGGATCGCCCGTAATTCGTAATTCTTTCCGAGTGCAATTGATGGCTGATACATCCCCTGAATTGACGACGACGAGCGCACAACGGCGCAAAGCATGGTCCTGGATCCCTTCGCTGTACTTCGCCGAAGGGATCCCATATGTCCTGGTCATGTCGATGAGCGTGATCATGTACAAGAAGCTGGGGATTTCGAACGTAGACATTGCGCTGTATACCAGCTGGTTGTACTTGCCCTGGGTTATCAAGCCCATCTGGAGTCCATTCGTGGACATCATCCGGACGAAGCGATTCTGGATCGTGACCATGCAATTGGTAATCGGTGCAGCGATGGCAGGCGTGGCGCTGACCTTGCCCGGCCCCGACTTTTTCCGCTGGTCGTTGGTTTTTTTCTGGTTGATGGCCTTTTCCAGCGCCACGCACGACATCGCCGCTGATGGCTTTTACATGCTCGCTATCGACGATTCGAACCAGGCGTGGTTCGTGGGCATCCGCAGCACATTCTATCGATTGTCCATGATTACGGGGCAGGGACTGCTCGTCATGCTTGCCGGTCAGTTGGAGGTCGGGTTGGACGATCTGCCACTGGCCTGGTCCATCACGATGGGCATCACAGCCGGGATGTACCTGGTCTTCATGCTCTGGCACCGCTTCATCCTGCCACGTCCGGCTACCGATCGGTCCTCACGGGATGATCGTTCGGTCAGCGTGCTTTCGGGATTCGTGGAAACGTTTACCTCCTTCTTCTCCAAGAAGGGTGTTTGGGTAACGATCCTGTTCATCCTGTTCTATCGGTTCTCGGAAGCCCAGCTGGTCAAGATGGCACAGCCGTTCATGCTGGATCCAGTGGAGCTGGGCGGGTTGGGTCTTACAACGTCCGAGGTAGGATTCATTTACGGAACCATTGGGGTCCTATTCCTGATCTTGGGTGGCCTTCTGGGCGGTTTTGTGGCCGCAAGACAAGGGCTCAAGTTCTGGCTTTGGCCCATGGTCATTGCCATAAATGTGCCCAACGCTGTCTACTTGCTGCTTTCGCTCACACAGCCAGAAAGCCTTTGGATACTCAATGCATCCGTAGCTATTGAACAGTTCGGCTACGGATTCGGATTTACCGCTTTCATGCTCTACATGATATATGCTGCAGAAGGGGAGCATAAAACGGCGCATTTTGCGTTGCTCACCGGCTTCATGGCACTGGGCATGATGATTCCTGGCATGTTCTCCGGATGGATTCAGGAGATGCTGGGGTATCAGCAGTTCTTCGTCTGGATCATGATCGCTACGATCCCTGGATTTGCCGTCGCTGCCCTTGTTGACATCGATCCGGAATTCGGGAAGTCAACGGAGGAGTAGGGGCACAGCTGCCTCTACCAACCTGAGCGCCTGGTCTTTTTCTGCTTCTTTGGCGAAGACTCCTGATGCGTGCTGGAGACCGATTTTGCATCCTCTTTCTGACCCCATATGGAGTTGGCAGAAATTCGGCTGTTATCGGCTGTTATCGGCTTCTGAGGCACTTTCAACCCCGTTTTCTGTGCTGCGAGAAAAAGTTGATTTTTCTGCTTTAGGAGTTGCAGAACCGTTCGATACACCATCCAGAGAGGCCGAAGATTCCTTATCGGAAGAACGGCTGATTGACATGCTGAAGGCGTTCTCGGAAGCATCGGAAGATGCGCGAGAGCCGGAGTCCGAAGAAGCGGAACGTACATCGGACAACGTGACTTCCGTCATGACAGACGTACCCTGGGGAACAGACTCCAGGCGCGTACCATGGTAGTAGAAGTCCAGGATATCGTTGTAAGAACGCCCGTCGAGTGCCATGGCATGAGCGCCCCACTGACTCAGTCCAACACCATGACCGAATCCACGTCCTTCAAAGACGTAGCGGTCCCGTTTGGCCTTGAGGTCAAAAAACGTGCTCTTCACAGTCATGGCGCCAAAGGCTCGTGCCAGCGCTGCGCGGAACGCACTCCCGCTGACTTCGCGGCTACCATCACGTCCCCTCAGCTCAACGGATAGAACACGACCGTCCTTGGCCGTCTCTGTCACGCGGATGTCCTTCACATGATGCCGAAACGCACGTGAGAGGGCTTTTTCCAATTTCTCTTCCCCCATCTCCCATGACCACGATGCATGCGGAGATTTTCTCGCGTCATACGGATCCTTACGGGACTGCAGATAAGGAACAGGGTTTGTGCCCCAGACGCTTGCATTGCTCGCGCTGCGCCCACCGTTCGAAGACGAGTAGACGGCTTCAATCAAGTCACCCTTGAAGGTCAGAACCTGTCCAGCCGTAGCGGAGGCTGCTGCACGCGCAGCGGGATTGGCCTTCTGAAGGCCCTGGTACACCTGCGAGCGTTCTGAATCGAGCAAGCGGGAATTGTGCTGCAAGGCATGCAGCGCATAGGTACGCGCCACGACCGCCATTGCTTTGGCACCTTCAACGTCGTTCAGGCCATATTCGGCACCCACGACTGAGGCAACGTAGTCTTCGATGGGGACCCGGTTGACGATGGCAAGTCCGTCATCGCCAGACTTTGCACTCACATCGAGATTTCCGGTGTAGGTACGCTTGTACGGGGAAGAGCCGCCATCCACGTCGAATGCACCGGCATCGTCCATTTCCAGTCGGATGTAATCAGCCTTGATGCGTTCGCGACCGAATCCTGCCATCACGCGCTGTCCATCGCGTTCAAATCGAATCAATTCATCTGCGCGGACCCGGTAGGTGCGGCCGTCTGCGTGCAATGTGACTCCCGACGCCCGAGGCGTGATTGCGACACCTCTCAGGTCCAGATGATCCATGATGGCCACGCGTATTTCGTCGGTACGGTAGGCATCCGGTCCCGCTGTTGAAGGAAGTACCGAGGCATGAGCCGGGGTCAGACCAATCGTCCAACCAAGGAAAAGGACGAGTAAGGCGTGATATGTTGTCTTGAAACGTGCCATGTGAATCTGGACACGGTATCGACAATCTGGAAAGGCGATTTAAGTGGAAGCCATCTGTGCCGATCCGGCCGGGATTCATTCCATTGGGACATGGAAGGTGACCATTCGGGCTGATCGGTCTTAGGAGAAGGGAGGAGAACCCTACTTTCGCATCGGGTGAGCTACACAACGCCTCTCTGACAAGGCTTTTGTTTGATGTAGCTACAAAGGAAAAGCCCGGCGAAGTGGGTGCGCCGGGCTTTTCTATTTTTGGTCCACGCTGCGTCCTGGAGACGGTCCCCTCCGATACGATGAGAAGTGAGGGGCCGGCATCGCAGATCAGGTCAGCATCAAATCGAGCAGGTGGGTCAAGTCGGCCTTCAAGTCGCGCCGATCGACGATCAGGTCAACAAAGCCTTTTTCAAGCAAGAATTCGGAAGTCTGGAATCCTTCGGGAAGGTCTTGGCCCATGGTTTCGCGAATTACCCGCGGTCCAGCAAAGCCAATCAACGCACCGGGCTCGGCTATGTGAATGTCCCCGAGCATCGCGAATGACGCCGTAACACCTCCGGTTGTCGGGTTGGTCAGCAAAACGACGAAAGGCATACCGGCTTCTTGGAGTTTAGCCAGGTTGGCACTGGTCTTGGCCATTTGCATGAGGCTCAAGGCTCCTTCCATCATGCGAGCGCCACCGGACTGGGCAATGACCATCACCGGAATCTTGCGCTCCACGCCCCGTCGAATCGCACGCGTCACGACCTCGCCGACGACAGATCCCATGCTACCTCCGATGAACGAGAAATCCATCGCGGCAATCGACAGCTCATGGTTGCCGATCTTGCCCACTGCAGCTTTGGCAGCGTCGTTCATGCCCGCTTTTTCCCGCGTCGTTGTGATGCGATCCGCATACGCCTTGCGGTCCTTGAACCCGAGGGGGTCAACCGCGATCAGATCGTCATCAAATACTTCATACTTCCCATCGTAGAGCATGTCGAAGTACCGGGTACTCGACATCTTGAAGTGATAGTCGCACTTGGGACAGACGAGCAGCTGCTTCTCGATTTCCCGGCGATTGACTGTTTCGCCGCAACCGCTGCACATGATCCACTGACCATCAGGTACATCGTTACGGCCACTGGAAGACGTCTTTATACCGGCCGACTTGCGCTTGAACCAGGACATGCAGACGGAAAGGTGGGTGTGTGGGGATTCAGAAGGGGAGCCGGTCGAAAATGCTTTTGGCCGGCTTTCGGGCTTCAAAGGCACGCATGTAGCGTGGTTCGAAGGAAGATACGTCTTCTACTCGGTAGGTCGCGGCCGGATTCCGCATGAGTGTCGCTGCATAACGGCTGTGCGGCGCGACCACTGCTACGGGCGCATGGTCATCAAGCGATGACGAATCAGCGATTGAATCGCGGGTTTCAACCAGCACATGCTGGACGGCTTCCGAGCCAGCAACGGTTATTCCTGCTGCATGATCACGTAGGAAGATGGCACTGTCGCAGACCCTCGGGGCATGTTCTTCGTTCAGATACCCATTGGAGACACGATAGGAGGCAACAAAAAGCTCAGACCCACGAGCTCCCAATGCGACGTGGACGGTCTCGCCCTCGGTGACCAGGCGTTCTTCGAACGCACCCGCTGCAACCAGTCCCAGGGAAGAGACAGCATACAGGGGTATGTCCAGCGACCAGGCCAGGCCTTTGGCCGTTGAGACGCCAATGCGGAGCCCCGTGTATGATCCTGGCCCGGCGTCTACACATACCCCATCGAGTGCCTTCCCGGTATCTCGCAGCAATGCGTCGATCATGGGCGCGAGCATGCGGGCGTGACTGCGGGGTTCATCTGCCTCGCGATGAACCATCCATTCATCTTCCCAGAGGGAGATGCTGCACGCGTCAGCACTGGTCTCTATTGATAGGATACAAGGCATGGAAGGCTGTAGGGCTAGCCCCACGAATCGCCGTGATAAAGGCAGGTTCCACTACAATCCATATTCGCTTGGCGAAAGGTAAATGAGCTGATTTGTCTGTGGATGAACTGGGCTGCGTCAGGCAATCGGTGTAGGGGTTTTCAGGGCATGGGTAGCGGGTTGACAATCCCTGAAAGGCGGTTATCTTGTCAGCCCTGTTTTCTGCAGGGTGACACGTCGTTCACATTAATCAGGGCACACGATGAAAGTTTACGATGCCGACCATATCCGCAATGTAGCCCTGGTGGGCCACCAGGGAAGCGGGAAAACGACTTTGGCTGAAGCCATGCTCTTTGATACCGGCGTTTTGCAGCGCCCGGGTACGGTAGAAGAAGGAAATACGGTAAGCGATTATCATTCCAGTGAGAAGGAACGACAGATGTCGGTGTTCGCTTCGCTCCTGCATGTCGAATACAAGGGCAACAAGCTGAATGTGATTGACACTCCGGGATACCCGGATTTCGTGGGGGAGGTGGCCGCCTCTCTGCACGTGGTTGATTCGGCGCTTTTCGTCATCAACGCTGCAGAGGGTGTTCAGGTCGGTACCGAGCTGGCGTGGCGCGCTGCCGTCAAGGAGTCCAAGCCTTCCATGTTTGTCATCAACCAGCTGGACAAGGACAAGACGGATTTTCGGGACCTGATAGATCAGATCCAGGAACGATTTGGCCGCGGAGCCACGGTGGTCCAGCTACCCGCAGGACCGGGAAGCCGTGCCATTATCGATGTGCTCATCATGAAAAAGGTGACGTTCGCCGCGAATGGCAAGCCAACCTATTCGGAGATCGACGCCGAGTTTGCCGAGGAGGCTGATCGTCTGCACAACGAACTGGTCGAAAACATTGCAGAAAACGAAGAGAGCCTGATGGAGCTCTACTTCGAGAAGGGCAACCTGACCGAAGAGGAGATGCGCACCGGATTGCGCGAGGCGATGATCCGCCATCAGCTGTTCCCCATTTTCCTGACGTCTGCTACCGAGAATATTGGCGTGTCGCGTCTGATGGAGTTTGTCGGAAACGTTTGTCCGACGCCTTCCCAGATGCCAGCAGCGGCAACGAAAGACGGTGGAACGATTGCTCCTGATTCCAATGGTGAGCCGGTAGCGCTGATCTACCACACGATGGCAGAAGCTCACGTGGGTGACTACTCGTTCTTTCGCATCTATTCGGGTACCCTGAAGCCGGGCATGGATCTGGTGAATGCACAGACCAAGGAAAGTGAACGACTGGGGCAGCTTTTTGCCATCAACGGCCACGATCGCGATCCGGTTGACACCATGTATGCGGGCGACCTGGGCGCACTGGTCAAGCTCAAGAACACGCACACGAACAATACTCTCCATCTCAAGTCAAGCGACACCGAGATGGTTGAAATCGACTTTCCCGAGCCTCGCTATACGACGGCTGTCGTGGCCTCGAAGGAAGGAGAAGAAGACAAACTCGCACAGGGACTGCATCAGCTGCATGAGGAGGATCCGTCGCTGCACATCACCCACGATCAACACTTGAGTCAGCTCGTGCTCGGGGCACAGGGTGAAATGCAGCTTGAAATAGCGAAGTATCGACTCAAGCACCGCTTTGGTGTAGATATCGAATTTTCTAAGCCAAAGGTGGCATATCGCGAAACTGTGCAGAAGCGCGCTCGCGCGAAGTATCGTCACAAAAAGCAGACCGGTGGAGCCGGGCAGTTTGCTGACATCAGCATGATTGTCGAGCCAATCAATGGCGACTATCAGCCGGAGGCCGATATCAAGGTGCGCGGCGAGCACATCGAGGAAACGGCATGGGGATCCAAAGTGCACTTCATCGATGCCATCGTAGGCGGTGTCATTGATATGCGGCGCTTCTTTGGAGCCATACAGAAAGGGGTCATGGAAGCCTGTATCCGTGGACCGGTTGCTGGGTATCCGGTTGGCGATGTGCGGGTTGTGGTCCATGACGGATCCATGCACGCAGTGGACTCCAACGAAGCGGCCTTCAAGTCCGCTTCGCGGACGTGCTTCCAGGATGCTTTCCGTCAAGCGAATCCGGTATTGCTCGAGCCCATCCACGATGTAGAAGTCCTCGTTCCGGAGTCTTATACGGGGGATGTCATGGGCGACATGAACACGCGTCGTGCCCGTATTCAGGGCATGGAAGTGGAAGGTGTCTTCCAGAAGATTCTGGCCCAGGTGCCCGAAGCCGAACTGTACAGGTATTCGACGTCGCTTCGTTCGATGACGCAAGGTCGAGGACTGCACCGCGCTTCGTTCAATAGCTACGAGTCCATGCCGCGCTATGTCCAGGAAGACGTTGTGGCCGAGGCCGAAGCGGCCGTAGAGGCCTGAGCGACGCTATTGCGGCAAGGAGATGAGCAGCCGACGGGCGTCGTCGGCTGCCGGATTGCGGCGAAGGATTTCTTCAGCCTGTGAGCGCGCCTCGTCATAGCGCTGCAGGAGGGCATACGCCCCGGCCAGATTGTATCGTGCTCTTAGGTCGGCCGGGTTCAAGGCAACTGCGCGCTCCAGCAACGCTGCGGCGTTGTCGATGCTTCGATTGTTCAGAGCCAGCGTGCCCGCAATCTGATAGGCCTCCGCGTTCTCGCCATTGGCCAATTCTTGATGGGCCAAACGCTCTGCTTCGCCGAGTCGTCCTTCCTGCATGCGGATCTTGGCCAGGGCCAGATGAGGACCCGGAACCATGGGATAGGACTGGATCACGGCTTCCAGATGGATGCTGGCTTTCGACAGGTCGCCATTTTCGGTGGCTGAACGGCGCACGGCATCCAGCGCTTCGATGCGGGGGAGGTCATCCCGGAACAGCTTCAAGCCCAGCTCTCCCTCGAGCGTACCAGCCATCAACGTATCGATGCGCGTCAGGCGGCTACCGATGGGCTGAAAGGGCCAGGAGGCCGTAAGCTGTTGTACGCGGTAGGCGCCGGCCAACGAGTCGATCCGGGGAACGGGTGTCAGCGCACGGGATTGGGCAAGCGCTGCATCCCACGCCCAGCGCAGTCCCTGATCCTGCCCGAATTGATTCCCAGCGAGGCCCATGAAGAAGGCACTACCCAGGATGCGATACCCGGGGATGGTCGGATGCAGATGCTCGAGCATCATGTCGCTTCCGATCAGGCCGAATGGAGAGGCCTCTTCCATGGCTTGCTGCGTTTCGACCACGGCTGCTCCGTGGGCTGCAGCCAATTCCCGGATGATATCGTTGAATGCTTCCGGCGCGCGGAATCGTAATTCATCATGCTCTTTCGCCGCCAGGTAGGCTGCTTTGGCCTCTTCGATGCGCCCCAGCGTCTCCAAGGCCCGGCCTCGGATAAAGTGGGCGGAAGCCAGATCGGGAGCTTGGGCCAGGAGCTCGTCCAGCTGTGAGAGAGCTCCCGTCATATCCCCTCGGCTAAGTCCGTTCGCCGCCGATCGAACAGCGGCTTCCGCCTGGTCCGTTGTCATGCGGGCGGACCCAGACAGGAAAGGGGGTTGATCGCGCAGGTTAGAAGCAAGTGTTCCTATGTAAACGGGTATGCCGGCTTCTTCATAGCGCTCCAGAAGTACCCCCAGATTAAATCGGAATTGCTCCAGTCCTTCCAGATAGAGGTCAGAATCATACGCGATGCGCTGTTCTCCTACCATGTCCTGCATCAGGGTACGCCCCGGGCCTTCATCCGATGGCGCATCAACGAACAACCCAATGACGGCGCTGATGCTGTTTTGAAGGAGCTGAACCGTGCGAAATGATCGAAGGCCGAGGTACAGATTGATAAGTGCTGGACCAGAACCGAAGGCTTGCGAAGAGCCGACGCCCAAAGCGCCATAAAATTCATTGTGTCCGGCGTAGATGAGAACCGCATCCGGCTCCAACGCGATGATCTCGCCCGACAGATCCAGCAGCGTGTAGCTGTTCACCGCCGCCATGGACGTGTTCATGACCTCAAAGCGGAAGGCTGGGTGCATTGATCGCAGGTGATTTTCCGTGACGTCGGCCATGTCCGCGCTGAAATAATACGGCCAGCCGGCTGCCGTAGAGCCTCCCTGGAAAACGATGCGGAATGTGCTGTCCGGGCGAGGCTCGCTGAGCCAGTCGAACGGAATACTGGGGAGATTGGCAATGGAAGAGAAGTACCTCGCCGCTACATCCTCACGCGGTTGGATAAAACCGGGATATCCTTCCACTTCTTCTACAAGCGGCGGATGTGATCCGTAGCCCACTAACCGTAAACCTACTTCCAATACTACCAGCAGCACGAAGGGGAGAGCGGTTGCCACCACAGAAAAGGTGACCTTCCGTCCTCTAGAAAGCCCGGTCGAGCTGTTCGCTCGAATAGCACCTGCCTTGGATGTCGGTTTTTTGGACACGCGTGTCAGAGGGTCTGAGAGAGGGGCGTGTACTCGCAGCGCGCCACGCGGGTTCGATGGAGTGGGGAATGCCTTGTCCGCATCGCTTCGAAAAGAGTCCCATGGATCTCGCCGGGATGCAGAAAAGGCCATCCTGAATGAACAGGATGGCCTCTGAGGGTGGCGAGAGAGAGACTTGAACTCTCGACCTCCGGGTTATGAATCCGACGCTCTAACCAGCTGAGCTACCTCGCCGAGATGTTTGCCAGGCCTTGGGGCTGTTTCGGGCAAAGCGGGGCAAAAATAATGCATCCAACTGCGTTCGACAATGCTGGCTTGACAACATCCGCACGATCCGCGCCAATTTCACGCTCGTCGGGATCCCGGGACAGCGGGCACCGTCTCACCCGCATGCCACTCTCCAGTATCATCGGACAGCATCGGGTACAGGATTCCCTCAAGCGGGCACTTTCATCGGGCCGGGTAGCTCATGCCTACCTGTTCCATGGTCCGGACGGCTGCGGCAAGGCTGCCGCAGCACTGGCCTTTGCCCAGGCCCTTCAATGCATTCAACCACAGGGCGGTGACGCATGTGGGATGTGTCCCGTGTGTCAGAAGACCCAGCGCGGAGTTCATCCGGATATTCATGTGCTCATGCCGGTGACCAAGGATACCGACGAAGAGGAGCGAGGTCGCCGCATTCAGCTTCTATGGGAGGATCCCTACCAACCGGCGGACCTTCAATCCCTGCCAAGCTTGGACGGGAAGGGAGGAGCGTCCAACAAGCAGATTCTATACTCCCGGGAAATGGTGCTCGACTGGCTGCAGCGGCCCATGAGCTATCACCGGGCTGAAGGAAACTATCGTGTGGCCATTTTGCTGGCGGCAGACAAGATGCGCGAGGACGCGGCCAACGCGTTCCTCAAGTTACTGGAGGAGCCCGGAGATCGCTCGGTCTTCATTCTGGTCACGACCCGTGTCGACCACTTGTTGCCCACCATCCTTTCCCGGTGTCAGCAGATCCGGTTCGATCCGCTGGATCGAGGTGCCATCGAACAAGCCATGACGGCCCGTCATGCTGAGCCAAGGTTGGCCGCCATGCTGGCTCGTATGTCAGGAGGCTCCCTCCGCCGCGCAATTGCACTGGCGGCTGACCAGGACATGATGGCTGTTCGCGACGATGTCATGGAATTCCTTCGCAAGAGTTACCAGGGTAAAGGAGACGCCGTTGTATCGCTGGTTGATCACATGGCTCGTCCCGGGAGGGAGGCCGTCAAATTCCAGCTGGACTTGCTTTTGGGCGTACTCCGTGACATGCTTCTGATGCAAAACGTCGGAGACAGGGAGCTGGTCGTGAATATCGATCAGATCCAGGCTCTCGAGAAATTCGCCGCCAATCTACCCGAGGCCCGGCTGGACCTGATGGTGCGAGCCGTAGAGCAGACCATGGGTTTGGTTGAGCGCAACGTGAATGTACGCCTTGCACTGGTTGCGCTGTCACGTTCACTCAGAGCCGGCATGCATGGGATGTCCGATGCTGTTCCCCAGCTGGATCTTGCTGCCGGTTAGTCAGCCCGTTCACCCGTCGAGATCATCCAATTCGTCGAGGGGTCCCAGATTCTCCAGAATGTCGTCAGCATCGGATCGATGCAGCGCAAGGATGGCGCCGTGCGGAACGATGACGAATGTCTCGCCCTCGAATTGAATCTCAATAGCTTCTTTGCGCATGAAGAAGGCATGATCACCGGGGCGTGCCTGAAGGGGGAGGTAGCGGACGGCCTCCCGATTCTGGGACCACGGCTCGCCTTCAGAAAACTCTGGATTGGGCGTGACATAGCCCGGGCCGATGCTTACCACGCGACCAGAGTGAATCCGTTCTTGCTCTGCGACGGACGCAGGCAGGACCAGCCCAGAAGTGGTTTTTCGTTCTCCCTCGTCGGGAGCGATCAAAATGCGATCGCCCACCATGATCAACTCGCCCATGATCCGTTGTCTTTTTGAAAATGCTCAGGTACTCTGCTTGCCCTCAATTAGGCCTTCCAGGACTGCAACGCACCGATCGATGCCTCGGTCCCGATGATAAAAGGCTCCCCGGTGGATGGCTTTCTGACTCCAGCTCGTGTAGGTGTCGGCCTCGTTTCGGATGATGGAAAAGAACCGGTTGAGCGACTCAGGTTCGTCCCATGAAGCAAGGAATCCGATATCGTGCCCACCGACTTCCTGTCCGAGCGGCCCCTGGGCGTCGCACACGGCGAGGATGGGTGCTCCCGACGTCATGCCTGGAATCAATTTGGACGGGACAAATGAACTTCCCGCGTCCCGCTTCTCGGTAATGACATAGGCGTCTGCCCAAGCAAGCTTCGTAGCCAGACCAGCCTCATCGGTCAAATCTCCCATCGAGAATCGCTGGTCTTGAGTTTGCTTTATCCAGGTGCGTACCTCATCGGCCCGACCACCCGCTCCTTGGATCCGCATTTCAAACGAGGCCGATGATGTGGCCAACCATTGGCAAAATGCCAAAAGGTCCTGCTTGCCGCCGATGTTTCCTGAATACAAGAGCCTGATCGGGCGATCTGCCGGAACGGCCTGTCTTGGAGTTGCCGTGCTCAGGAGCTGAGCGAGCGAGGCATGCATCCAATTGGGCACCAGTTTGATGTCATCTACTGGATGCGGGATCTGTCGCAGCGATTCTATCATCGGCTTGGAGATGGTGCTCCAGACGGTGGCCTTACGAAACAGGGCGTTCTGAATGCGGACCAGCAATTTAGTCGGGCCACCGAATCCGCCTGCGGCTGCCGCTTGCGCCGACAAGTCCTGCACATTCAACCAGAGTGGCGTGCGAGACCGGCGGGCATTCCAGCCTGCGTAAGCCACGGCGCCAACCAGAGGGCAGAAGACCAACATGGCATCGAATTCGTGCTTCCTGATACGTCTTCGGGAAAGCGAGAAGAAGAAGGAAGCCTCGTACACAAGACGCTGGACTAAACTGTTGGGATTGGATGGGATGAAAATGCCGAATCGCTCCACGTTGAGCCGATCGTGATTCTCCCGGCGTATGCGCCATCCATTTTGACCGCTTACATCTGTCCACTGTGGATAATAGGGATAGGCACAACGCACCGTTACGTCGAATCCGCGTTCGGCAAGGCCATCGCACAGATCGGCAAACAGAACCCCACCACCAAGATCAGGCCTGAACACATTCACCACGACCAGGATTCGGGGTGCGCGTTTCCTGGCTGGAAGTGTCGTCTGGTCCGGATTCTCGTTCACGATGACCGGTAATTAGGCGGGTTGGGGGAAGCTAGGTAAGAGGCGCCGAGCTGCGCGGCTTTAGCGTCAGGAACGCCTATATACAAAAATAGCACAGCCGACAGGTTGGCTGTGCAGATTCGGTGTGGAATCCGTTCTCGTCTGCCCAGTAGGCAGGAGAGGGACTGATCAGCAATCTCGGGGAGGGAGCCGGCAGCGTATCAGAGCAACTGGAAGACCGTAAGGATGAGCAATCCTACGGCTCCTGCTCCGAAGGTCATGGCTTTGATGGCCCTATCGACCGGATTTCGCATGGTCACGATGTGGGGTTCGGTATGGAATGAATCCAGGGTGAGCAGATCCTGGATTCGTGTGCCTGAAAAGACGTTCTATGGACTGTTCAGGCTTCGCGCAATATACATACACATATATATCAGCACAACTTCTATATATATTTATAGATGTGTATCTGCATTTTGCATAAAAACCCCTTCTATTACTCAAAAAGAAAGAATATCAGCTTAGCTATATGGGCAAAAAAAACCCCGGCAGGCCTTTGGCCTGCCGGGGTAAACAACTTTTCAGCTAAGAGATGTGGTCAAAAAAACACCACTCTTACCATTCATTTTCGTCTTTGGAAACACTCATATCCACCGGAACCGGGTAATTGCGAGAGAAACAGGCGTCGCAATAGCCATTCTCACTGGTATTGGCCGATGTGACCGCTTCGCGCATTCCCTCCACGGACAAATACCCCAGGGAATCCACACCCAGCCACTTGGCCATGGCGTCAATATCCTGACCGTGATGATTAGCCAGTAACTCCTCTTCCGTCGGGAAATCCATTCCATAGAAACACGGACTTACAACAGGTGGAGAGGCCACTCTGAAGTGAACCTCCTTCGCTCCAGCCTCTCGAACCATCTTGATGAGTTGGCGAGCCGTGGTACCCCGTACAATGGAGTCATCGACCATCACGACAACACGATCCTTCAGTACACCCTCGACCGTATTGAACTTCGAACGCACACGCTGTTCGCGTGACTGCTGTCCGGGTGATATGAAGGTGCGACCCACGTAGTGGTTACGGATCAGGCCGATCTCGTACTTGGCCGGCTGCCCCATTTTCTGACATTCCGTCACATAGCCAAGGGTTGCTGTATTGGACGAGTCCGGGACGGAAATCACGATGGGCGGAGCTTCGCCTTCCTTAACCGGGGGTACAGGCGCGTCGTGAGCTAATTGCTTGCCCATTTTGCGTCGCACCTTATCCACCATCTCTCCGAAAATTTTCGAATCAGGACGGGAAAAGTAGATGTACTCAAACACGCACTGACTGACGCCGTGGTTCTGAGCCAGCTGGTACGACTCGAACGACCCGTTGTCGATTCCTTTCTGATTGATCACAATCAGTTCTCCGGGACGCACATCTCGGACGTACTCCGCCCCAACGAGATCAAAGGCGCACGTTTCACTGGCTACGCACCATGCATCTTCAGAGGCATTTCCTGAGGCAGCGGGGATCCGGCCCAAAGCCAGCGGACGGAATCCATTCGGATCCCGCAATGCAATCAGTGCATCGTCCGTCATGATAGCCAGGGAGAAGGCGCCTTCCAGCTGAGAAACCGCATCAGTTACCTGGTCGATCTGCTTCCGCCGCGTACTTTGCGAAATCAGGTGGAGAATCAGCTCAGAGTCAGCGGTACTTTGAAACAGCGTGCCGCGTTCGATGAAGCTGTTCCTGATTTCGCGCGCGTTGGAAATGTTGCCATTGTGAGCGAGGGCCAAATTGCCATCCCGATAGTGTACCAGAAACGGCTGGATGTTGGCGTGGTTGTCGGCAGCTCCGGAGGTGGAATAGCGGTTGTGCCCGATGCCAGCTGAACCCAGCAGTTTCGTGTCGAAGACAGATGGATCCTTGAACACGTCCAGAACGAGACCGGGCGCCTTATGGACGGGCATCACCTTCTTTCCCCGATTCTCATCGAATACGGAAGTGACAATCCCGGCGGATTCCTGCCCGCGGTGCTGCAGGGCATGCAGCCCCATATAGATTTTGTGGGCTGCATTGACGGCGTTGTAGATGCCGAAAATGCCACAGTACTCGCGAATCTCGCTCATGATCGACCGGGTGCGACGAAGAAAGACGGCTTGAATGCCAGCGCCTTCTGCCGTGTTTCGTGGAGATTACGTGCGACCACGATGGCAGCTGACGGGACCCGGCGTCGCCGATGACGGGAGTCAATATACGGGGAGGGTCTGACCGAAATGAAACCGATGTGGACAACCTGACCTGCTTGTCGGATCATTTTTCGTCAGACAGTTTCGAAATGTGCTCGATCCGCAATCTGACCTGCAGAATGCGGTTGTTTTCCGTCTCGTCTACCGTGAGATGCAACGGCCCATGTTCGAACGTGTCTCCTTCATTCGGGATCTCGCGGGCAAGGTGGAAGATCAGACCACCAAGCGTCTCGAAATCGAATTGCTCGGTGTCCATTTCCAACTCGAGGGCCTTGAAAAGATCATCCAGATCGATCTTGGCATCGATCATGAACTCGTTGTCCGAAACGGGATGAATGAGCCCCTCTTCATCCTCATCATGTTCATCCCGAATTTCCCCCACCACTTCTTCGAGCACGTCTTCGAGGGTGACCAGGCCAGCTGTCCCGCCATATTCATCAACCACAATGGCAATGTGTGTGCGTTTGGCCTGGAAGTCGGTCAGCAAATCGTCGAGCATCTTGCCCAACGGAACGAATATGGCAGGGCGCGCCAGACGTGTCCAATCCACCGACCTCTCGTTGGGCTGCTCTGTCTGGAATCGGAGCAGGTCTTTGGCGTAGATGATACCCAGGATATTATCCAGGTGCTCCACGTACAGCGGCAGACGGGAATGACTGTTTTCGCGAATGATCTCGATGGCCTCTTCAATCGTTGCGTTTACGTTCAGCGCAACGATATCCAGCCGACTGATCATGATTTCACGCACGCTGGTTTCGCCGAATTCAACAATGGAGTGAATGAGTTTTTTCTCATCCTGCTCCAGCGTGCCGCTGGCCTCGCCGATCTCCGCGATGGTCTTGAGGTCTTCGGCAGAGATGCGTTCGTTGAGTCCCTCAAATTTGCCATGGAAAGCGGCCATGGACCGGGCAAGCAGTGAGGAGACGGGTAACAGTACTTTGTGCAGGAAGACAAGAACGCCGCTCATGCGCTTGCTAAACACAATCGGCTGCTTGGATGCAATAAGCTTTGGCGTGATCTCACTGACAACGAGGATGACGAACGTCAGGACGACGACTTCAATCAAGAGGGTCGCAATCGGAGACCAATTATTCGCTTCGGCCACCTGATGCGTCATCACCGCTGCTGTGATGGCCGCTCCAACGTTGACCACGGTGTTCATGATCAGGATGGTCACGAGCACGGTCCGTGGGTGATTCAGTAGTCGAACCACACGTTTGGACGCCGCATCATCATTGGACTCCAGCTCCTCTTTGCCAGAGGGGTCGAGCGTGAACAGCGCAACCTCTGATCCCGAGAACAACGATGAGAGAATGAGGAGAACCAGCATCAGCAAGCCGCCCGCAACGAAGTCACCCGTATTCAAGGCGACTTCCTGCATGGTCAGCATGGTTGCGAACTCCGGCGCGGGGGGAGGCTCCAAAGGGGGAGAGGACTATCCTCTGGCTGCTTTCAGGAAACGGTTTGAGGCAAGATACCGCAGAACTAGAAGTACTGTTGCGTGATCATGATGTAAACCAGGATCGCGCCGACGGCGACCGGGCATACAAAGCGCACAAGCACAGACCAGAGAGCATGTCCCTGCAGCTTGTGGCCGCTGGCTTCCAGCGCCTCCAGTGCAGCCGGGATGCCCCACTTCCACCCTACGAAAATACATAGCCCGAGCGCTCCGATTGACAGCGAGTAATTACCCCAGATGATATTCTGGATGTCGAGATATGTCGTTCCCGTTCCAAGGAAGTCGGTGAGACCGCCTACCGCACCCTGCGAGAGAGCTGACGGAATGGCAAAAACGAGGCAAGCGAGTCCAATCCAAAGAGAAGCCTTTTTTCGATCCCATGACTTTTCATCCACGAAGTACGCCACCACTACTTCGAGCAGTGAAATCGTGGAGGTGAGTGCAGCAATCGTCAGAAGGAAGTAAAACGCGATTGCGAACAGGCCGCCTGCCGGCAACTGGGCAAAAATGGAAGGCAGGACGACAAAGACCAGACCAGGTCCAGCGCTTGGATCGACGCCGACGCTGAAAAGCGCAGGGAAGATGATCAGACCTGCCAGGATGGCGATACCGGTATCGAAAAATGCCACGATGATCCCGGCCTGTGGCAAGTTTTCTCGATCCGGGAAATAGGATCCGTAGGTGATCATGGCACCCATGCCAAGAGATAGGCTGAAGAGCGCCTGCCCAAGAGCAGCCATGATTACGTCCACCGACAGCTTGGAAAAGTCCGGCTGGAAGAGATAGGCGATCCCGGCACCTCCGCCGTCCAGAGTCATTGCACGGATGGCCATGACGACGAGCATGACCAACAACGTGGGCATGAGGATTTTAGTGGCCCGCTCGATTCCATTGGAAACGCCACCGCGAACCACGAGGATGGTCATCGCCATGAAAATGGCCGTCAGAACCAGGGGCATGAAGGACCCGCCGATCAGCGCTTCGAAAACCGCATTGCTCTCGGCGGCCGTTGTTACGCCACCCACCTGTCCGGTGACCGCACCCCAGAGGTAGGAGAGGGTCCAACCCGCAATGACGGAGTAGAAGGCCAGAATGCCGAATCCGGTCAAGACTCCCAGGCCGCCCAGCCATTTCCAGTTCGTGCCTGGCGCCAGTTTCTTGAATGCACCGACCGGATTGAGCTTGGTGAATCGTCCGATGGAAAGCTCCGAAAGAACTACGGGTACCCCAATCAGCAGCACGAAGGCCAAGTAAACCAGTACGAAGGCACCGCCGCCATTCTCACCGGCGGTATACGGAAAGCGCCAGATGTTGCCGAGTCCGATAGCGGAGCCGGCAGCTGCAAGAATGAATCCTGCCTTGCCACTCCATTGACCGCGTCCTGCAGAAGCCATGGGGTTACGTTTGATTGAGTTCGGGATACAAAAAAGCCAAAGGAACAGAAGCGATGAACTCCTCAGAGCCACCCGTCACAACGCGCCAAGTGCAATTCGGCGCTCCACAGGCTACGTCTCGGCCTTCGGCGCCTGCAATAACCCGCTTCGAGCGAATAAAAGCAAGCCGAATCGCGGTATGCAGGGCCCTCAATAAAAAGCGGGCTCGGGGCACCGCCCCGAGCCCGCTCACGTAGCTCACCCCAACCTGTGCTGGAACGGTTAAAACGGCAGGTCGTCGTCCGGCTGGAACGTGTAATCATCACGTTTGCCAGAGTCAGCGGCTGCCGGAGCAGGCGAAGACATGGAGCCAGATGGGCTGGAAGATCCGAACGATCCCCCTCCACCTTCGCGCCCGCTGAGCATCATCATCTCGCGTGCTTTGATTTCCGTTGTGTAGCGGGTGTTGCCGTCCTTGTCTTCCCACTGACGTGTCTGCAGGGAGCCCTCGAAGTAGACCTGTGATCCTTTCTTGAGATACTCGTTGCAGATTTCAGCCAGTCGCGCCCACGCAACCACGCTGTGCCATTCGGTCCGTTCGACCCATTCGCCGCTCGCATCCTTATACGACTCATTGGTCGCCAAGCGGATATTGCAAACGGCGGTGCCAGAACCGGTGTAACGCAGTTCCGGATCCTGCCCCAGATTTCCTACCAAAATGACTTTATTGACTCCACGTGCCATCAGTACACCTCCTGAAATGTCTTATTCCCTGTCGAAGGGAATCGTGTGTTCATGTGCCCCTGGCGATTCTATACGTGTCCGTCAATCGGGTCTTCTTTCGACTCGTCGACCTTCGGGAAGAGACCAGCCCTGGAGCTTGTCGGCTTCCCATCTCTCACTGCGAAACCACCAGGAGATGCAAATGAATGGGAGTAAGTGAAGGACTTGGTCCGCGCTCCCTTTTCATAGAGCCCGCCGCATCCTGTTTGTAACTTGATCGATGTGCAATGTCGCCGACAGGTGTGACACCCTATCGTCGCAGGGCGCTACCATGTAGACCCCCTTTGCACATCGCTTCCGATTGTACGCCAGGACCACGCAACGTTCACCGGAAGTTTTCCACAACCATCTTCTCGATCACCACGTCAGACGGCGTCCCTTCCATGTCAGAAAAGATTTACGATCCCGTCTTCACCGAGTCCGGTGAACCCATCGAAAAGTGGGCCGACTTCGTAGCCATCGTCAGGCAGCTTCGTCGCGACTGCCCCTGGGATCGCGAGCAGACGCACGATAGCGTCAAGCATCTGCTCATCGAGGAGGCCTACGAGACGGTCGAAGCCATTGATGATGGCGATATGGGGCATCTGTGCAAGGAGTTGGGAGACATCCTGTTGCACGTCGTGTTCCACTCGGTCATGGCGGCCGAGACCGGATCATTCACGCTCCAGGATGTGATCGAAGCCGAAACGGAAAAGCTCGTACGTCGGCACCCACACGTTTTCGGTGATACGACCGTTGGCAGTGTGGACGATGTCCTGACGAACTGGGAAACAATCAAGCTGCGGGAAGGGGAGAAGAAGTCAGCGATGGAGGGCGTGCCGCGCCACCTGCCGACGTTGCTTCGGGCCTACCGCATCCAGGAGAAGGCGGCAGGAGTCGGTTTCGACTTTCCGTCCTCTGATGATGCGTGGGACAAGGTGGCTGAAGAGCTGGACGAATTTCGCGAACTGGTGGATGCCAAAGCTCCCATCGAGCAGCAGGAAGAAGAGCTGGGCGACCTGATTTTTGCCATCGTCAACCACGCTCGTATCAGCGGTATCAACCCGGAAAATGCACTTGCGCGCACCAATGCCAAGTTCATTTGTCGCTTCCAGGGCGTTGAGCAGGCGCTGGAGGCAGAAGGGTCTTCGCTCGTGGATGCCACGCTGGAAGAAATGGATGCCCACTGGAATCGCATCAAAAAAGAAGAGCAGGCCTGACGAATCAGACCTGCTCTACCGAAGCACGTGGTCTCGTGGGCCGAATGGCAGACTAGTTGTCGGCAGGCAGGATCTCGACCGGCTGAAGACGCCCTTCGTCTCGATTGAGGAATTCCTGATAGAGGTCCAGGTGGCGGCTGTCGATCGGTACGTTGAACCCATCGATGAACAGGGCCAGGATATTGGTACTGGTCTCAAATGGGTCGCCGTCGGACACGAACAGGTTGGCCTTCTTGCCGACCTCGATGGAGCCGTAATCGGCATCGATGCCGAAGATCTCGGCCGGTCCGAGCGTCACGGCTCGAAGCGCAGCTTCCTTGCCCATGCCATACGTGGCGGCAAATCCCGCATTGAACGGCAGTTGGCGCACGTTTTCGGATTCGCCACTGCGCAGAGCGACAGACACCCCTGCTTCAGAGAGCAGCCCGGCGTTGGCATACGCGCGGTCATACCGATCCGACGAGCGGGTCGGCGTGGCCAGGATGGGACCAACCAGTACCGGAATACCTGCTTCGGCCAACCGATCTGCTACGCGCCATCCTTCGTTCACGCCGCTGAAGACAACGTTTGGAAACTCACGCTCCTGAACCCATGCAATGGCTTTGACGATATCGTCGGCGGCGTTGACCTTCACCATCAAGGAGACCTCGCCTGACAGCACCGGACGAAGGGCATCCATTTCTGGTGCATAGACAGGCCGCTCTTTGCCCGTCGGATCAGCTTCGTAAGCCGAAACGATCTGGTTGTAGAGCACAGCCCGATCAAACACCTCATTCAGCTTCGCCATGTTATTGCGATAGCGCTCCTGGCGACGATCCGGGCCCTCCTGAGCCCACCATGGGCGATCGCCCGATGGCTCGGCCGGGAATTGAACGATGACCGACTTGGCGCCAGCTGTCATCTGCTCCGCGGTATAGCCGAACAGGTTGATCATGGCTGCTGTACCCGGCAGCAGCCCCCCGGAGGGCTCTGCAATCACCGTCGTCACCCCGCTCACGCGGGTCACGGGAATGGCAATCGCGTTCGGGTTGACGGCCGTGAGGGCGTCCATATGGGGGTTGATGTCACCGATTTCCCGGGTGTCGTTCGTTTCGGCGACACTGCCGACCTCGGTCAGACCGAGGGACGTACCGGAGTCGATCATTCCCGGGTAGATATGTAGGCCTGAGCCGTCAATCACGCGAGCGCTTTCCGGGATGGCCACGTTTTCGCCCACGGCGATGATGCGATCTCCCTCGATCACGACGGTACCGTTTTCAATTGTGCCGTTTGCAACGGTTTCTATCCGGGCGTTGGTGATGGCGTAGGTGCCCTGCCGGGCCTTGTCATCCTGCTGCTGTGCCTGCTGCGGCAGGAACGTTGTCAGCGCCAGGACAAGAGTCATAAACAGATTCATGGTGTTTTCCTGGCTTAGTCGTTGAGGGTGTGGGCGTGAGGCAGATCGACATCCGCCACAGACTGGAAAAAGGACATCAGGTCAGCGACTTCCTCATGACTATGCATGTGGTCGCGTCCAGTGACTTGGCCTTCGTATTGCCCGACTTCGGCAGAAGGATCTACATCTACCCGCATATCGTCGGCATCATTCTCACGATCAAACACCTTCACCCCGTCGACATAAGTCAACACCGGGATGGTGTAGATGGAAAGCGGATGGCCTTCGAAAATGGCGATATCGCCGTCCTTCCCGATTTCGATACTGCCCACACGATCCTGGATACCCAACTGGATAGCGGGATTGATCGTGATCATGGACAGGGCCTCGTCATCCGTCAGACCGCCGTAGCGCTGAGACTTGGCCGCCTCGTGGTAAAGGTGTCGGTTCAGTTCAGCGCTGTCTGAGTTGATGGACGTGACCACGCCGTTTCGCATCAGGATGGCTGCATTGTAGGACGTGGAGTAATAGACTTCGAACTTGTAGGACCACCAATCGGAGAAGACGCTCGCATGAGCCCCGAATTCGGCAAGTTCCGGGGCCACCTTGAACGCTTCGTTGGCGTGCTGGAAAGTGATGCGATCAACGCCATAGTCGCCCAAGACCCGCGTCAGCATGACAATCTCATCGGCACGGTAGCTGTGGCAATGAATGAGGATCTCGCCACGAAGGATATCAGCCATCACTTCGAGTCGCTCATTCCAGACTGGAGGTACGGCCCGCGGATTTGTGGAAGCCTCTGCGTTGTAGGCATCCCAGGCTTCCATGTAGCGCTTACCGTTCTCGAATGCGGACCGAAGGACCTGCTCCACACCCATTCGGGTGGCCGGCACGATAGCGCCGCTTCCGCCGGAAGCGCGGCGTCCATGCACACGAGTCGGATTCTCGCCGAGGGCAAATTTGATGGTACGCGGAGCTCCGTCGAAGCGGATATCATCCGGATCCGTGGCGCCCCATCGATGCTTGATGGTTTCATTCTGTCCACCAATCACGTTGGCTGAGCCGTGCATGATGTGTGACACCGTGACGCCACCTGCTGAGGCCCGGTAGATTCCAAGGCTGTACGGGTTGGTTACGTCCTCCATGGATACTTCGGCCGTGACGGGACTGGTGCCTTCATTCACAGAAGAGAGGGCAATGTGGGCATGGGCGTCGATGATGCCTGGCATCACGAATTTGCCCGTGGCATCGACATCTTCGGCGCCTCGAGGCGCCCGAAGCCCTGAACCGATCTGGGCGATGATGCCGTCACGAATCAGGATGTCGGTGTTCTGCAGCGTCCCGTTGGTGACGGTCAGCACCGTCGCATTGCGTACGAGGACGTCCTGGGCATGCGCGTCTGACGTGAGGAATCCTACAGTCAGCAGCGCGATCAGGAAGAGGCGGATCGTGTTATTCATGGGTCTGTTCCTCACTGATTGGAAGTGGAAGCTTCGGCACGGTCCCGGGATCGATTGCCCGAGGATGTGTTCGAAGGTTCATGCATCTGGCCAGCCACAAAGACCATTTTGATTGACGTGTCTTCGTCGAAGACGTCGCCATCGGTCACGATCAGATTGGCCATCTTACCCGTATCGATGGATCCCATGCGGTCGGAAGCGCCGAAGAGAGCTGCTGCATTAACGGTCAGCGCGGCCAGGGCCGCTTCACGACTGAGACCTGCTTCGATCATTTCCCGAAGATTCCCATGCACGTCTCCCGCCGATACGCCCATCGTCGTAAACGCGAAGGGAATACCTGCATTTTCGTAGAGAGCTGCCATGCCGACATACCGTGAACGAGACCACAACTGGCGGGCTTCGAGGTTCTCTTTCTCGGCTTCTACATCCCGGAATGTGGCTGTCCGCGTCTCATCGTCGTACGAATCCAGAATGTGCTGGAGCGAATCGGCCTTCAACTTGGCGGCAAACCGAGGTTGGTCGGGCAAATCGAGGGTCAGTGCAACGGGTAGCCCGCTGCCTGCCACCTTATCGACCGTATCGATTCCCCCTTCGAGGCCGGTCAGGATCATCGAGAATCCAAGCTCCTCTTGGAGCGTCATGGCCCGATGGATCTCCAGTACCTCGTCGGTCCAGACAAGCACGTGGCGATCGCCCGCGACTACTGGAAAAAACGCCTCATGCACGGCATCGTAGGGAGGACGCGCAAGACCGCTCGGGTCCTCGGCATACATGGCCTCCAGCCTCATGCGGCGGTCCGCTTCACGGTAGAGTTGGCGAAATTTGGACATGATGGCCATAGGCGTTCCAGGATACACACCCTGTGCGCCGGTGAACTGGAAGAACATGGGCTGCATGCCCTGCAGGATCATCTCCGAACTATTGGTGCCGGCTGACAGCGCCATCGTGGCCTGCCCCGGAAGCATGCGACCGCGCGGTGCGACCATGATGGTCGTGAATCCCACGTTGCGCAGCTTTTCCAGATCACCGTGGTCGGGGTCCAGAGCCGTACGGGCACTGGCTTCAGGCGTGATGCCAGCTCGATCGAAGGGGGGATTGCTGCGGTCCGGAACTGATTCAGGCTGCCCTTGATTGCGGGGCTCAGGAATGCCGGTATGGGAAAGCGCATCAATGAAGCCGGCATAAACGGTCAGGCTGTCACCGTCTATGACATGTGCATCATAAGGGACATCAACCCGACTTCCGACGGCCGTGATGACGCCGTCTCTAAAAACGACTGTTCCGGATTGCAAAACGCGAGCGGGCCCCTGCACGATGCGGGCGTTTTCGATTGCAACCACGTTAGATACCTCAGGGATATCAGGGCTGTTTTTCTGGGCATATGCCTCATCGGGCATGCCCCCGAGCCATACCAGGGCGGCGCAGAACGCAGCGCCCCGAAGAATTCCTCGAAAGGAGTACATGAGCGTTGGAATTGGTTGAGCACACGAACGGGACGCCCAACATACCGTGGTCGCCTCGACCTTTCAAGGCAAACCAACGCCTGTTTTCGCTTCACAGGACCAGGGAGACGACTACGCCTCCGCCGACCAGTCGTCTACCACGCCGAGGATGATGACATTCGCGGGTATATCGTCCTTGTTGGTCAGCTGGCGGACAACGGATCCCTCTCTGGCGACGATGACGACATCGTCCATTCCGGCTCCGTAGCCCGGATCAATGGCCAGCATGTCCATTTCTCCTTCGAGATCACCCAGCGTATCGATGGGATGGACAATGAGGAGTTTGCCATCTTTGAATGACGGAGCTTTGCGCGACGACACGATGGTGCCGGTCACTTTGCAGAGTTGCATGAAGGTTGAGGTGAAGGGGACGCGACGCCCCGGGGTGAGTACCGATGATGATGCGTTCCAGCGGAGTGGGTGTGCCGGACCTGACGCGCCAAAGGTACATCATCCTGTTATCCCCGTCAGGGTGAATTGTCAGCCGGGTGTTCCTGACTGCCTGTTGCGTGTCATCAGGTTGCTCCAATTTGTGGATAAATACCTAGTTGAATTTATCAGCACATTCTGTATAATTCGAACCCGTAGATGACACGGGGCGCCATAAAGTGGCTCCAAAGTGTCAGAAAGGCGGTTTTTACTCCCAGTCACAGACCCTTCGGCCGGCATGTATTTGACGAAAGGCATCGATGCCATCGCAACCATTACCGAGCTGCGGTCCAATACGTCCGAACTGTTGGAGTATGCCAAAGAGATCGAAAGGGGCATCCTGATCCAGAAGAACAACCAGCCTTACGCTGTGCTGATCAGCTGGGAGTTGTACGACAAACTGCTGGCCGCAGAAGGGAATCAGGAAGACGAGAAGCCCTGGCTCAAGAAAGCAAAGAAGTAGCCTTCGTGATGAACGCGATCCGGTCTGCATCCGGGCGACTCTTGGTTGGCACCGTGATGCGTATTTGACCTGGCGCTGCGCAATTGTCCTGTCGCCGCATATCGGTCTCAGCGACCCTTATTTAACCAGGTGACTGAGCTCGTCCACTCTGCGAACAATCGCCTCGCGGTCCATGGTTCGGTATTTCTCCGGCAGGAGCGCTTTCGAAGTACACTCCAACACGGCAACCAGCGTCTGCAACTCTACTTCAAGCGGATACGTTGGCGGCATGAAGTCGTCGACTACATCCTGCAAGACGCGTTGTGTGACATTACCCTTGGTACGCCCATCTGCCGCGGCGCGGAATTTGGCACGTGTCAGCAAGGCTTCCATGTCAGCACCCGAGAAGGTCCGTTCTCCATTCAGCAGCGCGTCAGGGATATCTTTTTTATCGATTTCAACCCCGGTTTTCTTGAGCATTACATCCAGAAGCTCTTCGCGCTCTTCTCGCGTCGATGGGTAGAACAATGCGATGTGCTCTTCAGCACGACCCTGACGCTTGAGGTCAACAGGCATGTAATCCGGGCGCGCAGTCAGCAAGAACCAGATCACCTTACCGCGATTCTTGGAGTTGGACATGAACTGGGCAATCTGTCCGAAGACGCGCTTCGATACACCCGAGTCGCCGCCCGCATCGCGATTGCCTAACGCCGCATCAGCTTCGTCAATCATTACGGCCACAGGCGTCATGGCCTGCAGCAGCGTGAGGATCTTCTCGAGGTTGGCCTCGGTCTGTCCCTGCCACTGGCTCCGGAAATTCTTGAGCTTGACCATCGGCACGCCGATATCGCCGGCAAAACACATGATGGTGAAGGTCTTTCCCGTGCCAACAGGACCTGATACGAGATATCCCATGGGCATGACGTCCTGTCGTCCCGCTTTCAGTGCTTTGGCCGCGGCACGCAAGTGGGCCTTGGCTTCGGCATGACCGGCGACCATGTCCAGATTCAGGTCCGTCTCCATGAACTCCAGCATGCCAAAAGCTTCCGCTTCGATGAAGTCTTTTTTCATGGCCGAGAGCGCATCGAACGTGAGGTCCGTATGGTTCTCAAGGACATCGGCGAGAATGGACCGCAACTGGATGAATCCGAGACCCGCTGTATTGGAAGCCAGCAGCTCGGATTCGACCGTCGAATGCTGTACCCATTCGCCTTCTCGTCCGTCCAGATAGTGAGCTACGTATTTCTGACGAGCTGCTTCATCGGGAATGGGAATCTGGATTTCGGCCGTGTAGGGACTCTGGACCACCTGCTGGTTGAGTTCGCTCAAATTCTGGGCGATCAGGCTCACGGTGAAGTCACTATTCAGGAAGAGCGGATCGTGTGCCCATTTCTGCAGGAAGACGAGTGTGTTACGGTCTTCGGCCGAGTACATCGATGCTTCGGCCATCGGAATGACTGTCTCTGCAAAGTCGATAATGCACGCGATACGCTTGCCCTCTCCGAGACGCAGACGGAAATAATTCTCCAGTACCGAGAGAACACGCACCGGGTCTTTCGGCAATTTCTTGGCGTAATCGGTCCCGAAAATGGTGTCGTAACCGGAAAGCGCCCGGTTGAAGTCCTTTTGAGAAGCGCCATCCGCGAAATGGATACCGGAGGAGCGATCGTAGAAAAGGACGATATCCCGAGCGGCGAAAAGCTCCCGGATCAGGAATTCGTGCAGGGAGATGTAGATGGGGTTTCCATTCTCATCTTCCGTTGGTACCAGATCGCGGACATTGCCATAGAGGATGAACTGCGTCAGCGTCTTGGTGAAATACTTCCGAGCATATTCCTTGGCCCACTCCGGATAATGGGACGTGTATTTCTCCAGGAGGCTGGGGCCAGCAGGCGATGGAACGTCGATAGCGATGGTTTCGGACGAGGCATCGGCGCTGTCGCCAGAGGGTGTTTTTTCCACGTCCACGGCGGCCTCGGATGCGGCCGGAACGTCGCTGGCTTTTGCTTCCATCTCGGTTTCGGATACTGCGCCTTCTACGGCATGTGTTGGGTCCGTCGGCAGTTTTCCGTCTTGAGGTGCGTCTGTATCAGGCGTGTTGGCCATCGTCTGTCCGTTGAGCAGGTTGGGGAGGTCAGGCCAGCCTCATACATCGGGTGTACAAAACCTGGCGGGTGCAAGTAACGCATTTCCTACGGATCGTGTCCAGACCGGTTGCGCGAATCGGGTGAGGTAAGGACAGGAAGTGGAATGCGTTCCTTTGGAGGAGGTATCGAACACAAAAAAAGCGGGCCGCCCATCGGGCGGCCCGCCAGCAATCACTTGTTGGATGCAAGCGATCAGGTGTCGTCTCAGGCGCACAGCGCCTCGTTCCGGAGTGGGTCAGGCAATGGTGACAGAATCATCGAGATACACGTCCTGAATGGCATTCAGAATGCCCACGCCTTCGTTCATCGGGCGCTGGAAGGCTTTGCGGCCCGAAATCAGCCCCATGCCTCCTGCTCGCTTGTTGATGACAGCCGTCTGGATGGCTTGCTGCATGTCGTTGCTACCCGAGGCGCCACCGGAGTTGATCAGACCGGCGCGGCCCATGTAGCCGTTGGCCACCTGGTAACGGGTGAGGTCAATCGGGTGATCGGAGGCCAGTTCGGAATAGATGCGTTCGTCGAGCTTGCCGTAGGACGAATCACCCGAGTTGAGCGCTTTGTACCCGCCGTTGGACGTCGGCTGCTTCTGCTTGAGGATGTCGGCCTCGATCGTGGCACCAATGTGGTTGGCCTGGCCGGTAAGATCGGCGCTGTTCTCGTGGTTCACGCCGTCGACTTTGAAGCCGGAGTTGCGCAAGTAACACCACAGAATGGTGACCATCCCCATCTCGTGGGCCATGGCAAACATCTCGCTGACTTCCTCCAGCTGACGGTTTGAATCGTCCGAACCGAAATAGATCGTAGCCCCCACACCGACGCAACCCATGTTCCACGCTTCCTCGATGCGCGAGAAGATGATCTGGTCAAAGGTGTTGGGATAGGTCAGAAGCTCATTGTGGTTGAACTTCATGATCATCGGGATGCGGTGCGCATACTTGCGGGCAACCGAACCCAGCACGCCGTAGGTCGAAGCCACGGCGTTGCAACCGCCTTCGATGGCCAACTCCGCGATATTGGCAGGATCGAAGTAGGCCGGGTTCTTCGCGAAGGAAGCACCACCAGCATGCTCGATGCCTTGATCAACCGGGAGAATTGAGATGTAACCCGTGCCACCGAGACGTCCCGTATCGAAGAGACGCTGCATGTTGTTCAGCGTGGGAATATTGCGGTCGGAGTGCATCCAGATGCGTTCGACGAAGTCAGGCCCTGGCAGATGCAGGTTGGCCTTGTCGATGGTCGTGCTCTTATGATCGAGCAGATAGGACGCTTCGTCGCCCAGAATGTCGGCAACGTTGGTGTTGGGTGTGTCGGCCATGGATACGGTGACAATCAGGTTGGCTTAGGATCAATAAACGGATGTTAGGACTCAGCGCTGCGATGGACAACCCTGCACATCCCTGGAATCGCTTCCGGGTTGTTGAAGAAGACGGGAATCCGGCTGCCAAAAAGGGCTGCATAGAGCATTCCCTTCGATCCAAGGCCTGTAAAGACCCAGATATTCGAATCAGTGTGTAATGACCCGAGCATGGGCAGACGTGTTCCTGGAACGGTGATGCGTTGGGCGGCACGATGCTCCAACACGCGGGCGCCTCGAAGGGCAGGAATAACCTCGGCAGCCCGTTCTTGCAGCTGCAACCGGCCCTCGGGAGTGGTTTCCAGGGATGCCCAGTCTCGTTCGAACGTTGAACCGACCCAGACAGAGCCATCCCCGGCATCGACCAGATAAGCGATCCCGGATAACGGGGGGAGTCGCTCAGGCAAGGCCGCCGCTTTTTCCAGGCGAATCAATTGTCCTTTGATGCCTTGCAGTTTCAGGGTTCGGGTCAGCGGATGGGTCAGCATGCCGGCGCCCATGCACAGCAGCAAACGAGCGGCGCGGAATTCGCCCCTGCTGGTATGCACGCGCACGCCGTCCCCCAGGTCTTCGGCCTGCCAGTCCGGATCTATCAGGTTTACCTCTGTATCGCCCAGCCATGCGGTAGCTGTTGCTTCCAGATTGACCGCCGCTCCGCGGAGCACCTCGAGTACGCCAAAAGGGGCCCGCAGATAGTCCAGCCCAGCCGCGACCGTGTCCGCCTCACGGAATCGGCCCAGCGTCGGGTTTGCCAGGGCTTGTTCACGGAACGCATCGGCTTGACTGGTATCGCGCGCAGGTCGGTAGAGCGGCACATCGTGATGAGGCAGACAGTGGTACGTATCCACGCCCAGGGCTTCCAGGGCGTCTAGTGCCTCGGCCGCCATCCATGCTGGCCGACCCTTTCGGGCCATCATCGGGTTGATCAATCCTCCACCAATCTGTGAGGCGTTCCGGCCCAAAGCGTTGGTGTGCAATACGCAGACGGTTTTTCCGGAGGCTCGGATATGGTGTGCCGCTGACGCGCCAGCCAGACCGGCTCCCACAATAAGCACGTCAACCGATGGTTGCATGGGCACGAAACACTTGATTTGGCACAGTGGAATGATTTGGCATGGTGGAATGATTTGGCACGGTGGGAAGAACCGGATTCACACCGTCTCCGGATGGAAGGCATGCCGGCTCTGGGAATCGAAAGCTATCTTGTTGGACTTGCGAAACCAAGCCGGGCTCAGACCCGGGGCGATCGAAATGTCTCAATCCCATCCCGTCGTCATTGTCGGGGGAGGCGTCATTGGCCTCTCCATTGCATGGCGCCTGGCAAGGCGTGGCGAACCCGTGCTTGTCCTGGAGCGGGACACGGTCGGACGGGCGGCAAGTCGGGTGGCAGCCGGTATGCTGGCTGCCGCAGCGGAGGTTGGCTTCGAGGAGCCCGAGCTCTACGGGCTGTGTCGCGACGCGCTCAGAGAATGGCCGGCTTATGCGGATGCGCTGGAACGCGAATCCGGACAGCCGTTGGATTATCGCAGTTTCGGTACGCTTGTCGTTGCCGATGATCGGGATGCGGCAGAAGCATTACGCCGTGGTTATCGCTTTCAGGAGCAGCAAGGATATCCAGTCGCCTGGCTTTCAGGAGCAGAAGCCCTGGAACGCGAACCCATGCTCTCACCCCGCATTGTTGCCGCAGTCAGCGTGCCTGAGGATCATGCCATAGACAACCGGGCCTTGTTGTCAGCCCTCACAACGGCCATTGAAAAGGCCGGAGGAGAAATCCGGGAGGGCATTCGCGTAGATCGTTTCGATAGCGACCGCCAGACACCCATGGTTGAAGCGGTCATGGTAGCTTCCGGCGAACGTATCACGATTGAAGCCTCCAAGTTGGTTATCGCCTCGGGTCCCTGGGCCAGCGACCTGGAGGGTTGGCCCAACGATCAGAAGCCGTCCATTCGACCCGTCAAGGGCCAGATCCTCGAATTGCGCATGCGAGCCCCATTCGATTTGCAGCACGTGGTTCGTGGACCGAAGGCCTATCTCGTTCCCCGCTCGGATGGGCGCTTGATTGTCGGCGCAACCAGTGAAGAGATGGGCTTCGATGCGCGGCTCACGGTTGGAGGCGTCTACGGAGTGATGGACGGTGCGTGGGAGATCGTGCCAGGCATACTCGATCAGGATCTGCTCCATATCGATGTGGGATTCCGTCCGGCCAGCCGGGATCATCAGCCAATCGTTGGTTTCACGCCCAATCCTCGGATCTTTCTCGCGCTGGGGCATTACCGACACGGTATCGTATTATCTGCCATAACCGCACTGGCCGCAGAGCGCATGCTGTTGGACGAAGAGGATGATCCCCGCGTCGCGGCATTCGCCCCCGGTAGATTTTGACACCGATCATCCAGCCTGGGCCCCTGACGTGATGAACGATTCCACTATTCAGATCAACGGAGAGGCTGTTGCACTGCCGGATTCGGCGGCGCTGGTGGATGTATTGCGGTCACACGGTATCGATCCCTCATCTGCTCGCGGGGTGGCGGTGGCGGTCAATGAACGCATCGTGCGGCGCAGTGAATGGGAGCGAAAGACCCTCGCGTCCGGCGACGCCGTCGAAATCGTGACCGCCAGACAAGGAGGCTGATCGCTCCCATCGACTCCAGAATTCCATGCAGGCTTCCCACTCTACCTCTCATCAAGACGATCCGGCATGCGGTGATCCGCTCGTCATTGGCTCGCTGACACTGCGATCCCGGTTGCTCTTGGGCACATCGGGCTATCCGAATATGCAGGTCCTGCTTGAGTCCATTGCCACTTCCGGAACGGAGCTTATAACGGTAGCCATCCGGCGAGTGAACCTCGAAGATGAGCAGGAGGAAGGCTTCCTCTCGACCATCCGGTCGCTTCCCGTGTCCCTGCTTCCCAATACGGCTGGATGCTACACCGCGAAGGAAGCCGTTCTGGTCGCTGAGCTGGCTCGGGAGGCGCTGGAAACAGATCTGATCAAATTGGAAGTTATTGGAGATGACGAGACCCTGATGCCAGATGCCGAGCAGTTGCTCAAGGCAGCTTCAGAGCTGGTCATGTCAGGATTTACGGTCCTTGCGTATTCCAATGACGATCCCATTACGTGCCGGAAACTGGCCGATATCGGGTGCGCCGCTGTCATGCCCCTGGCCTCGCCGATTGGAAGTGGCATGGGGCTGGTCAATCCGTACAATCTGCAGTTGATCCGCGAATTGCTTCCGACCATTCCGCTGATCGTGGATGCCGGCATTGGTACCGCGAGCGATGCAGCGTTAGCCATGGAACTCGGTTACGACGGCATCTTGCTCAACACCGCGGTTTCCAAGGCAGAGCATCCGGTCCAGATGGCTGCTGCCATGCGGCATGCTGTGATGGGAGGGCGTTTTGCTTACACCGCCGGGCGGATTCCGCGGCGGTTTTTCGCGCAGGCCTCGTCTCCCATGCAGGGCCGGGTCGGGCAGTAGGCCAGGTTGTCCTCGCAGCGCATGCATAACGGCGGTCGATTACCCAGACTGGTTCTCATCGCGGACGGTTTTACCCAGCCAGGCCTTGATCAACGCATCGTACAATCGGTTCGTTACGGGGTCGAGTGGATCATCCTGCGAGACCATGCCGCGAAATCGGATATCATCGCATTGAGTGCCCGGATTCTTGTGGAACGGATGCGGGCGATCAATCGATCGGTACGTCTTTCGCTGAATGGACCGGAAGACATGGCAAGGGAACTGGGTATTGGATGGCATCGAACGTCCAAGGAGCCGTTTGCGAACCGCACGCAATCCGGCGGTTTTTCTCTGGAAGGCCGGAGCACGCACAACATTTCGGAAGTCGAAAATGCTCGACGGGAAGGGCTGGACTATGTTTTGTACGGGCACGTTTTCGAGACAAACTCGCATCGTGGAGAGCCCCCACGGGGACTCAGTGGCCTGAAGCAAGCTGTTGATGCAGCGGGCTCAATGCCCGTTATTGCAATAGGAGGCATTTCGCCGGAACGAGTGCGGATGTGCAGGGAAGTCGGGGCCTACGGAGCGGCCGTGCTGTCGGGCTTGATGCAGGCACCAAACCTTTTCCAGGCCGTTGACGCGTATTCTCAGTCGTTTGTTGAGCCGTTGAATCCAGAATAAGTCGAACTGCAGGGCGAGGGCCCGGATTTCATGTCTATACCTGTCACATTGACCATTGCAGGCAGCGATTCCGGCGGGGGAGCCGGCATCCAGGCAGACATCAAGGCCATGCAGGCGAATGGAACGTTTGCGGCTTCGGTCATAACGGCGATTACGGCTCAGAATACCGTCGCCGTGACAGACGCGTTTGAACTGCCCTTGAGCCTCATTCGGAGCCAGCTGGAGGCGGTGACATCCGATTTTGAGGTCGCAGCGACAAAGACGGGTATGTTGTCGTCAATTGGCATCATTGAGACGGTTTCGCAGGCTGTTTCCGACATGGGCCTCCGTCCATTGGTGGTAGATCCAGTCATGATTTCCAAGAGTGGTTTTTCCTTGTTGAAGGACGATGCGGTGGAAGCACTCACGAAGCTGATGCTCCCTCTCGCCACCGTCTGTACACCAAACGCTCACGAGGCGGCGCGTTTGGTGGAGGGCGACATCCTGACCGAACAGGACGCCCGTGAAGCGGCTCGTGCCATCCATGCCATGGGCCCGGAAGCTGTCCTGGTCAAAGGCGGTCATTTGGATGCAGAAGAGGATGCCGTGGATGTTCTCTTTGACGGTGACACAATTCACGTGCTACGCTCAGCCCGCATAGACACCCCGCATACCCACGGAACAGGCTGTACCTACGCAGCAACCATTGCGGCGCGGCTCGCGCATGGAGATACCGTACCTGACGCTGTGGCCGCTGCCCACCATTATGTGCATGAGGCGATCAAGGCCGGATTGCCCCTTGGAAAGGGACATGGGCCCACTGATCACTTTTACTTCTTGCGCTGATTCATAGATGCTTCTCAATCATGAAAAGCGTCCTTCAGCTGGTCTGAAGGGCGTTTCTTTATTGGTTGCAGTGCCAATGTGAAAGGTGAGCAGAGGTGTGGTGAATCTGCTCTGAACCAGGGGTGGCAAATGTGTCACGCCTGCAACCCAGGCTAACTTTTCCGAACTGACCCCGTATTGCATTCAACATGGCAGCTTTACCCGCCATCCCAAAATCAATCGCAATCGCATGTCACGTTCCTTTCTAGTCGGCAAATTTCTTCCTGCCTACGGTAACACGTTCGGTCGGCTTCCCGAGAGGGAATTGACCTCCAAAGGACTTTCGAACGAAGCACTGAAACAACGCTTCAGGGAGCGCGGCGCATCTTATATGCGTCGTCGCCGCGAGTACCTGATTATGGGTCAGGTTGGTTTGATCATGGCAATCGCCATGACCACCGGCGCTTTTCGCGTATCGCTTACAGGCGGGGAAACCCTCGATTATGTCATGCCTGATCAGGAAGTAGTCCAGATGGAAGAGATCATCCAGACGGCCCAGATCGAGAAGCCGCCACCACCACCACGCCCGCCAATCCCCGTGGAGGTGCCCAACGATGAGGTCCTGGAGGATATCGATCTGGATCTGGACGCGTCTCTGGACTTGAACGAAATGATCGTGGACTTACCCCCTCCGCCTGCCGAGCCAGCCGAGGAGGAGGAAGAGGAAATCTTCTTGATCGTTGAGAAAATGCCCGAGATCATCGGAGGACTCAGTGAACTCTACAAGTACGTCTCCTATCCGGAAATTGCACGCAAGGCGAAAATCGAAGGCACTGTCGTGGTTCAGATCGTGGTGACTCCGGAAGGCACCCCATCCCAGCCAACTGTATTGCGCGGTGTGCATGAGCTCCTGGACAAAGAAGCCGTGCAAGGCGTCATGCAGCTTGCATTCAAGCCAGCGATGCAGCGTGCGCGCGCCGTGCCCGTCTATATGACCATACCGGTACGATTTGAATTGAACTGAACCGGGTGGCGTTGCGGCCTTGTCGATTCGGTGGTTGCCCAAGAATCGATTTTCGCTCAATAATGGCATCTGAGGCAGGCTCTTTGCATTTTGCCTCGCATGGCTACACTGCGACGCGAACTGACGACTTTTGATGGCATTGCCTTGCTGATCGGAATAACGATTGGCTCAGGCATCTATTCCACGCCGTACCTCATTGCAGGGTACTTCACGGATTTCGCCGCGACGATCATCATTTGGATGATCGTCGCGGCGTTTGTCATGATGGGCGGGCTCATCTACGCGGAATTGGGTACGCGTTTACCCGACACCGGAGGAGAATACAGCTACATGACCCGGGCCTACGGTCCGTTTGCCGGATTCATGTTTGGTTGGGCCCAATTGTTCATTATCCGGACCAGCCCTGCCGCTGGCCTGGCCATCATCGCGACCGACTACATCGGCTATTTCACGCCTTTGGACGGATGGTCCCACACGGGGGTGGCACTGAGCATCATAGCCATGCTGGGCCTGTTCAATTATGTCGGGCTGCGGTGGTCAGCTCTTTTCCAGCGGGTGACGACCGTGGCCAAGGTGGCCGGCCTCGTGGCCTTTGTTCTGCTGTTCCTGTTTCTGCTCGGGGGATCCGAGAGTCGATTAGCGGAATCAGCGCCTCCACTCCAGAACGTGGGTTTCCTGTCCAACCTGATACCGGCCTTGATGCTCATCCTGTTTACCCACACGGGATATGACCGCGTGGGATATGTGGCAGGAGAAATGACCAATCCGCGCAAGATCATCCCTCGCAGCATGATGGTTGGCCTGAGCATCATTATCGTGATCTACATAGCCATGATCACGATTTACTACTATGTGATGGGTGTAGAAGGGCTGCGTGCAACAACTACGCCTGCTGCCGACGTGGCCGGGATGATGATTGGGTCTGCGGGAGCTGCCGTAGTTGCCGTATTGGCCATTGTTTCTGCTGTATCGAGCATCAATGGTACCATGCTCTCATCCTCGCGTGTCTATTACGCCATGGCGCGTGACGGTCTGTTCTTCAAATCCCTGGATCACATCCACGAACGGTTTCGGACGCCAACGCGTGCCATCATCGCTCACTGTGCATGGGGTGGCGTTATCCTTGTTGTCCGCGGCTCCTTCGAGGATATAGCGGCGGGGATGGTCTTTGCGATCCTAATTTTCTATTCGATGACGACGCTGGCCTTGTTCAAATTTCGCCGGGAAGGAGTGGGTGAAGAACCCGAGACCCAGCACTTGGGAGGCATTTACAAGGTGCCCTGGTATCCCTGGCTTCCGGCCGTTTACCTGGCGGGTGTCATAGCCCTGCTCATTTTCAGAGCCGTGTTCGAATGGGAGAAATCCTTGATCGACCTGGCTTTCTTGCTGACCGGATTGCCAGTGTCTTTCATTTGGCTGCGAAAGAGACGGCGCGAAGCCGCACGTGGAGGGAGCGATGCTGCAGACCTTTGATGAGCGTAACCAAGATCTTCAGGTCTGGATCAATGATCGTTTGATTCACCGTGATCAAGCCGGCATCAGTCCATTCGACTCGGTTGTTCAGGGAGGAGACGGTGTCTGGGAAGGGCTCCGGCTCTACGATGGAAAAATATTCAAGCTGATTGAGCATCTCGAGCGTCTCGAGGGATCAGCTCGCGCGCTTGCCTTCCAGGATATTCCTCCGATGGAGGTCTTGATTGATGCCCTGCGTCAAACGCTCGCAGCCAACGGAATGCGGGATGGCGTACATATCCGTCTCACGCTCACGCGTGGCGTGAAAATAACGTCCGGGATGGACCCCCGTTTGAATCAGTTCGGTCCCACGCTCATCATCCTGCCTGAATACAAACCACCCGTATACCAGACTGATGGGCTTACCTTCATCACGGCGTCCATTCGTCGTTTCCCTCCGGACTGTCTCGATCCCAAGATCCACCACAACAATCTGATACAGAGCATTCTGGCAAAGATCGAAGCCAATGCGGCCGGTGCCGATCAGGCACTGATGCTGGACCGGGAAGGATTCATCGCAGAGGCCCACGGGACCCATGTTTTCCTGGTCAAAAACGGATGTGTATTCACATCGGCTGCGGATGCTTGCCCCGAAGGAATTACCCGGGAAACAGTCTTGGAGCTGTGCGAGCGGAACGGGATTCCCGCACATGTCGGCCGCATTTCTACGACCGATGCCTACCGGGCCGACGAACTGTTCTGTTCGGGTACGATGGGTGAGCTTGCTTCGGTTACCCAACTCGATGGGAGAATGATCGGGAACGGACAGCCGGGCCCGGTAACGAGACAGTTGAGTGACCTTTACCGGGAGGAAACGCGGCTATCTGGTTACCGTATCGTGGAATGATCCCGCGGCGTCTCTCGGGGTGTCGTCTAATCTTCGATCTCTGATATGCCTCGTCCAAGCCCTTCCCGATTTTGATCGACTCTTTAGCGCGTTTTATGGGAATCCTTCGCCCCGTATGGATGGCACTCGTCGTCCTGAACGTCGTTTCCGAGCCCGTGCAGGCCCAGGTGCTCGAAGCGCGCGCTGATACCATGACGGTACCTTCCACCGGGCTCGTATTTCATCCCGCGGAATTCATTCTGGACAATGATGTCCTCGCCCCGGATGACTCTGTGCTCGTCCTCATAACGGCAGCGCCGGCGCACGGGACCCTATCCGAGGTAGGCAACGGATTTTTTCGGTATCAGCCATCGCCAGGATTCATTGGAGAAGACGCATTTCGCTATGCGTTGAAAACGGTCGCATTGCAGCGGCTGGCCATTGACCCTTCCGTTTCCGTTCTCTCCTTCGATGCTACGGTCGAAACAGCATTGGGAATCGCCGGCGACCAGGAGCAAATACCGGTGGAGGGTAGCATCGTGGTTGATATGGGAGATGATCCGGTGGCTATCGACTCCGTTCATGTTTTGGGTGCTGCCATGCAGAACCAGGGGCCGCATAGCCTGAATTTCAATTACGGAAGTCCCATCAGCGTAGGCTCGCTTCGGATCATCGCCGATCCGGGATCGGTCAGGTTGTCCATGCTTGCCGCAGGGCCCACCTCCGGCGTATCCGGGCTGCTCAATAGCTGGGAGCAAACAGACAACCTGGTCCACGTGTCCGTGACAGCCATGCTGGAGGGAGGAGGTCTGATTTCAAATCAAGTACCAGATGAGCAGCAAGAGTTGGAAACGGAAACCACAGAGTCGCTTACGGGAGCCGTATTCACGAGCGGCGAGCAGGTACTGTTTCTCATGAACGTCGCGTCGACCAACGCCTTTGACCTGGAGGGTAATGCTGTCACCCTCGACATCCAGGGTGCATTACAGGCGAGCGGCGTTTTTTCTGAGTCTCAGACTTCAAACGATGCGGAGGTGCGCGTTCAGGTCGTTTCAGGCGCTTCTGCCGAAGAATCCGCGATTCCGTCAGGATTGGAGTTCGACGTGTATCCAGTGCCTTTTCGGAATCGATTTACGCTACAACTGCGCTCGGTGTCCGGTGCAGTCCCCGGACCGACACACCTCGTGGTTTACGATGTATTGGGCCGGGTTGTTGAGCATCGCGAAATGGGCCTCTTGCAGATGGGACAGGAAATGAATGCCGCGTTCGATGCGTCCAACTGGACACCCGGTCTCTACATCGTACATGTTTCCGGGCCCAGCGGGAGCGTTACCCGCCCTGTTGTGCGCTATTGAGCCCACTCGCATGGTCGGTACGTCTCGCAAATGGACTCGCAGGTTCGGATGCAATCTGCTACATTGCGCTCCTTCCATCACGCCACCCAACATAATGGGCTGCTTCTTTCACCCAATCCACCCGTGACAATGAGAAGATTTCTACCCTATTTGAGCGCTTTCGTTTTGACAGCGGCTATGACCGTTTCGTCCAGCGCCCAGGGATTCGGTGGCGCCGTTGCTGTTTCTGGCTCGGATGTCATCGTCGGAGAAACCGGAAATGGTCAGTTTACCGGTGCCCTGTACGTATTCAACAAAACCGAGGATGGCTCCTGGGCCGAATCCTACCAGCTCACAGCGCCTGGTGGAGGTGAGGACGGTGACGGCTTCGGAAACGCCCTCGCATCGAACGGCTGGCACCTCGTAGCCGGGGCTTCCCGCAGCAACATGGCCTATGTCTATTCGCGTCAGGATGACGGTAGCTGGGATGCCGGCACGGCGCTGACAGCCGACGATCTTGGTGATGAAGATGGTTTCGGGTCCCATGTTGCCGTTGGAGACGGCCACGTGGCCGTCGCAGCTTCCAGCCAGGCTGACGGTGCTGGAGCCGTTTATGTCTTTTCCATGAGCGATAGCGGTTGGGAAATGGCTGCCAAACTGACTCCCGAAGGATTGGCTGCCAATGCTTTCTTCGGTGCTGCCATGGCATTCCATGGAGACCGACTGGTCGTTGGTGCACCTGCAAGGCTGAACGCCTTTGCACGTCGTGGCCAGGAGTTCACGCAGGTTGGCGCCGCGTATGTGTTTGGCAGTGGCGACGATGGCTGGGCTCAGATCTCCCAGCTCAGTCCAATGGCCGTGAGTGAAGGGGGCGGCTTCGGGGCGGCAGTTGCGCTGGAAGGATCCCATCTCGCCGTTGGTGCACCATTCGATAACGGATCTGTCGGAAGTGTATCCCTTTACGAGTGGGACGCGGAGTCCGATTCGTACGAGCCAACCAACAAGCTGGCGCCGTTCGTGGCCAATCGCGGAACGCAGTTTGGTTCGTTCGTGATGGTGGACGCCTCCCAGGTCTTTGTTGGAGCGCCCGGTGACGAGCGCGGGCAAGGGTCGACCTACTGGTTTGAAGTGGGAGAAGGCGGAGACATCAGCATGGCGATGAAATCCGGGGCGGCCTCGACGTCCGGCCGTGCTTCCTTCGGATCTACTCTGGCGGGAACGGAAACACTGGCCGTCATCGGCGCGCCGGGACAGGATTCCCGCGCTGGAGCAGCCGTAGTGTATGAGACGGATGACCAAGGAGTATGGAAAGAAATCTCGATGGTCATAAATGACATGAAGGGCTTGCCATCTTTCTCAGGTGATGCCGTTGAATGTGAGGATGGCATGGCTGCTGGATTTGAATGCGGCAATATTGAGATCACATCCTACATGAACATGAAAGACCTGGGCGCCAATCGTGGCACCATGGTCAATGATATCTGGGGTTGGACCGATCCGGACACGGATCGAGAGTACGCTATTGTCGGTCGTTCGGACGGCACGTCGTTTGTCGATGTTACCAACCCTGGCATGCCGGTCCTGCTCGGAACGCTTCCGATGACCGAAGGCGCTCGCGCGGCGGCTTGGCGCGACATGAAGGTGTTCAATTACCACGCATACATTGTCGCAGACGGCTCGGGACAGCACGGTCTACAGGTCTTCGACCTGACGCGTCTGCGTGAGCTCGATGGCAGCAATCCACCGGTCATGGAGCCCGATTATCTATACACGGATATTGCCTCGGCCCACAACATTGTCATCAACGAAGAGACGGGCATTGCCTACTCGGTAGGTGGAAGCTCGGGTGGCGTCACGTGCGGCGGTGGCTTGCACATGCTCGATCTGAACAAGGACCCGAAGAAGCCTGAGTTTGTGGGCTGCTTTGCGGATTCATCCACCGGTCGTCGTGGCACAGGCTACTCGCACGATGCGCAATGTGTGACCTATTCAGGTCCCGACACCGAGCATGCGGGCAAAGAGATCTGCATGGGCTCCAACGAGACGGCACTCTCCATTGCCGACGTGACCGACAAGGAAAACCCAGTCGCCATCTCGATGGTCGTTTATCCGAACGTGGCCTACGCCCACCAGGGATGGCTCTCGGAAGATCACGAGTACTTTTACATGAACGACGAAGGGGATGAGCCACAGGGTCTCGTCGACGGAACGCGTACGCTGGTATGGGATGTGCGCGATCTGGATGAGCCAGTACTTGTCACGGAGTTCATTCAGGAGACTACAACAACAGATCACAACCTGTACATCAAGGACAACCTGATGTACCAGTCGAACTACGGCTCGGGCCTGCGCATCATCGATATCACCGATCGTGCCAACCCAGTCGAAGTCGGATTCCTGATCACCCACCAGGGTGGCGGTGGATCCTGGAGCAACTACCCGTACTTCAAGAGCGGTGCGATTGCCGTCACGGACATGGGTGCCGGGCTCTTCATGGTTCGCAAGAAAGATCAAGAGATGTAGTCTACCTGCCAGTCCGGCGCTCAGGGCTCCACTTCGGTGGCCTCTGATTGCCATGAAGGCATTGCAAGATTGATCTAAGGCCGTTTCAGGCTCGTACGCGGGGCGCGGGTGATGTGTGGATTCTACTCCATGTCTCGTCCGCGCCCCGCGTAGTAACGGCCGGAATGGTGAAGTGCCGTCCATGCACTATCCTGATTCCATTCCACTCCCTTCCCGCCATGCTTCAGACGCTCACGGTTCTCATCTACCCGCTCATTCTGATCGGCGTCGGCATCTGGCGTTCCCGTCGGGTCCGCACGCACGCCGATTTCATGGTGGCCGGGCGCTCGGTACCTGCCTGGATGCTTGCCGGTACCCTGATCTGTACCTGGGTCGGCTCGGGGACCCTATTCGGAGGGGCGGGGCTGGCTTTCCGCAGCGGATTTTCGGCCCTGTGGTTTTCCATTGGAGCCTGGTTTGGACTCGTGGCCGTATTCCTGATGGCACCCCGTGTCCGGGCCCTCGAGCAATATACCGTGCCCGATCTGCTCGAGAAGCGATATGGCCCCATGTCGCGCTTGCTGGGTACATGTGCCATCCTTGTGGCCTACACCGCCATTGCAGCATACCAATTTCGCGGCGGTGGATGGATTCTCACGATTGTTACGGACGGCGCCATCTCGCCAGAAGCGGGTATGCTTCTGACAGCCGCTGCCATCGTGCTTTTTACCGCTGTCTCCGGAATGATGTCCATCGTTTCGGTGGATGTGGTGAACGGACTCATCATCACCATTGCCATCGTATTGGCTCTTCCGCTTGTGATCAGTGGTGGCGGAGGGGTAGAGGACGTTTTCGGTCGCCTCGATCCGGCCATGCTGACGCCAACGGGAGGACACAGCGCCCTTTGGATAATCGGGGTTGCGCTGCCCACCTTCCTGTTCCTCTTCGGAGAGAGCGGCATGTACCAGAAGTTTTTCTCCGCACGAGATGCCCGCACGGCACGGCGCAGCGTGATCGGCATGCTGATGGGCATCACGATCATTGAAACCAGCATCGCGCTGCTGGCCATGTCTGGACGCAGTCTATATCCCGAACTCGCCACAGGCACCAACGCGGTAGGCAGGGCTGCTTCGGAAACCGTTATCCTGCACCTGGCCCGCCATGGGCTTCCAGAGCTCCTGGGCGCAGCCCTGTTGGCGGCGGCCGTTGCTATCGTTTTGTCGACAGGCAGTACCATGCTTCTGGTTGCGTCGTCCAATGTCAGCCGGGACCTGTACGAGCGTTTCATTCGTCCTGACGCCACCGAGGCCAGGAAGTTGACCGTGCAACGAATCAGCGTGCTGGTGCTGGCCCTCGTTGGCATTCTGCTGCTGACCCGATTCGAATCCGTTCTGACGATGGCCCTGTACGCCTATTCCGTCATTGGTGCGGCGCTCACTCCAGCCCTCGTAGCGGCCTTCACATGGAAACGGGTGACTGCTCAGGGAGCCGCCGCATGCCTCTTCGGAGGGCTCGGGACGATTGTCGGATTGGCTGCCCTTGGAAGCATGGGAATGGATCTCTCCCTGGCCATTGGCGGGACGGTGTTCGATTTCTCCAGCAGTGACTATGTGGTTGTCCCGGGTGTTCTTGTCTCGGTTACCCTGCTGATCGTGGTCAGCCTGCTGACCCCTCCAACAGATCCAGTCGTTCGCGAAGCCTTTCTGCCTGGCCGTCGGGCTTCGCCCGCCCGGGATTGATCCGTTCTTCCGGCTCGATTAGGTTCGGGTATCCCGATCAGCGGTTCTTCATCCTTCGAATCTCAACCGGTTCCTATTGCCATGTCACGGACGCTTTCACTTGCTCACCTCTCTGTCGAACCCGGAAACAGCACGCACGGTTTTGTGAGCGTGGATGTCATTGGACAGACGGTGAACGTGCCGGTTTTCCTCATAAACGGTGCGCATCCGGGTCCCCGGCTGGTGGTTACGGCCGGTATCCACGGTGGCGAATATCCGTGCGTGGAAGCGGCCATCCGGCTGGGGCGGTCCATTGATGCGGCTGCGTTGAGTGGCCAATTGATCGTGGTGCCGTCTGCCAACCCTGTGGCCTTCAAGGCGCGCTCCATCTACATCACACCGCCTGATGGCCTGAATCTGAACCGACAATTCCCTGGCGATCCCGAAGGCTCGTTCACGCGGGTTTGGGCCGACTGGTTGTTCCGGAACGTAATCAAAGCCGGGGACCTGTATATCGACATGCACGGAGGGGACATGATCGAGGCGCTCGTGCCGTTCGTTGCCATTACGCTGACCGGGAATCAGGCGGTGGACGAGACGGCAGAGCGTATGGCAAGGGCCTACGGCATACGCGCTTTCCTGGCCAAAGAGGGCGTGGGGCCCATCGGTGGCACCACCACGGGCAGTGCTGCGGTCGCTGGCATACCGGCGCTGCTGACGGAGGCCGGAGGGCAAGGCGTTTGGCATGAGTCCGAGGTGGATATCCTGCAGGATGGTGTGCGGCGCGTCATGGCCGAATTCGGCATGTATGAAGCGATTGATGCTCCAGGAGAAGAGGCAGAGCGTCTCGGTGGCTGGGACTGGTTACGCGCCGATGTGGATGGACTATTCTATCCCAGTGTTCGCATAGGAGAGCAGGTACAGAAAGGACAGCGAGTAGGAGAAATCAAGGATATTTTCGGCGAAACGCTGCGCACCTACGATGCACCCGCTGGGGGAGAGGTGCTGTTCCTGGTCACGTCGCTGGCCATGAACGAAGGGGATCCACTGATGTCCATCGCATGGGAATAGGAATCAGGGTCCGAACCGGGCGTGTCGGATGATGCTCGAAGACGCTCTCGTTCATGCGTAGCGTTTGCGACGGAATTCAATCCACCCTCCTTCGATCCGTTGTTCGGGATCATGATGGGTCCAATGGATGATTCCGCCCAGGTCGTTTGGCTCGTATTCCCCAAACACACGAATTTTGCCACCCTCGAACAGTCTTTCGACCCGAGGTGCGATATCGATGTTGTGCGCTACCAGCAGTGTACGTCCAGAAGGCTCCTCCATGATGAATCGCTGGTGTTTGTCTCCCTTCAGATCGTCCGAAAGAATGCGCACGATGCGTCCTTCAAACGACTCCAGCGGTGTGTCAGGAAGGGCCATGGCAGGGTGTCTCTATCACAGTAAGATGGATCCTTTGCGTGTTCGTCAGGAATCAGGGGATTCAGGATAGAGGGTCACACGGACGTACTGGTCATCCCGGAGTACTTTTCGGGCCATGTCAGCCACGTTGGCTGGCGTGACGATTTCGAGTGCTTCTGCCGGATTGAGCAGAATACGGGCGGGATCCATATCCCTGGTAAGGTAGAATTTGGTGGTATTCAGCCAGTAGCCGTTCTCCTCCAGTCCGGTTTCCCAAGCCCGGAAGGCCTGCTCACGCGCATTGGCCAGATCTTCCTCGTCTGGACCCAATTCCTTGAAAGCGTGGATCGTGTCCCAAACCATGGCAACCAGCTCATCCACCCGCTCGGGATCGCAGCCGAATACGATGACGAATTGATAGTGCTCATACGGTTGGTCGCGCAGGGACCCTTGGACGGACACCCCGTAGGTTCCACCCAGATCCTCGCGCAAAACCTCTCGCAAACGGGTATCCAGCGTTTCCCGAAGCATGTTCATGGCCCGACGAGATTCCATCGTCCAAGGCATGTCGCCCGAGAAAACAATGCCGACCTGGGAGACAGGCTCCACGCCCCGGTGCACTTCTTTTTCGATGGCTCCCGAAGGAGGCCGGATCCCTGCATCAATGCCCGCTTCCTCACGGCCCGCCCCTGGCAGTGAAGCCAGGTATTGGGTGACCAAGGGGCGCATATCCTCGGGTTCAAAGGTGCCCACGAACAAGAATGTGAAGTCCGAGAAGTCCTCAAACCGGTCGGAATAGAGCATCTCCATGTGAGCAAGATCTGCTTCTGCAAGCACATCGGCAGACATGGGTCGCGCCCTGATGTGGTAGTTGTTGAGCGTCACGTTGAGCGTGTCACCAAACGCAGATTGGGGATTATTCTGCATCGTGGACAGCATGCTGTTCATACGCGTCATGAACGAGGCGAACACGGTAGAATCACTCCTGGGGGAAGTGGCATACAGGTGGGTGAGCTGAAACAGGGTTTCCAGGTCTTGCGGGCTGGCAGACCCGCTGAATCCTTCTTCCAGGGATCCGATGAACGGGCGAATCCTGGCCACCTTTCCAGAGAGCTTTTTGGAGAGATCCACGGCATTGAAGCTTCCCACGCCGCTTCCGCCGATGATATTGGTCGTGAGAGAGGAGGAGATGTACATGGAATCCGGAGCCAAGGAAGCGCCACCTGGACTCCACGCCGAAACCAGAATTTCGTCAGCTTTGAAATCGGTCGGTTTCAGCAGCACCTTGACGCCGTTCGAGAGCGTCCACGTCGTAAGTCCGATGTCCTCGCGAAAGGCTTCTTCAACGATGCTGCCCGGTTGTGGCAGGTCCGCGATGAGAGGCGCATCCTGGTCTCCGTCATCGTAGGGTTCAAGTTCAAGCCCTTCGACATCGGAAATGACCGCCTTGACAGCCTCGTACGTGGGCATCGGCTGATCCTCCCCGCCAGGACCTGAAATGAGGATCACCTGATTGTCCCGAGTCATCAATACAGATACCAGGGAATTCACGTCTTCGAGGGAAATCTGGGGAAGCACGCGCTGCATGAGCTTGAATTCGGCATCGATACCTGGGACAGCCTCTCCTGTGAGCGCATGACGACGGTACTCGTCGGCCAATGCCGAGGAGTACTGGTTACCCCTCTCATTCCAGGCGACTTCCATGCGGCGCAGGCGTGCCTGACGGGCCCGGTTGACTTCGGACCGGGTAAATCCGTGTTGGCGAATGCGCTCGGTTTCCTCGAGCATCGTCTTCAGCGCCCGCTCGTATTGCCCCTCCTGTACGCTTGCCCTCAGGGAGAACGCCGATTTGGTTCGTACCAACGAACCGTCTCCGCTACCTGCTCCAATGAACGGAGGATCAGCGTCTTGCGTCAGTTCTCCCAGGCGCCGATTGAGCATGCTGGCGAAGAGGCTGCGCTGCAGATCTTCCCGATACTGCTCAGCGGTGCCGGGATCGCCGTTTTCGTGTTTGTAAACCAGCTCCACTGACGCAAACCCGGCTTCGGGATCCGACTCTATTGAAACCAGCGGCAGGTCATGGTCGGGGATCGTGAAGTAGGTTCTTTCCCTCGCCTCGTCCGGGCCGGCCAGATCTCCGAAAAGCTCCTGTATGCGGGATTCAATCAGCTCAGCGTCGAAATCTCCGACCGCTACAACCGTCATCAGATCCGGACGGTACCAATCCCGGTAGTACTGGATCAGCCGGTCATGCGAAAAGGTCCGCAAGGATTCCTCGGTTCCAATGGGAAGGCGATCCGGGTAGTGGGATCCGCTCAGTAAAACTGGGTATTGACGGGAGATGATGCGATTGGTGCCACCCTGACGAAGGCGCCATTCCTCTATGACGACACCCCGCTCCTTGTCGATCTCCTGAGGGTCGAATGCGACATTGCCGGCCCATTCGCGCAGAATCTGGAGTCCTTTGTCGAGGATCTCCGGATCGTCAGTCGGTAATTGGAGCATGTACACCGTCTCATCAAAACTGGTATAAGCATTGATATCCGGTCCGAATCGCATTCCAATCGACTCCAAGTATTCGACCAACGCTTGCTCTTCGAATTTCTCCGTCCCGTTGAACGCCATGTGCTCGACGAAATGCGCCAGCCCGAGTTGGTCGTCCGCTTCCTGGATCGATCCGGCATTCAGAACAAGACGTAATTCGGCGCGCTTTTCCGGCCGCTCGTTTGCCCGAACCATGTATCGAAGTCCATTGTCGAGCGTATCGGACGCGATCGCTGGGTCCAGAGGGATGCGCTCCTGAGCTTCTACGCGAACGCCTGTCAGACCGATAATGCTCAGCAGGAATAGAAACGGAATTACACGCGTCAAGACGTTTGGCATGAGGAAGATCGGGTAATGAGTAGGGTCAGGAGCTACAGGACAACATGGACGCCCCGGGTTGTTCGCGAGCCCATTCCGGGCGGCGTTTGACCAGGTCTTCGCGTCCTTCTTGAACATCATACGGCGTGCGACACGCGTCGAAAAGGTCATCCAGGAGGGCCATGTCGCCTTTTTCTGCGGCTTCGATGGCTTGGAAGACCAGATAATTGCGGGGAATGATCCAGGGATTGGACCGGGACATGCGAGCCAGTCGTGATTCTTGGTCGTCCTCGTCAAGGACGGCCTCCGACCAGCGGGTCATCCAATCCATGATCTGCTCAACGTCAGACATCGAGGGGGGCGCATAAAAAGCATCATCCAGAAGGCGCACATCAGGATCTTCAGGGTCGAAGTTCATCAGGGCCCGAAAAAAGAGGGTCCAATCTGTTTCGATTTCCTGCATCCAAGCGAATAGGTCGCTGATCAGTTCTGCATCGTGCAACGTCTCCAGGCCAAGCTTTGCGGCCATGCGTTTCTGATAGGCTGCGCTGAACTGCCTTGGGAACGAGTCGACAAGGGCCTGAACGGGTGCAACATCATCGAGCAGAGGCAGCAAGGCCTGAGCGAATTGAGCCAGATTCCAATGGGCAACCCGCGGCTGATTCCCGAAGACGTAGCGGCGGGATTGAGCGTCGGTCGTATTGGGCGTGAAATGCGGGTCGAAATGATCGATCCAGCCGTACGGGCCGTAGTCGATGGTGAGTCCAAGAACAGACATGTTGTCCGTATTCATGACGCCATGTACAAACCCTACCCGCATCCAGTCGGCTACGAGCTCGGCGGTGCGTGAAAGAACGGCTTCGATGAGGTGCAACGGTGCGTCGGGAGCGTCCGCATCCATTTCCGGGAAATGCTCGCTGATGGTCCAGTGCACCAATTCGGCCAGGAGATCACGCTCCTGTCGTGCTGCATGGATCTGGTAATTTCCGAATCGCAGAAATGACGGGGCCACCCGACACACGATCGCACCGGGCTCCATGGCCGGTCGGCCGTCATAGAACATATCGCGCTCCACCAGTTCACCCGTTCCGACCAGACTCAATGCACGGGTGGTTGGAATGCCGAGATGGTACATGGCCTCTGAGCAAAGGAATTCCCGGATCGAGGAGCGTAGCACCGCCCGCCCGTCCGCCGTACGCGAATAGGGGGTGGGACCAGCCCCTTTCAGCTGCAGGGTCTGCCAGGTCCCTTTAACGTCCCGGATTTCACCAAGATTGATCGCGCGGCCATCACCGAGTTGACCGGCCCAGTTGCCAAATTGATGTCCGCCGTAATTCATGGCGTATGGACGGCTTCCCGGAGCAATCTCGTTTCCGCTCAACCACGCCAACCAGTCCTGGTCAGAGGTCCAATGTGCAGGAAGGCCCAGTTCAGCCGCCAGTTGCGGTGAGTGGGCAAGCAGTGTGGGGTCTGACACGGGTTCGGGCGTGACCTGTGACCAGGCGGCTCCCGTGACCTCCCTGCGGCGGGAATCACCCGAGGTGTCACCCGCAAGGGCATCCACGTATCGATGGGCGAATGTACTCATGCATCGTCGGGATACGTGACGGCCACTACTTCCAGGGTTTCTTCGACACCGCCCATCATCAGCGTAGCCGTTTCACCCGGCTTGCAGCCGGTCAAAGCGCGCGCCAACGGGGCAATCCACCCGATGCGCATGGTGGCAATATCCGATTCATCTACGCCCACAATCTGGAAAGTCCTCTCCAGACCGGGCTTTCTACCCTGTTGCGTTCGGGTCGTGACGCGGGCGCCAAAGCGAACTTCATCTGATGGCTGATCGGCCGCCCGTACAACCTTGGCACTCTTTATTCTGGCTTCCAGATCCTTGATGCGACCGCGGACGACGGTCAACGCCCGATTGCGGTCTTCGCTATGAGGATCCCCTTTCTTGAGGCGCTCACGTTCCTTTTCCAGTTCGGTCAATTCTTCGTTCAGCAGTCGCAGCCCACGGACCGTCACGAAATTGACGGCACCGGCAGGAAGTGGGGCACGCGGCGGGATATAGACATCGCCACTCGGTGCGTCTTCATTGACGAACGCTCGGGACATGGCTTGTTCAGACTCAGGAAGTGGATTCGGGCAGATAGTCCTCGCCCGGGTTGACGAAGAGGTTTTCTTCCCATTTGTACTGCTGATCGTGCAGCTCCTTGTAGCGCCCTTCGAGTGCCATCAGCTGGGCGTGCGTTCCGCATTCGACGATTTCACCGTGCTCAAGGACCACAATCTGGTCTGCGCTGCGAATCGTGGACAGACGGTGAGCGATGACGAATGTCGTACGCCCCTGGCGAAGGGAAGCAAATCCGGCCTGAATCAAGGCCTCACTCTCCGAGTCCAAGCTGGAGGTTGCCTCGTCGAGTACCAGGATACGCGGATTGGCCAGAATGGCGCGCGCGATGGCAATGCGCTGACGCTGTCCGCCTGACAGCTTGATACCCCGTTCACCGACGACCGTGTCGTAGCCGTCGGGGAATTCGGAAATGAAGATGTGGCAATTGGCCAATTCAGAGGCGCGTAAGACCTCGTCCTCCGATGCATCCGGTTTGGCGAAACGGATATTGTCGGCAACGGTCCCGTCGAACAAGAAGTTTTCCTGCAGCACGACGCCGAGATGCCTCCTGAAATCATGCAGACGAACGGACTTCAGGTCTTTGCCATCAATGAGTATTCGCCCTGAGTCAGGTCGGTTGAACGCCATCACAAGGCTGACCAACGTGCTCTTGCCGGATCCACTCGAGCCAACCAGCGCCGTCGTTGTACCGGCTTTGGCGGTTAATGACACGCCCTTCAGCACAGGAACGTCTTCTTCGTATGCGAAATCAACATCCTGAAGGACGATTTCGCCATCAACCGAAGAAAGGGCTTCGCGCGTCTCATCTTCTTCGTCCTCCGTTGGGTGCTCGAGCAGCTCACGGATTCGGTCCAGCCCGGCGAAGGCTTCAGAAACCTGCGTCCCGATGGCCGCCAGCTGAATGATGGGTGCAGCCAGGAGTCCGATCAGGAAGATGTACATGACGAAATCTCCCATTGTCATGTCACCTGCAGCGATAGCCTTGCCTCCGACCGTGATCATCAGGATTCCAACACCACCGATCACGATACCTGCAAATGTGGAGATGGCGGCACGGCCCGTGATGGCCTTCCTGACGTTCTGAAAGAGCTCATTGACGCCATCGGAAAACACCGTCTGCTCTCTGCTCTCAACCCCATACGCCTTTACGATTCGGATGCCGTTGAGCGTTTCGTTGAGGCGACCCGTGACCTGGGAGTTGATTTCTCCACGCTCACGGAATAGTGGCCGCAGTTTCGCGAACGCGAAGGCCATTGCGGCGCCAAAAGCCAACAGGAAGCCCATGGTCGATGCCGTAAGCTGCCAGTTGATCACGAACAGCCAGGAAAGGGCAATTATGGCCGTCAGGACACCGCCTACCATCTGGACAATACCGGTACCGACCAGATTTCTGATACCCTCGGCATCGGTCATGATTCGGGAGATCAGCACCCCGGTTTTCGTTCCGTCGAAGTACCGGATGGGCAGGCGTGTCACGTGAGCCTGAACCCGACGGCGCATATCCATGATGGCTGCCTGCGCTGTGACCGAAATCACTTGTGAGAGGGCAAAGGTGGTGATGGCACCCAACATGGTCGCGCCACCGACGGCAAGTGCGATGGGCAAGAGCATGTCCATCTTGCCTTCGGCCAGGATCGTATCGACCAGATATTTGGAAGCCCACGGCAGAACGAAACCGCTGAGCCGATTGACGAGCATCAAGACGAATCCAAACGCCAGCTTGCCCCGATGCTCCCACATCAAGGAGCGGACCTCCTGCAACGTGGCCCCCTTCTTTTTGGGCTTGAGGTCTTTTTGGGACGCAGAATGTGTATCCGGTGCTGAGGATGTCTCCTGTGACGAGTCGGGCTCCAGCACGGAGTCCTTGTTCGCGGTATCGGTCATGAATCGGAGGTTGGGTGCGGCCCTTACACGCCCTGCCTCAGCGTCCGATCCATGCACTCGGATACGATGCTCCACGGGTCCCGGAGAAGCAGGCTACCATGTACCTGATCTGTGGGCAGATGACTATCCTTCGGCCTGCATCTCGGCCGCGACGGCCTGTACCTCATCGAGCACGCGCAGCAGGTTGCCACTCCAGATCTTCTCGACCTCTTCCTCGGAGTATCCGCGACGGACCAGCTCCAGCGTCACATTGAACGTCTCGGAGGCATCATTCCATCCGTCGACGCCGCCTCCGCCATCGAAGTCGGAAGAGATCCCCACGTGGTCGATGCCAATCGTTTCAACCAGGTAATCGATATGGTCAACAAAATCGGCCACGTTGACCGGTTTCTGCTCGATGTCGGCTGCCCGGAGCGCCAATTCCTCTTCCAGCGGCGCAATGGCATCGGCATACGCTTCGCGCTGCTCTGGCGTCATCGCAAACCATGCGCGGCGATCCGTAACCACGGAGATCCCCATTTCCTGCGAGATTTCCTGACGCAAGGCGTTCGTAGCCTCGCGATAGGCCCGATCCTTTTCCATATCCACGTAGCTGCGGAATGCTACCGTCTGAATGACGCCGCCATTCGCCTTCAGCGCCATCAGCTGCTCGTCATCCATGTTGCGACTATGGCCATTGAGCGCGCGCGCTGAGGAATGAGACGCGATAACGGGAGCCCGTGAGAGCTCAAAGGTCTGCATGTTCGCGACTTTGGAAGGGTGGGAAACGTCAATCATGATGCCCCACTTGTTCAGCTCTGCAACCGCTTCTCGACCCAAGTCGCTGAGTCCGTCGTGCAGCCACACGCCATCGCCTTCTCCCGTGTTCGAGTCTGCCAGCTGGCTGTGGCCATTGTGGGCCAGGGACATGTAGCGGGCGCCCCGCTCCTGGAATTCCTGGATGCGGCCAATGTCGTCACCCATGGGGTAGCCGTTCTCAATTCCGATCATCGCGACCAATTTGCCTTCGCCTACAATGCGACGAACGTCGTCCGACGTATACGCAAGCTCAATTTCATCTGGGGCTTTTTCGTCCGCCAACCAGTGAATGGCATCGAATTTGGAGATCGCATTCTCATAAGCCGCGTCGAAACCGGCATCATCCAGATCTCCCTGACCTGTATAAACGATGAACCAGCCTACGTCCAGGCCGCCTTCCCTCATTTTGGGAAGGGTAACCTGCGTGGGCAGGTCCATGGTGTAATTACGCTCTTCCGTGAAGTTGGACGTATTGATGTCGTCGTGGGTATCGAGCGTGATGATGCGCTCGTGGACGCCGCGGGCGCGTTCCACCAATTCTTCCTCGGTCTCTTCAGCCGCCTGGCATCCGGCACATACAAGAACAACAATCAGGAAGAGGGGGGCGTATAAGCGGAGACGATACATGGCAGGATTCAGATCGTTGGAGAGACAGGAAGGTGAAATATAGCCAGATCTACCGATCGCGCCAGACAGTCCTCGGGAGCAATCAGGACGTAGCCGGGCCTTGGCGGGGTGTGCTCGACAGCGGATCACGGAACAATGTCGATGCAAAACCAATCGCAAAAGCTGCATAGAAGACGCTCAGAATCAGGAATCCATTCCCGATATCATGTTGGAACACCTCCTTTACCAGCATGAGTGCCACGACGGTGAAGTGAATCAGATTGGCGCTGGCCAACGGTTTTCCGTAGATCCCCCCGATGGGTGCGTTGCGACTCATCCAGTTCAGGACTGCGAATCCCAGATAGAGACCGCCCATGATCTGGAACAGGATAACCGTGGTTTTTATCGGGTCGATGCCAGCCAGAACCAATACCTCTGCGGGCGTGAACGTCCCCGAGATACCCAGCAAGGCCAGAAACAAGGCGGACGACACTAACAGAATGCGGGTAAACATCCACGTTGACGTTGTGAGTCGGACGGGGCAGCGCGGAGGATCACGTCCTCAGCAGGGGCGGTCTCCCAATCGTCGAATCGCACTGATACTGGAAATCACGGAAACGCATTAGGGGACCACGACCGTCAGTGCCATTTTGCCAATCTGAACGCCAGATACTTGGCCGTTCACAATCGAATCCCCATGATTGATGGCGATCAGGATGGAGCCTACAATGACGGCAAATCTAAAGCCTCGCCGCACAATAGTGCGATCGACGAGCAGCTCGGGCCAGGAGGAGGGAGATGTTTCCACGATTACAGGATGCGTTGACGCTGAGCTCTGAACCTGGCAAAACCGCTTTTCAGATCTGGCTGCCCTCGTCCGTTGAGGCACGTGATTAGCAGTCTCAATGGCCGCCCGCTTCCCATGGAAAAGGGGCCGATCGAATCGATTATCCGGGGGTGGGGTGATCCTTCGGGTCTTGAACGGCAGGACAGCGAGCTCTCACTGAAACGAATTGGTGATTTGAAACCCTAATAAGAGCCTCCGCCGCCGGCATGGCTCCCTCTGTTGTCCAGCACCTGATACGCCCCATGAGATATTTGCCACTTCTGATAGCGCTGATCCTGATTGGATGCAGCTCCGATGCTGACAACGGTATGATTACGGGTCCGGTCACGGAAGAACCGGATAATCAAACACCGACCGTAGTGAGCTTCTCCATGCAAGTGCAGCCCATTTTTGCTGCTTCCTGTGGTGGCTCAGGTTGCCATGTTGGTGGATCGGCCAGCGGCGTAAACCTTGCTTCATGGTCTGCGACCATGGCCAGCAATGGATCACAGTACGGCGGCCCGTCCGTCGTGGCAGGCAGTGCTGCTAACAGTCCTCTGGTTGACAAATTGGGCTCCTCGCCCCGGTTTGGTTCTCGCATGCCTCTCGGACGGGCCGCCTTGACGTCTTCGCAAATTGCTTCTATTTCCAGTTGGATCAATGACGGAGCTCCCAACAACTGACGGCCTGCGTGTCCGCTGGTACCTGGCGCTTCTCGTCGCAGCATGGGTCTGGATCATCCTGATTCCATCTCAGGCGGAGGCGCAAGCCTGGTACGCAGAAACGGGCCACGTTGAATTCCTGTCCAACGTGCCTCTGCACGATTTTATCGGTACATCAGACGTCCTGACCGGACGGATTGACCTGGCCGAGAACACCGTGGATTTCTTCGTCGACCTCAATACACTGGATACCGGTATCGGTAAGCGGGACAAGGATATGCGAAAGACCCTCGAGACGGACGATTATCCCTTTGCAGAGTTCTTCGGCACGCTCCTTACGGCAGTTGATCCAGCTGCGGAAGGTCCCCAGCCCGTTGAGGTGGAAGGCGACTTTACCATACACGGGATCACGCGTACCATTCAGGTACCCGGGCAACTCACATTCTCAGAGGAAGGATTACGGATTGAAGCCTCCTGGACGCTACTCTTGGAGGACTATGAGATCCAGCCCCCGCGTTTGCTCTTCCTGAAGGTAGACGAAGAGCAAGCCATAACCATTGACATCTTGCTGACACCCGAATCATGACAAGAACCTCCCGCCTTACCGCTTTCGCTCTGTTCGTGGCGGCCCTCGTGACGGTTTCGTCTGCTTCGGCTCAGATGCAACGGACCCGTTCGGCTCAGCAGCCCGTCGATGAGTTGTTCTGGTCCCACGCGATCATCGTCTTGCCCTCGACGACCCAGCTCGGAAAGGGGGATCTGGACTTCACCATCCACCACACGTTTGGTCCCGTCTCAAGCGGTCTGAATGACCTGTTTGGATTGGACCTGGCTGCCAATATCCGCTTCGGGCTTGATTACGGGGTAACGGACCAGGTCATGGTGGGCGTGGGGAGATCCCGTTTCGACAAGATCCTGGATTTCCGCGCCAAGGCGAACCTGCTGCAACGAGACGGATGGCAGGTGGCCGGATACTACAATGCGGCAGCCGAAACAACGGAAGATGGCCGGGATCTGGCCGATCGGATGTCCTATCACGGATCCGTACTGATCGGCAAGCGCGTGACAGATCAATTGACAATCCAGCTGGCCCCCGGTTTTTCCCGGTTCGTGTATGCTCCTGACCAGGACGTATTTGGTCAAGGGATCCAGACCAGCTTGAACAATCATTACTCGTTGGGAACGGCCGTTCGTTACGAAGCGCGGGAGAACGTCTCATTCATCGCAGAGATGATCACCCGGGTCGGCGATGTATCAGGCGGCACGAACAATGTGGGCTCATTTGGCGTGGATCTGGAGACGGGGGGCCACGTGTTCCAAATGTTTTTCACGTCGTCACAGTGGATTACGCCTCAACACGCCGTGGCATGGTCCAGGACCCCCATGGCAGATGGCGATTTTGGATGGGGCTTCAATGTACACCGTGTGTTTGGCACCGGGCGATAGGTGGCTTTTTCTGGCTGCCATCGGTGGCAGACGCAAATAGAAAGGCCTCCGTTTTTCGGATTGTGGATGAAGTCGGTTCTGGAAGGGCTTTTCCGACAAACGCCATGCTGCACATTGCAGAACCGGTTCATAGTCGCTGGGTAGAGTAAGCCAGATCAGACTTGAACCACCCGGTAGGCCAATGAGAATTGCGTCGGAGGAGTTATCCAATGATCGGGTTTTGATGGGCGGGGTGCAATGGGCGGCGCCCCGCCGTCATTGGTCAGGGCAATTCCCTGATTCGTACGTCCCGCCACGCCACCGTGCGACCGGCCAGGTCGGGGTCTCCAATGGAGTGCACCTGCAGGCCAATGAACCCTTCTGCCGTCATTGAGTCGATCAGGTCGGCGGCAAGGACGCCGTTGACCCACGTGCGGATGTGATCACCGCGCGCTTCGATGCGGTAGTGATTCCATTCGCCTTGTCTGAAAGCCTGCTGCGCCGCGGTCCGGTTGCGCAGGTTGAACAGCCAACCGCGACGTCCTTCTTCGTAAATCCCGCCGCTCCACGCGCGGTCCGATGGGTCGATTTCGACCTGATACCCATGCACGCGGCCGTTCTGGTATTCGGGGAGACTGTTTGAGCGAATCTGGATACCCGAATTAAGCAGCGGATCGACCCGGAATTCCAGCTCCAGAACAAAATCGCCGTAGCGCTTATCGGTCGTAAGGAAGGAGTTCGGCGTATCGGGAGTCGATGTGCCGACAATGACGCCGTTTTCGACTTCATAGGTCGCTTCGCCACCTAGCTGCGTCCAGCCGCTCAGGTCGTTGCCATTGAAAAGGGGCGTCCAGTCCGTCTCGGTTTCGGTTAGCGTTTGGGCCGTCCAAGGCGTATCGGGCGCTTCTTCCTGCCGAACAGCGGCTACCTGCTCTTCCGTGACCGGGCCACTCTGGTTCGTCCACGCATTGCGGATGTAGGTCAGCGCGTCGGCGATCTGTTGATCCGAAAAATCGAGCTGGCGCACGCCCGGCATATGGTCGACCACGTCCGGCGCGGCATACGTCGCACCATCGATATCCATGGGTCCTTCGATCCCATCCAGCACCAGCCGCGCCAGACGCTTTTCATCCTGCAATACCCACTGGGAGCGAAGCAGGGGAGGGGCAACCGACTGCAGGCCAGCGCCATCATTGCCGTGGCAGTTTGCGCAGTAGAGCTCGTACGTCTCACGCCCTCGCTCAAAGCTGGGCTCGAAAGCGGCCGGTAGCAGGCGGACCTGATCCAGGTCCTGCACCAGCGCCATGCCGGCGGCATGCTCCACGGCGCCAGCAATCACACCGCCTCCCGTAGTATCCAGGAAGTCTTGTTCCTGATCTTCGAGCGCGCCGATGATGGCGTCCACGATGTAGGCATCATCAGGATGCGCCGCGGCAATGCGCAGCTGGGCGCCCCAGGCGCGATTTCGAAGGGTTGGATCTTCCGCGATATCCCCCAGAGCTCCAGCAACGTAGCGTGCGACGATGGGGTCGCCGTCCTGGCTCATGAACTCAAGGGCAATCAGTCCCCGGGTCCCGTGAAGGGATGCCGCGACCCGCGCGGCCGCGGAGCGGACGCGCGGGTCGTTGTCTCGGGAGCAGGCACGAAGCGTTCCGTCACTCACCCGGTCGAGTCCTTCCAGCGTCCACAGGGCATGTATGCGCGTTCGAGCGTCCCGGGCTCCGGTGGCCAAGGCTTCCAGCGCCGTCTGCATTTCGGTGGCGTTGCGCTCGATGAGCAAGCGCTGCGCGGTGTCGCGCCACCAGCCGTTCTCGTGCATCAGGTGCAGGACGAGTTCTTCGTTGGATGCGGCGGAAAGGTGCGGTTGTTCGCCCAGTGGCGCATCGGCCCAGCGCACCCGGTAGATGCGACCCAGCCCGAGCGGGGAGTCCAGCTCGCGCATATCGATCTGACGCTGCAGGTACTCGGTCAAATACGTGCTGTGCTGGATCACGCCGCGGTACATGTCCAGGATGAACAATGAGCCGTCGGGCGCTGTGAAGCCATTCACGGGTCGGAAACGCTCGTCCGTGGCCGTCAGGAATTCGGTCCCTTCGCCTGGTCCATTGACCCCGGTGATGCGGCCATCTTCCTCGGACAAGACCACGCGCTTGACCAGATTGGCCGCGGTTTCCTGCACAAAGGCGTTGCCCCGGTATTCTTCGGGAAACTGATCGCCGCGGTAAATGACCGGACCAGCGGCTGAGGTCACATTCACCAGGCGTCCGGATGCGTCCAGCGTGCCGGGTCGGTACCCGCGATTCACGCCTGGGGTTACGCGACGAGGCCACACGCGCGCCCCGGCCCGCGCTTCGCCGTACACGCGCCGATCGCCTGTCTGCCGATGCGGGTTGTACGCGAGCGCCCCCGGCGTCATGTCATCGACCTGGAGAATGGTACTGTTGTGGTTGTAGAAGAGCCGCCCCCAGTCATCCTGCGTGATGCCCCACTGACCCCGGTACTCCGTCTTCTCTTTCTCCCAGATGCCGTCGCGCAATCGATAGCGGGTGTCGGACTTCGCATTGTAGATCCAGTTGTCGAGCCCTAGCATCAATCCGTTTGGTTGGTGCTCCGGGTTGCCGCCCACGGCATACGTGGAATCGACTACCGTCATTTTTCCGGCTTCATATCCATCGCCCGTACGCTCCACGTAGTAGAGATTGGGCGGGACCGCGACGAGGATGCCGCCATCATATACCGCCACCGCGCGGGGCAGGAAAAGGCCGTCCAGGAAGGTGGAAGACGTCTCGTACGAGCCATCGCCGTCCGTGTCACGAAGCGACACGATGCGTCCGGCTGGATCACCCGACTTGTCGCCCTCGGTGGTCCACATGTAGTCGCGCATCTCGACCCCCCACATGGCGCCATCTTCGTCGAACGCCAGCGCCACGGGATCGACCACATCCGGCTCGCTCGCCACAATGTCCACGGCGAAGCCTTCTTCAATCTCAAAATCCTGCAGTGCCTCAGCCGCCGCTCTGACAGGTGCTTCGGGAATGTCCGACGGATCGACGATATCGACGTCCATCGGGGCATCGCCGTTGGGCGACGAGGTATCGGGTTCGCTTCCGCAGCCGGCAGCGAGGATCAAGAAGGCGAAAAGGTAACGGCGCATGACGCTCGGGATAAGTTCTGAGGGGAACCTACGTCAGGCGCAGCATCGCTGCTGACCTATCGACGAAATCCGCCGAAGCGATCCATGAAAACGGCACCTAGAGGCGTGAGGGCTCCGCGGACGTCGTCATTGACCGGACCGTAGATCGCAAAAGAGCGAAGGGTGACGAGGCCCATGAAACGCTCGGCAAAATTGGCACCGAAATTACCCAAGTGGACCAGTGTGGCTTCGTTGTCGGCGTAGCGCTCCTGGATGTGCACTTCGGAGCCGTCATCCATGACATACCAGTCGTAGGTCATGCAGCCACCTTCGGCGCGCGTGTGCTCGACCATCTCGTTCATGAGGTCGCGGAATTGCTCGAGATGGCCGTCATTGACGGTGAGTTTGAGGTTCCAAGAGATGTTTTGCATGGTCATGGCGGGTACTACTCTTTTGGGTATCGGGGGCCAAAAGGTGCGCGCTGGTGGGCAGGATTCCAAATCGCACGGAGAGTACCTTGGGCGGACGAACCGTTTCCGAGAACTGACACCCGCTTGGCTCCATGCCGAATTATGATGACATGATCTATCGCCGCTGTGGCAAAAGTGGCTTGCGACTGCCCCTGATTTCTCTTGGGTTGTGGCACAACTTCGGGGATGTGGACGATCTGGATGTGTCGCGCGACATGATCCTCTGCGCCTTCGAGGCAGGCATCACGCATTTTGATCTGGCCAATAACTACGGCCCGCCCCCCGGTTCAGCTGAAACCAACTTCGGCAAGATCCTGGCGCAGGACCTGGCCTCGCATCGTGACGAGCTGATCATTTCCTCGAAAGCCGGCTACCGCATGTGGGACGGTCCGTACGGAGAATGGGGGTCACGCAAATACCTGGTGACCAGCTGCGATCAGAGCTTGAAGCGGATGGGCCTGGACTACGTGGACATCTTTTACTCCCATCGATTTGATCCGCGCACGCCGCTGGAAGAGACCCTGGGCGCGCTGGACTACATCGTTCGAAGCGGGCGCGCCCTGTACGCTGGGATTTCCAGTTATGGCCCGGAAGAAACGCGGGAAGCTGCGCGCATCCTGCGCGAATTGGGAACGCCGTGCCTGATTCATCAGCCCAAATATTCCATGTTTGATCGGTGGATTGAAGAGGGTTTAACAGACACCCTGGAAAACGAGGGCATGGGATGCATTCCTTTCTCGCCGTTGGCGCAAGGCATGCTGACCAATAAATACATCAATGGGATTCCGGCACATTCGCGCGCCGCAAAAGAGCACGGTTTCCTGCGCCCCGAAGCGCTGACCATGGAGCGGGTGGATCAGATCCGCTCGTTGAACGACATGGCGGCCGAGCGCGGTCAGTCGTTGGCGCAGATGGCGTTGCAGTGGGTTGCGAGGCTGGATGTGGTTACGTCTGTACTGATTGGGGCGAGTCGCGTGGCGCACATTGAGGATGCCCTGGGCGTGCTGCAGGCCCCGGCTTTTTCAGACGATGAACTCGCGGCGATAAATAACATATTGCGGTAAAACAAGACGGCTTTTGGCATGGTGCCACCCACGGCGCTGTTCGGACTCATTAAGGCGCACGATGATATCCGCATCCGTTTCCACCTCGTGGCCGAGTCGTCCGGAAAACTCAGTCAGGTGCTTGTATCCCGCCCCCAGATTGCGGGTGGCTGAGAGCTCGAAAGCACTTGGAATATCCAGTGAACATTGATCAGCGGCGGATCAGGCCGTTTTTAACTCGGTTTCAAGGCCCGTAACTCGACCCGGGAGTCCGCTCCTGGAAGGGTCCGATATCCGGATGATTACCCCACGTCGAACACCAACTTACTTGATTGCACACATGCGTACTCTCTCCAACTCATTCTTCGCTCTGCTTTTTGCCAGCCTCATGATGGTTGGCTGCGGCGGCGAATCCGCTGACACGGCAGCTGCTGACGACGCAACCGAAGAAATGGCCGCTGACGCTATTGTCATCGAAGCCAACGACATGCTTCAGTTCACGGTTACCGAATTCACGGTCACCGAAGGCGAAGAAGTCACGGTTGTTCTCAAGAACGTCGGCCAGATGGCCAAGGAAATGGGCGGCCACAACATCGTCTTCCTGACAGAAGGTGCTGACGTTCAGGCCTTCGGCGTTGCCGCTGCAGGCGCTGGCGAAACGGCGTACATCCCTGCCGACATGGCTGACTGGGTAATGGCAAGCTCCGAGCTGCTCGGTCCAGGCGAAGAAGCAACAGTCACGTTCACGGCTCCTGCTGCTGGCACGTACGAGTTCGTTTGCTCCTTCCCGGGTCACTTCGGTACGATGCGCGGCGTCATGACGGTAGAAGCCGCCATGTAATCGTACGCTGTGGTGCCGAGGCATCGCGGCATGAATAGATCAACTCCGGTTGATGTCATCGGGGCGGCGCCTTTCAGGCGCCGCCCCGATGTGTTTTGGCCCCTTCCCAGAAAAACACGGCTGGTATAGAGGGGCTGCGTAACGACTCGGTGTCCTCTTCGACCTATCTTGCAGCGCAGACCTGCATTGCATGCGCAGCAATCTGCATCGGAAGAACCGCTCCTACATTTATTTCACACCCATGAACAGCTTCTATCGCATTCCTCTCGTCCTTGCTTTTCTTTTGACTCTGAGCGCCTGTGCCTCGGACGATGCGGCCGATGTCGCAACGGACGCAGCGACGGATGCCGTCGTTGATCTGCGCTCTCCCTCGGCTGAGGACGCCCGGATTTTCTTCGTGGGTATTGAAGACGGCGCGAGCGTCACGAGTCCGTTCACCGTCGAGTTCGGCCTGGAAAACATGACGGTCGCCCCGGCAGGCACTGACGAGCCGTTTTCTGGCCACCATCACCTTCTGGTTGACCAAGCGGAGCTTCCGGCTCTGGATATGCCGATTCCTTCGGACAGCGTGCACATCCACTACGGATTGGGCCAGACCAGTACGGAGCTTACGCTACCGTCAGGAGAGCACACGCTCCAGATTGTTCTGGGCAACTACCTCCACATCCCGCACGATCCGCCGGTAGTGAGCGAAAAGATTACCGTTACGGTTCAGTAGGCTCGGCAGGCACGGTTTGATGCGTTCGGTCCAGGAGGCCGGACGGTGGTTCGAGGTCGGAAATTTCTTTGGGGGCCAAGCCATGCGACGAAGGGTCGCGGCTTGTCTGGATTGGCTGAAGTATACTTCGCTCAGCCACAGGGGAATTACGCCCCCAAGACCACCATCCTTGACTCCCACGCACTGATGCGACACCTTCTGCTTCTTCTGCTTTCCGTTCTTCTGCTTGGTCCGGTGAATGCCCAGGACCGCATGACCGCTGAGACCTTCGAGGGGATGGCCCTGCGTAATCTGGGCCCGGGCTTCATGTCCGGTCGTATCGCGGATATCGCCATCCATCCAGACGACGAATCGGTCTGGTATGTCGCCGTCGGGTCCGGCAATGTCTGGAAGACGGTCAATAACGGGACAACCTGGACGCCCATTTTCGAGGACCAGGCTTCGTATTCCATTGGCAATGTCGAAATCGATCCGTCCAACCCGAGCACTATCTGGGTAGGTACCGGAGAGGACGTGGGTGGACGTCATGTTGGTTACGGTGACGGTATTTACCGATCTGACGATGCGGGCCAGACGTGGACGAACATGGGCCTGCACGACTCGCAGCACATTTCCACAATCCTGGTTCATCCACAAGATTCTGACGTGGTCTGGGTCGCTGCTCAAGGGCCGCTCTGGAACGCTGGAGGAGACCGCGGTCTGTACATGACCGAGGATGGGGGTCTCAGCTGGACCCGCACGCTGGGCGATGACGAATGGGTCAGTGTGACGGATGTCGAGATGGACCCCCGCGATCCCGATGTCCTCTACGCCGCAACGTGGCAACGCCACCGGACGGTGGCCAAATATCTCGGTGGAGGCCCTGGCAGCGGACTGCACAAGAGCACCGACGGCGGCCGCTCGTGGACCGAGCTGACCACAGGGCTGCCCACGGGAAACATGGGTAAGATCGGCCTGACCGTTTCACCGCAGAATCCCGACATCGTTTACGCTGCCATCGAACTCGACCGCAAGACCGGCGGGGTCTTCATGTCCGTGGATCGGGGTGCGTCCTGGGTCAAACAATCCGATGCGGTGGCCGGCGCCACGGGCCCACATTATTACCAGGAGTTGTTCGCCTCTCCCCATCATGAAGGGCGTCTCTACCTGATGGATGCCTCCATGCAGGTCTCAGAGGATCACGGCAAGACGTTCTACCGCATGAATGAGCGTTACAAGCACGGGGACAATCATGCCATCGCGTTCAAGCCAAGTGACCCGGATTATGTGCTCTTTGGAACGGATGGCGGTCTCTACGAGAGCTTTGATCTGGAAAAGACCTGGAAGTTTGTCGAGAATCTGCCGGTTACCCAGTACTACAAGGTGGCGGTAGACGATGCAGAGCCGTTTTACAACATCTACGGCGGAACGCAGGACAACAGCACACAGGGAGGGCCCTCGCGCACGGACAATCTGCATGGTGTTCAGAATTCTGACTGGAAGATTGTCTTGAATTGGGATGGCCATCAGCCTGCCACGGAGCCTGGCAATCCGGACATCATGTATGCCGAACGGCAGGAAGGGGCCATCTCCCGCGTAGATCTGACCACCGGCGAAGTCGTCGATATCCAGCCGCAGCCGGGTGCAGAGGACGGATGGGAGCGCTACAACTGGGATGCGCCCATTCTGGTGAGCCAGCACCAGCCCAGCCGCATCTACTTCGCCTCCCAACGCGTCTGGCGTTCGGATAGTCGCGGCGATGAGTGGACCGCCATCTCCGGGGATCTCACGCGCAATCAGGACCGATTCACGCTGGACATCATGGGCGGCCCTCAGAAGTGGGACAATGCCTGGGATGTCGCTGCCATGTCCAACTACAACACCATCACGTCGCTGGGTGAAAGCCCGTTGGACGAAGCGGTGCTGTATGCGGGCACTGACGACGGCTTGGTGCATGTGACCAGCGATGGCGGCGCGAATTGGCGCGGCATGGAGGTCGGTTCCATGCGTGGTGTACCAGCCACGGCCTTCGTGAACGACATCAAGGCAGACCTCCACGACGTGAATACGGTCTATGTGGCGCTGGACAACCACAAGTACGGAGACTTTTCACCGTACCTGATGAAGAGCTCCGATCAAGGGAAAACCTGGTCTTCGATTGCCGGTAATCTGCCGGATCGCACGCTCGTCTGGCGCGTGGTTCAGGATCACGTCAATCCGCAGCTGCTCTTTGCCGGTACCGAGTTTGGAATATTCTTTACGGTCGATGGAGGTACCCATTGGACGGAACTCAGTGGCGGTGTACCCACCATTTCTTTCCGGGACCTGGCCATCCAGCGACGTGAGAATGATCTGGTGGGCGCCTCTTTCGGTAGAGGCTTCTTCGTGCTCGACGATTACTCGCCGCTTCGTGACGTCTCGGCAGCGCAGCTGGCGCAGGATGCGACGCTGTTTGACGTGCGCGATACCTGGTGGTACGTCCCGCGTCCGCAGTTATCGTTTGACGAAGTGAAGGGCTCGCAGGGGGATGCGCACTATGTCGCGCCGAATCCGCCTTTCGGTGCGGTCTTTACGTACTACCTGAAAGAAGATCTCAAAACGACTGAGGCGCAACGCCAGTCCGCCGAAGCGGCGTCCGAAAAAGAAGAAAAAGCGGTCGGATTCCCAGGATGGGATACACTCGACGCGGAGACGCTGGATGCGCCTCCGATGGTAGCTCTCGTCGTTACGGACGCGCAAGGCCAGATGATCAGATTGGTGGAAGGCGACCACACTGCTGGCTTCCACCGCGTGGCCTGGGATCTTCGCTATCCATCGACGACGGTGGTCGGCATGGGAGATGACAGCCGGTCTGCGGCTGGTATGCTTGCGGCTCCGGGTACGTACATGGTCTCTCTCATGATGCGACAGAATGGGGCCTGGATGCCCGTGGGAGCACCAAAGTCTTTTGTAGTAAAACCGCTGCACGAAGGAGCGCTCAAGGGGGCGCCGCACAGCGAAGTAGCGGCCTTCTGGAGACAGTTCGAGCGGGCCACGCGGGATGTCTCAGCACTCAACCTGGAACTGTCAAACGCCATGGACAAGGCGATTGCTCTGGAAACGGCGCTGGCCCGAACGCCGGGAGCAACGACTGACATGGCCGATATGGTGAGCAATCTGACCACCGCCGTCAAGAAATTGGAAAGGGTACTCAACGGCTCTTCATCCAGACGCGAGGTGGGCGAGAAAACCGACCCGACCATCGGCAGTCGTCTTTTTGCCGTCCAGCGGGGTATTGAACGCTCAACCTACGGTCCGACCACCACGCACCGCGAGCAGCTAGCATTGGTGGAATCGGCAACCGCAGCATTGGCCGAAAGGCTGAGGGCTGTCTCGGTCCGCATGAACCGGGTTGGGCAGCGCCTGGTCGCCATGGGCGGGCCCGCCATAGAGGGAATACCCATGCCGCGCAATTGACGCGTTTCATACCGCCATGGTGACGAAAAACAGCGCGGGCCGCGGAGCAGAAGCTCCGCGGCCCGCGTCACGTTCAGGCAGTAGGCAGAAGGATCAATCGATCACCCACATTTTGGCATTCATCGACATGCGGTGACCCGGGAAGGTGCAAAGCACGTCGTAGACACCCCGTTCCAGCGGAGCGGTGAACGTCAGGACCTGCCACCCCTCGTACTCGATCAGGTCCGAGAAGGCCAGGATCCGGTCTGTTTCCGGAATGAACTGGACGTCGAATCCGTCGGCGCCCAACGCGTCGGCTGCAGCACCGATCTCTTCAAACGATCCCGGATCACCCACAACTAGATTGTGAGGCATGAAGTCCGCATTCTCAAACCAGATGGTCACTTCCTCGCCGGGCTTGACCTGGAAGGAAGGTGTGTCGTAGCGCATTTCCTCGCTCACCGTCCGGATCACGATGGCGTCCTCTGGCGGCGTTGGCCGCTCAGAGGCACCTTCCTCCACTTCCTGAGCCACTTCGGTGGCGGTCTCTGGCGTGTAGAGATCCGCATCCCACATGATCTGCACGTTGCGGCCCGCAATGCGGGCGTGCGGGTTGGGAGAGCTCATGACCAGTGCCAGCAGGTCCCGATTCTCCAGATTGAACTGCTGATGCACCCAGAGGGCTTCGAGCAGGTGGTGAGCATCGGCCTCCTCGCTTGGGTCCATCTTCAGGATCCAGTCGTCGATCGCTTCAATTACCTCCTCGGGATTGCGCTCGGACAGTTCGACGCGGGCGCGCCTGCGAATGCCGTTTACCGGGTGCTCCAATGCCTCCAGCAATTCTTCTACCGGGCGACCGTCAATGGGAACGTGCTGGGACAGCGGTGCGCCCGAACGCGTGATCCGGTAGATGCGTCCATGCTCGTGGTCGCGATTGGGATCGCGGATGTTGTGCTGCATATGGCCAATGATGGCATTGGCCCAGTCGGCAACGTAGAGCCCACCGTCATCCCCGATTTCAAAGTCCGATGGACGGAAGTTCAGGTCATCCGTGCGCAGCAAATCTGTCGTTTCCGTGCCAGCCACATTGCCCGAGTCCGTGTCGTAGTCCAGCGTGTATTGCTTTATGCCCAGGAAGGCAATCACGTTCAGGATGATGAAGTTGTTCTCGAAGGCCGGACCAAGGTGAGCGCTCGAAATGATGCCACTCGATGGCACGGGTCGCACTGTGTGGTCCAGCAGCTTGCGCATGTGAAACGTCCCACCGGGGTCTGTCTTGACCTGATAGGCGCGTCCACCCGTTGCATCGGTGGCGTAATGGTAGCCCCAGTAGTCGAAGTCACTGCCGTGAGCGTTCGGAGGGTTCGGTGCGTGGTAGCTGAAGGCGTGCGTACGCGGATTCCATCGGTACATGGCCGAGGCGTCGGAGAGCTGAGGCGGACCCCACGGCGTCTCGACATTGGAGACGTTGAATACCCCGCGCTGGTAGTACAGGAAGCCGTCCGGTCCGAACATGAAATTGTTGGCCGAGTGGTGCGTGTCGGCCGACCCGATGGCGCCCATCACCGGAATGCGCACATCGGCCACGTCATCGCCGTCTGTATCCTTCAGAAACAGGATGTTCGGCGCAGATGCCACCAAAACCCCTCCGTTCCAGAACTCGAAGCCTGTCGGATTGTGGACGTAAGCAAACGTGATCAGCGTATCGGCCACGCCGTCATGGTCCTCATCGGGCAGAATGACCAGCCGATCGTCCATCTGCTTGTGCGGCTCCCACTTCGGATAGGTAGCCCACGTAGCCGCCCACATGCGTCCGCGCGTATCGACGCCGAGCTGAACCGGATTGACCAATTCCGGAAACATCTCCTCCGAGGCAAACAGGTTGATCTCCAGGCCATCCTGAAGCTCCATCTGTGCCATGGCCTCGTCTGGCGTCAGGTATTCGGGCTGACCGACTTTGCTGACCCCGTTTTGAAGCTGCTCCTCGTCCAGATTCGACTCTACTGAAATCGGGGGTGGCACGTTCGAATCGTCGGCCGTGATGACCTCACCATGGGCCGCCGCCCAGATCACCATGTCCCGATTGGCCGTCATGATGTCCAGCTGCACCAATTCATGCTGGAGCACTTCGAAGTTGGTCTGGTCATTGAAGGTCAGCAAGGAGCGACTTCCCCAGACATCGTTCCCATCCGTGGCCCGGTACCGATTGTACCAGTGCCAGTTCTTTTCCACTACGGCCTGACGGACCTGCTCCCGTTGCGCGTCCGAAGCGCCTGGAACGCGCCCATAGAGCTCCCGGATGATGACGTCGGAGATAGCCCGGTTACCTTCGCTCGTCAGGTGGATGCCGTTGACGGTCAGCGGCTCGTCGGCGCGCCCGTACAGGCGCTGTGACGCTGAAAACAGGTCGACGAAGGGGACGCCATGGGTTTCGGCGACTTCGCGCATGACCTGGGTATAGGCTTCGAGTCGATCATTCTGAAGGGCGCCGTCGGGCAGATTGTCCGTCCCCAGATCTTCGTGTGCGATCGGCGAGAAGAGGACCACTTTGGGGGAGCCCTTCTCCGAGTAGGACTTCACGGCCGTTGAATCGAGCCAGCTTTGAAGCGACGAACGAAATCCTTCCGGATCTTCATCCCACGCCTCATTCCCGCCAAACATGGCAAAAATCACGGAGGCCTCCGAGCGCCGCAGATAGTCTCCAGCCGTCGGAAAGCCGTTGCTGCGTGGGCGATCATCAATCCGGTCGCCCGTGAAGCCTTGATTGCGAACTACCAGCTGGTGGTCAGGCCAGGCAAGCTGCAACTGGGTCTCCAGCCAGCCATCGTGCTGCATGCGATCAGCCAGCGAGTTGCCGATCAGGACGATATGATCGCCCGACTCGGGTGTGAAAATGCCGGTACGGGAGCAACCAGCCAGCAGGATGGGGACCAGGAGAAGCAGCAGAAAGCGGCGCGTCATGGGTCAGGTGTTGAGGTGGATGTAGGATGGGCTTCAACGGCATAATACCGAGGCCAGAATCGACGCAATAGCGGTCGGATTCCGGTAATTGGGGTAGGTGAGGTCCATTTGTCAGTGCGATCGATGGACCAACCAGCTTTGTCGAGCAACCAGTCAAACTGCCAGCTCTCAAACTCATGATAGTGCCGGTCCCACTCGTCGGTTGGATTCCGATACGCGGTCGCAAACCAGAGACGCAGCGGGACGGTAGCGAACATGGGCACCTTGGGCAGGTGGCGCAGGACGTTGTAGGGCGCGAGGAGGTGCTCGAACAGTTCGAATGAGGTCACACAGTCGACATCGAAATCCGCAGCAATCTCGGGATGCACGTCCAAATCGACGAGGCCCGTATTGACCACTTCGTACCCCTCGAGGCGAAGCACCTGCGAAAACGTGTTTTCTGGCCCCAGGTCAAGGATTTTTCGGGGCGCCACGTCGGAAGCGCGCATGAAGGCCAACGTCCGGTCGAAGCGCAGCTTCAAACCGGGGCCGATATCATCAAGCGAGACCGATGCAGAGGACATACTGTTTATCCGTCGGTGTCTTCGGTTTCCTCAGCCGTCACCGGCTTGGTCGGGTCCATGATGGGGGTATCCCATCCGGCCATGTCAGAGGGACGGACACCGATACGGAAGCCATCGAACGCGTAGGTTGCCGGGTGAAACGGGCCGACGAATTCTGTCGCCAGATCTTCAGCGATGGCATCCTCCAAGCCAGCCGTCCAAAAGGCGGCATTCACCATCATGCGGCGAAATCCATCGTTCAGAAGATCTTCCGAGGCGCCGTGCGTGGAGGTGAAGACGCGTCCTTCGCTACCGTCCGTGCCGGCGTAGGATCGGGTCCAGACGACCGGAGCACGCTCTTTTGAGGGGTCGGGCGTGGCGTTCGAGTCCATCCCGTCGAGCACGACGCCGCGCGCCAATACCGTGAACGGATCGAGCGGGGCCGCCCAATACCCACCAGACACAACGTGTGCAAATGGCTGTTCCCCGGGCAGACCGTCGGCTTCGAATCCGCCCACTCCCGTCATGATGGGGTGGGTACCTGCCTCGTCTGAGAAGACCAGAACGGAGGATTGCTTGTGATTGGTGCCATAATGACCCGCCCAGGTCTCACCCAGCACTTGGCGACCGAATCCTTTATGGAAGTCCTCGCCCTCATAGTTCCAGTTGTAGCGTTCGTGCGTGCCTTCGATCTTGGCGAACGCATGGGTGGACGTGCGAATGCCCAGAATGGGACCACCTCGTTCCACATAGTCCACGAAATGCTGCATTTCCTCTTCGGGGAAATTCTGAAAGCGCAATCCCATGACCAGGGCGTCGGCATCCTTCAGGATTTCCAGGCCTCTCATGTTGGAGCTGCCAGGCTCAATCATCCCCTCATCGTTGAGCGTGAAGAGGACACTCACTTTGAATCCATGATGCCAAGCCAGGATACGTGCCAGTGCCGGCAGCAGCTCTTCTGAGCGGTATTCGTGGTCGCCTGACAGCATGACGATGTGTGTACCCGATCCGGGCCCGTCAGGATTAGCGCCTTCCGCACCATCGTACGTGACGCGATGAGGCACATCAGGCAGCGGCGCCGACTGCGATTCGGCGTCTGGCGACGTCGAGCAGGCCGTCATGGCCAGAATGATCAGAGCGGTAAAGACAGAAAAGAGACGGGTCATACGAGACACTCCTTAGAAACGATAGCGGGCACTCAGGGACACGGTACGCATTGCGGACGGAAACAGGAAGAGCACGTCGGATCCGGAGGGGTCCGGATAGGCCGTTGAATCGTACGCGGTATCCAGGGCATTGAATACGTCGACGGAGAATACCCAGTCGGTCACCGACAACGCCAGGCGAAGATCCACCGTGCTGTAATCCTCCAGCGGAACGGTGTTGGCGTCGTCGATCCAGATGTCTGATACTGCTTTCAGCGCGACCGTAGCGGACAAAGGACCCCATTCGGACGAGATTCCAGTTGAAATGGCTGTTTTAGGAATGGCCTTGACGGCATTTCCAATGTTGTCGCCACTTTCCTGGGTGACGTCCTGCATGGTGTAGTTGAAGAAAAGCGCGACCAGCCCCGGCTTTTCCACCGTAAGTCCGGTTTCCACCCCGCGATGGCGGCTCATGCCGATGTTCACATTGGAAAAGGTCTCGAACGAGAAGTCGATTTCGTTTTCCATGTCCATCGTGTAGACGGAGGTGCTGAGACGTCCTTGCCAGTCGGAGGAAAACTGAGCGGTGTGGAAGAGGCCCAACTCGAGCGCTGTGCCCTCCTGAGGCTGGAGGGTCGGACTCGCAATACGTACGGTGTACGGCGGAAACGGGACGGGCAGGGCGCGCAGATCGTAGAGCTGATCCAGCGTAGCGGCCTTGAAGGAGCGGGATACACTGGCGTATACATTTCCGACCTGGGTGGGAGAGGACAGATAGCGTACGTTGATGCCTGCCTTGGGGCTGAACGCCGAGTTGGAGGCCGAGGGAGCCTCTTCCGATAGGTTCTCGACGGCGTCAAAACTATCGGAAAGTCTATCGTAGCGGGCTCCCAGGGAGACTTTAACACGGCTGACGGGGCTGACATCGAGCTGAGCGTAGCTCGCGAGGGCTGTACGACTGACCGATCCCTCTGCGTTGATTTGTTCACGGCTGCCGGTCGAGAAACGGTAGGCATCGGTCAGCCCGCCCGTCGCAATCTGATAGTAGCGTGAGTCGAGGGAGCCTGTATAGGCGTCCACACCAAGGGTCAGTTGATGATCGAGGTTGATCGGCAACGTCCAGTCTGCCCACTGGGCCGTCAGGCGCCAGCCGCCGGCCGTCACATCCCGTTCCTGGGTATCGGCGAAAGTCGCCCCCAGGGGTAGCGTACGAACCTGCGTCATATCCCTGGATTCGTAGGTCAGAGAGGTGCGCAAGCGGGCGTTGCCTACGGGACGTTCTGCACGCACGCCGGCACGCTTGGTTTGCTCAGCCATTTCATCGAAGCGGAAAAAGGAGAGGCTTTCCGTTCGATCGCCTTCATCTGACGAGCGAATGGGCCCGGGCAGGTCGGCCTTGCGGTCATTGAATTGACCAGAAAACACAATCGACCCATCGGCTCCCCAGTTCATGTGGCGCTGAAGCCCGAAGGAGACGCTGGCACGTCCGCTGTGGTCACGATATCCATCCGAGGTGCCCAAGTCGGCCGTGGCACTCCAAACGTCGTTTTGCAGGAGCGCTTTGACACTCCTGCGGCCATGCGAGCCGGTCTGGAAGGTGAATTGGTTCTGCGTAAAACGGGATCCATCTGTACGGATGTTGATGACAGCTCCTATGGCGGCATCTCCGTAGAGGGAGGAGGCACCACCGCGCAAGACTTCAATGGTGGTGCCGGGCGATTGCATGAGCTGCTCCCAGTTGACCAGGCCATTCTCCAGGTTGTTTACGGGAATTCCATCGATCAGCACGACACCGTACTCCGCTTCTCCACCGCCGTAAAATCCTCGGGTCACCATCTGCGGATTCCATCCCATCCCATCATTGTCCAGAAACAGGAGACCGGGGACGTGTGAAAGGGCCTCGACGAGGCTTCGGGTGGGTAGTTGCTCAAGTTGACGGGCAGAGAGCACCGATACGCTTCCAGTGGAGCTCGACAGAGGCGATTCGGTTCGCTCAGCTGTAATCACGATCGGATCCAGCGAACGGGTGATGGTCGAATCGCTCTCTTGTGCGGACACACTGCTCCCGACAAGCGGCAGGATGCAGGTGAGCGCAATAAGGGTTAGAACGCGTTGGAAAGGCCTCATAATCCCGTTCATTCTCTTTGGGTTGATTGGTCGGAAGGGTGCCCAAGTATACGGCCCTCCACGAAATCAGGAATCAGCTATATTCGGGTCACGCGTTCATCTCTAACCAGCCTCGTTGTCCCGTGATCACCAAGCGCCTCACGACCGATCAGATCCTCGCCCGCTTGCAGACCAAAGTCGACCAGCGCGTTCCCATCATGATTGCCTCCGCCGGAAGTGGTCTGGTCGCCCAGCTGCTGGAGAAGGCGGGCGCGGATTGCGTAAACACGTTTTCCGGAGCGCGGCTTCGTGCCAACGGTATGGGTACGATGTCCATGATGTGGCCCATACTCGACTCCAACCGGCAAACGCTCGATTACACGCGTGAAGACATCATGCCCGCGATGCAAGGAAGTGCTTTCGTGTGTGCCTGCCTCAACGCCAACGACCCGCTCAAAGACATGCGCATGGTGTTGCAGGAATGCAAAGACATGGGCGTCATGTCGGTCTCCAATATCGGCCCCTCAATCTCCTATGTGGATCACGACTCGGAGATTTACAACGTGATGACGAGCGCGGGCATCACGTTGCAGAATGAAATCGATATGCTGCATCTGGCCCGATTCGAGCTGGACATGGTGACCATAGGATTGGCCTTCACGCTCGAGGATTCGATTGCCGTCTGCGAGCAGGCCAAGCCCCACATCTTCTGCTACCATGCCGGCACCACAAAAGGTGGTCTTAAGGGGTACGATTCGGGACTCACCATCGAGCAAACCGCCGAACAGACGGAGGAGGCGTATGAGGCTGTGCGCAAGGTGCACCCAGACGTCATTCTGGTGGCTCACGGGGCGGCCATGTCCAATCCGGATGATGCCCAATACATGATCGACCATACCAGTGGCCATGGCTTCTGGACGGGCTCTTCCACCGAGCGCATTCCCATCGAGCGCGCCGTTTCGGCCGCAGCTACCGAGTTCGCCGGTCTGCGCTTTTCCTCCTGACACCGCCCAAGCCTGCATTTTCGCTCGAACAAACCCTGTCCTGCCATGAAGACCATCGCCATCCTTGCCACCCTGGATACGAAGGCCGATGAAGCCGCGTTCATGCGGGAAGAAATTGAGCGTCTAGGTGGCTCGGCCATCCTGATTGACGTGGGTGTGGTGGGTAACCCCGGCGTGCCAGCCGATATTCCTCGCGACGAGGTGATCGACGCCGGTGGCAGTACGCTCGACGAGCAACTTGATCAGCCCAGCCGAGAGAAATCCAGCCCGGTGATCACAGCGGGTGCTACCAAGATCATGCTGGAATTGCAGGAGAGTGGTCGCGTCGATGGGGTCCTGGCGCTGGGCGGCACACAAGGCACGTCCACGTGCGCTCCGGTCCTGCAGGCATTGCCCTACGGCTTTCCCAAATTGATGCTATCGACGGCCGCTTCGGGCAATACGGCGCCGTTTGTGGGCATCAAGGACATTACCATGATGTTTGCCGTGTCGGACATTCTGGGCTTGAACGTGTTCTCACGAAAGATTTTGGCCAACGCTGCCGCGGCGGTGTGGGGCATGGCGCAGGTCGAGCGAAGCATCACGCGGTCGAGGGCCAAGGGCGTGATAGGGATGACGAATCTGGGGGTGCTTACCCAAGGTGCGATGCACGCCGTGAAATTGTTCGAGGAGAAAGGCTACGAGGTCATCACCTTCCACGCCATCGGTGCCGGTGGGGAAGCCATGGAGCAGATGATGAAGGAAGGCATCATCACCGGCGTATTCGATTATGCCATGGGAGAGATCGCGGATGGCGTTTATGAAGTGTTGCGCGCATCGGGCCCCGAGCGCTTGACAGTGGCCGGAAAGCTGGGACTGCCGCAGGTGGTCTGCCCCGGCGGAAGCGAGCACCTGGGCATTCTGGTTGATGTTGCAAATCAGGTGCCGGCTGGCTGGAAGGATCACCAGGTTGTATGGCACTCACCCCATGTTTTTGTACCGCGACTCAATGCCGAACAGCAGGATCGAGTGGCCGCCGAGATCGGAAGCCGGCTCCAGCATACGACCCGTGACTGTACGTTCCTGATGCCGCTCAAAGGCGTGAGTGCCTACTCCGCCGAAGGTGGGGAGCTATTCAATCCCGGGCTGGATGCAGCCTACTGGTCTTCGATACAGCGACATTTGCCGTCCAGTGTCGAAATCCAGTCCCTGAACCTCACCGCCGAAGATCCAGCCTTTGTCGGGCACGCCGTGGAGACGCTGATCGCGATGATGGAGGGCTAACGCTCCGGCCGAAAGAGCTGGTCGCAGCACGTAAGCAGCGTGGCTGTAGCCTGTCCCAGCGTGGGCCCGTAGGCCAGCACGCCGTCCTCGTGACCGCCCATGATGACCAACGGCTTGCCGGGTCGGGTCGAACGCTGCGCTTCCCGCACGAGTCGGATCACCTCATAGGCCATTTCCGGCGTGCCGTACGTCACGTGGATGGACGTGGTAGGGAGCCGGTCCAGCCAGCTATTCCATAACCCGGCATGGTGCACGTGAATTACGGCGCCGATGCTGCGAGAGGCTTCGTAAAATGCAGCGTGCGTGAGGGATTCAGAAGACGCTGTTATCGGTCCCTTGCACGTGAGAGAGTTGGCCTCGAAATCGTAGGAGGTGACCGCGGTGAAGTGATTCGGGCTCAATTCCGGATGATTACCGGTGGTTGACCCCGTAATCAGGAAACGCGCCGAGGGCTCGTCCCGAACCGATATATTTCCAAATCCAATGCCATCCGGAAGCGCACCAATCAAACCGTGATCGTAGAGCACCTGGCGGTATTCATTCAGCGCACGAATCTTGTGCCAGCTCGGAGGAGGGCCCTCGTGCCAGTGCGCGTTGAACTTGATATAGCCTTCGTCGATCACACAATCCTCGGGAAGTCAGGGGAGCAAGGTAGCAAATACAGCGCCCTTCGTCTGCCAACTTCCCTCGTAACAAAGCAAAAGACACGGCACTCAGGAAAGCGCTCCGAACAAACACACCCCGCCTGCTATGAAACTCGGAATCGACAGTTTTGCCGCCGTTGAACTGAACGACGGATCGACCAGCACGCCGGACATGCGAGCCGATGCCATCGCGCAGCTGCTGGAACGCGTGGAGATTGCCGATCAGGTGGGTCTGGATACCTTCGGCATCGGAGAGCACCACCGTCCGGAATATCTGGATTCGGCATCCCACATGATCTTGGCTGCCGCCGCAGCACGCACGAAGCATATCCAGTTGATTAGTGCTGTAACTGTGTTGAGCGCGGCGGATCCCGTCCGGGTATTCCAGCAGATATCGACCCTGGATTTGATTTCTCGCGGACGCGGAGGCGTCGTGGTGGGGAGGGGCTCGTTTTCGGAGGCCTTTCCCCTGTATGGCCTCGACTTCAAGGATTACAACGAACTGTTCCAGGAGAAACTCGAACTGCTACTCACGATCCGGGAGCGCGAACATGTGCACTGGGAAGGGAAATTTCGCCCGGCCTTGACGGGGCAGGGCGTCTACCCGCGACCATTCAAGGACAAATTGGACGTCTGGGTCGGAGTGGGCGGTACGCCCGAGTCATTCGCGCGCGCGGGGCTGCTCGGCCTACCGCTCATGATTGCCATCATTGGTGGGGAGACGCACCGATTCCGCCCGTTGGTCGACCTCTACTGGCGAGCCGTAGAAGAAGGTGGGCATGATGCGTCCAAGCTGAAAGTGGGAGTTCACTTCATCGGCTACGTCGCAGAAACGACAGAGAAAGCGCACCAGGAATTTTTTCCAGGGTATCAGCAGACGTTTTCCAAGATCGGCATGGAACGAGGCTGGGGCCCGACGACCCGGGAAGCCTATGATTGGGTAACCGGGCCACGTGGCGCCCTGATGGTGGGAAGCCCGGAGCGCGTGGCAGAGAAGCTGCAACGTCATGCCGAGTCGCTTGGAGGTCTGGATCGTGCTTCCCTGCACATGAACGTGGCGCACCTGAGTCACGACGAGCTGTCCACGGCCACTCGGCTTATGGGTGAGCAGGTGAAGCCCGGGCTGGGGAAAGCCATACGTTGAACGGTCCAGCAGGGGTCGTAAAAGGTTTGAAAGGCGAAGTGCTCAGGTTACTTTGAGCTTTCCCTCACCAAACTCTGCGACCATGCTGCCAAATCCCTTCCTCCGCTCTCGCTACGTCCTCTTTTTCAGTCTCGTGATGACGCTGGGATGGTCTCACGGGGCACTTGCCCAGTCACTCTGGTCTGCCTCATCTGCCAAGACGGACACGTGTACCTACGACCGTGGACGGGGAGAAACGACGCAGGCATGCCTGGTGGTAAATCGTTCCATGATCTCCGCCTTGCCGGATGCGCCAGATTCCTCGGTCGAGATTGAGCTGGATAATGGGGTTCATGAGGTCACATTGCGTTCAGCCAAACGAAATGCGGCTGGAACGATTACGGTGGCAGGACACATCGAAGGGGAGGCATTCCCCACGTTTCATCTTGCCGTTCACGACGGCGTAGCAGCCGGCTCTTTCACGGTAGAAGGCGTCCTCTATGAAGTACGGCCGACACCGGACGGCGTCTCAGCCTTGGTTCGGGTCGATAAGGAGCGGAGGCGGGACAAGCATAGTGACGCTGTCATCCCGCCACGCATGCCCATCTTGCCGAAGTACGACCAGAGAGCCGGCAAAGGCGGTGTCGCTGCGCAGATCGATCTGCTCATGCTTTGGGACGACGGTGTGCTGGACGCCAACGGGGCCGCCGGTCTTGCTGCTCTGGAGGCCAGTTTTGTGGACTACCTGAACCAGGCCGCGTCGAACGGTGGCAATCCGGACATCATGTTCAATGTGGTCCATTCAGAGGTTATCACGTACGACGAGAATCAGTTTGCTGATATGGGGGATGACCTTGGCGCCCTGCAGGAGCGCGGAGATGGGGTATTGGATGAAGCGCATACGCTGCGTGAGTTGCACGGCGCGGACCTCGTGCATCTGCTGCTTCCGAGTTTCAAGGATGACACGTGCGGCATTGCCTACCAAGCATTTACAGGCGTACACTTCGCGTTCGGGATTACTGGCGTAGATGGTTGTGACATAGAGACCTTCGCCCATGAAATCGGTCACAACATGGGCATGGGGCACGACGTGTATGTGAGCGATGAGCCGGAGGATGCGTTTCAGCTCTGGAGCTATGGCTATGTCGACCTGTCCAATGCCATCCACACGATAATGGCCTACAGCAACCAGTGCTTTGACAATGCCATCAATTGCGATGTGGTACCCTTCTTCTCGGACCCGAATGCGCAGTCAAACGGCGTCCCGCTTGGGATAGCTGATGCGCCGCCGGCCAAAGCGGCCAACAACTTCCGTGTGTTGGAGGAGACGGCGGAAAACCGTGCGGGTTTTTCTGATCTGCTGGATGCGTGCGCCATAGCACTCTTCGGCGCTGAGGCATCTGCTTCCAGTTACATGCAGGGTGAAGAGGTGCAGCTCGCCTTTCAGCTCAACAACCAGAATGGTCACTCGGGATGCACCTCCGATGTCTCCATCGCGGCCTACCTGATCGGTGATAATCTGGACACGTATCTCGTCGGAAGGACGGCGGTATCCTTGACGGAAACGGTCGCCTTCCACACCGTATCCGGCACCATGTCCACGGCTACGCCGCCAATAGGCTCGTATGGCGTCTTGCTGTTCGAGGACGGCGTGGCTGGGTACTACGACATTACGGCCGCCATCGGCCTCTCGGTGGAGATTACGGCGGGAAGTGGCGTGAACACGGAAGAGAACGCGTTGCCTGAAGGCTTTCGATTGACATCGGCTTATCCCAACCCGTTCAATCCGCAGGCGACCATTTCATTCGAGGTGGCCGATACGCGCCCAGTCTCCGTACGGGTTTACGACAGCTTGGGACGAGAGCGGGCTGTTCTGGCTGACCAACACGTGTTTGCCGCCGGCGCGCATTCGCTGACGTTCGAGGCCACCGATCTTCCATCGGGGACCTATCTCGTGAGAATGAGCGTGGATGCGTTCAGCGATGTGCTTGCTGTGACGCTGTTCAAATAAGATGTCGGCAGAGACTACCATGTGTAGGGCGGCTTCCGTAGGAAGCCGCCCGATTTTTTGTTAACGGAGGTAGGATAGGTGACGATGTAGCGGCTGGATCGTACCATATCGATAACCACCTGCCAGGAAGACCATAACCGGAGGCCCCCATGTCCGACACCCGCCATCTAGATCCGAATCGCTCGTCTCGCCGTTCCTTCGTGAAAAAGACCGCCCTCGGTGCGGCCGGACTGGCCGTTTCTCCGGCCATCTGGACACGACCGGGGTTTGCCCGGGTGAACACCCCTTCGAACGAACTGCGCTTTGGCGCCATCGGTGTGCGCGGCATGGGGTTCACGAATGTCAATTCGTTCCTTCAGCAGGACGACATTCGCTGTGTAGCTATTTGCGATGTGGATGATGAGGTGCTGTCCCGTCGCTCCAATGACACAGAAGAGCGGCAAGGCAGCGCTCCCGAAACGTACAAGGACTATCGTCGCCTGCTGGAGCGGGATGATCTGGACTTCGTGATCATCGGGTCGCCCGACCACTGGCATTGCCTGCAGGCCGTGCATGCCATGGAGGCCGGGCTGGACGTCTACCTCGAAAAGCCCCTTGCCAATTCCATCGGCGAGTGCGACATCATCCTGGCCGCTTCGCAGCAGACCGGCAAAAAGGTGCAGATGGGCCAGTGGCAGCGCAGCGGTCCGCACTGGCGCGACGCGGTGGACTTTGTGCACTCGGGAGCCTTGGGCAACATCCGCACGGTCAAAGCATGGGCCTATCAGGGATGGATGAAGCCG